>JAABUK010000678.1_pt1 | contig 69722 bp, 76 predicted proteins | sample 5559141 | NCBI WGS metagenome assembly JAABUK01 (sample SAMN10711869, study PRJNA513367) | rock metagenome | isolation source: Antarctica rocks | place: Antarctica: Victoria Land, Pudding Butte nord | collected 2016-01-03 | reverse complement strand
CAGAAGTGCGGCCTCTCGCTTGACCGCGACATGAACGCCGCCGTGAACATTATGGCTTTGGGACAACAAAGCCTGCCTGCATTGACAGGCTAGAAGCCCCGTGCTTTAGCACTGGGGAATTGTCACCAAGCTCGGCCTCAAAAGCTCACCTGCCCTGCTGTCGGACGGTAAGCCTTTGCTGATCAACGGCAAACAGTTTCCTGCCGTCACTCTTGATAGCCTCCGATTTGGTGGCAAGTTGGGCGCACTTAACATTCAGCCACTGAGCGCACCTATTATGGTCCTGCCAGATCAAATGCTTCATGCGTCAGCGGACTGCATTGTAGACGGGCTGATTGGGTCGAACCTGCTCAATCAGTTTGCTGCTGACTTTGACTTTTCGGGGAACACGATGACACTGTGCCACCCCGGCGGTCTGACGGCGGCAAATGCGAACTTCCTGGGATTTGGCGGGCCGGGCGGCACTGTTGTGCCGCTATCGGTCAGCCCGAATGAGTTTTACTCAGTGCCAGTGGGAATGGAGAGTGGAAAGGTGTCGCGCCAGGCGAATTTGCTTGTCGACACGGGATCACAAACGACGGAAATCCCACATCAAGCGGCTCAGGACCTTGCGCTCACACCTTTGGGTGTATTGCCGCAGGTTGGCTTCACTGGCGGCTTCACTGTAGAAAAAGCGTGGCTGCCGGTGCTGGTGTTGGGAGAGATGCGCGTGACGGATCAGCTAGTGACGTATGGGTTTAAGTCTGACTACACGCCTCGGCTGGGGATGGACATTCTTTCGGGATACAAGGTGCTGATGGACTTCCCCGGCAAGAAGATGTACCTTCAGCCCATTCCGGCCCCCAAACACAACATTGTGATCGGGCCATCTGCGCCTGCCGCCCCAACGCCCGTGAAGTGAGCAGCCTGCCAAAACCGCCCATGCGCCTTTTTCTCTCTACCCTTGCGTTCCTCTGGCTGGCGGCGGAATGGACGCTGGCCCTGCCGCCGCTGCTGCGGGACGGCTTCTGGCCCTGGCATCTGGCGGCCCTGCACCGCCTGCAGCGCGACGCGGCGTTTCAACTGGTGACGCTGGATTATGCGCTGTGCTACCTGGTCGCGCTGGGCGTCACCGTGCGCGATGCACGGCGGCAAACAAAATACTGGGGCTGGTGGACCGGGGCGTTTTTGCTGTTTACTGCGCCGGCACTGCTGTTGTACTGGGCAAATCGGGCAGGAAGACGCGGGGCGGACGATGAGCCGTAACGCCCAAAGCTTGAGGAGCATCACAGCTTTGCTGGTTCCAGACGCGGGTTCAGCACCTGAATGACCCCGAAAGCGAGTAAATAAGCCAGGCCCGCGATCAGAAATAGTGGCACGTAGTTGCCGTGGGTTTTCTGAAGCAACACACCCACTGCGACCGCCACGAACATCCCGCCAATTGCCCCCAGCATCCCACCAATGCCGATGACTGACCCGACCGCCCGGCGCGGGAACGTGTCCGACACCAGCGTATAGAGGTTCGCAGACCAGCCCTGATGTGCCGCCGCCGCCAGACCAATCAGCAGCACCGCGCCCCAGAGGCTCGACACTGACGACACAAAGATAATCGGCGTTACCAGCAGCGCACACAGCAGCATCGCTGCCTTGCGGGACTGATTGACACTCAAACCGCGCTGAATGAGAAACGACGACAGCCAGCCGCCGCCGACGCTGCCAATATCGGCCAGCAGGTAAATCACAATCAGCGGCGGGCCGATTTTACTCAGCGTCAGCCCATGCTCTTTGTTGAGATATTTAGGCAGCCAGGACAGATAGAACCACCACACTGGGTCGGTCAGAAACTTGCCCAGCGCAAACGCCCAGGTCTGCCGCTTTCCCAGCAGGCTGACCCAGGGAAGCGGCGGCTCCTTCGGCGGCGCACTTCCGATATAGGCCCGCTCGGCGGCGGACAGCTGGGGGTGATCTTCCGGGGCGTAATAATTTGTCAGCCAGAAGAACAGCCAGATCAGCCCCAGCGATCCGGTGGCAAGAAACGCCCAGCGCCAGCCGAAGCTGAGGGCAATCCACGGAACCAGCAGCGGGGCCACCACCGCGCCGACATTGCTGCCCGCATTGAAAATCCCCGTCGCCAATGCCCGCTCCTGCTTCGGAAACCACAGCGCCACTGTCTTAACTGCCGCAGGAAAGTTGCCCGACTCGCCCAGCCCCAGCGCGAACCGCGCCACGCCAAAGCCCGTCGCCGAACGCGCCAGCGCGTGCCCCATCGATGCCAGGCTCCAGAAGACAATCGCTCCCGCCAGCCCCCGCCGCGTGCCGACCCGGTCCATGATGCCGCCGAAGGTAATCAGCCCAATCGCATAGGCCGCCTGAAAGGCCGCCACAATGTTGCCATAGGCTTCGTCGCCAAAGTGCAGCGACTTCTGCAAATCCGGCGCGAGAATGCCCAGCACCGTCCGGTCAATGTAGTTGATGGTAGTGGCAAAAAACAGCAGGGCGCAGATGGTCCACCGGACGCGGCCAATGCGCTCTTGGGTGGCTTCCGGCGGGGCAGCGAGGTTAAGGGAGGGTTTATCGAATAGCATGGCGTCTCTCTTCCTGAAAAACGATACAGGCGATTATACCACGCCTTTTGCTACAGGGAAAGCCGGACAGCCTCATGCATCAAATCCAGTGACGACCACTCGTCGCCGGGGTCGCTGAAAATCAGGATATGCGGCCCGGCAAACCCGGCGTCACGGCAGAGTTTGAGGCAGCGGGCAAAGTCTTCCCGGTCCATCTCGCCCGGCGCGGTGAAGTGGGCTTTCGCGTGCGTGCATTCCGCCAGTGGGGCTATTTGGAGCAGGTCCGTGTACTTGCGCGGCGCGTCCCAGTTGGCAAAATCCAGCTTCAGCCCGATCTGCCCCGGCATCGCGTCCAGCAGCGCCAGCACTTCGGCAGGGTGTTCCAGCAGGGGATGCCAGTTTTCCACAGTGACGCGAATGCCGTAAAATTCAGCCCGGCGCACCACTTCGGTCAGGCCTGTGACGCTCAGTGCCATCGCCTCCGCGCTCGGCGCGGCATCTCCGGCAATCACGCGCACCCGCCCCGCCCCGCAGGCGGCGGCGACTTCCAGCCAGTGCGTTATCAGCGCTTGTGTCCGCGCCCGCTCGGCTGGGTCCGGGTGCGTCAAATCGCCCTCGTCAATCAGCAGGGTATAAAACTCGACGCCAGCGCTTTCGAGCGCGGCGCGAAACGCGCTCAGGTAGGCCGGGCCTGTCTCGGGAAAATGAAAATGGCAGACTTCCAGCTTGCTCAGGCCATGCGCGGCGACCTGCGCGGGGATGTTCAGAAGCGGCGTTCCTGCGGTCAAAGATTCGTGCAGGCTCCAGGTGGAAACGCCGAGGCGCGGATTGAGGGACATCAAATTGCTACTGGCCTTTTCAGAAGTGCCGCAACTTTGTCCCAGCCGAGCGATTCGGCAAGCTGCAACGGCTTCCATCCGCGATCCGTCACCGCGTTTGGGTCAGCTCCGCTTTCCAGCAAGACCCGGACGGTGGCCGCGCTCCCTGCCAGCGCCTGAGAATGCAGCAGTGTCCAGCCTCCCTCGCCTTTCAAGTCCCGCATGGCCGGGTTCTGCGCCAGTTGGTCTTTCAGAACCGGTGCCATTGCCTCGCTCATCGGGTGCTCCTGCGTTTCCGGCATCTGTTCTGCCGGAACGACACGGATAGAACTTGGGTCGCCGAATTTCAAGCCCCAGGCGCGGTCATGTTCCCGGCGCTCCAGCGGGGTCATCCGGGAGCGCATAAGGTTGACGGTGTAGGCTCCATAGACATTCCCCTGGATGGCATACATCCAGTCGCTGATCTGGCCGAGCGGTATCTGAACGCTGTCGCCTGCCTTGACCGTCTTCAGCCAGTTCGGGGTATTCAGCAGCACGCCGCTGACGATCTCGCCGTCAAAATCGATTTCGTCGATCCACATTTCTTCCACTTCAGCCTTGCCGGGTGCGGGGGCGGCTCGCTCGCCGTCAGAGAAGGGAGCTTTGACGCACGCCAGGTCTAAAGCCGGGATAATCCTGCGCCGCTCCCAGGCCATTTCCCGCCAGAAATAACGGAAGTTTGCGCGTGCCTGCTCGCAGGCCTGCTGCATCTCCGGGTCGCTGCTATCGAAAAAGAACACTTGAGAGGGCTGAGATTCGTTCATGGCAAAATACTCTTCCATGTCTAGAATGTCTAGCAGGGACGTCCCTGCTGTGAGCCGTTAAATGATGTCTTGGGAAATACTTCGATGACCCTTTACCAGAGGCCCATGATGGGGAGTGAACAGGAGGTAAACGACCAGATGATGTACCATCCCCGGCGGGGTTTTAGGAGCAAACTTCGGTTGGGTCCATTGATTGAAAATGAAATCTTTGAACATATTACCCTTGTAGGTGCTATCGGTGATCAGAATGTTTTGCAGGACAATTTTTTGCCCTACCTGCGCGTGCGTGATTTCATAAAGGCCAGTGCCTTCTGTGGGTCCACCCAGTCCATGCCGAAAGTGAATTGTCCGGTCGTCACCAATCCAGCCGAGTGTTCCCGCCGCAAAGTGATAGGTGATTAAGTTTTTCTTGACTGGCAAGCCTTGCGCTTGCAGAATAACTTTCACCCGACTGTCATCGTCCCTGTCCAAGCGATACTTAAACGGCATCGACTGAGGCCATGCCTCGGGCTGTTCTGTGATCGTCTCCGTTCCCTTGCCGTCGACAAGAAAGGCAACGTGCATATCCGGCGACGGAGTGCTGGGCGGAACCGTGACTTCAAAGCGAGACCAGGGATCATCGCTGCCGGTGGTGTTTAACAGTGGCTTGACAGTGACCTCTGTAATTGCAGGAGCCTGCGCCGCCGCCCTGCTTCCGACAACGGGTACAGGCAGGTGGGAGGAGCCGGAAGCATGGAAGCTCACCATTCCTAAAACGGCTGCCGCACCGGTGGCGGCAATCAAAGCGACATTTCGCGGAACCATCGGCGGCCTCCATCTTTGTGGGGAGCGCCCCTCGGGCAGCAGCACCAGCCATTATCTGGCCTGTTCTGCCGTCCGAAGGACACCGCTCCGAACTTACTTGGTCTTCGCGTACTCGCGCACCGAGGCAAGCTGGCCTTCGGAACCCAGGTACTTCGAGCGGCTGACGATGAACTTGGCGTACTCGGCGATGAACACCTTGCCGGGGGAGCGCAGGTCGAAGTCCTCGGGCTTGTCCTGGAAGAACTCGCGGTGAACGCGGGTCCACACCAGGCGGCCATCGGTGTCGATGTTGACCTTGCAGACGCCGAGCTTGGCGGCGGGCAGGTACTGCTCGGGGTCTACGCCCTTCGCGCCTTCTTTGAGCTTGCCGCCGGCGGCATTAATGCGGGCGACCTCATCCTGCGGCACGGACGACGAGCCGTGCATGACCAGCGGGACGCCGGGGAGCTGGGCCTGAATGGCTTTAATGCGGTCAAAGTGCAGGCCCTGGCCGCCGGAGAACTTGTAGGCTCCGTGCGAGGTTCCAATGGCGCAGGCGAGGCTGTCGCAGCCGGACTGCGCCACAAAGTCTTTGGCTTCAATCGGGTCGGTCAGCAGGGCGTTTTTCTCATCGACGGCGATGTCTTCTTCTACGCCGCCGAGCATTCCAAGCTCGGCTTCCACGCTGATGTTCTTGGCATGGGCGGCTGCGACGACACGCTTGGTGATCGCCACATTCTCGGCGAATTCGTCATGGGAGGCATCGATCATCACTGACGAATAGAACCCGCTGTCGATACACTCGTAGCAGGTCTGCTCGTCGCCGTGGTCAAGATGCACGGCAAAGACGGCGTCGGGGAACATCTCGTCGCAGGCGCGGATGATCGCTTCCAGAATGCGCTTGTCGGTGTAGGAGCGTGCCCCTTTGGAAATCTGGATGATAAACGGAGCCTGCGAATCCATGCTGCCTTTGAAGAGGCCAATCGCCTGCTCGGCGTTGTTGATGTTGTACGCACCAACGGCATACTTGCCGTAAGCGTGTTCAAACAGTGTCTTGGTGGTCACGATCATTGGGAAGTGGCTCCTTCAGGAATATCTTTTAAAATCGGCCTGATTATACCCCGGCGCGGCAGGAAATCGCACGGGCCGCGCCGAACTTGGGCATTGCCAGGCAGTGCCGCCTCTCTTTTTGCTGTGTTTTCTGCAATGTTTTCAGGAGTGCCCTGCCTTTTGCCACGCCAACTTTCACCTCTCGTCCCCCTTTTTGTCTTACTGCTGCTAATGCTGACTGCCTGTGCCGGGGCGCAGGACCCCGCCGCGCCGCGCTATGCCACCGATGCCGCCGCACGGGCGGCGGAGCATGGGCCGCTTCTGCTGAAACTGCAATCCCTGCTGGGGCTTGTCGTATTCACGCTGATCGCGTTTGCTATTGGAGAAGCACAAAACCGGGGCAGCCGGGTCAACGGGCACACGGTCGGGTGGGGCATCGGCATACAGTTTGTGTTCGCGTTTCTGGTGCTGGACACCGAGCCAGGCGCGGCGTCGTTCCGGCTCGCCGATGACGGCGTGAACGCGCTTTTGGGCTACGCCAAAGAAGGCGCGTCGTTTGTATTCGGCAACCTGTCGCTCGGCAACAATGTCCCGGTTGGCGCTCCGGCAGGGCCGCCACTGATGGGGCCGGTTCTCAGCCCGACTGGCTATGCCAATGTCGGGTCGTACTTCGCGTTCAATGTCCTGCCGACCATCATCTTCTTTTCTGCGCTGTCGACCCTGCTGTATCACCTGCGCGTCCTGCCGCTGGTGGTGCAGGGGCTGGCGTCGGGAATGCAGAAGACCCTGAGAACGTCGGGGACGGAGACGCTCTCGGCGACCGCGAACATCTTTCTGGGGCAGACCGAAGCGCCGCTGCTAGTGCAGCCCTTTATTGCCAAAGCGACCCGCTCGGAGCTGATGGCGATTATGGTGGGCGGCTTCGCTATCATCGCTTCCGGGGTTCTGGCGGCCTACGTGGGGATGCTGTCCAGCTTCTTCCCGGATATTGCCGGGCACTTGCTGGCGGCGTCGCTGATTTCCGCCCCGGCGGGCCTGGTGGTCGCCAAGCTGATTTTGCCGGAAACCGAGCTGGCCGAAACGGCAGGTTTGGTGAAAGTGCAGGTGGCACACGGCGATGCCAACGCCGTGAATGCCAGCGCACGCGGGCGTTGGAGGGTCTGCATCTGGCGCTGAATGTCGGGGCGGTGCTGATTGTGTTTATCGGCCTGGTTGCCCTGTCGAACGCCTTGGTCGGCTGGGTCGGCCACTTTTTCGGCCTGCCGTCGCTGTCGTTTCAGCAGATTTTACGCTGGATTGCGACGCCCTTTGCCTGGCTGATGGGGATTTCGTGGCATGACGCCATGCAGGTCGGGCCGCTCCTCGGTATCAAAACGGCCATCAATGAGTTCGTGGCCTACTTGCAGCTTTCGCAGAGCCGGGGGCAGAACCAGGCATTTATCACGCCCCGCGCCGCGATTATAACGACCTATGCCCTGTGCGGCTTCGCCAACTTTTCCAGCGTCGCCATCCAGATTGGCGGCATCAGCGGCATGGCCCCCGACCGCCGGGGCGACCTGTCCCACCTGGGCCTGACCGCCATGTGGGGCGGCGCGATTGCCTCCCTGATGACCGCCCGCGTTGTGGGTGTATTACTCTAAAGAGGCTGACATAGGCGCACTTTCCAGTCTTTGATTTCCGGCGAAAGTGCCTGAAGTGCCGACAAAAGGCGGTGCGCCGTGCCAAAATGCTTTACGCTCTCTGCTGAGGTGAAGTATGCCTCCGGCAGGTAAAGTTGAGATACGATATCCGGTGGAGCGCTAGGGACGGGTACGCGCACCGATGCAAAAAAGGGGTACTCAGTATTGGCTGCTTGGCTTATTTCAAGTTTGTTGATGTCCGGCTTGGATGGAACGAGTTTTTCCAGAAGACCAATATCGAATGGTAAGTCTGCGTCATAAGCTGTGAGAGCCGCCAAAAAGTTCTGCATCAGATTGGCTTGGTTCTGATTTTTTGGCTGCTGATTTCAGCATAAATTTGGTGATTTTGAAAACTTCTGCCATCCATCCAGTAGCGCCGTCAATAATGAGTACCGACTTCAATCCTAACTCGACGGCTTTCATTGCGGAAGTAATAGAGCCAGGGTGACGCTGACTCCGGTGAAGCACTCGGGCATCCTGCAAATGGCGAGCGGCTTCTCGGTAGAATGCTTCTGCCATTTGTCCCTCTCGCGGGAAAGGTATCAGCATAAATTTGGTCCTTATCGCTTTAGAGCGTGTTGAAAAAGTCGAAATTTCCAATGCTGGGCTGGAATTTGCTCGTCTGAAATCGGGCATGGCTTCTAAAACGCCAGCCTCCATTGATACAAAAAAACGTCGTTAGACACCAGAAAGCCGACTTTTTCAACACCCTCTTAGCGGCTTGCGCGGGTCGGACGAACGCTCGTCAGTGCTAAACAGGTCGTCTTTAATCAAATAATTCAGATAATTATTATTTGTCAAGCTGCGTACCAGGATACTGCGAGCATAGCCAGCCGGTACTTCGTAAACGACATGATAACCGTCACGCAAAAGGTTGAGTAGAGATTGGTCCTTTTGAGACATCAGGTTCTCAAACGCGGCTGACGATAAGAAGTGCAAACGTAGTGTGCCTCTTAATGGCAGACTGGGGGTACTGTCAAAAGTCATTGTTTGAGGTCCCTGCCAGTTGTCTACAACTTCCAGCAGGTCAATATCAAACGTTTCTTGTCCTGTGAGCAGCGGTCCGAACACAACTATTGTCCGTAAATCTCTGCCAAATTCCGCACTGTGAGAGTGCATTAGCTCATTAATTGCTTTATACTCAAAATAAGAAATGTTATCGCTGCCATAGTCGTAAACCATAATTCTTCTCCGTTTCCATAATTCCCATAATTATTGTACCTTATGTTGGCAGTCAGACGTGCTATAATACACCGGCACGGCGGGCGTGACCCCGCGCTGGACACCTTCTGGAGAGTACCCTTTGCTTAAACGCCGACTTTTTGCGGGATTAGCCGCCGCTTCATTTGCTGCCTTTGCTTTGACCGGCTGCGGGAAAACCGGCGCGGGTGGGGGGGATACGTCCCAGCCGCTCAAAGTCGGCATTATCCCCTTTGAGAGCGTGGACGCGATCACCAAAGCCTTTCAGCCTCTGGCAACCTATCTGGGCAAAGACTCGGGGCGGCCTTCGGGCACGGTATTTGTGACGCCTTCTTATGCGGGCGTGCTGCAAGCCTTGCAGGCGGACCAGATTGACTGTGCGTACTTGAACCCGCTGTCTTACGTTCTGGCGACGCAGCAATTCCAGAACACACCGCAAAGTCTGGTTCCGCTGGCGATGCCTTACTTCCATAACAGCCTGACCTACAAGGGCATTATCTTTGTGCGGGCCGATTCGCCCATCAAAACGCTGGCTGATTTGAAGGGCAAAAGCTTTGCGTTCGGCGACCGCACCTCCACGTCCAGCTTTCTGTACCCGGCGGGCCTGCTGAAAAAGGCCGGAATCGACCCGGATAAAGACCTGAAACCGGTCAACATCAGCGGCACAGCGGGCGTTCTGGCCGTGTTCAACAAACAGGCCGACGCGGGCGCGATTTATCAGACCGGCATCGAGCAGGCGTTCACCGATTCCGCGACCAAAAAAGTGGATATGTCCAAAGTCAACCAGTTTCGTGTCATCGCCACGACTGCGCCCATTCCGAACGGAATGTTTGTGGCACGCGGCGATTTGGACCCCGCCACATTGACCAAGCTAAAAGCTGCGCTGGCAACTGTCAATACCAGCCCCGACGGGCAGGCGGCGCTGAAAGCCATTCCCTGGAACAAGATGGTTCCTGCCGACGACAAAATCTTCGACCCCGTCCGCGAGAACGCCAAGCTGTTCGGCCTCAACCTCAAGTCTCTGGACGAGAAAAAGAAATAGCTCTATGCCGAGCGTCATTGCCATAGACAATTTAACGCATTCCTATAAAGCCGGTGTGCCGGTGCTGAGGGGCGTGGATTTGCACGTTGAGGCCGGGGAGATTGTCGGCCTGATCGGGCTGTCGGGGGCGGGCAAGTCTACCCTACTTCGGTGCATCAACGGGCTGGTGCGTCAGACCGGCGGGACGTGCCGTGTCCTCGGCGAAAACGTGGAGGCGCTGCCGGAGGAGCAGAAGCGGCTGCTCAGGCGACGCATTGGCATGATCTTTCAGGAATTTAATCTGATGGACCGGCTGACGGCTCGGAAGAATGTTCTGGTTGGCCGGCTTGGCTACACGCCGACCTTGCCGTCTTGCCTGCATCAGTTCGCGGCGTCGGATGTCCGGCTGGCCCGCGAGGCGCTTCAGCAGGTGGGGCTGCTGGGGATGGAAGGGCGGCGCGTCCGGGATATGTCTGGCGGGCAGAAACAGCGGGTTGCTATTGCCCGGACGATGGCGCAGGGGGCGGAGATCATTCTGGCCGATGAGGCGACGGCCAATCTGGACGTTCTGACCAAAGACGACATCATGGCTCTCCTGCAAGACCTGGCCCGGAGCCGCAACGCCACTATGATTTTGTCCATGCACGACCTGCCCCTTGCCAAGCGTTACTGCACGCGCATTGTGGGGTTGAAGCAGGGACGGATTACGTTTGACGCCGCCCCGGACGCTCTGAGCGACGAAGCGATAGCCGATGTTTTAGAGCGCCATCCGTAGCAACTCTTTATGTCTACACGTAACAATAGCCCTGTTTTGGAACCGCCGCCGCCGATAGACCTCCCGGCGCGGCCCGGCGACCCGGTGGTCATCGCGCTTCGCTTCATGCTCGCGCTTGCCGCCATTGGGCTGGTTGTCTGGTCGTTTATTGGCCTGCAATTCGACTTCACGCATTTCCAAACCGGAGTCGGTGCGGGCGTCAACTATGTCGGGCGGATGTTCCCGCACAAGCATGCCGACTGGAACTATGATTTAGACATTCTGAAAGACCTGTGGGCACCGTTTCTGACCACTGTGCAGATGGCAGTCGTCGGCACGGTGCTGGGCGGCATCCTAGCCTTTCCAGCATCGTTCCTGGCGGCACGGACCGGCAGCATCCCGCGCCCGGTCAGCGCGTTAATCAAAACGTATTTGAACGTCTCGCGGGCCGTGCCGACGATTGTATACGCGCTGATTGTCGTGTCTGCGATTGGCCTCGGCCCCTCGGCGGGCGCACTGGCGATTTCGTTTGTGACGTTTGTGTCACTGGCGAAGCTGTGGGCGGAAAGCCTCGAATCGGTTGCCGCCGGGCCGATTGAAGCGGTCCGCGCTTCGGGCGGCAATGCCGCGCAGGTGTTCGTCTTTGGAATGCTGCCGCAGGTGTTCCCGTCGTATGTGTCCACAAGCCTGTATTCGCTGGAATTTAATCTCAAAGACTCGTTCATCGTCGGCATCGTCGGCGCGGGCGGCTTGGGTTTTCAGCTTTACAATGCCATCAACTTATTTAAGCTGCTGGACGCGGGGGTGATTATTGCCCTGCTGATTATTCTGGTTAATCTGGTTGATTATCTTTCGTACCGCGTCCGCCTTGTGTTCACTTAGAACTTTATTATCTATGGAACGATTCAAAATCCTGCTGGCTGTGCTGTTTGTCATCGCCTCGCTGGGGGCACTGGCCTGGAGCGTCCACGAATCCACGGTGTCCGATTCGGATCGGGGCATCTTGAACGCCGCCGTCAAGGCGCACCCGGCCTCAAATTTTACGCTCGCCGAAGCCGGCACGGAACAGACAGTGACGCTGGCCTCGGAAACCAAACGCGGGCCGGTGGTACTGGACTTCTGGGCGACGTGGTGCGGCCCCTGCCACAGTGAGCTGCCGCATCTGGTCGCCGTGTCCAAAAAGTATGCGGGCCGCGTGCAGTTTTTCGGCGTCAACCCGAGCGACCCTGTCCCCGCGATTAGCGCCTATCAGAAACGGAACGGCATGACCTATCCAACGCTGCTGGACGCGCACCACACCGCCGCGTTTGCCTACGGGGCTGACGCCTTTCCGCTCGTGGTCGTGATAGACAAAAACAACCGCATCCGTTACGCCGCAGATGGTTACGATCCGAGCGAGGATTTGGAAAAGAAGCTGTCTGGTGTGCTGGACACGCTGCTGAAAGAGTAGCGTTCCGTTTGCCTTGCCCCGGAGCCGGGTAAAGTGCATTAACAACGGAGGATACTTTTTATGTCTCAGGACACAACCACAAAACACGCATACGAACACACGGCCAAGATGGAAAAAGAGGCTCGCGCCGAAGCCGAACAGGAAGACGCGCTGAATGAAGCCGCCCTCCAAGCCGACAACCACACCGGACAAAACGGAATGCTTCCTGTCGGCGGCGGCACGGTCACTGCCGACACCATCAAGGAAAGCTATAGCCTGCTTCCCGAGTGGCACAAAGACGAACTACGGCGGCTTCCTGTCGTTGAGCGCGGCACGCGGCTGACGATGGGCGAGGTCTTCTGCGACCTGCGCTTTGTCGAGCGCGGCGAGCTGGTCGCCCACGGCGAGGAAGAAATCCACGACGAGCTTCTGGTCCCAAAGAAGGGCACGGATTACGAAATCTGGAACAAGCTCATCGGCAAGCCGAACCTGGCAGGCTAAACGTAAAACCGCCTGGCTCATGCGAGCCGGGCGATTTTGTCGTCTGTATCAGCGTACTTGACCGCCATCTGTCGGGCGGCTTCGGCGACGGCGGCCCGCAGGGGGACGGGTTCCAGCACCTCGGCCTGTGCGCCGAAGGATAAAACCCAGTACAGCATCTCCTCGTAGCCATGCACCGTTACCCGAAATAGCAGGCTGCCGTCAGGGTGCTTTTCCATCTGCTGCGACGGATGCCAATTTGCCCCGCCGACCCAGCCGGCAATCTCTTTGTCAAAGCAAATCACCACCTCGGTCGGCTCCCCGCCCGCCTGGAGCTGCCAGCCCTTCGCCAGCCATTCCGACAGGTCAAAATCAGCGGGATAGGCAAACCGAGCATCTTCACGCACCCGCATCCACTTGATGCGGTCTAATCCAAACGTCCGAATGCCTTCCCGCAGATGACAGAAGCCAACCAGATACCACGCGCCCATTTTGTACGTCAGCCCGTAGGGGTCCACCTGCCGCTTGGTCGGCTCGGGCCGCGTGCGCGATAAATAGGTGATGTCCACGGGATGATGCGCGATAATCGCCCCGTGCAGGCTTTCGTACACATCGGCGGAGAAGTCGCGCACGACAGGCAGGGCCACCGAGACCCGCTCCCCGGCCTTTTTGAGTTCGGACGCCGTGCGCCGGGGCAGGACGCGGTCGATCTTCTTCAGGGCCGATGACAGCGCCCCCCGATAGCCCGATCCGGCGTGTTCGGCGAACGCGCTTCCCGCCAGGCGCAGGGCCAGTGCCTCGGGTGGCGTGAACGAAGTCGGCAGGAACTTCATTTCGGCCAGGCCGAATTTGCCGTCTTTGCGCTTGACCTGCCCCCACTGACGAAGCACAGCGATGTCGCGCTCAATCGTGGCCCGCGAGACTTCAAACTTTTCTTCCAGCCCCGCCGCGTCCCAGGTGTACGGCTCGCGGTCGATGAGCTGCAAAATCTGGATCAGCCGGGAAAATTGTTCTTCCAGTGTCATAAGCGTACCCTGTTGGTGGACTGAAACGAGGGGTTGAAACCGCTCGTTCTCATCCGTTCTTTTCGCCTAAACCTCGGCAAGCAGCAGTGCTTCGCCGCTGAGCGAAATCGTATAGCGGATTTTGACCACCTCGCCATGCGGGTCCCAGTCAGTCATTCGGTCGTTTGTCACTAGCGGAGCGCTCAAATGCTTGCTTTGGCGCAGCAGCAGCTCATCGGCCACAGTTCCGGCGTCCACCAGAGACAGCTCGCCCCGTTGCTGCATCAACCGCAGGGCCGGAGCGTCGTCAATGAAATAGGGCAAGTTGGCGTCAGTGAGCAGCACTACCGGGAAGAAGCCCCGTGTCCACAGGGCACGCCGGATCGCCCGCAGGTGACGCAGGCGGGGCAGCCCCTGCACTAGCGATTCTTGATCAAACCACGCGACATTGCTGCCGTCCACCACGACCGGTCCACGCGGCGCGTGCCGCAGCGGAAGAAGCCGCGCCGGTTCGTCGGACGATGCCCGTTCCAGCGCGGCCCAGACCCGCGCCGTGTCTTCGGTTCGCAGACGGACGAGCGCGGCGCGGGCGGCGGTGACACGCGGCTCTTTTCCAAAGTCGACCGCGTCGAGAAGCTGACGCACCGTGACCGGCGGGTGGCCTGGCAGGGGCAGGGTGTCATCCGGCCCCAGCGCCCCCGGCGGCGGCATCAGGAGGTCCGCCAGGGTCGTTCGTTTTTGCAAATAGTCGGTCAGCCAGGCGTGCGCGTCCGGCGAAGCGCCGCGCAGGCGGGCCAGCATCAGACGGGCCGCGCTGACCCCTGCCGCGTCCTGCGCCGACAGCAGTGGCAAAAACTGACGCACTTGCGGCTCCGCCGCGCCGGGCGTAATGGCCAGTCGGAACACGCGCCCCAGCGTCTCAGCGGCTCCTGCCGTGTCCATCCGTCCAGTCTGCACGGTCAGCAGACGGCGGGCATAGTCCAGCGCCATTTTCTGTTCGTTTTTGCTTTCCAGCGCGGCGGCGGCAATCTCTAGCGCCCCCGGCTCAGACGCATCAGCTTTTAGCACATCTTCCGCCAGCGACAGGGCCGCGTCGAACTTGGCGCGAGACAGCAGGTGACGCACAGCCTCGCGCCACAAGTCCTGCGTCGGGGCCGGAACGGGGTCAGCAGAAGCCCGTGCGGGCGCGGTCGGCGGCGGGGAGACTTTGTCTTCGCTGAGTGCTTTATGCAGGCGCACTTCGGTCTGCCGGGCACGTTCGAGCTGCCGCTCCAGACGGCTCACTCGCTCCGCCTGCTTCTTGGCCTGCTTGACGGCTTCGTCCCGCTCGGCTTCCAGCGCTGTGCGTACCTTTTCCGCCTCGGCCCGTATGGCTTCGGCTTTTGCCAGGGCCTGCCGGGCGTCGTCGCGCTCGCGGCGGCGGGTGTCGCGCTCGGTTCGCAGGTTTGCAGCGGGGTCTTTGGCAGGAAGCTTGACGGCAGTGGGCACGGGCGGGGTGGGGAATACTTTGACGGGGATAGGCAGGGGCGACGATTCGGACAGCGATTTGAGTTTTTCAGCCAGCTTCTCGTCTTTGGCCGCCGCCTGCGCCAGACGGCTGCGGACCAGCGTGTTTGCATACCCGGAGGCATCGGCCCGGAAGCCGATAAACGCTTTTCGCAGGGGCGCGGCCAGCTTGGGGTCTTTTAAGAGGGCCAGCACGGCGGCAGGTTTGGTCGCCGATAGCCAGGTCAGCACCTCGGAGACTTCCGGCAGCACAGGCTCGGGCGACGGCGTCTCCTCAGCCATAGCTAGACGGCTCCTGCCAGAACCGGGAGAGTCCGCACGGCGGGGCGGCTCCGGCCTGCTTCGGTAACTAGCTGTCCGCAGGCGGCGGCAATCTGCTTGCCGCGTTCCTTGCGCTGCGTCACAACCAGCCCGGCGTCTTCTAAAATCCGGCGGAACAGGGCGATACGCTCCGGCTCAGGCCGCCCGAAGCTCTCGGTGACGGTGGTAGGGTTGTAGGGAATGACGTTGACGGCGGCCCCCATACCTTTTAGCAGCACGGCCAGTTCGCGGGCGTGTTCCGGCTCGTCGTTGACGCCCCTCAGCAGCACGTATTCAAACGTCAGCCGCCGCCCCGTGTGCTGGGCATAGGCGCGGCAGGCGGGCAGGAGCCGTTCCAGCGGGTACGTTTTGTTGACGGGGACCAGCCGGGTCCGAAGCGCATTGTTCGGGGCATGAAGCGAGACGGCCAGGGTAAGCTGCAAGTCTTCCGCCATCAGTTTTTCAATGTTCGGCACGATGCCGACCGTGGAGAGCGTGATATGGCGCATCGCCAGCCCGCATTCGGCGTTCAAAATCCGAATGGCTTTCAGCGTTGCATCGTAGTTTAGAAGAGGCTCGCCCATGCCCATCAGGACAATATGGGTGATGCGCCGCTCTGACAGCGATTGCAGCAGCAAAAACTGGGCCACAATCTCGCCCGTCGTCAGGTTGCGGGTCAAGCCCTGTGTGCCGGTCGCGCAGAACGTGCATCCCATTGAGCAGCCCGCCTGTGAGGAGAGGCAGACCGAGACGCGCTTTGTGTCCGGCAGGAGAACACACTCAATCGGATGCCCGCCATCGGTTAGCCGGGCGAGGGCTTTAACGGTTCCGTCTTTCGGGTCCACCTGCTCCTGCACCAGCATCAGGGGCGGCCCGGAATACAGGTTGCCAAGCGCCGTTCGCACATCTTTGGGCAGGTCGGTCATCGTATCGAACTCTGCCCGGAAGCCGCCGCCTTCGCCGGGCAGGGGGCGGCGGTACAGCCATTCGGCAATCTGCGTCCCGCGATAGGCAGGCAGGGAAGCGTGCGCGGCGACATCGGCGCGGATTTCCTCGGTCGTCAGCCCGAACAAGCTCTTCGGTTTACTTTTTGTCTGTTGTTGTAACACGCTGACAGTATACCCGGAAAGAGGGGTAGGGGTCAACGCAGATGCCCCTGCAAACCGGGCGGCGAACTGCCAATAATAACAGATATGAGACTGCCGCTGTCTGAGGCCATGCGAGATACACCTCCCGCAAGCGAGAATGCCCGCACTGACCGGGGATTCCGGCGCTATCCTGTCAGTCTGCCCATCGTGGTGTGTCCGCTGCTCCCGGCAGGCGAACGCGGGCGCTGGACGCGCCGGTCCACGGTGTTGGTGACGGACATCAGCCTGTCCGGGCTGACATTTCTGTCTCCTAACACTTTTCTGCCCGGCTCGCGGCTGGAAGTGCAGATGACGCTGGGCGCACAGACGTACTTTGTGCAGGCGGTCGTGCGGCGTGGGCAGTTTGTTGCTCTGCCAGGGCGTCGTTCCTGGCAGTGTGCCGTGCAGCTTTTGCGGGGCGAGGAAGCCGTGCAGTTTATTCCGCGTCTGGCCCGCTATCTGTATGCACAAGGGGCGCGGGAATGACCGGGGCTGCCATTCTGAAACTTCTGCCAGCTCTAATCGTACAGCCCGTCAGCGTGTCTGGCCTCGTCCTGGCCGTCACGTTTCTGCTGGGCATCAGTCTAGCATTGAAGTTTAGTCGGGATCGATGGCGGGCCGAGCAGGCGCTCTTGATGGTCCAAGCCGAGCTGCGCGACAACGTTCATGCGCTGGAAGAAAGCGAGGCGCAGTTCCGTTCGGTCATCAGTTCTATGCAGGAGGGCCTGCTGGTGCATGATGCCGACGGCGTGATCTCCCTGTGCAACGAACGGGCACAGCAGATGCTGGGCCTGCCCGCTGAAGAGCTGAATGGCCGTAATGCGCTTCAGGAAGGCTGGCCGCTGCGGCGCGAAGATGGCACGACGCTTCCAATCGGCGAGGTGCCCGGCCGCCTCAGCCTGGACAGCGGCCTGCCGACCCCGTCGGTCGTGATGGGAATACAGAAGCCCGATGGGAGCTGGACCTGGCTTCAGACAAGCGCCGCGCCGCTGTTTCACCCCGGCGAAGATCGCCCGCACAGCGTTGTCCTGACATTCAGCGATGTGACCGAGCGCCGCCGGGTGCTGGAAACCTTGCGTGAAACGGAAGAAAAATACCGGGGCATCTACGAGAACTCCACCGAGGGTATTTTCCAGACGGTGCGCGAAGGCCGGTTCCTGCGTGCCAATCCTGCGTTTGCACGTATTCTTGGCTATGAGTCTCCCGCGCAGATTCTGGCCGAAGTGACGGACATCACGCGCCAGCTTTACCATCGCCCGGAAGACCGCGAAGCGGTGCTGAGTGCGCTGGCGGCGGTAGAGACTATCAGCGGCTTTGAAACTCCCCTGCGCCGCCGCGACGGCAGCACTGTCTGGGTCTCAGTCAATGTGCATCATGCCCGTGATGCCGGGGGCGAGACCATTCTGGAAGGCAGCATCCACGACATCACTGAGCGGCGTGCCGCCGAGCAGCGTTTGCTGGACTACAATGAAGTCCTAGAGTTTCAGAAGCGGGAGATGGAGAAGGCGAACTCCGAGCTGGAGCGGCTCAATGGCCAGCTGGAAGCCCTGGCGACGCAGGACGGGCTGACCGGCCTGAAAAACCACCGGGCCTTTCAGGACCGCCTCGCCGATGAAGTCGCCCGTGCCCGCAGGTACGGCACGCCCCTGTCTCTGGTCATGCTGGATGTGGACCGTTTCAAGCAGTACAATGACACATTCGGCCACCCCGCCGGGGATCAGGTTCTGCTCCAGGTCGCGGAGACGCTGCGCGGGGCCGTCCGGGAATGCGATTATGTGGCGCGGTATGGCGGCGAAGAATTTGTGCTGATCCTGCCGCAGACGGACACGGCAGGGGCGGTGCAGATTGCCGAGTGCTGCCGGGTGGCTCTGGAAGAAGCCGCCTGGAAGCATCGGTCTGTGACAGCGTCGCTCGGCGTCGCCACGCTGCTACCCGGCCACCGGGACGGCGTCAGTCTGCTAACCGATGCCGACCGGCTGCTGTATCAGGCAAAGACAAGGGGCCGCAACCAAGTCGCGGCCCCCGAACACGCTGAACTGCTCAGTTCCTACTCGCTGGAAACGCTGTCGGTTTCCCGGCTGTAATAGCCGAGTTCTCGCAGCAGGTCACTGGGGTCTGTGTCCAGAAACTGGGAAATGGCATAAATGAAATCCGCCGAAGGGGCGGCGGTTTCCGCCTCCGGCATAGCGGCGGGGACTGTCTGGGCGGGTGTGTGCATAAGGTTCTCCAATGAGCCTGTGTGGGCAAAATCGGTTCGTTATACCCCAATTTTGCCCATTTTTGCTTCCGCCGCTATTTTAAGCTATTCACCACCACCAGAGCTTTCTGCTGGACATCGGCGGGCAGGGGCGCATAATACATCGCTGCCGCGTCTTTCTGGCCGTCGGTCAGCGCCCACTTCAGGAAGTCCTTCAGCGCCGGTTTGGCATCCGGGCGAACCAGAAGAAAAGTAAATCCGGTAATGGGGTAGCCCTGCGGGTCGTCCGTATTGGTAATCACTTTGCGGAAGTCGGGCGGCAGCGTCACGCCCTGCGCCGCCGCTGTGGCCGATGCCACCGAAGGGGCAATAAAATTGCCTTTAGCATTTTCGACATCGGCATAGGAAATTTTGTTGGTTTCTGCGTAGGCCAGCTCAATGTAGCCGACGCTGCCAGTGTTTTGCTTGAGGAGCTGCGCCACGCCCGCATTGCCCTTGCCGCCCTGCCCGTTCGGCCACTTCACCGATTTGCCTGCCCCGACACTGCTCTGCCACGCCGGACTGACCTGGCTCAAGTAAGTGGTAAAAATGTTGGTGGTCCCGGAGCCGTCCGAGCGGTGGCAGGCTACAATCGGTGTTGCCGGGAGCGTCTTGCCTGCATTCAGGGTGGCAATCGCCGGGTCGTTCCATTTGGTAATCTGCCCGCCGAACATTTTTGCGATCACGTCGCCGCTCAGGTGCAGGTGCGCGGGGACGCCGGGGACGTTGTAGGCCACGCAGACCGCACCGGCGACGGTCGGAATATGCAGAACTTCCGGCGCGGCTTTCATCTCTTCGTCGTTCATAGGCGCGTCGGATGCGCCGAAGTCCACAGATTTGGCCGTAATGTTCTTGATGCCACCGCCGGAGCCGATGGCCTGATAATTGATGGCGACGCCTGTTTTCTGACTGTATTCCTGGAACCACTTCTGATACAGCGGCTGCGGGAACGTTGCCCCTGCGCCGTTCAGGCTGGTAGTCGCGCCGGGCGACTGTGTCCCGCCACTGCCACTCTGCTTGCCGCATCCCGTTCCCAGCAGGGCCACGGCCAGTGCCAGAGCGACGCCCCCCATTCCAATGTGCTTCATACGTTCTCCTTTGTTCGCACCGCAAAATCAAACGCAAGTATACACTCCCCGTGTTAAGACAGCATTAAAAAGACAATATTAAGAACCCGGCGTTATACGTCTGCATCCGGGGTGTCGCTCGGGGGCAGAATTCGCATTCCGCCGCCAACGCCCTCCACATGGTAGACTTTGCCTTCACGCACCAGCAGGTACAGCGCGTGGACCGTCACGCCGTCTTTGCCGATTACGGTCGCGGGCAGGCTCAGGTGGCTGCCAGTCTGGTCGCATTGCGCCGGGCCAAATGTCGCGCTTTTGGAATGGGCAAACTGCGGGTAGGCCTGCATAATCATTGCGGCGAACGCCGCAGGCGAGGCAAAATTGCGGCGCAGACCGGCACTTTGAAACGTGATGGCCGTTTTGTAGTCGTTATGGTCAAAAGCCTTGAGCTGCCCCTGAATAGAGGCAATCGCGGAGGCCCGCTCGGCGGCTTTCGCGGCTCGGAGCTTGACGGCAGGGGCCTGCGCCCCGGTGACAAGCGGGATAGCCAGCAAGGCCGTCGCAGTGACGGAAAAAATGGCGGTGAACGAAAGACGTTTCATGGCAGGGTTGTCCTCATGCTGTTGTACCCGGTCAGCAGGAGAACAAAAACTTAGCTGGGCGGCAGGTAGAAAAATGCCAGCGCAATGATCGCATACACCGCCAGAAGCTGTGCCCCTTCTAGCCAGTGACACTTGCCATCGCCCGCAATAAACGCTGTGATCAAAACACTGACGGTGATCGCGGTCAGCTCAGGTGTCGTGAAAATATAGGTCATCGGATGCCCCAGCAGCAGGCTGGCAAAGACCAGCACCGGCGCGACAAACATGGCAATTTGTGTGGATGACCCGATAGCAATGTTCATCGTGATGTCCATTTTGTTCTTCAGGGCCATCCAGACCGCCGTGGAATGCTCGGCGGCATTGCCGATAATCGCCACAATCACGACGCCGATAAAGACCTCGTTGACGCCCAGTCCTTTCGCAGCGCCCTGCACACTGGAAACCAGATATTCGCTTTCCACCGCGATCAACACTGTTGCCGCCGCCAGCACCGCAAACGCGGTACGCTTGTTCCACGCGGGCGGATCGTCCTCCGCCTCTGCCTCGCAGTCCCGGAACAGGGCCTCATGGGTTTTCAGGGAGAAAAAGAGGGAGGCGACATAAACAACCAGAAGAATGCCGGAAACCCACAGCGAAAGATGCTCCACATCCATGTTCGCCGGGCTGTTAGGCTGATTGTAATGAATGGCGAAGATGGCGGGCAGGGTCAGCGAGACCACCGCGACCAGCAGGTTGATGGCATGGGACTGCGCCTGATCCTGATTGAACGTCTGGATTTTGTGCTTCAGCCCGCCCGCCAGAATGCTTGCCCCCAGCACCAGCATCAAGTTCCCGATAATGGAGCCGACGATGGACGCCCGCAGCAGCGCAATCTGCCCTTCATGCAGGGCAAACAGGCCAATAATCAGCTCCGTCGCGTTGCCAAACGTCGCATTCAGCAGCCCGCCCCAGGCCGCACCCAGATGTTTGGCAAGTTCTTCGGTCGCATGACCCATCAGCCCGGCCAGCGGCACAATCGCCAGCGCGGCGGCGGCAAAGACCCACAGCGGGTTGACCCCGTGTGCATAATGCAGGAAAACTGAGATGGGGAGAAAGATGAAAAGCGAGTTGAGGCCACGAAACCAGCGAAGCAAAGACATCATGCGCTGAGTGTACCCGATACCCCGTCACAGCCAATTTATTTACAGCCATTTGCGCCGCCGGAAATAGGCCCCTTCCAGCAGCCCCAGCCCGGCCATCAACCCCAGCGCGTAAGGATAGCCGTACCGCCAGTGCAGCTCCGGCATATTCGTAAAGTTCATGCCGTAAATGCCGCTGATTGTCGCCCAGGTCATCAAAATAATGGACGCCGAGGTCAGTACCTTGACGATCTCGTTCAGGCGGTTGGACGCCACCGCAAGATGCGCGTCCAGCGTACCCGACAGCAAATCCCGGTAGGTATCTATGGTGTCTACGACGCGGATGGTGTGGTCGTACACATCCTGAAAGTAGGCAAAGAGCGCCTGCGCCCGGTCCCGGCGGCGCGGGGCGGCACTGTCATCATCTTCCACCGACTCCACGCGCCGGAGCAGCACATTGACGGCATCGCGCAGCGGGGCTACATAGCGGCGCATTTCCAGCAGGTCCCGGCGCAGGTCCAGAATGCTTTGGAGCGGGTTCACCGCCACTTCGTCCGCGCCCTGCGGCCCGAACAAATGAAACTCCTGTGACAGCGGCTTCAAGATAATCTCTTCCAGCCGGTCTGTGCGCTCATCATAGGCATCCATTGCCGGGTAGTAATCGTCTACCAGCGAGTCCAGTATCAGATACAGCAGAAAGTACGGCCCCTGCCGCCGCATATCTTTGTTGGATTCCCAGCGTTTCCGGGCCGTCTTCAGGGCCTCCGATTCGCCGCCATGCAGGGAGACGACATAATTCTGCCCGACAAAAATATGCAGCTCGGTACACCGCTCCACGCAGGGCTTAGACAGGTCCCCCCGCTCCGGCGCAGGCTGCCATTCGTGAGCGACGACAAACAGGTAATCGCCATATTCCACGACTTTGGGCCGCTGATCTTTCTGCCGCAGGTCTTCAATCGCCAGCGGATGAAAGCCAAACTCGGACGCCAGCATCTCGAAGTCGTGGTCTGCCGGGTCCACAATATCGAGCCACAGCACCCCGCCGTCCTCGTGGTTTTTGATCTGCGTATCAATCTGCTCCGTCGGCACCTCCGCCGCCGCCTGCCCGTCGCCGCCAAAGTATTGAGATTTGAGCAAAGCCGCCCGGCCTCCTTAGTTTTAATCCACATCGGGTTCTGAACTGCGCGAACCGTGGATAACACGAATGACACGCACACTGCCTGCATCATCGTCCTCAACAGGCTCTACGATATGAAGGAGGATGCGGTATTTGCCAAATAATAACTGTCTGACTGTGATGCCTTGATAACGCGCATCTTCCCGTGCGACAGCGCAGCGCTTAGGCATAAACTCTAGTGAAGCCAGTGCTTTGGTGAACCCCCTTAACCATCGCTCGGCTTCATTGGGCGTTCTCCAACGGCTGTTGAGATAAATACCATCTACGTCTACTTCTGCTCTTTCCGTCAACTCAACCGAGTAAGTCATCATAAAAGAGCCTGCGCCTCTTGGTCAGTCATCGGCTCTACGTCGGCTCGGATATTATGTTTGGCCCGGAACTTTGCCTCCCAGTCAGCGAGCGGTGTCAGCCGTCCTGCCTTGCTGTCTTCTAGCCCGACCAAGACGGCTTCCACCTCGCGCTCATGGGCTGCCCGCTCCAGTGCCTCCGCAAGCAGCGACGAAGCTATTTCTTTCTTATGCTGTCCATTTGGGCCAGCAAGGTCTGAAAGCAACTCTTCGGAAGTAGGTGCAAGATCAAGCGTAATAGTCATGGTTTGCCTTTCTCTGTTTGTCTTACTGAAAACCGGTCATTCCGTCTGAACCTAAATCTAGTCGGTTTCGTTTTGCTCAATCTGCCGGTCAATTTCTTCGGGATGTGCCCGGACATAGCTCCAAGCATTCACTAAATCCTGCGCGTGAAGCGTCGGGTACGCTTGCAGCAGTTCCGCTTCACTCGTACCCAAACGCCGCGCCTGTTCCAGCAGCCAGACCGGGAGACGAGACCGCACAATACACGGCTCGCCCCCGCAGACGCCGGGAACGCTCTCAACACCGGGAAAGGCATCGCCGAGGTCACGCGCTACCCATTGCAAAAGCTGCGCTTTTTCTCCCCGCGTCAAGTTCGGCAATAGCCGCTCGGCTTCAATGATGGCGGACATGGGTGATTTCTCCTGATTACCTGCTCGTAGTTCGGGACTTATAAACCAGCGCCCCGGTCAGCATCACGACGCCGAATGACGAAAGAGCGGCCCAGGTTGGCACCACAGTCACTCTTGTAAAGCTCTGTGAGTAGTAACCAGGGCTGGTTTCCACGGTTGGCCCATCGAGAGCGTAAGGCGTGGGGTCAGTCGCAATCGCCAGCATCAGCGGCAGCACTGCCGCTGCGCCTCCCAAACCGAGTATTAGCCATTGCCGCTTGTTCATGGGGAACCCTCTCTGAATGACGCGAACGAGGGGTTGAAAACCCCTCGCTAAGTAGTCGTGCAAAAAAAACTGCATATTTTCTGGCTGTGCTTCCGAAAGAACACGCTTCAAAATGTGCGATTACATTTGCGCTACTACTTAGGAGAGGCACCCTCTGGTTAGGAGAGGCACCCTCTGGGTGGAAGAGGGAAGGCACACGGTCACGTCCGTATTTCCTTCGTCCGAAGGACGCCTCACCTAGCGAGGGATTAAAAATCCCTCGCTCCTCTCCTTTGCCTACCCCTCGTAGCCGTTGGGGTGCGCCTCAAACCACTCGTAGGCGGTACGCATCATGGTGGGCAGGTCGCCGTATTGTGCTTTCCAGCCCAGCTCCTTTTCAATCTTGGCGGCGGAGGCGACGAGTTCAGCGGGGTCGCCGGGGCGGCGGGGGGACTCGACGGCGATGATCTCTTTGCCGGTCACTTTGCGGCCTGTTTCGACGACTTCGCGGACGGAGTAGCCTTTGCCGTTGCCCAGGTTGTAGGCGTTGGTGTCTGCGCCGTTTTTGAGAGCTTCCAGGCCGAGAATGTGGGCCTGACCCAGATCGGTGACATGGATATAGTCGCGGATGCCCGTGCCGTCGGGGGTGGGGTAGTCCGTGCCGAACATTTTAATATCCGGGCGGCGGCCAAGCGCGGCGAACAGGGTCAGGGGAATCATGTGCGTCTCGGGGGTGTGGTCCTCGCCAAGTTCGCCGTCAGGGTCGGCTCCGGCGGCGCAGAAGTAGCGGAGCGAGATGCTTTTGATGCCGAACGCGACGTCGTACCAGTGCAGGATATGCTCGCCGTCGAGCTTCGTCTGCCCGTAAGGGTTGGTGGGAAGCTGCGGGTGCTGCTCGTCAATGGGGACGTACTTGGTCTCGCCGAATGTCGCCGCCGAGGACGAAAACAGAACGTGCTTGACGCCCTGCGAGTTAATGGCGTCTAAAAGAGCCAGCGTTTTGACAATGTTGTTCTGGTAATACTTGACGGGGTTAGCGACGCTGTCCGGGACCGACGCATAGGCGGCGAAGTGGATCACCGAGTCAATCTCGTTTTCCTGAATGGTGCGGGCCACCAGAGCGCCGTCGCCGATGTCGCCTTGCACAAGCTTTGCGCCGGGCAGATACTTCATAATCTGCTGATGTCCCAGCTCTAGCGAGTCTAAAATAACAACATCGTAACCCTTCTGAATCAGCAGCTTGCTGGTGTGGCTGCCGATATACCCGGCTCCGCCCGTGACGAGAATCGCTCCCATAGTGTGTCTCTATGCTCCTTCGGAAAAAATGTCTATACAGACATTCTACCCTGTTACGGCGCGGGAAACGACACCACGGCATCGGTTTCGCCGCGCACGGGCCGTCCATTATGCAGAGCAGGCGCATAGGTCCAGCCGCCGATGGCGTCCAATGCGGCAGCGTCCAAGTCGTCATTGCCCGAAGATTGAACGAGGTCAGCATCGGTTACTTCGCCCAGCTTGTTCACATGCAGATGCAGCGTCACCTGTGCGCCGTCTCCGTTTACACCAGGTGGCAGAAGCGGTGCGGTGCGCGAGAGCAGGCGCGGCGGGCCGTCCGGCACGCTGTCCGGCACCGGCGCGATCTCGGGGCGGCGGACTTTCTCGGAGTGCGAGTCGCTGACGCGAACCACGGGCGGGGGCGTCTCGGCTATTGCCAGAGGAATAACCACCGGCGGCGGCGGAGCCAGCCGCAGGGGCCGGTGCGGTGCGACAGCGACCGTGACCGGTTTCGAAGCGGAACGCGGGGCCGCCGGGGCAGCGCGAAGCACGGCAGGGCGAAGCACGGCAGCCCGAAGCACAGCAGCCCGAAGCACGGCAGGGTGAGGCGCGTCAAGCCGGGGAACTACCACCAGACGGGGTGCGGGAACCGGCAGCGGGACCGACTGCGCGGGTACAGGCTTGGCCGGAACCACAGTCTTGACCACGCGGGTCCGGTACACATACACCGGGATGGTGCGAACGGCGGCGGAAGCCGTCCGGGGCGGGGCAGGGGACCATAGCCGTATGGCCCCGATGCTCAGTGCTGCACCGGTCAAAGCCGCCGCGCCGAGCCAGAGGCCGCGCCCCGAAAACGCCGCTCGTGCCCGCACAGGCCGCGCAAACTGCGTCGTGACCGTCGGGGCAGGAGCGGACAGCGGCGCGGCGCGGCGCAGAGCTTCCGCAAACGCCGCCGCTGTGGCATACCGCTGACCGGGCCTCTTAGCCATTGCTTTCCGAAGCACACGCTCAAGACGCGGGTGGCTTAATCCGTCAAGGCGGGGCGACTGACGCAAAATCTGCTGCATCACCGCCGGAACCGTGTCCGCTTCAAACGGCTTTGCGCCGGTCAGCATCTCCGCCAGCGTCACGGCCAGCGAGAACACATCGGCTCGCCCGTCCACCGTCTCGCCGCTGATCTGCTCCGGGGACATATAGGCCGGAGAGCCGACTACCATGCCGTCTTGTGTCAGCTCCTGATCGGACACCGTGCGCGAAATCCCGAAATCCATCAGCTTCGGATTCGCCGCGCTGTCTTCCATGGAACCGTCCGGCAGGCACAAAAAGAGGTTGTCGGGCTTGATGTCCCGATGCACGATGCCGCGTCCGTGCGCGTAATCCAGCGCCTCGGCGACGCGCAGGGCTATCGGCAGGGCCTCCGCCAGCGGCAGGCGGCCCGCCGAGCGCAGGCGCTGACGCAGGGTTTGTCCGTGCAGGCGCTCCAGCGCCAGAAACGGCTGCCCATCCGCCGTTTCCCCGACATCGAACACGGACACAATCTGCGGGTGCGTCAGGCCCGCCACCGCCCGCGCCTCGCGCCGGAACCGCTCGGTCAGGTCCGCCCAGAGCGCGGGCGGCAGGTCCGGCGGGAACGTTAGCACCTTCAGCGCCACCGCCCGCCCACGCCGCAAGTCGGTGGCCAGATAAACCACCGAAGAAAAGCCGCGTCCCAGCTCTTCCTGAACCTGATAGGGGCCAATGATTGAAGTTTTCGGCTTGACTTCCCGAAGATTATCCATGACAACGTGCCTTTCGTTCCTTACTGCCGCTTACGCACACACTGACGACTGGCGGGGGCGGGAAGTTCCCGAATGGCGGAGGCCGCTTTGGCATGAATCTTGCACGTAAAGTCATCGGCGGCTGCCTGCATCTTATGAGACCTCTCTTGGGAGCAGGCACAGAGACGTCTATTTCAGGGCCGGAGCGCCCGAGGTCAGAATGTATGGAAACTCCCACTTATGGTGACGGACGTGCGTCCGCATTTCGGGGCGGCGATGGGCCGCGTCCCGAGTCGGCGCCTCAAAATAATCAAAACAACAGCCAGAGCGTGATTTTGCTGCCGGGCGTCTCCGCCCGGCGCAGCGGCGCGAAAAACGCGCAGCGCGTGCTGGACCTGATTCTGTGCGGCCTGCTGCTCCTGCTCATCTGGCCGATGTTCGGTGTGATCGCTCTGCTGATTCGCCTCGACAGCACTGGCCCGGTGCTGTTCAAACAAAAACGAGTCGGGCAGGACGGCGAAGAATTCTGGTTTTACAAGTTTCGGTCAATGGTCACCGATGCCGAATCAAAGCGTCACCTGCTGGAAATGCACAACGAGCGCACCGGGCCGGTGTTCAAAATGAAAAACGACCCGCGTGTGACCCGTGTAGGCCGCGTCCTGCGTAAGTTTTCTCTGGATGAGCTGCCTCAGCTTCTCAATGTCGTCAGGGGCGAGATGAGCCTGGTGGGACCCCGGCCCGCGCTCCCCACCGAGACCGTCAAGTACACGCCTCGCCAGCAGCAGCGCCTGCGGTGCGTGCCGGGAGTGACCGGGCTGTGGCAGGTGTCAGGCCGCGCCAGCCTGAGCTTTGAGCGGTCCATTGAGCTGGATTTGCTGTATATCGAGCAGCAGTCTGTCCTGCTGTATTTCCGCATTCTGGTCATGACAATCCCGGCCGTTCTCCGTGCCGAAGGCGCTTACTGACACTCTCGTCTCCAGGCTGAGCACGCCGCCGGGAACCTTGCGGGCCATCTCTGCCATAAAGAACGCGGCGTAAATCCCCGATACTCAAGCCAAACACCGAGAGACAACCCTACTTATGTACCGTCGCACTCCGATCCTGTTCCGAATTGTAGACTCCTTTTTTCGTCACCAGCTTTTGTTCTGGGGGGCATTGGTCGTCGTCAGCAGCCTGACAATGGCGGTGCTGTATGCCCGGTCCAAAACATACCATGCCGTCGCCATGACACAGGTGCAGACGCAAAGCGTCGCCAATGTGCTGGGCCAGGATGAGGCCAGCACTTGGGTCACACCGGCACAGAAAAGCGTGGACCAGTTCAACGATCTGTCCAAGCAGAACCAGCAGGGGGGATTTCTGGATGCCGCCCTGCAAAGAGCGCAGTTGGCGTCCCCGATCAATGTGGACCCGCAGGCCGATGACCCGCGCTACGCCGCGCTTCAGAAAAATCTGGTCGCCGCCGTGGAAAGTCCCAACCAGTTTTCCCTCTCGCTGACCTGGAACAACCCGGACGAGTGCAAGCGCATTCTGGATGCCTTACAGGCGCAGTATATTGAAGAAGTCGGCGCGGACAAAAGCCTGACCTCAACGGCCAGTGTGCGGTTTCTGGACAGCCAGCTTGCCGACTATGCCCGCCGGATGCGGACTTCCGAAAAAGCTCTGGCCGACTTCAAAGCCTCTTATGGCGGGCAGCTCTCCGATGCCGGAACGTCCTACAGCAACCAGCTCTCCAGCCTGCAAGCCCAGCTGACCGACAAAGAAGTAACTCTTGGCGAAAGCCAGCATAAAAAAACTTTTTTGCAGCAGCAGCTTGAGGCGATCAAGCCGATGAGCATTGCCGAGCAAACCGTTTCCGACCAGACGCCGCTGGAAAAAGAAGTGGCGACCCTGCTTGCCAGGCGTGATGCCGAGATGGCTGGCGGCTCCGGGCACGGCCCCCTGACGCCCCAGCATCCGATCATCATTACCATTGACGAGCAGATTAAAGCACTGCAAAAGCAGCAGCGGGAGGCCGCCGCACCGGAAAACAAGCATAATACCCAGACCAAGCTGGCCGAGAACCCGCAGTACCAGGTCTTGCAGCAGCAGATTGCCGAAGCCAGCATCGCCGCCGAAGCCGACCAGCAATTGATGCAAAACCTGCACCAGCAGATCGAGAAGTATCAGGCGATTGTCAGTCGAATCCCGAATGCTCAGCGCCAGCTCACCGACAAAATCCGCGACTATAGCGGCCTGCAAGACGCTTATCAAAGTCTGGAAAAACAGCGGCGCGAAGTCAAGACCAAAGCCGATCTCGACCGGCTGACCTCCACCTCCAGCCTGATGCCAATTGGCGTCACCTACGCCCTGCCGACCACGGGCCGCACCAAGCTGATTGGGATGCTGATCGGCAGCCTGATTCTGGGAATGCTGATTGGCTTTATTCTGGTGGTTCTGAGCGAATGGGCCGACCATTCCCTGCGCTACGAAGCCGATGCCGAGCGCCTGCTGGGCGTTCCCGTGCTGGCCTCCCTGCCGGACACCGCCGACCTGCGCTCCGCGAATTCCCGCCGAACGCCGACACACGCTCCCGCCGCCCTGCCCGGACCGGAAGGATAATGCCCCGATGCCCGAACCACTGACCGATGATTTCATGACCAACAATTTCGCAGAGCCGGAAACTACGCTTGTCCCGGAATGGCAGAGCCGGACCCTGCGGGCTGATGAAATGGCTGAGTTGCTGCGTCAGGCCCAGGAAGGCCGTGTCAGCTCCCGACCTCGCCCGGACGCTATGGCAAGCGCCGATGCGGACAAGTACGCGGACGACGACCCGTTTGAGACGACCATCATCATGGACCGGGCATCTCTGCCCCGGCCCAACCGCACATTGCGCCCGGAAGAGTTCTCCGACCTGCCGGAGCGGGCGATGGGCAAAGACCTCTCTGACCTGCCTGCGACCCCGCCAATCAACCTGCGCGTCGAAAGAACGCCCGCCGAGTTCAGCCACCTCTACGCCTCGCTGGAGCGGCAGATTGCAGGCGTCGGCGATGTGACGCTGATCAGCGGCGAAACGCTCGGCTCCGACCGTCCCTACGTTCTCGGCGTCACGAGCGCGGTGGTGGGGGAGGGGAAAACCACCGTCGCCCTGCACCTTGCGATGACCATCGCCCGTGATACGTTTAAGCGTGTGTGCCTGATTGACATGAGCCTCGGTAAAGGCGATCTGGCTGTGCGTCTCGGCGTACCCGCTCGCGGCGAAGGAGTAATCCCCGTGCTGGAAGATAGCGCCAATGTCGTGCCGACCTTGCAGATTGCCGGAGCTGATAACCTCGTAGTGATCCCGGCAGGCAAAGCGCCCAGCAATGCCGCCCGTCTGGCCCGCTCCCCGCGTGTCGCGCAGCTTATTTTATCCGCCCGGATGGCCTTTGATGTGGTCATCGTGGATATGCCCGCTGTGGCGTCGGATAACGCCCTGCCGCTGACCCGGCACATGGACGGCCTGCTCGTGGTCGCCCGTGCGGGCGTGACGCCGCGTGATGTGGTCGCGCAGGCGCTCGATGCGCTGGGCCGGGACAAAGTAATTGGCGTCACGCTCAATCGCATCAAGTCCGCCGGGCCGTCCTGGCTGCGAAAACGTCTTCAGAAAGCCTAGTCTGATGCTTGCCGCGCTTTTTACCCTGCTGACATCTCTGGTCGGAGCCGCCTGCGTTCTCAGCATTGCTTCTCTGCTGACGCTGCTGGTGGCCGCGATCCTGCCGCGCCGCCGGGCCGGAGCCGTCAAAGCTGCCCCGCTGGCTCTGGCCGTAATTGTGCCTGCCCACGATGAGGCGCTGGTGCTGGCGGCAACGCTGGACAGCCTGCTCGCGCAGGATTTCCCGAAGGAATGCGCGGAAATTGTTGTTGTCGCGGACAACTGCACCGATGAGACGGCAGCCATTGCCCGTGCGCGAGGCATGACGGTTTTGGAGCGCATCAGTGCCGAAGAGCGCGGCAAGGGCTATGCGCTGAACTTTGCGATGGCCTACCTGCACGCCCTGCCTGAGCGGCCCGACGGCGTGGTCATTGTGGACGCCGACACGTTCGCCGCACCGGACTTCCTGACACGCATCGGGCAGGGTCTGGCACGCTCCCGCGACGCACGCGGCTTCGGGGCCGTGCAGGGGCGCTACGGCGTGCTGAACGTGGGGGACGGATGGCGGGCGGCGCTGATGGCGGGGGCGTTTGATCTGGTCAACCATATCAAGCCGCTGGGCCGGGAGCATCTTGGCCTGAGCGCGGGCCTCAAAGGCAACGGCATGGCGTTTACGTGGCAGCTGGCCTCGGCCTTGCCCTGGCCAGGCGGCAGCTTGACGGAAGATTTGGATTACGGGCTGGACCTGGCGCGTCGGTTCGGGGTGCGCGTGGCCTACGTCCCCGAGGCCCGCGTCCGGGCACAGATGCCCGCGACGGCGGCGCAGGCGGCCTCGCAGCGCGACCGCTGGGAGCGCGGGCGGGCGGGCCTGACCCGTGAGCGTGGCCTGCACCTGCTTTGGGAGGGTTTGCGCGGGCGGAACCTGCTGCTGCTGGATATGGCAATCGATCTGCTGACGCCGCCGCTGGCGGAGCTGGGCGCTCTGCTGTGTGCCTGGGTGATTTTGGTGGGCGGAGGTGGGGTGCTGGGCGTGCTGCCGCACGCAGGCCACTGGGCAAGGGCGCTGGGCGTGACGGGCGCGGGGCTGCTGGTGTATATTCTGGGCGGCCTGCGTGCCGCCGGGGCGTCCCGCGCCGCGTATGCCGCGCTGGCCCGGGCACCGTTTTACGCCGTCTGGAAAATTGGCCTGCGTCTGGCCGGAAGGCGGCGCGGACCGGGCTGGGTCCGCACGACCCGCATGGCGCTGCCTGCCGAAACGCCTCTGCCCCAGGCCGAAACGCCTCGGCCCCCAGAGGCGTCTGCTGAGGTGAAGGCGGCTTCCCGATGACTTTAATTTTGCCGATTATGTTTGCTGCCATCGGGGTCGGGTTATTCGCCCGCCGCGTCACCCCGGCTCACTGGGTCGGTCTGCTGGTGTGGACAATGATGGTGATTGCCTACCATTTTTTTAAGGGCTAGTGCCCATGTCCGCAGCCTGCGGTGTGCGGCTCCATCTCACATAGCAGGGCCGGGCCAGACTGACGGCAGGCGTTCCCGTCCGCCGTCTCGGTTTGAATGGTTGCATGGCCGATGCCGAACTCATCGTGCAGGCGTACATTGACGGCAGACACCACTGCCTGTGCCTGTGCTACCGTGCAGTCGCCGGGCAGGAGGATGTGGCAGGATAAAAAGTGCAGGCCGTCGCTGACTGTCCATACATGAAGGTCATGGACGCCGCAGACCGGCTCAACGTCCCGAATGGCTGCCGCGACATTTTCCACGGCAATTCCCTTTGGAGCGCCTTCCAGCAGAATGTTGGTGGCCTCCCCGATAATCCCCCACGACGAGTACAAAATAAAGCCCGCAATCAGCACGGAAACCAATGGGTCAGCAAGACTCCAGCCGGTAAGCCGAATGACGAGACCCGCCAGCACGACGCCAAGCGATGACAGTGCATCGCCCGCCATGTGGATATAGGCCGCACGGGCATTGATGCTGTGCTGACTGTCCGCGTGCAGCCGCCAGGCAATCACGGTGTTCAGAAACACGCCGAACGCGGCCACGCCCATCATTACGCTGCCCGACACCGGCTCCGGGTGCCGGAAGGCGTGCCAGGCTTCCAGCAGAATGCCCAGCGCAATCACCACAAGCGCGGCGGCGTTTGCCAGCGCGGTGAGAATGGCGACCCGGTGGTAGCCGAACGTCTTGCCGGAGTTCGCCGGACGCCGGGCGACCCAGATGGCATACGCCGCCAGCCCCAGCGCCAGCGCATCGCTTACGTTGTGCCCCGCGTCCGACAGCAGCGCCAGCGACCGTGCCCGCAGGCCAAAAATAACCTCTGCGCTCACAAATGCCAGGGTCAGCCCCAGCGATAGCCATAGACCCCGCCCGCTTGTTGCGCCATGTGTGTGTCCAGCCATGGTGTCATTATACCACGAAGGGTTAGCGGCGTCTCATTCTGGGCAAGTCTTACGCGGAAGCAGGAACGCGCATGATTTTGAAAATTGCCCTGGATTTGCCCGGTGACGGAACCTATTTACGCATTGCGCGGCGCATCGGACACACGCTCATGCAGGACCTCGGCGTTGTGCCGCAGGACATCACCGATACTGAGTTTATCATCGGCGAGCTTTGCACCAATGTCGTCCGCCATGCCCGGACCATGACAGACAGCCGCTATACGGTGACGCTGGAATACCACGCTGACCGCGTGGCGATTATTGTCGAAGACAAAGGCATCGGGTTCTCCGAGCGTGATATTAGCACCGTCGGCTCCGTTCGCCCCGACCGTGACGGCTCGGACCGTCTCGGTGGTTTTGGCCTCGACCTCATTCGTTTGATGGCCGACCACATCGAGTTTCGGCGTTCTGAGCCGCACGGGGCCACCGTCGTCGCCGAAAAGACCCTGCATTTCAACTCCCCCGATGAAGCCCGTCAGGCCGAAGAGCTGGCAGACCGTCCCGGCGGCGAAGTGCGCGTTTCGACTTCTTAACACTTTCTGAAGGACAAACTTAAGTTATGAGCAGCGCAACACTCTCTGAATCGGAGCAGCTTGGGGCCGATGTGCATTGGAACCTCGGCGACCTGTACAGCAGCATGGACGACCCGCGCATTGACGCTGCCCTCACCGCCGGCATGACGCGGGCGGAGGCGTTTCAGACGCAATACCGGGGCAAAATCAATACGCCGGACCTTTCGGCGGCGACACTCAGCGCGGCCCTGCGCGAGATGGAAAGCATTCAGCAGTCGGCCTACAAGCCCATTTCGTATGCGTCCCTGCTGTTTGCCACAAATAACGGCGACGCGGCACGGGGGGCGTTTCTGCAAAAGATGAGCGAGGCGGGGACGCGCCTCAGCCTGCCGATGCTGTTTTTTGACCTTGAGCTTGCCGCCGTCCCCGACGAAACGCTTCAGCCGCTTCTTGCTACCCCGGAAGTGCAAGGCTACGCGCATTATATCGGCACGGTTCGCGCACAGCGGAACCATCTGCTGTCCGAGACCGAAGAAACGCTGATGGAAGAACTTGCCAACACCGGAGGCCGGGCCTTCGGGCGGCTGTTCAACGAGACGACTTCGACGGCGGTGTTTCATCTGAACGGCGAGGAGATGTCGCAGGCGCAGATTCTTGCGAAGCTGATGAACCCCGACCGCGATCTGCGCCGTCAGGCCGCCGAAGCATTCACCGCCGGGCTGAAAGAAGAGAGCCGGACGCTGACCTACATCTTTAATACTCTGATGCAGGACAAAAACGTCAAAGACCGCCTGCGCCGCTATGCAACGCCGCAGGAGTCGCGGCATCTGGCAAATGAGCTGGATGAAGCCACCGTCAGCCTCGTGGTGGACACCGTCGTTCGCAACTACCCGCTTGTCGCCCGCTATTACCACCTGAAACGCGAGATTTTAGGGCTAGACGCGCTGACTCACTACGACCGTTACGCGCCGCTCTTTGAAGCCGAGGAAACTATCACATACCCGGAAGCGCGAACGCTCGTATTGGATGCCTTCGGCGACTTCGCGCCTGAGATGCGTGCGCGGGCCGCCGAGTTTTTTGACAAAAACTGGATTGACGCCCCGGCCACCAAAGGCAAAGTTGGCGGCGCATTCTGCTCCTATGTCACCCCAGACACGCATCCCTACGTGCTGATGAACTACCTGGGCCGCATGAAGGACGTGATGACGCTGGCGCATGAGCTAGGGCACGGCGTCCATGCCTCGCTGTCCCGCAAACAGTCCCTGCTGAACTTTCAGGGAACCCTGCCGCTGGCGGAGCTGGCCTCTACGTTTGGCGAAATGCTGGTGTTTGAGCGCGTCACTAAATCAGCCAATTTGAAAGACAAACTGGCGCTGTATGCCGAAAAGATTGAAGGCGCGTTTGCGACTATTCCCCGGCAGACGGCGATGTACCGCTTTGAGCAGGCCATTCACGGCCACCGGCGCACGCAGGGCGAGCTAACCACAGAGCAGTTCGGCGACTACTGGCAGGCGGAGCAGCAGCAGATGTTCGGCGACTCGGTGGCGCTCGGCGGCGAACACCGCCTGTGGTGGTCGTATGTCGGCCACTTCATCGGCTCACCGTTTTACGTCTATGCCTATTCCTTTGGCGAGCTTCTGGTGCTGTCGCTGTACCAGCGGGCCAAAACCGAAGGCGCGGCGTTCGCTAATCGATACCTGGAAATGCTGGCGGCGGGCGGCAGCCTGACCCCGCGTGAGCTGATGGCGCAGGTCGGCGTGGACTTGCAGGACCCGGCGTTCTGGCAGGGCGGATTTGATGTTCTGGGCGGTCTCGTGGACGAGTTCGAGGCGCTGTGGCGGGAGTATCAGGGGGTGGCAAAATAGATACAGAGGACACGAAGGGCTGAACCCCCTCGCTGGGGGGCGAAGCGCCCTGAACCCGCCTGCGCGGGTAAGGAAAGAACAGGAAAGAGCCTGCCCCCCCGCCCCTGGCCTTATCCTAAATCTTCACCCGCGCAGGCGGGTTCAGGGCGCTTCGCCCCCCAGCGAGGGGGTTCAGCCCTTCGTGTCCTCTGTAGTCTCTGGTCACGCCGCCTAAATCGAATAATCTTCCTGAAACACCTGCATTTTGCGCGGGGTCACATAGACGTTCTCGCCGGTTTTGAGGGCCAGTGCGGCAAACTGTTCACGGGTCAGCTCCGCGCCGATGGAGCCGCCGCCGTCGGCGCGTTCCATCTCCACGCGCACCGTTGGGCCGACGGCGTGAATATAGCGCACCACGGCTTCCACGGTGGAAGCGCCGCTGCGCGAGCGGGCAAGGTCCAGCTCATGCGGGCGGACATAGCCAATGCCCGCCGCCGCAGGGTTCACCGGTCCAATATGCGCCTCGCCGTCATGCACGCGGCCATGAAACAAATTGACGCTGCCCAGGAAGTTCATCACAAAGGGGTTGGCAGGCTGCTCATAGACCTCATCTGGCGTGCCGATCTGCTCGATGCGCCCGTGGTTCATCACCACCACCCGGTCAGCCACTTCCAATGCCTCTTCCTGATCATGGGTCACAAAAACGCTCGTGATATGCAGCTCGTCGTGCAGCCGCCGCAGCCACTGCCGAAGCTCCTGCCGGACGCGGGCATCGAGTGCGCCGAACGGCTCATCCAGCAGCAGCACGTCCGGCTCCACCGCCAGCGCCCGCGCCAGTGCCACCCGCTGCCGCTGCCCGCCGGAAAGCTGCGACGGATACCGCTGTGCCAAGCCCTCTAATTGAACCAGCTTAAGCAGCTCCATGACACGCGCTGTGATAACCTCTTTGGCAGGCCGCGTCGCCCGAGGCCGCACGCGCAGGCCAAAGGCGATGTTTTCAAAGACGCTCATGTGCCGGAACAGCGCGTAGTGCTGAAACACGAACCCTACCTGCCGCGAGCGGGCATCGCGCTGGGCGACGTCTTCCTCGTTGAACAGAATCGACCCCTGCGTTGGAAACTCCAGCCCGGCGATAATTCGCAGCAGCGTCGTCTTGCCCGACCCCGACGGCCCGAGCAGGGCCACGAGTTCGCCGGTCTGCACCGTCAGGTTGACGTCCGTGAGCGCCTGAAAAGCCCCAAACGATTTATTTAAGTCTCGTACTTCGATGCTCATATTCTTACACTCACTCGACAGCCTCCCGGTGTGCGGTTTTCCACTCCACAAACGACTTGATTGCCAGCGTCACCAGCCCCAGCAGGGCCAGCAGCGAGGCGGCGGCGAAGGCGGCGACCAGGTTGTAATCGTCATTGAACGCCTCCACCTGCAAGGGCAGCGTGTTGGTCAGCCCGGCGATTTTGCCCGATACCACCGACACGGCCCCGAACTCGCCCATCGCACGGGCATTGCAGAGAATAACGCCGTAAACTAGGCCCCATTTGATATTCGGGAGCGTGATTTTGGTAAACGTCTGCCAGCCTGTCGCCCCCAGCACTATCGCTGCCTGCTCCTCGTCTACCCCCTGCGCCTGCATCACCGGCAGCAGCTCGCGCGCGACAAATGGAAATGTCACAAACGTCGTCACCAGCACGATCCCCGGCAGAGCAAAAATTACCTGAATGCCGTGGGCGTTCAGCCAGCCTCCAAGCGGCGTAAAGCGTCCCAGCAGCAGCACAAAAATTAGCCCGGAGACCACCGGGGACACGGCAAATGGCAGGTCAATCAGCGTCAGCAGTAAGTTTTTGCCCCAAAACGTAAACTTCGCAATCGCCCACGCCGCCGCGATACCGAACACGACATTGAGCGGCACAGACACCGCCGCCGTCAGCAGAGTCAATTGGATTGCGCTCACGGTATTCGGATTTTTCAGCGCCGTAAAGTACGCTGCCTGCCCGCTGCTGAATGCCTGTGCGAACACGGCAGCCAGCGGCAGGCCGAGAAACAGCGTCAGAAATGCCAGCGTGCCCCCAACAAATAGCAGGCGCACCGGCAGAGGTTCCGTCGCCAGCCGGGGCCGCCCGGCAGGGGCTAAATTGTTTTGTGTGGTAGGCATAGGCAAGAGAATACGGGGCTGAACCCCCATGCTTTAAAAGTGCAAGCCCCCGCCTTCGCGGGCGAAGATAAATTAGGAACAGAACTTTTGGCGTAACTTCTAATGCCCGCGAAGGCGGGGAATTGCCCTTCGAAGCACGGGGGTTCAGCCCCGTATTCTCTTGCCTTCAAGCTGTTCTCAGCTCATCCCCAGCCGGCGGCGGCTCCAGCCCTGCAAAAGATTGATGACGAGCAGCAGGCCGAATGACGCCAGCAGCATGACCACGGCAATCGCGGTTGCCCCCGCGTAGTCAAAGGCGTCCAGCTTGTCCATAATCAGCTTCGGCACGATTTCGCCCTTCAGCGGCAGGTTGTTGGAAATAAATATCACCGAGCCGTACTCGCCCAAAGCCCGCGCAAAAGCCAGCGTCGCCCCGGTCAGCGTCGCGGGTAGGAGGGTGGGGAGCAGGACGCGGGCGAAAATCTGCCCCCGCGACGCGCCGAGGCTTGCCGCCGCTTCCTCCACATCGGTTTCCAAATCCTGCAAGACCGGCTGCACGGTCCGCACCACAAACGGCAGCCCCACAAAGACAAGAGCCACCAGAATGCCCAGCCGCGTGTAGGCAATGTGAATGCCGTGCGGCGCGAGAAAGCGTCCAATCCAGCCGTTGTCGGCATAGACCGCGCTCAAACAGATGCCCGCCACGGCAGTCGGCAGGGCAAACGGCAGGTCCACTAGACCGTCCACCAGCCGCCGCCCTGGAAACGGATAGCGCACCAGAGTCCAGGCCACCCCGAGGCCGAACACAGCATTTATCGCGGCGGCCAGTGCCGCCGTTCCAAAGCTCAACTTGAACGCGGCCACGGTGCGCGGGTCGCTGATGGCCGCCCAGAACGCGGGCGCTCCCATACCTGCCGCTTTGATAAAGATGGTGGACAGCGGGATCAGCACCAGCAGGCACAGGTAAAAGAGCGTGTACCCGAGCGACAGCCCGAAGCCCGGCAGGATGCGGCGGGGCTTGATCGTTTTTAATTGTGAAACGGTAACGGTCATAAGCGGTATGCGGTCGTTCGGACCCCCTAGCCCCCAATAATGAGGGGACCGGACAATCAAGACAGAGAAGAGAGGAGGGCGCGGCAAGCAGCGCCCCTACTTCTTCACAAAAATCTGGTCAAAGATGCCGCCGTCGGCGAAGTGCGTCTTTTGCGCGGCGTCGGCATCGCCAACTACGTCCTGCGCGGTGAACAGGCGGATGGGCGGGAACTGCGCGGCGTACCGTTTGGCGACTTCCGGCAGGCGCGGGCGGTAAAAGTTCTGCGCGGCGATGGCCTGCCCTTCGGGCGAATACAAATACTGCAAGTAGGCCATCGCCAGAGCGCGGGTCCCGTGCGCGTCGGCATTTTGATCCACTACGGCCACGGGCGGCTCGGCGAGAATGCTGACACTCGGGTAGACAATCTCAAACTTGGCCGACCCGCCGGGCTGTTTCAGGGCCAAGTCCGCCTCGTTTTCCCAGGCCAGCAGAACGTCGCCGACGTTATGCTGCGTGAACGTGATGGTGGACCCGCGTGCGCCGGGGTCCAAAATCGGCACATTTTTGTAAAGCTGCCCCACAAAGGCTTTGGCGGTGTCGGTGCTGCCGCCGGGCTGTTTCAGCGCATAGCCCCAGGCGGCGAGGTAGCTCCAGCGTCCGCCGCTGGAGGATTTTGGGCTGGGTGTAATCACCGCGATGCCCGGCTTCACCAGATCGGGCCAGTCGTGGATGCCTTTGGGGTTGCCTTTGCGAACCAGAAATACGACGGTGGATGTGTACGGGGCGCTGTTGTCCGGGAAGCGTTTGGCCCAGTCTTTGGCGACTAATCCCGACTGCGCCAGGGCGTCAATATCGGTGCTGATGCCGAGCGTCACCACATCCGCGCCGAGGCCGTTCTGCACCGCCCGTGCCTGCTTGCCCGAGCCACCGTGCGACTGTGTAAGGGTAATGGTTTGCCCGGATTTGCCCTGCCAGTATTTCGTGAACGCCGCATTGTACGTCTGATACAGCTCGCGGGTCGGGTCATACGAAACGTTCAGCAGCGTAGTAGACGCAGTAGTTTTAGGCTTGCTACAGCCAGCCGTGAAAGCTACGAGGGCGCAGGCGGCGAAAGCAAGGAAGCGGGGGCGAATAGACATGGCGGCTATGATACCCGCTCTTTTTCTAATTGTCTATAAACAAACTGGTAAATAGCCTGACGATTTATTTTTAGCCTGATTTGAACCTTTTGCCCAGCGATTGGAACAAACTCAATAGCAGCAGGGAGCAAAGGCAGGCATGGTGCAGAGCGACAGACACACAGCACAGCAGATTGCAGCGGGGAACCGGGACGCCTTCGCGGCGTTCGTGGACACCCACGGCCCGCGCCTGCTCCGGCTCGCCCGCCGCTTTGCCGATTGCGAGGCAGATGCCGAGGATTTGACACAGGAGATTTTCGTGGCCCTGTATCGCGGTATGGCCGGCTTTCGCGGCGATTGCACGCTGTCAACGTGGGCCTACCAAATCGCCCTGAACCACTGCCGCAAGCATCTTGCCCGCCGCCCCGTTCCCACGCTGGCGCTCGACGACAGCCGGGACGTGCCCGAAGCCGCCTTCCACGGCCCCGCCCACCGCGCCGCTGTGGGCGAGCTGTCTTCGCAGGTGCATCTCGCCCTCGACGCGCTCACCCCGGAGCATCGGGAAGTCGTAATTTTGCATGAGCTGCATGAATTAACCTATGCCGAGTGCGCCGCCGTGCTGAACGTTCCGCTCGGGACCGTCAAGTCCCGCCTGTCCTATGCCTTCCGTCGCTTGCGCGGCAGCTTGACCGCTTACGTCCATTCCGACGGGGAGGAGGCCACCCCATGACCACCGACTGCACCCGCTTTGCCGATGACCTGAAAGCCTACGCCGACGGCGAGCTGCCCCTGCTTCGCCGCGCCGCCGTCCGCCGCCATTTAGCCCACTGCCCGGCCTGCCGGGAGGAGATTGCCGCCATGACACATCTTGCCGAAGACCTTCGCACGTCCGAGCCATCCGAGGCCCTCGACGCCGATTTACGCGCCCGCATTCTGGATGCTCCGCCCGTAAATAGCCGCCCCGCGCCGCCCCGGCGGCCTCTCAGCCCCTCGCTGAAATGGGCGCTGGCCGGGATGGCCTTGCTGGCCTGGTGCGTTCTGTTTCCGCAGTTCCAGAAGCACCGGGACGCCGCAAAACTTCCTGCGTCGACTGCTAAGGGTGAGCAAATCGCGTCTGCTAAGAAGCCCCCGTCAGAGGCTCCGGTTAAACTCACTGTGCGTCTGTCTAACCGCGAGGCAGGTGTGGATGGCAACAATAGCCCTTACATTCAAATCAAGGACCCTGACAGCAAGTATTCAAGCAGGGTTAAATTAGATGGGACTCAAACCTATGACGCGAACTCACCTGTGCCAGTGGGAGTCGCCGGTGGTGGCCGTCCACTGGTTTTCCATGACACAGGAGCGCTGAATGCTGCTGGGCCTAGCAGCCCGCAGGCTGCCAATGCTCTTGGTGTTGGCGCGTTTTCTTCCCCTGCACGGCAGGTTCACAAAGAAGCCTCTATCACCGTGCAGCTTGCCAACCCCGAAGTGACGAGCGACACGGTGGAAACGATGGTCAAGGAGACCGGCGGCTTTGTCGCCTCCAACACCCTGGACACATCGGACGACGGCCTGAAAAGCGCGGAGCTGGTCGTCAAGGTCCCCGTCGTGCAGTTTGATACGTTCCTCGCCCAAATCGCTCGGCTGGGCAGTGTGCAGGCTAAAAACGTCACCGGCGAGGACATCACCGAGCAGACGAGCGACGCCGACTCGGAGGAAAACGTGCTGGAAGGTGAGGTCGCCCACAGCGAGGCGCGGCTGAAAGCCCTGGGCACGAAGTCCAAATGGCGCGATGAGCAGAGCGTGCGCGACCTGCGGATTCAGCTCGCACAGTCCCGCGCCCGGCTGGTGCTGTTGAAGCGCATGGCGACGCTGGCGACAATTACGGTTGACCTGGACCAGACGCCTAAAAAGGCCGCGCCTGTGACCGGCGGGCTGCTGGGGGGCCTCAAAGACACCGTTCACGACGCCGGGCAATCGCTGGTCGGGGCGGCGGGGGCGCTGATGGCGCTCATGATCTGGTTGCTGGCCTATGCCCCGCTCTGGATACCGGCACTGCTGCTGGGGCGCTACGGACTGCGGGAATACCGCAAGCGGCAGGCGGTGTGAGATGGCGGGCTAAAAAGCCTCTGGATCGCCCCCCGCCCCCAATTCTGGGGGAGCCGGAGAATGAGGAGTAGGGGCGCTGCTTGCCGCGCCTTCTTCTCCTGCCTCCTGTCCAAACTCTGGCTCCCCCAGAATTGGGGGCGGGGGGGCGATCTGGCTTTATGGGATGAATGACGCTGAGATATGCGGGGGCGGGGCGGGGTATACTCTGCCTATGCCTAAACTTGTGATTTTAGACGGCAACAGCCTCCTGTATCGTGGCTTCTTTGCCATGCGTGCCCTCTCCACCTCTGACCGGCTGCCCACCAATGCCGTGTATTCGTTTGTCCTGATGCTGCTGACTATTTTGGAGCGCGAGCAGCCCGACGCCATCTTTGCCGCGTTTGACCCTCCCGTGGCGACGTTCCGGCACAAAGAATTAGAGTCCTACAAAGGCACGCGGAAGTCCATGCCCGACGACCTCAAGCCGCAGCGGGCACTGGCACGGGAAGCGGCGGCGGTGTTCCGGGTCCCGAACGTCGAAGTCCCCGGTTATGAGGCGGACGATGTGTGCGGGACGCTGGCGGAAATCGGCAAAATGCAGGGCTACGACGTGCTAATTGTCACTGGCGACGGCGACGCCCTCCAATTAGTCGATGATGGCAGCCCTTTGGAGGGACGCGGCACGGTGCGCGTGATGATTACGGTCAAAGGCGTCACTGATGTCCGCGTCTATGACGAGGCGGAAGTGAAAGCCCGCTACGGCCTGACGCCCGCCCAAATCCCCGATTTCAAGGGCCTCAAAGGCGATACCTCGGACAACCTGCCCGGCGTCCCCGGCATCGGCGAAAAAGGGGCCTCCAAGCTCTTAAAAGACTACGGCACGCTGGAACAACTTTTGTTCCATGTCGATGAGCTGCCCGAGAAGACCAAAAACGCGCTGATTGAGCACACGGACACGGCGACGCAGTGCAAGCGGCTGGCAACCATCGTCCGCGACGTGCCCCTGCCCGACTGGGTCTCGCTTACGTCCGACTACCAGACCGTGGGGCCGGACTTCGAGGCCATCAAAGAGTTCTTCGAGCGGCTGGAGTTCAAGACTTTGCTGAAGCGCGTGCCGGGATTAGAGCGCGATCAGCGGGCGAAAACCATTGAGCAGGGTGGGGAAGTCGAAGACGTCCCCGAAGCGTCTGCGCCCTCTCACAACACGAACGTTATCAGCACACAGGCGCAGATGGACGCGCTCCTGAAACGCCTGGCCGACGCGGATGCCCCCGTGGCTATGCAGCTTCATCTGACGCCCCCCGAGGGCATCAAGCCGTCCGCGCTGTCCCTAATGAACGCACAGATAACTGGCCTTGCGCTGGCCCTGCCGGACGGGGCGTTTTATGCGGGCTGGGCGGAGTGGGGGACCGCACTGACGCCCTGGCTGGAAGACGAGGCCCGCGCCAAAGCCGTCTATGATTTGAAACTCGTCACCGGAGTCCTGGGCCGTCATGGCGTCACCCTGCGCGGCGGCGTGTTCGACGTTCTGCTGGCCGCCTACTTATTGGCGGCGGGCCGGGCGTCCTATCCGCTGGCAAACCTGGCCTCGGACAACGCAGGGCTGGAGCTGATTGCCGACCCCGAGGACCCGCCGGGCGCGACCGCCGATGAGGCGTCGGCGGTGCAGGCGTTAGAAATCGCGCTGACGCCCCGCTTGGAGCGCGACTCCCTGCGTAGTATTCTGGACGACATCGAACTGCCCCTCGCCCACATCTTAGCCAATATGGAACGGGCAGGCGTCACCATTGATGCCGACTATCTGCGCGGCGTCGCCAAAACTCTCGGCGGGCAAATCGAGACGCTGGAAGCTGGGATTTTCGAATTGGCGGGCGAGACGTTCTCCGTCGGCTCCACTAAACAGCTTCAAGAGGTGCTGTTCGACAAGCTCAAGCTGCCGGTCGGCAAGAAGACCAAAATGGGCTACTCCACTGGAGCCGATGTGCTGGAAGAGTTGGAGTCCAAAGGCCATGAAATCGCCGGGAAAATCATTCAGTGGCGCGAAGTCTCCAAGCTGAAATCCACCTACGCCGACGCCCTGCCCGCGCTTGTCAATGCCGAGACCGGCAAAGTGCATACGTCGCTCAACCAGACCGTCACCAGCACCGGGCGGCTGTCGTCGTCGAACCCCAATTTGCAGAACATCCCCATCCGCACCGAGGTAGGCCGCGAAATCCGCAAAGGCTTCGTCGCCGCCCCCGGTCATGTGCTTGTCTCTGCCGACTACTCGCAAATTGAGCTTCGCTTATTCGCCCATATCACCAAAGACCCCGGTTTGGTGGCTGCGTTCAATTCCGACAGCGACATCCACGCCCAGACCGCCCGGCGCATCTTCGAGGTCCCCGATGACCAGCCGGTGACACATGATCAGCGGCGGCAGGCCAAAACCATCAACTTCGCCGTCATCTACGGGGCCAGTGCCTTCCGCGTCTCTGCCGAGCTTGCCGTCCCGTTGGCCCGCGCTTCCGAGCTGATTAAAGCCTACTTGGACCTCTACCCTGGCGTCCGGGCGTACCTAGAGACCGTCATGGAAACCGCCCGCGAAAAGGGCTATGTGCAGACGCTCTTGGGCCGCCGCCGCTACGTCCCCGACATCAACTCCCGCGTCTTCCAGTTCCGGCAGGCCGCCGAGCGAGAAGCCGCCAATATGCCCGTGCAGGGAACCAGCGCCGACATCATCAAGCTCGCCATGCTCCGCGTCGCCCGCGCCCTCCCCGCACAAAATTTGTCTGCCCAAATGGTTTTACAGGTCCACGACGAGCTTCTCTTTGAGTGCCCCGCCGCCGAAGTGCGCCCCCTGTCCGCCCTCGTCCGCGACGCGATGCAGCACGCCTACCCCTTAGACGTGCCGCTCCGAGTAGAAGTCAAATCCGGCCACAACTGGTGGGAAGTCACGCCGGTGGATGATGGCGATGCCGATAGTATGGAAAGATAATAGAATAAACATGAAAAGCGAAAATTTCCCGTACCATGAAATGCTCACCCTCCAAAACTTTACTGTGTTTTCGGAGCAAACGCTGGAATTTGTTCCAGGGTTAAATGTGCTTGTGGGTGAAAATGGCACTGGCAAAACACATATTTTGAAGGCGCTGTATGCCTGGCAGATGGCACGGCATCTGGCAGACCCCGGCAAAGATGCCAAGTACGAAAGAGTATTTGCAGAAACCTATGGCGTGACAACGGTGGGAGAGATACAGCGTTCAAGAGCACGGATAGCGACTGTCTCAGGAAGGTTTGGCAGTAACGATTGGAGTGTTGGATTTCAACAGAGTGTTGCTTCAGATAACGATGTACGCCCTCAACCATCGCGTCCTGTTTTTATTCCAGCCATCGAGATGATGGCTCATGCCCGCAATATGAATGGCATCATGCGGGACTATGCTGATTTCGACCGCACCTGCTTTGATTTTCTGACTCTTGTGACGGCACAGCCGAACTGGAATGAATCAAATTCTTTGGCTCCTGATGCTGATTTTGCTGAGGTAAACTCTCTCAAAAAAATCGTTCCGGGAGAGGTGGAGTGGGATGAAAGCGAACAGCGATTTTATCTGAACGATTATGCACGGCGACTGCCATTTTCTCTGGTTGCGGAAGGGTATCGCAAAGTCTCTTCTCTTCATCGGTTGATTCAACTTCAATGGCTGACTCCCGGCAGCGTACTGTTCTGGGATGAGCCGGAAGTGAACCTGAACCCAAAATGGATGGACGAAGTGGTTGAAGTGCTGATTGGTCTTACACAGCGGGGCGTTCAAGTCTTTTTGGCGACACACAGCTACGTCATTTTGAAGGAAATTGATTTGGTGCTGCGTTCCAGACGTCTGCAAACGGGAGACACTGCCGAAGCCAGATTTTTTGGTCTGAAAAAGGAGCGTGGAGTCAGCAAAGCGGTGTGGAGCAAAGACTTTGCCTCACTAGAACCAAATCCAATTCTTGATCAGTATGACATGATGCTTGAAAAGGACTTACGACTCCGCGACAAGGAGATAGCCAGAAAATGAGCGTTTATGAAGAAAGTGGATTTCGGTTTGATTTTACGGCTGCCACCCGCAGCGTGATTCACGATAAAGCTGATCCTCACGACGGCAATACTTTTTGGCCGGGAATAGATTTTCGTGTCTTCGAAGAGAATAACCATCAGGTCTGGGTTGAGGTGAAAAGCTGGAGCTTCAAGCGAATTCTTGAAAGCAGTGAGCGCAAGCAGGCAAAAAAAGATTACCAGTCCAAGCTGACCGGGAAAGCGGCTGACGAATTTCGCAGAGACATTGTGGACAAATTCCTCGGCACTTCCTGTTATCTGTCATGGTCCGGCCTGGGTTTGCCGCAGACGGTCAGTTATGCCATCTTTCTGGAACCGCCGGATCGGGGTACTCGGGCACTCTTAGGTCCTTTTCAAGACCGTTTGAGAGACGCATTCAAAAACGCACAAATACGCTCCTGGGGTTCAGGAATTAGCTATGCCGTTGTCGACATATCAGGATTTGAAGGCATTTTTCCGGCTTACAGCGTGACACGAGCTGTTTGAGTCTTGTTCTTTTTCGGCGTCAGCCTTGACCGGTGAGGCAAACCTGTGTTAGAATGCCGGTATTACTGCTTATTTTTCTTCTTTTTTGCTTATGACGATAGCCCGGAGACACTGCTTATGAGGACACTTACCTGCGCGTTTGGCGCGTTTGCTCTGATTGCCGCGACGGCTCTGCCGGTTCTGGCGGAGCCGGCGGCGGCCACGATTTTGATCGGGGGGCGGGTGGTCCCGTTTCAGGTCAAGCCGTTTGTGGGGCCGGATGGACAGGTGCGTGCGCCGGTGGACGCGGTGCAGCTTCTTGGCGCGAAGTTTCAGCGGCAGACGGATGGCACGGTGCTGATTACGTCGGCGGCGGGGCGGCGTTTTAGTAGTCCCTTCACGTCGGTCGAGGGCCGGATGTGCGTGCCCTTTGCCCGCGTCGCGCAGGCCCTCGGCGGCACGGCGGACTGGCAGCCGACGACGGCGACGCTGACCGTCCGGGCGCGGCTTCAAGTGGTGCGTCAGGATAATAAATCGCTGACGATTTACACGTCGTATCCCGTTTATTACACCGTCAAGCGCATCGACAAGCCGGAGCGGCTGTATGTGGACCTGTATGGATTAGACCTGGCGACGACCCCGGCGAGCATTCCCAGCCAGTCGGGCGGCGTGACGCAGATACGCAGTGGGCAGATTGATTATCAGACGGTTCGGATTACCATTGATTTGAAGCAGGGGATGCCGTTCCGCGTCGAAAGCGGCGTACAGTCCAGCGAAGTCAAAGTCGCGCTTGGCGAAGGAGCCGAGTCAGAAGTCGCGTCCAATCCGCCGCCCGCCGCGCCGCTGGCCCCGCTGCCGGTCGCCCCCCCCCGTGTGGTGGTCAACCCGCCGACGCCCGTGCTGCCGCAGAATGCCGGGCCGGTGACGATTACCAGTGTCACCTACAAAATCGTCAGCCCGGCGCTGACACAGGTTCGGGTGTCCACCACCGGCCCCGCCAAGTACCGCACCGAAACGCTGGACAGTCCGAATCGCCTGGCCTTTGACCTCGCTGGCGCGGTTCCTGAAAGTACCGTGCAGGCCGCACAGGCGGTCGGCAGCCCGTTTATTAAGGCCATTCGGGTCGGGCGTCTCCTGACTTCCTCAGCCAATTTTGGGCGTGTGGTGCTGGATTTATCCCGCGCTGTCGGCTTCACTGTGGAATCGCAGCCCGCGAGCAGCGGCATGACCTACACCATCAACGTACTGACCAGCGGCTCCGGCACGCCCCCCGGACCACTGGTGGACGAAGGCCACAAGCCGCCTCTGAATCCTCTCAGCACGTCGCTAGCCGGAAAAATCATTTGCATTGATCCAGGCCACGGCGGCAAAGACCCTGGGGCGCAGGATGAGTTCCGCACCGGGAAAGTCTCTGAGAAAGACATCACGCTTGCCGTGGGCCGCCGCCTGCGCGACCTCCTGACCCAGAACGGAGCTAAAGTGGTGATGACCCGGTCGGATGACACGTTCATCCCAGTCATGGGCCGCCCGCAGATTGCCAATGATGGCCATGCCGATTTCTTTGTCAGCATCCACGCAGACTCCAGCGGGGGACAGAACTCGCATTCGGGGACCACGGTCTACTACCATGTCCAGAACCCGGTCTGCAAGCTGATGGCCGCCGATATATCCCGAAGAATAGGCGAAGTCTCCGGCATCCCGCGCCTCGGAACCCGCTCGGACACGGTGCGTTTCCCGACCGGCTTCGGCGTCCTGCGCGGGAGCCTCATGCCCGCCGTGCTGGTGGAAACCGGCTATGTAAACAGCGACAGCGACCTGACCAAGCTGCAAAACGACGATACTCAGCAGAAAATCGCTGAGGGCATCATGGCCGGTCTGCGCGACTTCATGCAGGACCGTCTGGGGCAGGCTCAGTCTGCAAGCCGTGAGCAGGGCAGCGCCCGGAAGGCGTTCTAAGAATGCGAAGACTGTCCGTGTTGAAGGAACGAGCAACGGGAGGACGAGGGGTTAAAACCCCTCGCTGGGGGGCGAAGACGCCGGGAAGCCAAAGAGCAAGAGACAAAAGCCCATCGCCGCTATCCGATTGTCCGCCCGGCGCGAAGAGCCTTCCAGCGAGCGGTTTTAACCCCTCGCTCGCCGCCGCCGCTGTGGCCGCCTCTCTGGCCCTGCCCCTGCTGCTGTCCGGTTGCCACCGCCCGCCGTCCGGCCCTACTCCGACAGTCAGCACACTGCCCGCGCCGCGTGAAAAAGCGACCGTCTACGTCGTCAATCCCAAAGCAAAGGGCGGCGACGATGCTCTGATGCCGCGCACCGTCAAGCTGGCGACGCCGCAGACGCCGGTTCGCGCCGCCGTGGATTCGCTCCTGACCGCGCCGGGAAGCCCAATGCCAAAGGGCCTGGCCCTGCGCGGCCTAACGCTGGAGAACGGGGTGGCGACGCTGGACTTCTCGGAAAGCCCCGTAGACGAAACCGGTGGCGAGGGACACCAGACCGACGCGCTCTCCGCGCTCGGGCGCACGCTCGGCCAGTTTCCCGAGATTAAAAGCTACCAGATACAGGTCAAAGGCACGCCGGTGACCACCTTCGGCGAGTTCACGGCCGACGGCCCCATCCCCGTGACCCGCGCCGCCGAGGCGAAGACCGCCCCATGACGTCTTTTGACACTGCCCCCGACATCGGCATTTTCGACTCCGGCCTCGGCGGCCTGACCGTCCTGCGCGAAGTCTGCCGCTTGGCCCCGCACGCCTCGGTGCTGTACCTGGCCGACACGGCCAATGTCCCATACGGCGACAAGCCGCTGGCTGTAGTGCGTGACCTTGCCCTGCGCCTTACGACGCATCTGGTGCAGTCCGGGGCCAAAGTGATTATTATGGCGAGCGGCACGTCCACGGTGGCGGGCCTCGAAGCCGCTCGTGCGGCGTATCCCGGCCTGCCCATTGTCGGAACCATTGTGCCGGGCGCACAGGCTGCCGTGGAACGCGGCGATGGCCCCATCGGCGTTTTGTCCACCGCCGCGACCGCGCAAAGCCTGGCGTTCACCGCCGCCGTTCATGCGCTGGACCCGGTGCGCGTTGTCACCGAAGTAGGCTGCCCGCGCTTTGTGCCGCTCGTGGAATCGGGCCGCGCCGAGACCCCGGACGCCGAAGACGCCGCCCGTGAATATCTGGCCCCCCTGCACGCGGCCCGTGTCCAGACCATTATTCTCGGCTGCACCCATTTCCCGTTCCTCTTGCCCGTTCTGCACCGGGCGGCTGCCGCGCTGTCCGATCCTGGGTTCCGGCCTGTCTTCGTGGACCCGTCCGAAGAGGCCGTCCGCCGCGCCCTCCCGCTCCTGCCGGCTCTGCCCGCTGCCCCCGCTGCCCCGCCGCGCTTCGCTGCCACCGGCGACCCCAGTGCCTTCCGCCGCTATGCCTCCGCCCTGCTCGGCGAGCCGCTGCCCCCGGTCGAGCGGCTGAGGCTTTAGGACCCCTCCCGCTCGTTCCTCGCTCCCTCCCCTGTTGAGGGAGGGCACAGAGAGTACGGAGCGAAATCGTAGGCCAAACCCGCAGGGGCACGATTTGTCGCGCCCTCTTTGTCTTTCCTAACCAGGGGAGGGAGCGAGGAACGAGCGGGAGGGGTCCTTCGGGTATACTCCCCCCACCAACTCCAAATATCTACTCTAAAACACCGAGGTTTCCCTATGCCACGCGAAGATGGCCGCGCTCTGGACCAATACCGGCCCATTACACTCACCCGCTCGTATGCCCGCTATGCCGAAGGCTCCTGCCTTGTCGAAGTCGGCGAAACTCGCGTTCTTTGCACCGCCAGTGTCGAAGACCGCGTGCCGCCGTTTTTGAAGGGCAAAGGGCAGGGCTGGCTGACCGCCGAATACGCGATGCTCCCCCGCGCCACACACACCCGCTCAGGCCGCGATGTCGGCAAGCCCGCCGGGGGGCGCACCGTGGAAATCCAGCGGCTGATTGGCCGCTCCCTGCGCTCTGTGGTAGAGATGGAGGCGCTTGGCGAGCGCACTATCACGCTGGACTGCGACGTGCTTCAGGCCGATGGCGGCACACGCACGGCGGCCATCTCCGGCGCGTTTGTGGCGCTCGTAGAGGCATTAGACTGGATGCGCGGCAAGGGGCAGATTAAAACGCTGCCGCTGACCGAATGGGTCGCCGCCGTATCCGTCGGCGTCGTCTCAGGCGAAGAGCGGCTGGATTTGGCTTACGAAGAAGATTCGCAGGCATCGGTGGATATGAACGTTGTGATGACCGACACAGGCCGCTTCGTGGAAGTGCAGGGCACGGCGGAAGGCACGCCGTTTGACCGGGACCGCCTGAACCGCCTGCTGGATTTGGCCGGGGTGGGGACCCGTCAGATGCTCGCCAAACAGCGCGAAGTGCTGGCAGGGATTGTGTGATGACGAAGCTGTTCCTTGCCACCGGCAACGCGGGCAAAGTGGGCGAGTTCCGCGCCCTACTGGCCCAATATCTGCCGGAAACGGGGCTGACGCTGCGAACGCCGCGAGACTGGCCGGAGCCTTTGCCAGAGGTAGAAGAAACTGGGCGAACTTTTGCCGAAAACGCCCGTCTGAAAGCTGTCACGCTGGCCGCCGCCACAAATCTGCCCGCACTGGCTGACGATTCGGGGCTGTGCGTGGACGCCCTCGGCGGCGCACCCGGCATTTATTCTGCCCGCTGGGCCGGGCCGAACGCGACGGACGCGGACCGGAACGTCAGGCTGCTGGCCGCGCTGGCCGAGGTTCCCGGCGCGGCGCGGACGGCGCGGTTTGCGTGTGCGGTGGCACTGGCATTGCCCGACGGCACGACTTGGACGGCGCAGGGAGAGTGCGCGGGCGTGATTTTGCGGGAGAGGCGCGGCGGGAATGGCTTCGGCTATGACCCGCTGTTTTTGTTCCCCAACTTGAACCGAACAATGGGGGAGCTGACCGACGCTGAGAAAAACGCCCGCAGTCACCGGGCGCTGGCAATCGCCCGGCTCGCGCCGACGCTCCGGCAAATTAGCGGTTTGGCCGGAGCGAGCAGGCGGGTATAGCGTTGTTATACTGATTTGACGGAGCCTTCTATGTTTGTGTATGATCTTGCGACGGTTGCCCTGTGGATTTTTGTCGCTCTTTTTGCCATCACCACTGTTGTCCTTTTTGGCATAACGGCTTTTGCGCTGACCAAACTGGTCAAACTCGTGGACACACTGGTAGAAAAAATAGAGCCGGTGCTTGGAAAAGCAACTGACACCATTGAAACCGTGCAGCGGGTCACCACCAATGTTGGCGAAAAGGCAGACATCATTTTAACCAAAGGTGAGACGCTGACTGATAGCCTTTCGGTGAAAACTGAGCGCACGGCGGATGTTGTACAAAAGTCCGTGACCGGGCCACTGATCGGCATCAGCAGTCTGATTGCTGGCATTTCCAAGGGTTTTTCCGTGTATACACACTCTTCGGCGGCACGGGCCAAAGCGCAGGCAGAGACGACTGGGAACGCCCGCCGCTACGAAGACATTTAAATCTGACAAACACTTTCTGCAAGTAACTTTCCGAAGGAGACGAGACACCAATGGCCGACAATGAGAACACAGAGAAATCGGGCGGGGGCGGATTTTTCGCCGGACTGCTTCTAGGCGGCACCCTCGGCGCACTGCTTGCCCTGCTGTATGCGCCTCACAAGGGTGACGACACGCGGGGCTTGATCAAGCAAAAGGCCGACGATTACTCTGATCTGGCAAAAACCAAAGCCGCTGACCTGAGCGATACCGCAAAACTCAAAGCGATGGAGATTTCCGACCAGGCCAGCGACACCGTGGCAAGCGCCAAAGCCAAAGCCGCTGAAACCGCTGACACGGTCAAGGCCAAAGCCAACGAAGCTGCCGATACGGCCAAGTCTGCGGCCAACGACCTGAGTGCAAGAGCTACCGACAAAGCGGATACCGCCAAAGAAGGCGCCCAAAGCTTTGTGGACAAGGGCAAGGCGCTGGTGGATGACCAGAAAGCCAGCGTCACCGATGCTGTCAACGCCGGCAAACAGGCTGCGCGGGAAAAGAAAGCGGAGCTGGAAGCCTCCGTGAATACGGACGACACCACGCCGTCCGCAGGCTAGAAAACAGAACAAAACCTTCCTGAAAATAGAACCATAGATAGAGGTAAGACCCATGGCGAAACCAGGACCCGTGGCCGGCTCCGAAGGGGCACGCAAAATTGCGGAGGCCCATCGCGGCTCCCATGACCATGATAAAGAGGGCGGCTTTGCCGCAAACCCCGAGCTGGCCCGCGAAGCCGGGCGCAAGGGCGGCGAAACGGTGAAAAACCGCTACGGCGCATCCTTCTACCAGAGCATCGGCAAAAAGGGCGGCGAAACTGTCAAGCGCGAGCGCGGCACAGAATTCTATGCCGAGATTGGACGCCGGGGCGGTGAGATGCGCGGCCAGCGTGCGGCGGCCCAGCGGGCCGGAGCGGCTGGCGGCGAAACGACGCCTCCGGCAGTTCCGCGCCGCCGGGGACGACCTGCGAAGACCCCGACCGAATAGACAAACAAGGCCCGGAAGATTTTTCTTCCGGGCCTTCGTTCGTTAGGCTTCCGGCGCGACAGCAATGGCTTCAATTTCTACCATCACATCCATCGGCAGTCGCGCCACCTCAATTGTGGAGCGGGCGGGCTTGACGCCGCTGAAGTAGGGGCCGTAGACGGCGTTCAGCGCGGCGAAGTTGTTTAAGTCCTTGAGAAAAATGGTCGTTTTCACGACGCTGTCCAGACCCAGCCCTTCCTGCTTGAGCAGGGCAGCCAAGTTTCGGAGGCACTGGCGCACCTGTGTCTCAAAATCGCCTTCGACAATCTGGCTGGTGGCGGGGTCGATGGGTATCTGGCCTGAGACAAACAAAAACGACCCGACGCGCACGGCGGGGGTGTAGGGAGCGCCCTGAAGCGGGCCGACATCGGTAAAGACAGCTTTTTTTTCCATACGCTATTGTAGCACGCGGACGCACTGCATTTGACAGCCCTGCTATAATACGTGAATGAAAGCGATGATTTTAGCGGCAGGGGAGGGGACCCGTCTGCGCCCTTTGACTCTGACCCTGCCAAAGCCCATGGTTTCCATTGTGGGCGTGCCGCTGCTGGCGCGGACGCTGACCTGGCTGTCCGGGCAGGGCGTGACTGAGTGTGCAATCAATTTGTTTCACCGGCCTCAAATTATCCCGGACACATTCGGGGCAGAGTATTTAAGTATCCGCCTGCATTACTTTTTTGAGGACACCCTGCGCGGCACGGCGGGCGGCGTCAAAGCCGCCGCCGCTTTGTTTCAGGATGCCCCGTTTTTCGTCATCTATGGCGACAATTTAATCCATGCCGATTTAGGCAAGCTGTGGGACTTTCACCAGGCACGAGGCGGCGTCGGCACGGTAGCGCTGTTTGAGCACCCAAACCCCACGGCGGCAGGCATTGTTGGCTTGGATGCCGAAAACCGGATCACGCGCTTTGTGGAAAAGCCGCCGCCGGACCAAATCTTTTCCAACTGGGCCAACGCGGGCGTCTATGCGCTGAATCCCTCGGTGCTGGACGCCATTCCCGAAAACGCGCCCTCGGATTTTGGCCGCGACATTTTCCCCCGTCTTCTGGCCGACGGAAATGCCCTCTACGGCACACCGCTCGGCGGATACTTGCAGGACACCGGCACGCCCCAAAGCTACCGGCAGGCGAACTGGGATATGCTGACAGGCCGCGTTGGTGTCACGTTCCCGGACCCGGCGCTATGGGTAGGCCCGGCAGCACACATCGGCGCGGGCGTCACGTTTGCAGGCCGGAACATCGTCAGCGCAGGTGCGAGCATTGGCGACGGGGCAAGCCTCACGGACTGCCTGCTGCTGCCGGGGGCCAGTGTCACGGCAGGAGCGGTCATGCAGAATGCCACCCTCGGAGATGGATTTACGCTATGATTATCACACAAACTCCCCTGCGGATTTCGTTTGCGGGCGGCGGCACGGACATGAAGGGCTACTACGCCGAGGGCGGCGGTGCGGTGATTTCGTCGGCCATCGATAAGTATATCTATGTGGTCATCAAAGAGCGGTTCGACGGCAAAATCCGCGTCGGCTACACGCGCACCGAGATGGTGGACACCGTTGCCCAGATTGAGCATGAGCTGGTCCGCGAATGCCTGACGCTCACAGGCATCGAAGGCGGCATAGAAATTGCTACGATGGCGGATATCCCGAGCGAAGGCAGCGGCCTCGGGTCGTCCAGCACCGTGACCGTTGGCCTGCTGCACGCGATGTATGCCTACCGGGGCATTCTGGTGACGGCGGAAACGCTGGCCGCGCAGGCGTGCGCCATTGAGATCGACATTCTCGGCAAGCCTATCGGCAAGCAGGACCAGTACATTGCCGCCTACGGCGGCCTGCGCCGCTTTGAGTTTTGCCCGGATGAGTCCGTGGTGACGGTAGCCGTCGAGATGTCCGAAGAAAAGCGCCGCCGCTTCGGCGAGGCCCTGATGCTGTTTTATACCGGGATCACGCGGTCAGCGGACACTATTCTCAGCGAGCAGACCGCAAACATCGACAGCCGCCGCGCCTGGCTGGACAAAATCAAAGGGCAGGTCAGCGAAGTTGAAAACGCATTGACCGAAGGCAGTCACAACAAAGTTGGACGCCTGATGCAGCTTGGCTGGGAGTGGAAAAAGCAGATGGCGGGCCGGATCACCAATCCCGACATTGACGCCCTGTACGAAAGCGCCTTAGACGCAGGCGCGACCGGCGGCAAAATCGCCGGGGCTGGCGGCGGCGGCTTTCTGCTTCTCTACTGCCCCCCCGACCGGCAGAGCGCCGTCCGCGAAGTCTTGGCCGACATGAAAGAGCTGCCCTTCAGCCTGGAGCGCGACGGCACAAAAGTGATCTTCAATGCAAGGCGGTAGGCAGCATGAGCAATTTAACCAAAGAACAAGAGCAGGAAGTCGATGCGCTCATCCTAGCCGACCGGGTACTGGATGCGATGCGCTTTTACAAGCAAGCGGCTAATATATCACTGAGAGAAGCGATGCATGAAATCTCGTCAAGGCAAAACTATCTCATCAAAAAGTATCCCAAAGTGAAGCCGACTGTAGAAGTACTTGTGATTGAAAGTATTCATAAGCTCAACAGCATTCAGGAAAAGATTGTGGTTCTAGAAGGTTCTTGGGATGGTGATGATCGGGGCTGGGTTATCATAATTGCCGCAATCACGGAGCAGCCTTCCGGCAGCCACGAGAGATACACAGCACACAATTTATGTGAGGTGCGAGGAGCGAGAGCGTATAATCAGATTAACGAGGCAGGTATTGTCGGTTCCAGATTGGCAAGCTACGCAAACGCTCAATTCTATTTGACTGACAACACCCCTGATTATTCAAAAATCGACGACACAAAAAGGTGGTGGGATAGTCTTGTGCCGTAAATAAAGAACAAATGCAATGAGGCAGAAATCAAACAGCAACCTCCAGGTGAAAGAAGTCGGGGCGGGGTCTCCCATGCCCTTGTTCTTTTTTTGTTTCTATCCCTCGCATTGATTGCCGGGTATACTGTCTGTCTATGGCACAACATTCTTATGACACGGCGACGGAGGAGCGGGCGCTGATTGTCTCGCTGTCTCTCGCGGGCGGCGAAGACGAGGCTGAATATGCTGTTCGATTGGGATGAAGCAAAGGCGATAAGCAATGAGCAGAAACATCAGGTGACTTTCCAGGAAGCGATTTCGGTTTTTATTGATCCGCTTTCAGAGCTTTTTGATGACGCTGCACATTCTGAAGAAGAAGACCGATTGGTATTGATCGGCCACTCCGATCTGGGAAGGTTACTTCTTGTGAGTTTTACGGAGCGTCCCTATGTGACTAGAATTATCAGCGCAAGACAAGTGACATTGAGAGAAAGAAAAGGTTATGAAACTCAATTATCAGGTTTATAATGACCCCAATGAAGATTTGGAAGATGATCTTCTGCCAGAGTATGATTTTGACTATAGCAAAGCCAAACCAAATCCTTACGCTGCGCGAGCGGCACGACAGCGAGCAATCATATTAGAAGCAGACCTGGCTAAAGTCTTCCAGACTTCGGAGCAGGTCAACAAGGCACTCCGGGCGCTGCTGGAAGCCGTGCCGCTACGCGGCGCGCAAGAGAATGCTGTTAGCAAATAACCCTGCCCCCACAGTCTTTGGGTATACTGTCTGTCTATGGCACAACATACTTATGATACGGCGACGGAGGAGCGGGCGTTGATTGTCTCGCTGTCTCTGGCGGGCGGCGAAGACGACCGGACGATGCGGCTGGCGGAGCTGACGGAGCTTGCGATGACGGCGGGGGCACGGGTGGTCGGCGAGTTTTTCCAGTCGCGCCGCGCCCCGGATATGGCGACCTATATCGGGCCGGGCAAAGTCGAAGACCTCAAAGGCGAAATCGCCACCACCGATACCGAGCTGGTGATCTTTGACGATGAGCTGTCGCCGACGCAGCAGCGCAATCTCACCAACGCTTTGGAGCGGCGGGTGCTGGACCGGACACAACTCATTTTAGACATCTTCGCGCAGCGAGCACGCACCCGCGAAGGCAAACTGCAAGTGGAGCTGGCACAGCTTAATTATTTATTGCCCCGGCTGTCGTCGCTGTACACCAAGTTTGAGCGGCAGCAGGGTGGCATTGGTGGGCGCGGTCCCGGTGAAACCAAGCTGGAAAGTGACCGGCGACGGGTCAAAGAGCGGATTACCCTGCTCGGGCACGAGATCGACGAAATCAAAGAGCAGCGTTCTCAGCAGCGGCAATTGCGGCATAAGCTGCCGTTCCCGACCTGCGCTCTGGTGGGGTACACGTCGGCGGGCAAAAGCACGCTGCTAAACTTATTGTCCGGCGCGGAAGTGCTGGCCGACCGGATGCTATTTTCCACGCTGGACCCGACCACGCGGCGGGTCGTCCTGCCGCACGGCGGATGGTCCGTGCTGATGACCGACACCGTCGGCTTTATTCGGAACCTGCCGCATCACCTCGTCGCCTCGTTCCGGGCGACGCTGGAAGAAGTGGTGCAGGCAGACTTTCTAGTTCATGTCGTGGACACGAGCCACCCGGAGCGCGAGCGGCAGATGCGGGCGGTCATGGAAGTTTTGACGGAGCTTGGAGCTGCCGACAAGCCGATCATCACGGCGTTCAACAAAGCCGACACCGTCACAGACAGCTATGCACTGCGGGAGCTGATCGTGGAGACGCCAAACTCCTGCTACCTGTCGGCACTGAAGCGCGAGGGTATCCCGTTTTTGATGGACCGGATGGAAGCCACGCTTCAGTCGCTGCTCGCTACAGTGACGCTGGTGCTGCCCTACGGACGCTCGGACGTCGTCGCGCAGTGCTACGAGATGGGCCGGGTGCATTCGGTAGACTACGGCCCGGAGACCATCACAGTCCATGCAGATATTGCTCACGAACTGGCCGGGCGGCTGATGCCGTTCACGCCGGGCTATGTGGCCGATTAAAACAGAAAGTTAAAACAAAGCAGCCCCCGCTCCTCTTGGAAGCGGGGGCTGTTGTCTGTTCTATCCTTACGGCTGCATACGCGGGTCACCGTCTGCCAGGGTCGGCTGCGGGAACCGGCTGGTCTGATAGTATTTCGCGTGACCGTCGCAGAAGGCAAAGACGGACCCTCCGTTGTGGCGGCTTGTAATGCTGTCTACATTACCGGTGGCAGTAGCACCAAAGCCGGAGCCACAGTTGCAGCCGTCGTCGGTTCCGCCGAGATACCCATCGCTGTTTTCAAGAAGCTGAACCGTGGAGGCGGGGGCCGTCAGTTGAGCGAGTGAGAAGTTTGGGTCTCTGGGGTTGTCGCGGCCTGAGACTGCACTGTTCATGGCATAAGAGTTCTTCTGGCCCGAAGAGTCGTCGGGGCAGAGATATACTCCGGTGCTTTTGATGAAGGGATAGATGCATCCTTGTGTGGGATCAAAGTCAGTTTTGCTTGTGGTGTGGGCTGAACCGTTGATAAACATCCATGTACCGATGCCAGAGGCTGGACCCAATGCGCGGGGCATGATCTCATCAGAATCTTGCGTGTACTGGATGCAGGCGAGGCTGATCTGTTTGAGGTTGGAGGTGCAGGAGGTGCGGCGTGCGTTTTCGCGCACTTTCTGGAAAACGGGGAAAAGGATGGCGGCGAGGATGGCGATGATGGCGATGACGACGAGCAGTTCAATCAAGGTGAACGCGGCTTTGGAACGACGTGTGGGCTGAGTCATGGTAGTCTCCCTGTCTGATGTGATATATTTTTCGTATAAATTATTCTCCCTTGAATGAAGGCATTATAGGGCGGAATTTTTTGTTTGTCAAGGCATTTTTCAAAAATAGTGGCTGTCTGGCAAAAAAAGTATCAGGCAATTTCTCGATAGCTAAAATGCGCCGAGACTGATTCGCGCACTTTCCGACACAAGAAGCAGTTTAATTCGCGTCTGGCCGGTGCGGCGTAAGTTAGGGGACATTTCACATTCTGTTGGTAGCAATGGTCGCAATGCTATTATAGGGCAAATTATTTGTCCTGTCAAGTGCGCGGCGGACGCCGGATTTTTTGCCAGACCCAGCCCGCCGCCAGCGGCAGGGCGAGGCAGGCGGCATAGTAAACAATCAGCCCCGGCCCTGTGCCGATGACGTGATTGAGGCCGCGTTTGTCCAGCGCCAGAATTGCCAGCGGGTGCAGGACGTAGATAATCAGCGATTCGGCCCCCAGAAAACTGAAAACTTGGGACAGCTGGTTCGTTCCCAGCGCGGAGGCCAGCGCCAGCACGAACACGCCCATGCCCGCCGCGTAGCCCCACTGCCCGAACTGATAAATCGCCGTATTCAGCGGCTGATGAAGCTGCAGCGCCATCGCAGACGGCAGATACATCGCCAGCCCTGCCACGACAACGGCAAGCGACGGCCACACTGCTTTTTTCAAGACTTCGGGGAGGGGTAGGGGACGGCTCCACAGCCAGAGGCCCAGCGCGACCGGCAGAATGTCCCACAAAATCGTGCTTTGGAATGAGTGGGGAAAGACAAAACGGTTCAGCAGATAAACGCCGGTTTGGAGCAGAGCCGCGCCGAGGGCGACGGACCAGAACGGCGGGCGGCGGGTAAATACGGGCACGAGCAGGGGCAGAAGGACGTACAACTCCAGCACCAGCACGAAGAAGTACAGGTGATACCACGCTTTGCCGGTTTGCAGGAGCGTTAGCAGGGTGTGAGCGCCGGGGCGCGGCTGATGGTTCACCACCACGCCGACGACGACATAAAACAGGCTCCAGAACACATACGGCAGCAGGGCGGTTTGGAGGCGGCGGCGGGCGTAGCGGCTCCAATCGCCCCCCGCCACGCTGCGAGCGTTGACCAGGGCACTGAGCATCAAAAAGCAGGGGACGGCCCACTGCGCGGCCTGATTGGGCACGGCCAGCCACCACCAGCCAGGGTAGGGGGCGGCATGGCGAGGGTGCAGGGCGGGCAGGAAATGGCCGGAAACGTGAATAAACACGACGACCAGAATAGCAAGGCCCCGGCAGACATCCAGCGCGGCCAGCCGCTCCGTCACCCGCGTTGGCGGTCGTCCGTCATCCAGCCGGGCATCGGTTTGTTGTCCCTGCGTCATGCCCGACTTATTCGCCGTCCGGCACGTCAAGTCCTGCCAAAATCGGCTCGGTGTCGACGGCGGGCTTTTTGGTGCGCTTGGCTTTCTTCGCGGCGGCTTCTTCGCGCTGCGCGGTCAGCCAATCCGGGACCTGCCCCGCCGTCAGCGCGTGGAACTCGGCTTCGGTCAGCACAGGAACGCCCAGCGTCCGCGCTTTTTCCAGTTTGCTGCCCGCATTCTCGCCCGCGACCACGTAATCCGTCCGTTTGGAAACCGACGACGCGGCGCGGCCTCCTTGTTGTTTGACCGTCGTTTCGGCCCCGTCGCGGGTCATGGTTTGAAGTGACCCGGTAAACACGAACGACTGCCCGGCAAACAAATCAGACGCCGGGGCGAAGCCTTCGGTGACCGGCTGCACCCCGGCGCGAACCAGTTTTTCCAGAAGCGTGGTTGTCTCCGGCTGCCCGAAAAACGCCACAATCGCCTCGGCGGTGGTCTGCCCGATTTCATGCACGGCGGCCAGCTCTTCCACGGTGGCTGCCGCCAGCGTGTCCAGAGAGCCAAAGTGCCGGGCCAAAATCTCGCCGGAATGCTCGCCGATGAGCCGGATACCGAGGGCAAAAATCAGCCGGGGCAGGGGCGGGCGCTTGCTGCTCTCAATCGCGGCTAGAATGTTGCCCGCCAGCTTGTCGCCCATGCGCTCTAAGGGCAATAAGTCTTCTTTTTGGAGCGTGTATAAATCGGCGGCGTCTTTAATCAGCCCTGCTTCCAAAAGCTGCGCGGCGTGCTTTTCGCCGAGCCACTGTATATCCATCGCCCGGCGCGAGACAAAGTGAATGAGGCGCTGAACCGTCTGACCGGGGCAGCCGGAGGCGTTTGGGCAACGGGTCACGGGGGTTCCCTCGGGCCGAACTAACTGTGTGCCGCAGGCGGGGCAGGTCTCGGGGAGCGTGTAAGGCTGCGTACCGTCGGGCCGGGCGTCCAAGACGACCTGAACGATTTCAGGGATGACATCACCCGCTTTTTGGATGACCACGGTGTCGCCGACGCGGACATCCTTGCGGTCAATCTCGGCCTGATTGTGAAGGGTTGCCCGCTGCACCACCGAGTTTGGCGGCAGGGTGACAGGTTCAACCAATGCCACAGGCGTAATCGCCCCGGTGCGCCCGACCTGCGCGATGATGTCAATAATCTTCGTGCGCCCCTGCAACGCGGGAAACTTGTAGGCAATCGCCCACCGGGGCGTCCGCGCCACAGCTCCCAAATCCTGCTGCTGCGTGGTGGAATTGACTTTGACGACAATGCCGTCGATGTCATAGGGCAGCGATGCTTTTTTCTCCGTCCACGCCGCGACGTAAGCCAGCACGGCGTCGATGTCGGGGCAGGTTTGAACGTTCGGGTTGACCCGCATTCCCCAGTTTTTGAGTGTTTCTAACAGCCCCGACTGCGACCCCGCGACGCGCTCACTGCTTTCGCCGAGGGCATACAAAAACAGCGTCAATCGCCGTTTCGCCGTCACTGCCGGGTTAAGCTGACGGACGCTCCCGGCGGCGGCGTTGCGGGGGTTGGCAAATACCGGCTCGCCCGCTTCCTCGCGCTCGGCGTTGATTCGCGCAAACTCGGCGTGGTCCAAATAGACCTCGCCGCGCACTTCCACGAAGCCGGGAAACGTGCCGCGCAGGCGCAGGGGCAGGCTTGAGACGGTCTTGATATTGGCCGTAATGTCCTCGCCGGTCAGCCCGTCCCCGCGTGTGGCGGCGGTCTGAAAGACGCCGTTGTCATAGGTCAGCGAAATCGCCAGCCCGTCGATTTTCAGCTCCGTGACATACTCGACTGCCGCGTCATCGGCCAGCCCCAGGTGGCGCTTCACCTTTTCGTCAAACGCCCGCAGCTCGTCGTCGTTAAAGGCATTACCGAGAGACAGCATCGGCTGCTTGTGCGTATGCGGCTGGAACTCGGACAGCGGCGAGGCCCCGACCCGCTGCGTCGGCGAGTCGGCGGTCACGAGGGCGGGGTTCGCTTCTTCCAGCTCGGTCAGCTCGCGCAGAAGCCGGTCGTACTCGGCATCGGCCATCTCCGGCTGATCCCGCACATGATACAGGTAGTTGGCATGGGATAGCCTCGCTCGCAGGTCTTCAGCCCGCGCGGCGGCGGCTTGTTCGGGAGAGGGCTGTTCGGCAGAGGGTTCGATGGTGGTGTGTGTCATAGGTGTAGGAGGAATCACGGGGCTGAACCCCCATGCTTTGAAGGGCAATTCCCCGCCTGCGCGGGCAAGATGCCAGGACCTAATCACCCGGCTCCGCGTCCGTCGCCGGGGTCGGCGTCACCGGGGCCGTGACGGGCGGAACCAGCACCATCGGCAGCAGGGTGGGCAGCACAGGCGTGGGGCCGACGCGGCGCACTTCGGGACGCGGGGCGCGGTGTTCCTGCGTCACAATCTCTCGCTTCACGACGCGGCCTTTATAGGTCCAGAACCGGGCCAGCGTGACATCATAGCCCGCACGCGGCTTTTGATCTATCACTACCTGCCCCGGCAGAAGGGTCACGTCTACCGTGGTCTTAACACTCCATGGCAGGGTTGTCAGCGCCAGTGGCTTGACCACCACGGCCCGGCCCGGCGGCAGAGTTCGCCCGAACAGGCGCACGGCCACGCGGTCGCCTTCCGGCACGGCACGGATGGTAAGCGGCCTGCCGGTGGTGTTGCGGAACTTCAAATCTTCCTGCCCGTAGTAGATGCCCGCATCGCAGCCGGGCGGGGCATAGCTAACAACGCCCGAGTGCGGATGCCGCTCGTCAATCGGCAGCCCCGCGTGCAGGGCGGCATTGTACAGGCCCGTGGCGACGAGGCAGATACCGCCGCCGGTCCCGCGCACGATGCGGCCCTGGTCAAACATCAGCCCTTCCTGAAAGCCGCGCTCCGGGGTCCGCTCGCCAACCGTGTCATTGAACGAAAACTCCGCGCCGGGGGCCAGCGTCAGGTTGTCCACGGCCTGCGCGGACAGCAGAATGTTGGTGCGCTCGGCGGAGTCATTTCGCAGGGGCACATCAAAAGCCCCCAGGGCGGCAATATCGAATACGCGCCGCCAGTCAGCGGTCAGGGACAGAGTCGGGTCCGGGGTATTTCCCCACAGCAGCAGGGGCGGCGGACTCCACGCCGCCAGCGAGGGCGACAGGTAGGACAGAGAAGCCATTGGAGCCATCTCTGGAAAGGCTGGGCCAGGCGAAACAGCGCGTGCGGCGGGCGACAGGGCAGCGGCGGTCAGCGTCATCATCAGGGGCAGTGCGTATTTCATAAATCTCTTTTCAGTGTACCCGCTCGGCGTATGAGAATCAACGGGGGGCAGGAAGCAGAGTGCGAAGCAAGAGGAGGCCACGGGTTTGAAACCCGAGGCTCAGAAGTGCCCACCGTGCAGGGCACGTAAGAACCAATCGGTGGAGGCTTTTCGTGTGTCCCCTGGACACTGGGCTTTTTCCAGCCTCGGGTTTCAACCCGTGGCCTCCTCTTGCTGTACTGCGCCTCTTGACGACGGGTGTAGTCCTATGCTATACTGGCAGTGTCAGACAAAAGTTTCCGCCTGCACCGTCCACCCGTACAAAGAAAGCACACGCCGCGCATGAATAAACCACCCTCGCTTGGGGACCAGGAACTGGCCCTGCTGCGCTATGTCACCGACCGCGCCCCCGTCACCGTCCGCGAAGTAGCCGAACAATTCGGGGAGTCACACAATCTGGCCCGCACCACGATTCTGACCATGATGGAGCGCCTGCGAAAGAAAAACTTTCTGGCACGAAGCAAGAACGGCGGGTCATTTCTGTATACGCCCGTGGTCGCTAAAACGGAGCTGATGCAGGGCCTCGTCTCAGACTTCGTGGAGAAGGCACTGGGCGGTTCACTGTCGCCATTTGTGGCCTACCTCAGCCAGCCCAACAAGCTGACCGAGCGCGAGCGGGCCGAGCTTCGGCGTCTGGTGGACGGTCTCGACGTCGACCTTCTGGAGAGTGCCGCCGAAGGGAGCTAGGCTTTGAGCATCCACGCCGCGCTGCTGTCTGTGCTGACTTTTGGAAACGCCCCAGCGAGCTTCGGGGCCGCCCGTCTGGGCCATGCCGCCCTGACCGGCGGGCTGGCTGTGCTGGGCGCTGGCCTTGTGTGCCGCCTCCTGCCGCGTCTGCCAGGGAGCCTGCGGGCTGCGCTCTGGTGGCTGGCCTGCCTGAAATTGGTGCTTGACCTGTGCTGGCTGGCCCCGCTGTCTCTGCCGCTCCTGCCCGCGCCCGCCGTGGCTTCGGCTCCTGTTCTTGCTGCCCTTGCTGCCCCGCGCCTCGTGCTGGCGGCTGTTCCCGCCCCTGCCGTGCCACCTGAAGCGGCCTTGCCGCCTGCCGCCGAAAGCCAAATCGGCACAACCGCGCCAAGCGTGTGGCCGCTGGTCCTCATGGCACTTTGGGCACTGGGCGTGCTGGCGTCGCTGGCCGTGCTGACGGCGCAGGGAATACGCATGGCCTGGCAAATGCGCGGGGCTGTCCCCGCTTCTCTAGGCACTATCAACTGCGACGTGCTGGCCCAAACGCTGGGTCTGCGCCGCGCCCCAAACGTGCGCGAAAGCGCGGCGGTGAGTGCCCCCTGCGTCGCAGGCTGGCTGCGGCCCGTGATTTTAATGCCGCCGGGCCTGTCTTCTGCGCTCTCTGCCGACGACCTGCGGCTAATGCTGGCGCATGAAATGGCGCACGTCAGGCGCGGAGACTTGCGATGGGCCGCGCTGCCAACCCTGGCCTGCACCCTGTTCTTTTTTCACCCACTGGCGTGGTGGGCAGCCTCCGAATGGGCCGCCGCCCGCGAAGAAGCCTGCGATGCCCTGGCGCTGCAAGTCACAGGAGCTTCTCCCGCGCTCTATGGACGCCTCCTGCTTCGCATGACCGGCGGCGAGACCGCTGCGCCCGCACTGGGGCTGTCGCCGGGCTTTCGGACCCTGCGCCGCCGCCTGACCGGCTTGCGCTCGGCCCCCGCCCGGCGCGGTTTGGCCTGGCTGCTGGCCCTGATCGTTCCAGCAATTCTGCCCTGGCGGCTCACGGCAGCGGCGGCCTCGCACAGCCTTCTCCCGGCGTCTTCTGCCGCGCCCGGCTACACTATCACTGATTTGGGCGATGGCTTGCCGTCGGGTTTGGATAGCTCCGGGCAGGTGGCGATGACCGATGACGCCGCCTCACGCGGCGTGGTGTGGGCATCCGGCGGCACGGCGGCTCTTGGCGCACTGCCCCGGCAGCGGTTCAGTCTGGCGAATGCCATCAGCGCCGGGGGCCGGGTCGCGGGGGCGTCGTACAACATCCCGAACCGGGGCCGGGCCTTTGTCTGGGACGGCACGCCGCACCGGGTCGGCTCCCTGCCCGGCTATCCGTATTCGGAGGCGCATGGCATCAACGACGCCGGGCAGGCGGCGGGGTGGGCGATGACCGGCACGCGGGACCGCTGGCACGCGCTTGTCGCCCGTGCGTTCCTCTCGGACAGCGGCCATTTGACCGACCTCGGCACGCTCGGCGGCGCCTACAGTGCGGCGTATGCCATCAGCGATGCGGGCGTCGTCGTCGGCAAAGCGGACACGGAAACGTTTGGTCAGACCCATGCGTTCGCCTGGCAGAACGGCACGATGACTGACCTCGGCACGCTCGGCGGCGCGAACAGCCTGGCCGACCGGGTGAACGCACAGGGGCAGATTGCTGGCACCTCAGAAGTCAGTGACGGTTCCACCCGTCATGCGTTTTTGTGGGACACGGGCCGCCTCACCGACCTGTCGCCCCTGCCCGGCGACACCGACAGCACCGCCGGGGGCCTCAGCCCCACCGGCGACGTCGTCGGCACCTCCACCGACGCCGCCATAGGCCGCACCCGCGCCGTCCTCTGGCACGGGGCCATCATCCGTGACCTAAACACCCAACTCCCCGCCCATTCCGGCTGGACTTTAGAAACCGCCACCGGAACCAACGCCATCGGACAGGTTGTCGGCACGGGTCACCTCAACGGCAAGCCCCGTGCGTTCCTCTTGTCGCCGCGCTAGAGCCACTCCTTTACTTCTTGTCGGTAGACTTCAGCACGAACTGAACCTGAATATAAATGCGGTGCACTTTGCCTTCTGATGCCGAGGCGTCCGGGGTGTCTGAAAACGTTTCGCTTGGGCTGGGGGCATCATAGACATTTACTCCGGGTGGCAGGCCAATGCCCGGTACCATGATCCCATCGTTTAATGCGACGACGCCAAACAGCGTGATCCGGTCTCCGAGTTTGTATGTGGCAGGGCTGGGCGGCAATGTGTAGATGTCAGCATACTGCATAGTGTGAAAATGCAGGGTTTTAGGTATGGTGATGCGGCCAAAGCTGTTCAGCGTGTAGGAGACAAAGTAGGTTGTCATGTCCGGCTTGGTCGCCAACCCCTGTGCCGTCAAAATATGCTTGACTTTTCCGTCAAGGTCGCTGTCGGCTTTCGCTTGAAACCGAAGCGGCTTGTGGGCCTCCGCAGCGAAAAAATCCCCGGTGTTTATCATCTCAGATTTGCCGTCAATGACAAGCCATATCTTGTCGGTCACGGTGTCGGCAATGGCAGGGGAGAGAGTAATGTCCCAGCCTGCCCGGTCAGGGGCAGCGGCGACGGAAATGTCGGGAGCCGCAAACGCGGGCGCAGTCAGCAGAAAGACAGCGGGCAAAAGCAGGAGTCGCAACATGAAAGAACCTCTTTTTATCGGCAATCGTTTACTTACTGGCGCTCAGATGATACCTCGCTTCACAGCAGCAATGGCACATCATTCATAGCGTCGATGACACATCCCATGAAAAAATTGATAGCCTCCGCCCTCCTTCTCCTGCTGACCTTGCCTGCCGCCGCCGCGCCTCACTATCACGTTACCGACGTAGGGCCAATCCAGCAGGAAGACACGTTTGCCGTCAACAGCCACGGGCAGATTGTCGGCTCCTACTCCTACGCGACTATCGGCCAGGGCATCAAACCCGCATGGGTATGGATGCATGGCAGGCGGACCCCCCTCAAGCCGCAGGAGGGCTTCGAGTGTGTTATCGGCTGCACAATTAACGACCGGGGCGAAGTCGCCGGAACCTGGGCGACGACGGACGGGGCTGTGCTAACGTCTCAGCGCCGCGCCTTCCTCTGTCAGGCAGGACAGTTTCGTGATCTGACCGCCGCGCTCGGCTTTCCTCACACGGAGGCCACCGGGATTGATGCGTCTGGCTGCATCGCCGGTTTTGCGCTCGGCTCTGACCGTCCAGTGGAAGATGATCCCGGCCTGACGACTCCCCGTGCGTTTCTCCTCCCTGGCAGGCCGGGCGGCGTACAGTTTTTGGGACCGGGCCGGGTCGAGGCGCTCAATAATCGGGGGCAGGTCGTCGGCGAGGATGGTTTAGAGGCTGTCGAATGGGCGCAGGGGCGGGAGCGCAAATTGGGAATGGAAGGCACGGCGGCAGCGGTCAATAACTCGGGCCAGATTCTCATCAACGAAAGGCGGGGAGGCCGAGGCCGCCCGTACCTGTGGCAGCACGGACAACTCCGCACCCTGCCGCCTCTGCATCAGGATACCAACTGCACGGCGGCGGCGCTCAACGACGCAGGCGAAGCCGTCGGCATCTCGGCCCCGTATACTCTAGCCTCCCATGCTCTGCTCTGGCGCGGCGGCCATGTGTACGATCTGAACACCCTCCTGCCGCCTCACTCCGGCTGGGTGCTGGAAACCGCCACCGGCATCAACGCTCGCGGCCAGATTGTCGGCAGTGGGACGCTCGGCGGCAAGCCTCATGCCTATTTGCTGACGCCGCAGGGGAAATAAGACAATGTCCAAACTTTTCACCGCCGCCCTGCTTCTGCTGACTGTGTCCGTAACCGCTGCGCCGCAGATCGGAGGCTCCAGCGTCACGGATTTAGGCGAACTGACCACGACCGGCGGCGTCGGACTCGGCGCGGCTGCCATCAATGACAGCGGACAGGTTATATTAAGCGGGGTCACGACGCCTGCCCCCCAGACAGGCAACGCGGTCCTCTGGGACAAAGGGCATGAGACCGATCTGGGGAGTCTGCCTCCCGGCCCGGATGAAGACGGGACATATAGCCAGGCGTATGGCCTGAACAATCATGGGCAGGTGGTTGGCAGCGCGGGCAGCTTCATCGCCCCGATGATGAGCGGCATGATGCTGTGCCGGGGGTTTCTATTTGAGCAGGGCAAGCTGCACCCCATGCAGAGCAAAGTAAACACCTTTCAGCCGTTTGCCATCAATGACCAGGGCCAGATTGCAGGCCGAAACGGCTTTCGCGGCTTTTACTCGGCGGGCAGCCAGCGCCTCCCAATTGGCACATTCAGCCATCTTCCTGCCGGAAATGCCAGCACGGCCAGCGCTCTGAATGCCACCGGGATTGTGGTAGGCTGGTCCACGGTAGGCGGGAAAGAAAGCGGCCCTAGTCTGCCGTTCCATGCCTTTCAATGGGAGGCAAAAACGCGCAAGCTCCGTGATCTCGGCACACTGCCGGGCCACCGCAACTCTTACGCTTACGCGATTAACGCCGCCGGGCAAATTGTTGGCATGGCTGAAAACGAGCCGCCGACCGTGTTTGGCATCTTTGGGGCTTCAGTTACGGCAAAAGAAGCAACCGGAGTTCTATGGTCTGGAAAGACAAAAACGGCGCTGCCGCCCCTGTCGGGGGATGTCGGCAGCGCGGCGTATGGGATCAACAACGCGGGCGTCGTCGTTGGGCAATCGGTTGATGCAAAGGGGACAGTCCGCGCTTGTTTGTGGCGCGATAAAAAACCCGTTGATTTGAACGCCGCTGTGCCTGGCGGCTCCGGCTGGACGCTGACCAGAGCCAGTGCCATTAACAACAGGGGCTGGATTGTCGGCGCGGGAACATTGAACGGCAAGCCTCATGCGTTTCTACTGACGCCGCGCTGACGATGTTTCTGCTTGACGGCTCTGGTACAATGGCGCGATTTGTGTTATACTGTGGACACGACACCGAAGCCTGACTTATGAAGCCTGACTTATGAAGCCTGAAACCAAATCTTTTACCTCGCAAAAACTGTCTCCTGAATACAGCGCCGCCCACGCGGATTACCCGGCCACGCCGCCGTCCGGTGGCGACTTCCATCAGGCGTTCCCCCTCGAAGACGGCTCCGGGAACGTCGCCGTCGTCATCGGCGATATTGCCGGGCATGGACCGGAACAGGCCGCGCAGGCCGTGCTGATGCGGGAGCTGCTCGCCGACTGCCTGGCGGCGGGGCTGTCGCCCGCCGGAACGCTGGCCGCCGTCAATGCACTGGTGGAGCCGGACCCGCACTTTGAGGGCTTCGGCACGGTCTTTGTCGGCACACTGGCACAGGGCACGGGGCGGCTGACCTATGCCAGCGGCGGCCATGAACCCGCCCTGATTGCCCCGGCGGAAGGCCGCGACGCCGACGCCGTGCGTGAGCTGGACGGAACCGGCCCGCCCGTCGGGGCGTTCCCGCCCGAAATGGCCCGCTTTGAGCAGCACGAGGCCAACCTGCCCCCCGGCGGGACGCTGCTTCTCTACACCGACGGCGTTTCCGATGCCCGCCCGCCGGAAAACCGGCGAGACTGGCTGGGTTTGCCCCGTCTCAAGTCCCTGCTCGCCCGTTTCGCCCCCCTGCCGCCGCGCCGCCTTGTGTCCCGCCTCCTGGGCCGTGTGTCCGCCTTCTGCCGGGGCAAGTTCCATGATGATGTCGCCGTGCTGGCAATCCGCCGCCGCCTGCCCCGCCGCATTAATGAACTACGTCGCAGCAAGCTGCGAGGTATCGCACGTTTCACGCAGGCTTGTCCTGCGGCAACGGGGTCAAAATAGCTCCATCTGTTGGGAGTGCAAGCGCACGTACTCTTTCTCTGTGCCC
>JAABUK010000677.1_pt1 | contig 69785 bp, 73 predicted proteins | sample 5559141 | NCBI WGS metagenome assembly JAABUK01 (sample SAMN10711869, study PRJNA513367) | rock metagenome | isolation source: Antarctica rocks | place: Antarctica: Victoria Land, Pudding Butte nord | collected 2016-01-03 | reverse complement strand
ATGACATTGGTTGGGTGTGTATGGGGTTCTGGCTTGTTATTGTTGGGGAGTATTTATGGGCTTGATGAGTGATGGGCCACATTACCTCGCTCCTCGGTACTCCCAAGGCTGGTCTTTTCCCTCGGAGTGTCAGCACTGGACGTGCTCCGTGAAAGAGTGGAATACGGCTTTCGACATGTCAGACAATTTTATGATATGTCAATGCAGCTACATATACTGGGTATAGGGGCTCAAAGAGTGTAGAAAGAAAACACCGTTGCCATGCCATCTAATTAGGAACAGGAATTTTCCACTCGCTCGCTGGCTCAATTCGTATCCATCATCGTCTCGTCCATCATTGATAGTAGAAGTCATCCCTATGTATGTGCTCGCTTCATTTACCTAGGTCGTAAAAACCTCGCATATGTTGGAATCAATCTTGAACAAAGCACTTTCTCTGTACCTTTCGAATCAACGATATCTCCTCGGTGGTGGCGGTCCTCGATCGTATATGATCTCCCTTTCCACAATCCTCTCCTCATCCCACGGTGGTTGTGGTAGAGCGGCGGGGCGACGTGGTCGCTCAGCGAATTCGCGCTCGGCTTGTATCTCTCTGATACGTTCACGACGGTCGCGCTTGATATCCTCGGTGAGCTCGACAAGGAATAGAATGTCCTCCTGTGAAAGTGTGTTAGCAGCAAGCAGATGGATCGAAAAGAGGGATCGATGTGATGGAATTGGGGAGACATACATAACGCAGATACTCCATGACGTAGTAGAACTCCTCAGTCTCTTCATACTCATAGCCTCGCTCTTTGATCGCTTCCTCGCTTACAAGATCTTTTGTAATCTCGGTCCACATTTTGTCTTTCTTCGACTTCTCAGCCTCAAACCTCCTCCCACGATCTCTGGTATCAATTATGGTGAGTTCGCGAGATTCCTCAGGTTCTTCACGTTCGCTGCGTCGTACACCGTCCAGCTGGCGGCGACCGCCTGTTTCGCGTTCAAAGACGAAATCTTCATCGTAGTGACGACCATTGCGAGAGCCACTAGAAGGGTTGTCAGTACGGCTACACCACATTGAGACGGAGGAACCCGACCTGTGACGGATTTCTATACGCTCATCGCGTACTGGGGAAGGTGAGCGAGGCTTTGGGGGAGGAGGTGGTGTTCGTGCTCGTGGTGGTGGTGCAGGCTCCGGTGCTCGTTCAAAGCCTAGTATAAGATTAGCGAAGCAATTGCCAGTCTTCGATGCAACGTGCCGTGGTCTATGTGACGATGATGTGTGATGATTTCTTGAACGATGGGTGGTGCTCGTGTCGGTTCAGGAGCTCTCGGGGGTTCTGGGATTGGCTCAGGAGAAGGCGATCTCTCATTTCGTCTAATGATGATTTCGTCTTTGTGCTTCCCGTTGTTATCGTCGTGCTTGAATGTAATATCATCGTAGTCTCCCCTATGAGTTTCCCTAGATCGATCACGAAACCTCTCACGCTCCCCTCCACGGCGTATCATGATGTCCTCTTCCTCATATCGACCTCGCGATGGCGCTCGAGACCTTCCCTCGTCACGACGGATGATGATCTGCTCTTCTTCTCGGGGTGGTGATCTCGGCCTAGGCTCCCTCTCCCCTCGCCGAATTATGATCTGTTCTTCATCCCTTGGGGGCGTCCTTGACCTGAGATCTCTCTCCCCTCGTCGGATTACGATTTGCTCTTCTTCTCTTGGGGGTGTCTTCGGCCTGGGCTCTCTCTCCCCTCGTCGTATGATAATCTTTTCTTCCTCGCCTCGGAATTCGCTTCTTGATTTTGCACGTGGCGTCTCTCGTTCACCGCTACTGATAGTCAGACTCTCCCTCTCATAGCTTGCTGCTCGAGGCCGCCGTCGGTTGCGGTCAATGACGACCTCATCTTGCAAAACCCTCCCCTTCTCTCTTGGTGGCTCTCTAGACCTTTCATCCCGCCGTATGATGATATCCTCTTCCTCTAAGCGCTCTCGGTACTCTCGTCCTCTTGGAGGGCCCCGGGATCTTTCCCGAATAGAAATCTCTGTTCGCTCTCTTTCTGGCTCTGGGCTAGGTTCCCTGATTTTCTGTGCTCGAAAGACATACTCCTCTCTCTCAGAGCGGATTGGCTGAGGCGGTAGAGGTATTGGCTCCCTTTCTCTGTCCCGCTCCCTTTGAGCACGCCGGAACACATATTCTTCTCTCTCGGTACGGATCTGCTGCGGCAAATCCTTCTCCCTGGGCCTGTAAACGATATCACGCTCGTATTCATCCAGTTCGATAAAATCTTCTCTTCTCGGTCTCTCCCTCCCTCCTCGTGCAATGACTACCTCCTCGTCGACAACCTCCCTCTCACGAGGCCTCTCCCTCGGCCCTCTAGAGATAATTGTCTCATCGACCTCTACATCTCTACGCCGAGGTCTCTCCCTTGAGCGCTCTCGCTTCTCCTCTCTCAGCACAAGCTGTCCAGATTCTCGGCGACCATGATCTTCTCGTAGAAAATCTAGATCTCGCTCTCGCTCTGGAGCACGTCGACGTTCATGGATCTCGATGTTTTCATCGTAGACAGTGCGAGCGCTGCGTCGCCCTTGGCCACTGGGTTCATACAGGTCTCGATCACGATCGTCGTAGACATCGCTGGATGTATAGCCTCGCCGTGACATATCTGCGTATTCTTTGTAGTTTAATCACATGGAAGGATTGTATGAAGTGTTGGGTCATGCACGCTTCATTGAATGATTAACATTATCAAGACTCTCGTAGTCCGCAGTCGTCGCTCGTGCAAGGCTTTGTGTGACAACTGGCGATAGGCTGAATGACTGGTGGGGGTGATCAGAGTGCCGCGATCGGCTCGTGACAGTGGACTCGGACGCTGCGTCAAGATGCCATCATATTCCATGTGGAAATGCAGTGTGTTGGGGAAGAAGAGTGGAGCCTTAGGTCGCTATGCTACGCTACCCTTATTAAGCTATGTCATGAGGTGGGCTTTTTTCCATAGGACCTTGCTTTGCTGTTACAACACATTGTTACATTATGCATAAAATTGCACTCTATTGCGCCAATACGCATTTCCAGTCGCTTCTTAGGTGCAGGTTCATGACATGTTTGGCACGATGAAAAAGAACTTGCTTGGAGTCACTTTTGGCATATCGGGTGTATTGCTAAAGATGCTGCCAACAATCTGGGGTGTTTGGGAGCCAGGTGAAGCCTAGTGAAAATGGTCGACATGCGACATCAAGTGAGCCGTACATCCAGGACAAGGTACGTCTCTGATCGACAACATAGATTGTGCGGCAACTGTAATGCAAAGCCAAACAGGTCTATCTCCTTTCAGTTACGTGTACTTCAAACGATCGGTGATAGCCGATCAAATGGTGGTTCACATTAGTCTTCGGTCAACTGTGGGGCCACAAGAAGTCCGTGAGGGAGAAATGAGGAGAGTCGAGGCTGGCCTTTGCTGATGCGTAGAATGTGACCCAGTCGGGAGGAACGCCCCGTGAATGTGTCTGACAGATCGAAAGGATAGAGGTTACCAGTCGGAAGCCATATCGTGGGTATATGTAAGGCAGAATGTGCTGGTAGGCCTTCTATTGAGGTTGATATCTTACCTAAAAGATCATTATCGAAGTCCTCAGGGAGCACGGTCTCTCCGCCCACGGCGCAAGCCAGGTAGATGGACTTCCTTGAGGGAAACTGGTTGAGTCCATAGGTCTAAGCTAGTACGAAAATCATCATGTCACCAGAGACGAAGACAAGCACATAATCTGTTCTTTGTGGTATCCGAGGCCCATTGATTACAGGCAGCCCCTTGGTATCCGAGAGAGCAAGCATATATGATCAGAAAACCTCCCATGCAGTGGCAGCCGTGAAGCGTAATGTACATTGCGGCAATACCAAACCCCAGTAACAAAATGCTGACATGGCCTCCAAAAACACCCAAGGGAGCATTAAGCTTGATCCATCCACGGGCGGAAGAGGTGTCATCGACTGCTGTAAGGGAAACACGAGCCTGGGATATAGCTGTGTGATCGGCCTACAACATGGTCGTTGGTGAGTATCCTGGAAAAAGAAGGGTCCTCACTTCTGATGATGTTTCAAATGTGGCCAGCCATCGTGTGTCGTTCCAACTGGGCATCCATGGGGAAGACCGATGTTCGATCAACAAGTCCTCAAGAATCCAACATATGCCAAATGGTGAAACGAGTCACCCAAAATCAACTGTGGTCTGATCATGGGTGCAAAGGCCCGTTCCACGTCACAGACTGAATACGAGGAAAGACATGCCAATGATCCAAGTGGCATAGGAACTCCGAAGGCGTAAAACAGATAAAGCCAAAGGAAAGTAGCTCTGAGTCCAGGTCTGTCCCCGGTTCACGCCGATCTTCGCCATCTAGAGAACAACATGAAATCATCATAGCAAAGACTACGATGGCTATGGCATTTGCTAGCCAGAAGGGGTTCATCTTCGCCGGCGTTCTTCCCGAATGGGCTCATGCCTGTAAGCGTCTCTCATCTGGACGGACTCCCTTGGATCGTATCCAGATTGGACTACTCTGGATGGAGGAGCATAAGCCGGACCCCCTCTTCCCATTTGAACGGGAGCAGCGGGATAGTCATCATTATATCCACGCATCTGAACATCAGCAGGGGAGGTCACAGGGTAGGAGTAGCTAGGCACTCTAGGATCTGCTCGTGGATCTCTGACATCTCGATAGTCCATCCTAGGTTCCGCCACTGAGTAGGATCGTGGGTCTGATCCTCTTAGGTCTGCTCCTCTTGGGTCTGCCCGTGGGTCTAGCCTTGGGTCTCTAAGATCTCTGGGGTCAACTCTTGGGTCAACTCTAACTTCTCTGCGGCTCCCGGCAGGGTATGATGGCCGGGGAGACTCATCTCCATATGGGTCGCCGCCATATGATGGATTGTAAGGATCATTGCTGCCGGGACGAGCTGAGCTCGGATACGGAGACGCCTGTCCGTAGTTAGGTCCTTGCGGGTAGCCTGAACCCTGAGAAGGGTACATAGATCCAGGGTATGCTCCTGCCTGGGTCGGTGGATACTCAGCTCTAGAAGACGCCAGATATCCGGTCTGTGCACCGGCCATGCTGTATGGAATATGAGACGGATACCCTGGTTGATCGTATGCATCCTCTATACCTTGGTTTCGGATGGCTTGGAGAGCGGTCTTGGATTGTTCATAAGGAATGTCTAAACCATCGTTAAATTTATACATCCAGCGCGAGCTTTGGGCCACATTACCTTGATGGCCTTTCCGGACGGCCTCGCGATTCTCATTCACATAAGATCGAGACAGTTCTTGTAGATCATCTATCATTTTCTGATTAGGTAGAATGAAGTCAGTAAGTAATCGGCGTATGGGACCGAAGATCAGACTGACAGAGGTGAATGGCCGGACCGCGGTGATGGTGTAGCCTGATACCCCCTATCTAGAAGTCAGTGGGTGATGCACAGGACCCGGCAAGTGCATCATCAAACATTGTAGTTGTAAGGTCTCGAGAAGGCTTCTGGCCCAAGGTATTTGCATATCTCTCTTTGTAACACTTCGCGATGGATCCCTTTGCCGTCCATGAAGAAGTCATTCAGAGCCTCGCCACGGCCACTCCTGGATGGTGGATCATCACGGACGGCTGCCCTATCGTCACGGACTGGCCTTCGGCGATCACGCTCACGATCTTCTCGTGAGGCGTGTCCACGGGTTGACATAGCTGGACTATGGGAGATGTATGGGATTTGATAGCGATGGTCTTCAGGGCAAAGGAGTGACACGAAAAAGAATTCCGACTTAGAGAAGGCTGTTCAGGAATATCTTGGTCGGAGTTCAGCACCAGAGATTTCAAGCCGGGTGGGATGTTCTGTGGTAGCACTATTCCTTTGGTCAAGAGGTCCTAGAGCCAAATATCACTGTATCCTGGTAATGAAGGGGAGTTTTACAGTCCAAGTGTGTGAGAATGGAAGGGGATGAGAAGAGAGAGTGCGCGATGAACGAGGGGTAACTGATGAACAGAATTTAGTGGCCACGCTATGTAAGCAAGCGTCGACTTCGATTCTGGTTCTGGTTCACTAAATGTGCGAATGGTGAGCCGCCAGCGAAGACAACATATGTATTATAGAAATCGGGCGCAGAAGCGATACCATGTACCTTGATGAGGCTTCGCTTCGACCTTTGACTCCTGAAATTCAACGGTATTGGACGAGTCTGCCAGTTGGGCATCTATGCAGAGATGTTGACAGCCAATCAGCTTATCATAGCGCTCAGGATGCTACTACCTGCAGCGAGCGAACAATTTCAACTTGTCCAAAGATCTTGCTCCATCACAAGGCAGCAACAGAAGACTGCAGAAACCGTGCTAGTCAAATCCTCCGCCGCGCAAGGCTCGTACAGCCTAGGTACTTTCAATCTTTATTGATCGGCACCAGTCTGTTGAGAACCAATACCTTATTCTATACACGACACCAATCTCGTAACCTTCGCCCTTTCGCTGTCACATCACCCTAGCTACGAGCCGGAACACCGGTATAGCAATCGTTTGCAGTATTTTCTTTTAGCATTGAAAGTATCCAGTGTTTCGCCACCAACCTGTGGATCTCCTAATCGCCTCGTGTCAAAACCTTGACCACTGGTAATTCACAAGCTACTGGCAAGGCTTGCTGTTGAGCATGTAGCTTCTGGGCTATCAGAGTCACCGTATGCGTAGACCTCGTCTACATCAGCTGCATACTGCCTTCATTCTTCTGCCGTTCCGTTGTGCTACCAAATTCTATCCCAGAGGTCCCTTCTACATGCGAAGTTGAGCGACTTGCGCGCGAGCATATCCTAGTCCTCTCATCATTCACTGGAGCTACAGTCCCATGTCCTCGGAGAATGACAAGGCTGGATGGCCAACAAGCGCCGGACTTGCCTGGTTAAGTGTGTCAGCTGTGTGTGCGACTCCTTGTGCCATTTGGCCTCCGTGCATAGTCTGATATGATGCTACACTGTTCGTTGAAGTTTGACACAAGGTATTTCCAAACTCACGTTTGCCGGTCTTGGCCGCATTTTTGGAGAGGACATTTGACTCGGGAGTCTGGCTCCAATGCGGAAACGTTCCGCCCATAATCTTAGTCAGTGTGAATTGAATGTCCATGAATAATGCAAGCCTTCCTGCCCAATCTTCGAGGATTTGATCTTCTGTACAGTCCCTACGTTATGCCACTAATTTCGCTGCCTAATGGCTTAGGGCCCACTCTACCGGAGGAGAAAAATTGCATACGAGCGCCAGAACGCGCTGTCCTCAAATTCGGCGGCACTTCAATCGGAAAATTTCAAGAAGCTGTTGCCAGAATCTGCCTGTAATCAAGGCTTCTCCCTGTGTCAAGCCGAGTATGCTGCTAACAGTAGCCACCTACAGAGCGAGTGCGTCCGAGCATAAGATTGTCGTTGTCTGCTCGGCTCGCAGTGGCCGGTCTAAAGTTGAGGGGACTACCAATCGGTGTGTGTCTCTCAGCTAGTATCGCATTACCATGGCCATTGTATCCTAAGTCGTTCCCTGCAGCCTTCTCAAAGCGGCTCGAGAGGCTGCCAAACCAAAATCAACAAGATACGATGCCATCGTATCCGATATTCTCCACGATCATATCAGCGCAATACAACTCACTTCCCACGAGCTGGCAACAACGTTGGAGCGAGATATGACCGCAGAGTGCGAACATCTAAAAACCTTTTTGGCAAATATACCCAAGGTGGGCATTGTGGACCCAGAAGATGAAGACAAAATTGTGAGTGTAGGTGAAAAGCTCAGCGCTTACTTTATGACTGCTCTCTTGGAAGACCACGGACTTCACGCGCAATTTGTCGATCTATCGAACATTGCCGACTTTGCGATACCGGATAAGAAATTATCACAGGAATTTTATCAAAATCTCGCTCAAGTCATAGGGGAAAAGATACGACTTTGTGGTGAAAAGGTACCTATACTGACTGGCTTCTTTGGGAGGGTACCTGGTGGACTGCTAGCGAACTGTGGCCGTGGTTATAGCGATCTTTGTGCAGCCCTGGTTGCAGTAGGATCCGGCGCACGAGAGTTACAAGTGTGGAAAGAAGTTTCGGGTGTCTACACTGCGTAGGTCAGCCACGGTGATATGGGGCAGGCCACCTCATTGTTGACTGACACTGCTCAGCGATCCTCGAAAAGTCCCAACCGCCCAACTGCTCCATTCTATCCATCCTAACGAGGCCAACGAGCTGACATATTATGGCTCTGAGGTCATACATCATTTCACCATCGAGCAATGCATCCCCAAAATACCCATCCGCATAAAAAACGTTCTTGAGCCTCAAAATCCTGGCACCGTCATATTCTTAGACAATCAGAAATCGTCCGACCCACACTACAATCAACGGCCGAAGCGGCCAACAGCCGTCACGGTCAAGCAGCAAATCACTGTCGTTAACGTCCATTCGAACAGAAAAGTGGAGTCTCCCGAATTCTTGGCTGACATCTGCAAGACACTCGCGAAATACTCGCTGGCCGTCAATCTTTTCGAACTAAATGAGACCCACGTCTCACTTGCGGTGCACTCCAAGACGCCGTTCGTCAAGGGGGCCGGCGCAGAGGACCAAGAGGAGCTGCAGAATCAGCATCACGATCTACAGAACGCTATTGAGGAGCTCAAATCATATGGCACTGTTGACGTTGTGCATAATATGGCCATACTCAGCTTAATTGGACTTCAGCTAAAGAGATCTATCGGCATAGCGGGGAAAATGTTCACTGCTCTAGGTGATAACAACATCAACATCGAGATGATATCCCAAGGTAGGCTCACATTTGTTCGCCGAATCCAGCCTGGCTAACGCCTTACGAGGTGCGAGTGAGATCAATATTTCCTGCGTCATTGCAGAGCGTGAGGCACTTCGTGCTCTCAATGTTGTCCACACAGAATTATTCACCTTCCTCGACTAGCCCGGTATGTTAGCCCATTCAATCCATGGACGTGTTTAATTGGATTGGGAGGTGACCAATCTTTCGCCTGAGGCTTTAGCGGGCTCGCGGGTATCCTCTGAGAACATCCGTTCTTTCGATTGGTATCCGCAGTATTTGGGACGGAAAGTCTAGGCAGTGGGAGACTCATGCTGTTACGGCAATGAACGATACACAGCATCAAAAATATACCCATAGATATAGACGAAATGAATGACCTAGTATATACCTACCTTCGATGATCGACTTCAGCCTTCAAGGTTCCGAGGACAGCGGCACGGCCCATTTATTGTTTTGCGATTACCGTCCTTGAACATATTTGTACGTATGAATTGCCGTATCTTAGAATAGGACTGCCGAGGTACGGGCCGCAGCCGTCCAGAGAGTGACATTCGAGCTCGAATTTTCTGGATCGGTTGACTCGCTGAGGGTATTTGCTCCATACCTGACATTGTAACTCGTATTTCGCTCTCTTATCTGGAGTGTTTTCATTGGGATATTGCTGGCGACCATGAGCAGTCAACAACAGACGACCTCGAGCGCCCCGGGCAAGCTATGGGGTGGACGTTTCACAGGTCTGGCACACCTTGAAGCATCTTTCCGGCAACGGTACTGTGTGCTGACTATCTTCAGGTGGCCTCGACCCTCTCATGGTGGAATATAACCAGTCTATCTACTACGATCGAGCTTTCTATGCCCAGGACATTGCCGGCTCGATCGCATGGGCACGAGCCAACCATAAAGCCGGAATATTGTCGGCTGAGGAATTTTCCATTATCCAAGAAGGATTGAAGCAGGTTGAAAAGGAGTGGGAGAACGATTGTTTTGATATAAAGCCGGGGATAGATGAAGACATTCACACCGCCAACGAGCGCAGGCTATCTGAGATTGGTATGGTGCCATAAGCCTCGTCGCTCCACCGGTATCTAAATTAGGATAGTCGGCGCAGGAATTGGAGGAAAGCTACACACCGGTATGAAGCACATGATCTCTGGGTTTGCACTGCGCTAGAACAACCAAGGACGAAGCAGGAATGAGCAGGTCGCGACGGATATGAGGTACTTCTATCTGCCACTCATGCATTTGAATATTCCAATCCTTAATGATCGAATAGATTATGGCTTGTTCAACAGCTGCGAAAGATCGAAACGTGCTGCGAAGACCTCCTCAAAGCTATGACTATGCGCGCAGAAATCGAAATCGAAGTCTGTATGCCGGGGTACACTCATCTACAGCGGGCACAACCGTGAGTGCTCTCGCTGCCAAAGACGATCAAGTTTGAGTTCGTCTGATTGACAACTTGCTGACCTGGAAGCCCTTCAGAATACGATGGTCACATTGGATGTGCTCGTACGCTTTCGCTTTTGCCTCAGACTTGGAACGATTACGAGAAGTCATAAAGAGGGTGAATAGAAGGTGACCGTAACGAAGGGCAACTGGGAGAGTAGACACTAAATTTTCATAGTCCTCTGGGCTGTGGAGCTCTTGCTGGAAACCCATTCGGAGTACTGTCCCTCCTATGAGCGTTACTTGGCATTAACTGACCTGTAGCAGCTGAACCGGGATGCAATGGCGAAAGAATTAGGGTTCGACGGCTTGATGATGAACTCTTTACACGCCGTAGGGGATCGAGACTTCGCAACCGAGACAATGCAATGGGCGGCAATGTTGATGGGCCATATCTCGAGAATAAGCGAAGACATGATAATATACAGTACAGCAGAATTTGGATTTCTGAAGCTGTCGGACGCCTACAGCACCGGTAGCTCACTTATGCCGCAGAAGGTGACAGACCCTGAAGATGCCAACTGCTTGTGGACAACCCCTTGACTTGACACACTCCTGACAATCTTTAGAAAAACTCTGATAGTCTGGAGCTTCTGCGGGGTAAAAGTGGCCGTGTAATGGGACAAATGATGGGCTTGATGGTGACTTCAAAGGTCGGTCCATCATCGCAGGTACCCAAACAATCAGCTGATGTACGATAGGGTCTGCCCAGCACTTATAACAAAGACCTTCAAGAGTCCGTGGAACCATTGCTCGATTGTGTCAAGACGACTAGCGACTCGGTCCAAATCTTGACCGGCGTCATCAGCACATTGACCATTTCGCCAGCCAAAATGCTCGCGGCATTAACACCCGATATGCTCGCAACCGGTACGTTTCGCGATCCTTCTTAGCCTAGCCCCATGAAATCTGCACCCGTGCCCAGATTTCGCCTATTGCTGACGGGTTTCCAGATCTCGCAGACTATCTCGTTCGCAAAGGCGTCCCCTTCCGCGAAACCCACCACATCTCCGGTCAAGTCGTGGCTCTGGCCGAAGAGAGGAAATTGCCCATGGACAAGCTGTCGCACAGCGATCTGCAGTCTGTAGATGAGCGTCTAGGTTCCGACTTCATCTTTGACTTTGAGAAGAGCGTAGAGATGCGCACGGCCAAGGGCGGCACGAGCAAAAGTAGCGTGAGGGAACAGATTCGGTTGTTGAAGGGCATGTTGGTTGGGGGTTCTCATAATATGAGTAGTGACGAGAGCTTCTCGTGAGTGTGTAGCATTGTTGGTAGATGGGACTTGTATGAAGCATGTCATAGAACTACAATGTCAAGGACGACGAATGTTATAGCCACGGTCATGGAGTTGGCCTGATGGCTGGTGGCGATTTGTGAAATGCTCTACCTTCCCCGTGTCAATTTCAGGGAACCTAGTCCGTTAGTATTGCACAAAACGTGACAGACGCAGCTTTGAATTGCATAGTAGTCTGCATGGATCTCATTGTCATCTGATCATGAAGACAATCTCCTTGTGATTCGGGTTCTAAAACAATACGCTTCCGTTGCATTCATTGCTTCGTGATCTGTGCTCACCTCCCAGCTGACATCTTACTCCTCCGAAAATTGCTCCCGTCGGTTTTTGCTGGTTGAGGCGGGATTGCTAATTCGGTAAAGCCTGTAGAGAAGGTTGACTGATGTCGTCAGCCTGAGATACTGCCATTAGCGGAGAGTGCCTTGCCTCGAGCTTGGTCATGCTAGCTTGGCAACCATGTATAACTCGGCATCATCCATGGAAAGCTTGTTGAAAAATGTGATTGAAGGTCATTCTAGTCTTCGAGATATCAGCCTGTGACAATGCCATCAACACGAGTTGACAAATCTCGAGCTGAAAAGGCCCACAGTACAGCACTGCAACGCTAGGGACCGCTAGGGACCGCTGGGCATCAGTCAGAATCTTCTTCGTAGCGCCTCTTTTGTTTCTCCCTCAAGAAACGGTCTATGTCCTCCTTACGGCCCATGAATGAGAAGTACCAGGTGGGTTGGCCATGGCTCTTGCGGCAGTAACGAGAATAGTCTTGATTCCGGAAGTCAATGTGTTGCCAATAGTCTTCATCCTCATCGCCTGTCTTTGCCTTGTTCTTGTTCATGCAATCTAGGCAGAGCCCATCAAAGTATTCCCGAGTCCGCTTCTGGGCTAGCTTCACGGTACTCTGATAGTCGCTCCGACAATTGCCACAGGCGTTTTCCTTCGGCTCGCAATGAAAGTCATTCAGCCTGTCGAGAATCTCAGTCATGGTAGTGGTCTGCGCGGTACGCTCAAGAGGCCAGACTTTGATGTTGTAAAGAGCTTTTTCGTAGTTGAACAAGGTCACTTCCTTGCAGGTACAAGTGGCCTGGAGTAGCTTGTCGTTAGGCTCGAAGAGCCCGTTGTGGATAATAGTACGTAGCCGGCCCTTTGCAGCGTTCATTTGCTCTGTGTGGAAAACATCAGCGCCGCGGACGGAATGGAGGCCATTGAAAACTTACGAATGACACGAGGAGGTAGATGGGGATTATAGAATTTGGTCGGATTATGTTCCGTGATATGCCCCGTGCAATTGTAAGCAAGGAACTTCGTGACGCGTATAAACCCCAACGGATGATCGAATACCCAGCAAGGGTATAGGAGCGATCGTGGATTTGGGGCTTGCTTGCGTAGCCAATGTTCAATAGGCTGCTTTTGGTACCACTTGGCGAACCAATCTTTGAGTTTAGTGATCTCGAAATGGTACTTGTCGCATGCAGCTGCCAAATGCCACATCTCGTCCAATTCGACGTCGTAGTCCGGTTCAATACCATGCAACACCCGAAACCAGATAGCCATGCTCGCCACCCTGTTGTCGTGGAGCGTGATGAAGTCTTTGTTGGCTTCCCCATATTTCGTGGAGCAGAGCAGGATCGTGAAGTATTGAGAGCTTTTGACCAGTACTTCGCGGGACACTAGGAACTCGATTCTCTTACGAATGGGCCTGTCGTCGTTCCCATCCTTCATCTCTTCGTCATATTCGACTATCTCTATGATCAAATCCGCATCCTTGTCGGCAACAGTAATGGCCATGGTAGTAGCAATGCCTCTGAAGCTTGGATTACAGCGCCACGTCAAGGGGTCCTGATGAATTTGGTGTGAAGGGTAGAACAAAAAAGTGTTCTTGGGTGTGTGGTGAGGTGAGAGCTTACGAAAGTGAGGGTTTATCTCGATTGCAGACTGAGGTTCTCGCCTGGGGGAGAGTGGTTCGGATGAAGAGGTGACTCGGTTCACGGTGGCCTGCAAAGACTCCAGGTTGGGCAGAGACAATGTTACAAGAAGTTGTCCGAACCGTTGCAAAAGAGAGGTGGTTGAATCTTTATGGTGGACTATTTCACCAGCCGCGAAGTGAGATGATAAAGAAGAGTGAAGGAGAAACAAGGAATGCGGTAATACACGGCAAAGGTCTACGCCAGCTGTTGGCCTTCACTGGAGGTCACGTCTTATTTTCAACCAACCAGTCTAGATGCTTTTCGTGGGGTTTTCCATCGCTTGAGTTCGACTCATTGTGCGGCAGATCACGTAGCCGATCCTCGCTACAAGGCTGGATGGTATAGTATACAGCTCGTTTGGGCATCCCATACATTCCTTCATGGCTTGCTCGAAGCTGTTTGGTCGGTTTGTCTTTGGTTCTGCGAGGTTAGTAGACAGGAATCCACCGCAAAGGTGCTGCCTTTGAACCACTGCATGATAGCGTTCAAACTCTGTGCACATACAGCATCTGCAGGTCTCAATCGAGGACGAGGTTGATCCTTGACCGAGAATAAGCATCAAGCATTGGATGAGCATCAAAGGTATGGCTGAGGGTGCCAAGGTAGAGAACGCAGGTTGACTTCCTCCTTCAGACAAAGGCTCCCGTGGCGGTTGGGGATGGCATGCCCGTACAAGGCAATATATGTACCTACCATGATGTTCATTGATGGGTTGGGGTTATCTGTGTTGTACTCTGACAGAGTCGACCGCCAAGCCTCTAACCGAATCAAGAACTTCCCGCCAATCAATTGTTTCCCCCTGCAACGTCTCCTCCCCCAAGTTTTGACATGTTTGCTAACAGTCTCAATCTTGGCTTGCTCATCATGTGGTACTAATCCAATCACATATTGGGTATTGACCGTGGTCTGCCCTTAAGGATGTCAGTGGACATAGGCTCTCCAGATAACAACGGCATCTCCGAGAAGCAGATGTGCTGGCAGTCGTATCAGAGCACCAGCTCAGCCTCAAGCTGTCAATTTCAATCATGCTCTCAAAGCCCCTTTACTCTTATGAAGAACCCAATCGGAGACCTTCATCTCCTCCCGCACGAACCCTTCGATACCACCCCATTCCTTCTCTATCATCGCTATAACATCCATCATGACCTCTTCGCGCGCTCCGACCAGCCGTTCTACCGCTCTGCGATCTTGACCTGCAAACGATGGATCCATGATCATCCTTTCAATTGTTGTTGTCTTCCAATCAGGCCCCAGGCCCTCCTCGCTGCGGTGATACTCTTTGGCGACGTCTTCGGCTGAGGCCCCAGCAAGAAGCATCAGAACCATAATGACAATACCGGTGCGGTCCTTTCCCGCCGTGCAGTTGATAAGGAGCGGTTCGGGTGAGTCCGTGCTACAAAGATATGAGAAGATTGCTCGCAAAGCCTCTTGGGATTTCACGAGAATTGAGCGGTATACTTCGACAGGTCCCTACAAGAATTAGTCACCAAGTCCCACTGGTAGTAGAAACCTACTTTGGTCGTCTCGTCCGCATAACCCAGCAGACGCCGAGCCAGAGCCTCGGGCGCGAAATCGTCATCTTGGAAGACAGGAATAATGGATCTATCTGGCCCACACGATGAGGAAAGCCATGTTTCGTACACAGAATCCTTTGCAGCATAGTTTGTAATCTCCTCCGTTCTTCGCAGATCAAAGATCTTACGAATTCCGAATGCTTGAAGCTTGGCCTTGCCTTCTGTAGTCAATGCGCTCGGCTCTGCACTTCTGAAGACAAGGCCATGGCGTATACAGCTAGCAGGAAACTCTGAGTATCCGCTAATGTCACGGAAGTTGCCTACACCAGGAACATTATGCGCTCGCTTGGGTCCTGTGCCGATAGTAAGTCTGTGGTGGTGTTCCATCTGAGACTATCAGTGACGATTCGTCAAGCTTTTTAGGCTGAGATATCTCACTCTCTTTGTCCCACTCGAGTATTGATCTAACGGCGGTCTTTCATTCGTGGGTACATCCTGATACTGTCCTTGCCATGGCAGCCAGATTCTCCCCAGGACTTGTCTTCCGCATCGTCTCTCAACAGTACTCATCACTGCATGAGACATAGATGCCAAATCCCTCAGCGGTTTATGGGCATCTATAGTAACCTGTCAGAACGGTTCCAGCTCGGTGGCCACCACTTTTTTGATGTCATACTTTGTCTCGTTCCCAGATCAACCTCTGCCAGTCCCCTCAAACCTACAAGCCTCCACGCGTCTATCAAGGTACCAATTTCGATACCATAGCCGACCGGAAATTTGAGCTTCTCTAGCAAAGATCGTCGAGCTGCAAACTCCCCAGCGAGGGGCTGTCTGAACCCTGCTAGCTGAGGAAAGTGTAGGTTTAACAATGGCCGTGCGGTAAGCTCGGTCACTCGTCCACCTTCGTTCGTCTGCAATTCGCCGTTTGGTGTCGTAAAAGGCCTGTCAAAGCACCCTCGGACCATGTGTATCTTATCATTGAGCAAAAGCGGACCGAGGATACCGAGCAAGTGCGCTGTATTTGGGTCCTTGGTATCTCCATCTAAGAAGGCGATAATATCCCCATCTGTCACTTTCAAAGCACGCCACAACGCGTCCCCCTTCCCTTGAGAAGAACCTAGCTCAGGGGCGATGTCGGCACGCTGTATTACGGTCGCACCATGCTTAGCTGCGACTTCGCCTGTCTTATCTTCTGAATTCGCATCGATCACGATGGTTGAAGAGACCACGCCTGCTGTGATCAATGGCCTAACAGTTTCACGGAGCACGCCGGCAATAGTGCTTGCAACCTCTTTGGCAGGTATAATAACAACGACCTTCAGCCTTTGAGCTTTGACAATGGATGCAGAATAGGAGAGAGAAAAGTCTGTGTGATGATGGCGATGGGTATCAAGCCAGGCTTCAAAATTTGTGTCCAATGGCAGCTTCATATTGGTGGTCTTTGTATGGGAAAGGACAGAGTGCACCGTCTTCACATCGACTGTTCCTTTGCGAGTGAAGGAAAAGACACGAAGCAAAAAGTTATTCGAGTATGGGAGTATATCCGTACGATGTGCTCACCTCGTTGATTACGTAGTACGGCTAAGTTTTCATTATGCATGATGCATGACGAATTGGTTTTATGCTTTGTTTGCACGCATCTTTGAGCTCTTGAGGTAGGAACCCATCGCCGGACATCACTCCATTGATGCTCTGCTCACTTTGCCGAGTATAGCCAGACACAGCACTGTCACAACAAAACAAAACCTTGCCAAGAGTTTGACAAATGCAGGCAAACGAAAGAAGAAGATTTGAAGACTCCATCAGCCGCAGGAACCCGTCCTTGCATGAAGTTTGAATCATCTCTTCGGACCTCTGAGACATATTGCGTAGGCTACACGGCACCCAATAAGGACCATTCATCACCGGTGTATTTCTCAATCTCACATGTTGTCACCGGCTATGCCTTCGCCCCAGAGGTGGTCTGCATATTCTTTACGCATCAATGCCTGATCACTTAGGTAATGAATTATGATTTGCAGCAGGCGAAAATTGAGGCGACCTGCCTTTACAGCAAGGTCAGATCCCGTTACTCCTCCGGTCGGTCAGGTCAACTTTACAACAAAATCTTCATGTGGCGAGAACTTGACCTGACCGCTCTATCCGGTAAAAACATGCGCGAAAGGAAGCAGCTGATCTGTGCAACTAGGTGACATCCCTGTTGTGGCTGAAGTCGATGATGCTCGGTAATCAGACATTCCACTGGGCTATGAAACAGTATTGAGATACGGAAACCCCCGGGATTCTGGACATGATGTGGTTGGATGAGTAGAGAGGAGAGCTTCTTGAATTCGGACTTTCCATACGTTGAAGAGCAAGATATCGTACAACGTACCTCCTATCATTCAGCAATCAGGAGAGCGATGTTGGGAGAGCTTTTGACTTCATATGACGCCGATCAATGTTCTGCCAGTAGGGGGTCAATAGTGATCGATGTCGGATAGGAGGACATGGGCAGAGAGCGAGGTCATATCAGATAAGTGGGCGACGCGCTAAACCAGTTCTGAAAATTCTGACATGTACCAGCCTTGGCAAAGCCGCCCAAAGTCGGCTTCGCTCGTCTCCACAATAAAAGTCAGAAAGGACACCATACGTCTACTGAGCGACTGTCTCCAGGGCCGCATCTTCGTTCGAAATATGTCCATTCACTATACTGCTTTACCGTCGGCAACGACGTCTTGGCCGCAAGCACACAACGCGTGATGACGGACTGGATTCATCTGAACTCCACTCTCTGAACGCCAGAATCGGCTCATACCTTGGCAAACAATATGGACTAGTAGAGTATGAATCGTGTACTCGGAGGTACGCCGAAGGGTTTGCTCGGCTGAAATGAACCCGTTCGACGTCCCCTTATGCAAGGATCGACCTTGCCGAACTAGTCTAGAGAAGTCACTTTTATGATGTATCATTTGAGGGACCTGATTGTGATAATGGCTTTGCTCTCATCTGATTGCATATCCTGAAAGAGCCCCGTAGAGCAGATTCAATACACAAATTTCCAAATGTGCATATGCTAGTCCACCTCCACTCTCCAGCTCTAGAAGATCTCTTCTACATACCGCTCCCCTAGCATTTCCTCCACACTCCCACCCAGTACAGATCCAAACGTACTCTTCGTACCCTCGGCAGCCGCCCTACTGCTACACACAAAGACCATCCCTTGCCTTGCCAACACTTTGTCCTTCACCTGCCTAGCATAGCGAGGTATGTTGTCATACACACGGTGCTTCTCGGGATTGCTGACAACGATATCAAGCACATCGAGAAGATTCAGCGCCATCGCTTCGTTTAACACATCCACCGTGATATCCAGATCACACTCCTTGAGACCGAGGAAGAGTGAGATACCTCCCCGGAGCGGAGGGATGGTTTGCCCTGCTGCAATGGCGGCGGCTATGCGCCATTGAAGCAAACAGCGTACTGGTCCGAAGCCAGCGCCCGTTGCAATGATGACGAAGGGGGAAGTGGCGTTCTTTCTCAAGATGGGACCGCATACTGAGTCCACCATGCGATATTTGAGCGATGCCGGTATACCAGAGTCGTTCAGGAATGTGTCGCTAAAACGTCCACGGGGTAGGACTTTTACCATGATGTCTATTCTGCGGCTAGACGCTTGTGCCACTGCTGATCCATTGAGCCTCGAAAGGTAGCAGTTTGACGAAGCCACAGAATATGTCCTCGTGCGTAACAAGGGCATGTCTACGCAAATCTTTCGGCGGAGATCCTGAGACGGCGCTATACGCTCGCGCAGAAGTTCCAAGACTTCGAGCATCGGCAATTTGGCCAGGACCTCCTTGGTGAGACCGTCAAGATCAGCGATATCGATCGAATCAAGCCATTCGAGCTGCAGAAAAGGGAGTTCAAGGTCAACGAACTCTGTCAGAAACCTCGAGTAGGTCGGACTTCCGCCTTCGATGTCAATATCCAGTAAGCCCAAGGCTTCGGCATGCAATGCCAGTAGTGCCCTCTTGATTTTGGGACCCGCATTCAGTGGGAGAACTTGAATGCAGCCCATCTCGTCAGACGGCTCATTGGGAACATTCAGGCTCAGAAGCCTGGTTCTGGAATTATCTCTCGGTCCTTCTGGATGAGCTGTAGCCAGCGTAGCTTCTTTGAGGGTGGAGAGGAGCTGCAATTGATAATCATCGTAGTTTTGAACAGAATCATCAACAGGTACAACGTTGACGATGACGGGGTGAGACATCCTGTACTTTGTAAATGCTACTGGACCGGGCCGCTGGACAGGGTGATTGGTGGTTTCGGTGAAAGTAGGCTCCAATTTGGCGAACCAATTCTTCAATGCCCGAAACGGAATTTGTTCAACAGCAACGTCCCCCTTGAAAAGCCCGCCAGCCAGTGGTTTCCCACCAATTTTTCGTAGGGAGTCGTTGAATTTCGCAGCGGCTCCATTGAAAGTGTTCGAGTAACGACTGTCTCCATTGCCAAAGATGGCATATCGGAAGCCTTTCATACCGTTCCGAGACTGCTCCGATGATGTTTCCTTAGAGATTTCGGCAAAAGCGTTAAAGCCATTCGGTGGGATCTCGCCCTGTCCAGTGGAGCTTACGACCAGAAGAATAGTGTTGTTTGAGGTGAGGTTGGAGATCTTCAAGTTGTTCAAAGGTCCGACATGAGGTGCTAGAGAGGTCTCAGACATGTTCTTGAGCAGGGCTTTCGTCCACTTGTGCAGCTTTGCCGCCAGCTTCTCTCCCACCGTTCCCGCGCTACTGAAGTATATTGCTATGGATCTGCTGGCGTTCTGTGGCGGGCAAGAGATCTCTTTGATTGTCTTGGACAGTGCTATATTGCGGTCTGGAAGCATTGACTTCCCTGATCCTGCGTGCTCTGTCTCTATTTCGATTGGGAGAACCTGCACCGGAACGGACTCTCGGACTTCTTCCACAGCTTCGAATCGCAAAGGTGTTAACCCAAGCGGCCATCGTTGCTTCTCTCTATTCCAGGCCTTTATTGGATCTTGTACATGCTTGCATATCATCGGCTTGGGCTGATAATTTGGAGCTCCTCCGCGATGCCACAACGGGATGATGGAACCTTGCGGAGGTGCCAGCCAATATGGATCAGCCGGAAGTCTGTAACCATTGGTCTGTTGAAACTCATCGTCATACTGGCTCCATTTCATGGATGCCGTGAGAGAGTCAGTCATCATCACTTTAGCCTTGAGGAAAGACCAGTGTACGGCGTAATTCAATTCTGCTTGGGCTCTTGAGAGCATTGCAAGCTTTTCGTACTCGGGAAGGTCCTCGAAATCCTCCGCGCCATCAGCGAGTCTTCCCTCCATTATACCCAAGGTTTTGACTATATCCGGCAGTGCATTGAAGCGAAAGGGGTCAGCCAAGTTGCGGACCCCAATCTCAGCATCCATAAACCTTTTTGTTTCAGCTACTAGCCGGCTTTAAGGGATGATTGAGAGACTTACCAGCCAATGAAGGGTGTTGCGGTATACTGTACACCGCCGATATCGAAGCCTAATCGGGTCAATGCTGGAAATTTGACCCACTTGAGATTGAGCTTCTCAAACTCGACGGGGAATTGGGGATGCCGGATATCGACAAGCTTCCGCAGACTTGCTGGAAGCTCAGCTATGCAGGGTCTGTCTCCTTCTGCCATTGTAACAAGGGGCAGGACATCCCATCGGCTCTTCACTTCCGGAGGCATCCAGCCCAGTTCGATGATGGTCTTTGTGAGTTCAACGCTCGCTGGATCTCCAATGACCGAGCCATCATCAGCCTCGTACCCTGCCAGTTGTAGGACTTGGTGGTTCAGTATCATCGGCCCTCTGCAACTGGTAGTGCGCGGCGGAAATACGAACACTGTAGGCTGGATGCTGCCTTGATTGAATGCCTTTTGGACACCTTGTATTAATTCAGCTGCCATCTGGACGCTCGACGTGGTTTTTCGGAGGTCGCAAAGCTTCAGTTCCTCGCAGTGCGAGCGCATTATACATTTCCTGGAGTTCCTCCATGCACGACGAAAGCCAAACTCGAGCTCTTGATGTGTCTGTGTCCAAACGCCCCCAATCTGTGCGACGGAATGATCCTCTCGAACAACACCATTAGTGGACCCAGACCTGATCTCCGCCAGCACTTGCTCAAGTCGCTGCGAAAATGCATCTTCAGTGTCATAGATGCCTTCTCGACATAGATCCTGTAAAAATTCTTTCGCTTCTCGTTCGACGGTTTGAAGTGCTCGATTCTCGCCTACCCGAGGCTCATCCGTGTGGACCGCCCGGCCGGCCTGGCATATTTCCTTTGTACAACCGGTAGATGCTAAGGTCGCATGATTGGTGCGAATGGCGTTGAACTCTGGCTGCCAGATGGGACACTTGCCAACACCTGGAGCATTTGTCATCGAGGCCAGAGTCATGGTCTCTGACCGTTCAAGGTAGTGGCTCTACCGCAATCGTTGAGTCCAGTGATGAGACGAAGTCGTAGCGAAGGTGTTGGAAGGTGGAACGATGTTTGATCGACATAGAAGTGAAGAAAGAAGAAGGACAAGCCTTGGCGCTAGAATGGCCATACTTCTCACACTCTTAGGTTCTATCATGCTGCAGTGATTCATTCATGCTCACCTAGAGGACTCACATAGCTTTACCAACAATTACTAGCTAAGTCCACAATACTGGAAGCTTGAAAAGTCGCTACAAATGGTTCATCCTAACGAGCTCTCTTCATTTCGTGTTAATAGAACCCCGCAAGGTCATCGTAAAGGACAGTAACATTATCAAGAGCTCCCAAGCAGAAACTGTTCGAGGAAGTAAGCGTGCCAGCAGTCCGAGCTTTGGGGCAGGGACGGGCGAGTGGATGAATCAGGGCGAACCTCCTGTTTGAATTGAATTTAGTCATAATGGCTCGGGGCAACCTAATCTCATGACCTCCCGAAAGTAAGTTGACTTTGACCCTTCTCTGCTGTAGATTGGGAGATCTTCTTCTGAGTAGGCCCATTCTTAGTAGATCTAGGTCCGCCATACTTCTTTGTTTCCGATGCACGGCCGTTGATTTTGGGTGTCAATCTAGATTCTGCTGCAGGAGAAGCTTCCTTGGCTTGCAAGTCCCGAGCGAAGTGCCAATCATCGTGTTCTGTCTTCGCTGAATTGGGCACCTCCTTGCTGCATCGATCGCAGAAGTAGGATGTCAGAAACGCTTGCTGGGCTGTGACCCGGGCCTTATGTCGCATATCACTACCGTTCGCTATAGGCGCACCACTCTCGTGGCCGCCCTCATCAGAGGCTGCGTCCACAGCTTGAGGTGACGAAGACCCTTCTGCATCACCGTTGTATTCTGCAGCATCTGTGGCATCGGAGAATACCCCAGACCCAAGGCTGACCTCTCTGCTGGGAAAGAGGTTGTGTATGCCGCCATGATCGAACTTTCGACGTTTCTCGGGATGTGCCTCATCCCTGCGCGCGGCACGGCGATCATCGTCGCGCACTGAGGCTTTCATAGCTTTGGCTTCTTCGCCCCTCACGAGAAAGCTACCAATGCCGTGGTTACCAGTTAGTCCATCTTCAAACCCACCAACGCTAAGTTGCAAATTGCTGCAAGGCCACGCCCTGCCATCAACGACGATCTGACCTAGGAGGTTCTTGGCAATGTCGAAAAGTAGGGCTTCATCAATAGAGGTGCCGGTAGGTATTGGTGCTTGTCGAGATCTCATTTGTGCGCCTTGCCTGTGGTGTAGATTGAGAGTCTTGGGTCTCCGTTTGTTCTCAAGCACTCCTTCTTCGACCAGTCTAGATTGTATGTCAGCTACAAGTATGCGAAGCCACCGGACCGCTTGCTCGGAGGTGTTGATGGTTGGACGGAACGATTTGGCTGAGAGCATCGACTTGATCTGCGTTCGAGCGCTTACTTCGCTTGATTCCTCTCCTCGGATGATATGATATACCCAAGAACCACTGTCATCTCCCAACTTCCACTTCAGTTGCTCGATCGGGACGTCAAGTAGCTCCTTGACTTCATCTGTTGCGAACTTAGCCACGACTTCGTCCCCTAGCTTGCCACCAAGATTTCGTATTTTTGTAAATTTAAAGCCCCCCATGAATTGCTGCACTGCTCGATTTCTCACAATGGTCTGTTGGTTTGGCTTCTTGTGTGCTGACCCTAGCTTAGCTATCATCTTGTTTCGAGCTATTCCTGCGGAGCAAGTATACTTTAAGCGTTCTAAAATAGCAGCACGAACGGAGCGTACGATCTCAGAACCAAGCAATATAGAAATATCATCCCAGTCAGGTTCATCATCTTCTGTTTCTGATGTGTCGAGATCAACCAATGCATCAGTGTTCCAGTCCAATGCCGTTGAAGGAGGCCGCGGTAGGAATTCTGTAGGATCATCGTACGGAGCTGGACCGCTTATCTCAGGGAATCTCTCGAGAAGAATGGAGTGTATTTGGGCGGAGAGATCTAAAAAGACCTCATCCACGCCTGCCTTTTCCACTCTTTGGACGGGTGGTGCAGGTAGTACATCTTTGATGCAGGCCAGTATCCTTCTTGACTCTAGGCGATATGGATCGAGGGAAACTTTGTGTGTTGCGATATGGGCAAAGGCATCTTTGTGGTAAGCCCATTTCTCATCCCCCTCTTTCCACGTAGCCACATGTTGCATGATCAGGTCTGGGCATAGCTTTTTCGCTTCCGTTATTGTGATATGCCTATTCAAGCCGTATTTACGAGCCGGGTAGTTGATAGCTATCAAGCCTTGCCATTGCTGGTCAGTGTGTCAGCAATGGAGCCCGGTATCAAGGAACAAGCGGGCCTACCTGGACGGCAAGCGGCTGCTCTTTCGGTATTCCTAGGCGTACACCCTCACACTGCGCATAGAATGCATCCAAATCTACATGAGCAATGACGCGTAACGGACATGCTGTCGATGAAAGGGCAAGCTGGGTCAGATTTTTATAGGTGAAGCGGGATTTGCGCTTGCGACCTGCATTTGGGGAGAAAGGTGAGGAGGCGAGGAATGGCTGAGAGGAAGACATCACAGTCGGTATGACTGGCTGTCAGCTTCAGGGATGCTTTGGATGAGCAACATCTTCAAAGTAGATGCAAACAATATAAATCGGCTTGAGTGGGAGGAACCGCTCTCCGACGATAGATTTGAAGTCGCGTTGCGGCTAGGAATCTAATCGTGTAGCGTGGGTTTCATGACATCCACGCCATCATCGACTTGCCTTCGTGCGGTTCATACAATACTATGTAAAGGCACTTCACTTCAACACCTCATAGCGACCATGTCTTTCCTCCGCAATCCATTCATCCTCTTGGGAGTCAACCTTTCAGCCATAGCAGGATCGACATACCTGCTTCGGGAACATCACATCTACAATCTAGAGGAGCACGAAGCGCGAATGGACGAGCTCGAAGGAACTCTACGTGGGCATATCGGCGTAATAGAAGAGGCTTTGGATCGACTCGAAGGAAAGGCGACGGAGGCTGACAGGGGTAAAAAGATGTGACGATCCCAGACCTCAGGACCTTGTACATGGGATGTCTCTGACCGTCTACGTAGGGATGAGTATTATGGCAAACGGGGACGCGACGAGAAGAAGTAAAAGAACTGCGGGAAACAACAAGTAAGCCGCGAAGCTGCTATCAAGCTATTCCCGTATGGAGATAACATGCCAATCTCCGAATTATTTACAGATCTAGATGATCTAGATTGCCTGTGCTCGATCGGATGTCGCAGGTCATGTCATGCCTATTTTCTTGATACCCTGGTACGAAAAGCACTTCAAAGCGCGCTGTATAACAAACATAACATGGCATTACATTTCAGTCGCAACGTCCTATATTCCACGTTCAATCAAGCATTATTGCCCCACACAACGACATATTCTTTCAGTTTTCTCCATTTCCTCAGCGACTGATAAAATGCCTCGGTTTACGAGGTATTGATTATGCGCAATGGAAACAGCCTCCGCGCCCTTAATGAGGAAATCCGTGCTCTAGGCGTTGAGCTTCGTCGGATGACACCTTGTCAATAGGTTGTGACATCTAATGCGATACTTATCTGATCCTCCAAAAGCTTGAGCAGGAAATTCCAGTACGGTCCTCTTGCGGCTTTGTACCAGGATCAAGAGGCTGTAGGAAAGCTTTCGGAGAAATGGACAATCGACCGTGCAATGTTCGTCGACGCGACCCAGCCCATCCCTTCAGAGATGCCTTTGTCGACAATCCCTAAGTTCACGAATGACCGTATAGACTAAATGGAAAATTCTTCGTTGTGGGAGAATCTTAATGTAATATGCTGAGAGACATTGGCGTACCGAAGGGAGGCTATCGAGCTCTTGGAGACCGTGTTGTTGCCTGATGGACGGAAGCGGATACTTAAGACGAAAGAGCCATCTTTGGCGGCCATTCAAGGTCAAAAAGGGTTCTTTCACGTTCGCTTGGAATCGCGGATCGAGGGGGTTGATACCACTTACTCTGGTTTTAGACATCACGGACGAGGCAGGTCGGTGCCCTTGGCTCCCTAGGGAGTCGCCCTGGCAGCAGAGCAAGCTTGGCGGAAGAGCGACTCGACTTCACTCAGATCCACGTTGCTATTTCAGGACCAAAGCCGTCAGTGATGGAGTCTTGAGGCCGTAAATAGACTACATAATCTTGATGTTATGTTACTGATTGTATGGTACAGGGTCTCGGGGAAAGAGTGTCTGGTCTGCTCTTGGCGTTGATCTATTAGCACTCTGAATAAACTTTGAATACCTTTGGCCCTTCACAACGATACAAATCCTTGCAGTACTGGCTCCTCGAGCCTAAAGACCACCGACCATGTCGAATCTCTCCACATACGCATTGACGTTCAATTGTGGCCGAATACCCATCAATCCCGCCATTTTTTCCACCCACCTCTTCTCGGCCCTGCCCCCAAGAAGTCCAGCGCCAGACATTCTACTCCTCTGTCTCCAAGAGCTCAGCCCAATCGCGTACTCCTTCCTCGGCGGCTCGTACCTCGTCCCATACCTCTCTCCCTTCCGACATGCCGTCACCCTCGCCGGTGCAGCTCTCGATAACGCGAGCTATGTCAACATCATCACACGCAACGTGGGCATGACGGCTATAATGGTCTTCGTGCTACGAGATCAGACGAGCCAAGTGCGATGGTTGGAGACAGCGGAGGTGGGCGTTGGTGTGTACGAAATGGGGAACAAAGGCGCCGTTGGGGTCAGAATGGGATGGTCAATTGGGGACGAGACGTTGGAATTATGTTTCGTTTCCGCACACTTAGCACCCATGGAAGACGCTCTCCAACGGAGAAACGAAGATTGGAAGAATGTAGTTCGTGGCCTAGTCTTCAAGCCCGTCTCGCCAACGGCAGTACGCAAAAGCACCACACAACGCCTTCCACATGAATCCTCCTCCGACGATACCGAAACACTCCTCTCTCCTACAGAGGATGCAGGAGAAGACTCTATACCTCCAATGACAGGCATCTACAGCCCAACAACCCATCTCATCTTTGCCGGCGACCTCAACTACCGCACCTCGTCAACGAAACCTTCAGAAAACGCCTACCTCACCTATCCCCAACCCACCAAAAATATTTCAGCACCAGAGCACTACTCCCACCTACTCTCCTCCGACCAACTAACACCCGAACGACTCGCCGGCAGAACACTCCACGGCCTACAGGAAGCCCCAATCGATTTCCCACCAACCTACAAATACAGCGAGAAAGCGCGCGCCTCTGCCCCCATCTCCGATGCATCCGAGTATTGGGATTGGTCCAAACACCGCTACCCCAGCTGGTGCGATCGGATACTCTATCTGGATATGCCGCCGTGGATGAAGCGAGTTCGAATCCAGGTACAAGGGTATAAAGCGCTGCCGTTGATGGCAACGAGCGATCATCGACCTGTAGCTTGCTCGTTCTCTATACCCGCGAAGCCAATTACGGAGCCTGCGAAAGAGGAGGAAGAAGAGGCAGGGCTGGATGTGAGATTGGTGCCGCCTTTTGGTATTGATCCATTATGGAGGGAAAAGAGGGAGGCGGCGAGGACAAAGGAGGTGGTGGTCGGAATTGCTTCATATCTAGCCTTGACCTGGGAAGGAAGGGGAATTTTCATCGCTGTTGTTTTCGGAGCCGTGGGAGGATGGGCGGTTGTCGGAAGTTTGTTGCAATAACGCAAAGAAGACGAATGGAGTGGATGCTCTTCGAGGCAGATATTCTCAGGTAGTCTCAGTGAGCTCATTGAGTGTGTCGAATTTAGTAGCATAGATACCCAATTGATCAAGCAGTTTCGATGGACATGAGCTCATGTTTTGGTCATAGTACATTGTGTCTACCGGTAACGCCATGTAAATGAGGCAGCAATATGGACCAAGAGAGTGACATTGTTTACCGCACGCAAAGAGAGACGCTCACCCGAAAAAGCAAAGTATCATTGAGAACCCCATTGTCCTACGACTCCTCGTGACCCACGCGGATGTGCCCCATTCTAAGCCTTGGCCTCGACCTCCTTCTCGCTCACAGCCTCAGCTTCAACCACATGCGCATCCTGATACGCAGGTGGAGCGTCCTTCTCATCGGTATCAATACGCTCATAAGCGCAAGTCTCAGGGGTGCGTCTGAATTTCATCCAGAGGAAGACGATAGCCTGTCCGACCAGCATGCCCATTGCCGAAGCCGCCATACCGAATGCCACACCAATGAGGATAGGTACGAAGACAACTTTGACAGTGGTTCGAAGGACCAAAGCCATCTTGCCCAAAAAGCTGTGGTGGTGGTGAGGAGCGTGGTGGCCCGCGGGCTTGAACTGGATGTGGGTAGGAAGCTCCATTGTTCCATCGGGGCGACGGTGGGGAACGCCCGCCTTGCCACCCTTGTGAACTTCGTGATGAGGACCCTTGTGGTGGTGCTTGTGTCCTGCGAGCTTGTGGAAGCACTTGACACAGAAGCATTTCATCTTGTGAGCTGCTCCCTTGGCGGATGTTTTGGCCTTCTTCATGCCAGTGATGAGCTTAGTAAAGACGCGGCAAAGGATGTCCTCGCACTTAGCGTCTGGGGAATCAGGGGAAGCGGGGATCGTGTTTATGGAGTGGAGCGTGAGCTGGTGATTGTTAGCTGGGGTTCTTGATTCAGCACAGACTGGCGATATGCTTACCTTGCCATCGGCTTCCCTGATAGCCTTGATCTCAATGTTGTCGACCTTGATCATCTGGCCGTCAAGGCCCATGATGGTCATCAGGATAGTTACAAGGCTATTATCCTCGAATTGCTTTTCGTTGTACTCTATGCTGTAACTCAACCTCAGGTTTCCCTCAAACCCTTTCATGGTGGAGGTCTGGCCATCCTTCTTCTTCTGGGAGACGAACAGGGTAGGTGGGAGGGTCGGATTCTGTAGTGGGAAGAATGGGACGTCATTGAATTTGAGGGTATTGCCTGCTGAGACGATCTTCATCTCTAGATCGCTCGCCACGTCGGCAGTCCACTCGTGAGCCCCATTGCGAAGGCTATCGAGAGCGAAGGGACAGTTTGCACAGTCTAAATTAATATTCTGTGAGTTGGTATTGAGCGTTGCCGGCACTTTGCTCTCAATCTCGGGAAGGCTGTTGATCTCTGGGACAACGAGGAAAGCCTGAGCGGCCAAGCTGAACGCTCCGGCGGAGAGCAGTGAGTTCAAGATCATGATTGCGGTGTTTGTAATGTGTGTAGTGGTTGTGGTGTGATTGTAAGTTGTAGGAAGAAAGATAGGTGTCGTTGAGGGGGCATTGCCGCTCTGCCTTTGATGTGACGCGGCTTTGACGTTTCAATTAAGCTCGATGTAGTTAGTAAGAGTCTCATATGCGCTACCAAAAATATCTCTGATAGGAGGGCAGTCGCATAAACTTGTCTACAGTGAAAACCTGCCGTACATTAGGCATTATTAAAGAAATTCTATTGGAGAACTCCTTCTCCTTACCTAGGCGCGGGCTCCAAGTGTTTTGTCTTGAAGCTCAGCGATCAACTATCTATCAGCTTCAATTTCCACCTCCAGTTGCGCTTCGTCCCGAGTATGTCTATCCTCCAACTAAGCACGTCGTGCCTTGGAGTCCGCTTGGTAAACTTGGCTGCTCTTCTTGGGAGCTCTTGCTCGACATCTGACCTTGGCAAAGCCTTGTGAATTGACTTGCGAGCATATATCCCTTGCTATCAATGCTGCCTGAGCTTTCCATTTCTAGACCGAAATTGCGTCCGAATGTTGGAAAGCTTGCTTAGTCAGTAGTCTTTGGCCACCATAATGCCCTCTTTATAAAGAGTCCTTGTTGTTGCTTTGATCATTCTCAAAGTGACATACCGCCATCACAAAATACTAGATCTAGCCTACAAGAGATCAACCACTGTCGACATTCACTTTCGCAAAATGTGCCAGACAGTCTGGAAAGAATTCAACGCGATATCTGGAACTCTTACCCTTAAGATAAGTATTGCTCGGTGAAAAGGAGGAGGAAATGCACGTTTTGGGATACGCTAAATCTGGATTGTATAATGCCTTGTATCGCATGCCAACTGCAATCCAAGGTAGAGATTAACAAGATTTCTATGACGTTTGCCCCTTGAAATGACCGTTCCTTGAACAGAAGGGCAAAGAAGTGCACATTGTTGAAATCTTGCACCACTACTTCTGGCTTGCTCTTCACCATGTTCAGGAGTAAACAACAGGAATCTTGAGAGTAATATTTTAGCAATGAACATCTTTCATCAATTGACACCTTCCAGAGAATGATACCCTTTGATGTTCTCTAAAGTGCCCCTCAATGAAGGGCGTAGGTCGCCATAATATTGAGAAAAAGCTGTGGATTCATTGCAAAGCCAGCGACGCAAATGAGTAAGAAAACATCACCAGGTTCCCACTCTCAGGATTCTGGAACGCAGGACTGGTCCTCAGTGTTCGCTCAGATCGACAACGTGGGCCCGTCCTTTCATCCTTGGCGATGATCTGACTGCCACAATGTGTACGTTGTTTGGTAAACCCGCAGACGTTGAGGAGCCCCTAGGAGACCGTCAACACGTAGCCCGCATGACTCCCTTATACGAATTTCGACGTCGTGTACCCGTACAGTTGTTGCTTGAAGGTCCTTCGGATTTTGACAAAAGGAATCGAAAATGCGGCAATACTGACACGATGTATAGCCGCATCCAGCCGTTTTGGAGGCGTCACGAGCATAGCTTTTTCGTCGAACAGGCTCTATCTTGACTTATTCAGAAATGAAGGAGGCGATTATGTACTGAGAGACTCTGTATTTCTCGCTTCTCAATGGAATGGTATGCTCGAGCAGTATCCGGCGTAACGCCTTCTGGAAATCAATGAAAACGACTTCGAGGGTTCGAGCACCAGCATTGCTGGCAACTGATCATGTCCGCGACCCAAGCCCCTAAAAGCGTCCAGCTTCCAGGGCCATAATACTCAACGGTGGTCGAAGAAGGAGTCATCTTCATCTAGCCGACACTTGTGTGTCATCGTTCGTGAGTACCGGAAATAAGGCGGTAAAGATCTCTTTCACTGACAAAAGCGTACCCTCTTTTCATCGATATATATCATGTCGTCCCTGTACATGCGTCCAGTATATCTCAAAGCAAATACACTGCAATATCAGCATTTGCAATGCACGAGTTAAACAATATATACCAGGATCATAAAGAAAATTAGCCATATTACTATCCGATTGCAACCCCAGTAACACTGTCCTCGTTTCCCCAGCCTCCAAGCTACCGAGTGCATCTACGAGCACATTATGAATCCACATGACTATTACCCAGCATTCGCGCCGTCCACTTTCCATCACGGTAGCCTGACAGTACACTCCCCATCACCATATACCGACGATAGACTACCTTCATCTGACCCAAAACTCCTGCCGCGCTAAAACACTACCAACAAATCCAAGCCTGTCACGCATAACCAGGAGCAGCTTGCCCACTCTTGTAATGAGTGCAGCTATAGCCATCAAGGCTTATCCCAACCCCACCACAGTTGCGACAGTAGTACTCCCAGACACCCCAACAATCCCCCTCATCAAAATACTGCTTTCCTCAAGTAAAAAACAAAAACCATACAAAACCCATCCTCACCCCCTACCCAACTAAACTCCCTTCTTTTGCATAATCAAAACCCCACACATCCAAACACCCTCCAAGATCAAACCACACACCACGAAATACCTTCCTTCCCACACAAAAGCCCAACCCCCTTCCAGTCTCCATTCCACCACAGCCATCCATTCCACAACGGCCCATCCCAATCCCCTCGCAACCCCCAGCCTCAAAAACAGTAGCACGCGAGCATTAAATCCAAAATCTCAACATCTCCAAAAACCGACGCAGAATCGGCTTCTGAACCTTTCTAATATCCATAACACCACCAAAGGCATAAAAACACCGGGTCTCACGTCCCAACCCAACCACGCAGTCTTCACAACATCTCCCTCCCTTTCCTATCAGATCAACTCACCTCTTCTCTCCCTCTCTTCCTCTCAGATATCAGAGTCCCATAGCCACTATCGCCTTACCCATCCGTCATCATCAGTTTCCGACTTCCTGAACAAGGAATCCCATTGCGAAATTCCCAACACCGGCGTTATCGTCAGTCCTCGAAACCGACGGTGCAGCGCCGCATTGTCGATGAAGTGAGCTTGGTTATAATTCGCTTCTCAAAGGTACATATGGTGGATTCGAATGCTTGTTTATGTGGTGAATGTTGTGGTGGGGAAATTTGTTCCTAAGGTCTCGATTAGAACGCAGGCCCATGTTCAGCATCAAAGCAAAGAGACGGCGAATTTGGTAAATAGTATACTGTACTGAAACATAGCCAACGCCAGCAATGCAAAGGGGTATAAGCTATGTATGGTACACCGAACCAATCCGCCGCCAACGGCAGCCCTTGACGCGCCATGCAATGCCATGCACCTCGCTCCCACGCTCAACAATGCAATGCCAGAAGCCTGGCAGAAGTGATGATACCACCATGGTGATACAGAAAGATCTGATACTTAGTAGGGTTGACTTTAGCCTCGAACTCTACGGCTCGCTCTTCCTAGCTTTTCGTTCCTCATTCTCGGACCGAACCTTTTCCTTTTCGAGGAGTAGTGTAAGCTGGCTTTTCGTCCGTGGCAATGGCCGCGGATCTTGCCCGCTAGCAACCTCGGGACCTGCAGGCCCTGGAGCCTTTAGTGGCGCAGTCACGTTCGTGAATGCCTCTCTACCCTTGCCCCTCCCTGCAGATGCTGTCGCTTGTATACTCTCCATCATACCAGATGCTTGAAAAGAGGCGGCTGTTGGCACTGCGGCACTAGACTTGCGGGAATGGGTAGAGAGATCTGTGAAAGAACGCTGGGAAGCTCGGGTCCTATCGATAAACTTGGCTCGGAAGTCAGGGTCCACAAGGTCTTTCGATGGCTCAGGTTGCTTGCTCGCCGAAACTTCGGATAGGTCTTCGCTGAATTTGGACTTGGAATGGGCTTCAGCCTCTTCTAAATCTGACTCTGTCGGTGAACGTTCGCTTGATGGAGGGTCTGGCGATGGTCGTTTGCGCTGCTTCGAAGGATGTGGACTGACGGCTCGAGACCTCTTGGTCAATGGGGATTCTTGGCTTTGCTTAGCCTTTTGGGCAGATTGACTCGCTGTAGGTGTAGCTGCTGAAGGGGCTTTAGGGTTTCTTGTGAGATCTGGGGAAGATGAGCTTCTGGAAGGAACCTCTTTTGAGGCACCTGTAGAAGATCTTTGCCGTGCGAACGTTGGTCTAGTCTTACCAGCTCCAGTGTTGGCCACAACTACCGGGTTTCTCTTTCCCGGTCTTAAATTGCTCTCTCCACCGGGCCTTGCAAGCCTTTCACCACTATTCCGCGGAGTCGACATTGAAGATTTGGGGATAGAGACCGCTACCTCTTCATTGAATCGCGTGGCTATTGGGCGGCGAGCGTAGCTTAGCTTCGTACCCGTGGAAATTTTTGATTCATCATTGAGTGAAACAACTTCCTCGCGTCCAGCGCCAGGATCAATTTGTGGCTCTCCGAATGAGTGGCCCACCATTTTTGCGCTTTTAGACGATCTACTCGATCCTGAACTTTCCTTTTTGAGGATCGGAGGCCGTCGAGTGGTGGGCAGCAACGTTCCTTTATTTTCCTTTGAAACCTCGCTTGACTTTTCAAGTGCGGCCAAGGGACTTGTAGGAGTGGGAGTGACGGAGCTATCTTCTGACCCTCTATGACTTGGAGAACGTCCAATGGCGCTTCTTGACTTCTCAATAGCGGTCAGTGGGGTCGTTGAGGTGGGTGTGAAAGAGCCATCCCCAACATCGCCGTGGCTTGATAGAGGACCAGGGTGATGCAACCTCCCAACTTGGGCAAGGAATCTTGCAACAGCAGGAGGAGCCGCACTGTCACCGGAAGCCTCCTTGCTCGATGAGGCGCCAGACTCGGTGGGGAGTGTACCTTCGTTCGAAACTTCAATATTGGGTGGCGTAGTTGGAGGTGTCCGCAAGCGAGCTTTCTTGTAATAGACACTAAGACTCTTGGAAGATTGTGGTGAGGACTGAGGTGTAGTTCGAAGGAAACCTCCCTCGTTTATGATTTCGAACAAAGTGTTGACCTGAGTGCCGCTCAGTCGCTTCTGCAAGCGCTCATTGCTCCAAATGCGCCAGAAGAAATTCTCCAGTCTCCGGCCTATATTGTCCGCCAGAACCGTCTTCTTCGAAGCGTAGACTACGGCGACATACTATTAGCTGTGAGGTACGATGTGTATTCTTGATGGAGCCTATACCACGCCAGAGGTATGCAACCTGCTCGGCTTCGACACGATCATCTCCCTCATCAGCGGGCTGCACGCCCTCCTTGTTGCTCAACAAACCTTCCGGTAACCCTTCCACCGTCATCGCTCACAGTTGGCTCACGCGCAGTGAGCGCGATATCATTTTTATACGGTCAACATGACTGTTTGCAAGACAGGAAGTGAAGGAGGGCAGAAGTGGTCAATTGGGTGGCGGCCATTGGTCACCCATCAGTCTGGTACGCTAGAAGAAGGTGGGAAAGTAACGAGAGCCGTTCCTCTTTTAGCAGGTTGAAGAAAGTGTGGTTCGTGTTTATGCTCTATCGAAACAAGCATGGACTTGGCACAGTGAATGAGGAAAGAGGCTGTGGAAGTCAGCGGGTGGGAAACAAGGCATTACCCAAGAGGTCTTTGCCAGCAAATGAAGTCCAGGGTAGGGAAGGAAAAGCATGACAAGCGATGGTAGAGGATATTACTGTCACAAAGGAATTCCAAGGAGAGCGTCAGCTGCTCTTGCTCTTCGACCCATCGACCCAACCAGTCAAGCACCCTCGGTTCTGGGCCGTTAGTCTGTGTGCAGGGTCTAGGGAGGAGGACCATTCACCCACTTACCACGACTCTGGGACAGGCTACGCTCTCGGAAGGGAGTTCGGGTGACCGGGTAGACCAGGTAAGTGGACGCTTGAAAGAGCTAGAAGCCCCTTGGAACGATACGGGAGGTGGCGATCTACAGGGACTATGCTCAGACAGAGCAGAAAGCCCAGCCGCGCACATGGCACCCTAGATTCGAAGTGGAGATCGGTCTCGACAGCATAGTGGTACTATACTACATGAGTAGTAGCAAGTATCTTGTCTTTTGGGCATCAGGATCGGCGCCGATCTGATGTCATTGGGAGCAGGACTCTGGTCTGCTAGCAGGTCACACGGTCATCAGAAGCACTCGGACTCTTGACCTGTCACTTCTCTACCTACCTTAGTTTAGTAGTACCTACTTTACTACTATTCTTATTCTCTTCGCCTCCCTGGCGGTCAGCCTTGAAATTAGCGGCCCTGAAAGGATTGATCAATGATCGACCATGCTGTCCCAAAATGGCTGGCTTCATCCGCTGGGCCATCCGGCACTTGATGGCGTCCGGTGCTTAGCGTGGATTCTTAGTCACACACGACCGTCGCTTGGATCGGATTGGCAACGGTCAGATGTTAACCGCATCCTTCCGGCCTCGTCAGTCGTCACAGTCCACGGTCGATAGGCTTCAGGCAGACAGGCACATCCTGCGCATATCGATCCCTGCTCAGCCACGCGCCGTTGCCCTCAGCCGGCCAAAAGAGCTTCCAAACCCCTCCGCTCACGTGCCAGCTTTTGCGGGGAAAGCCCGCTAACAGCACCGCAGATAATTGATGAGAATGGACTTGTCCAAATTGGGTCTGCTATGGCCACCTGCTTCAAGACTGTAGAAGACTTCATCGAGCTTGAGGTCCGGGTCAGGCAAGCAAGCTGACATCCATCAGCCAAGGACTATCGGGTACCAATCATCACTTATGATGGAAAATCCCACCCTTCATGTTGTACCTTGGCATCTCCAGCCCCACACCAATGAGACGCACGGAGTGAAGGCAATCGAATCAAGAGATGCCGCCCATTTCCTGTCAGATGTACAGGCATACCTTGCTACTTTGCTTGACACCTTGCAAACGTTAATAAAGTTTTGGAATGGAACCGACGGTGTTACTTCCATCGTTCAATGTTGCAAGGTTCCGGTCGTCGCTCGTTTATTAATTGCCTTCGATATTGGGATTATGATTACTTGATACTTGTCACTGTCTGCAGCTTGACGCAATTGGGACGCGTATTCGTGTACGCGAAGGAAAACAAGATGTCTCTAGGCTTAGATTGACACCAGTAATCCGTCACCTCTGCTCAAGACGAGGGATAATTTTGGGGTTGTGGAGTGACTCGCTCTCCCACTCCCTATCCAATGTTCGTCCTCCAAACGCACAGTGGAGGCATTCCGTTGCTCATATATCAGGTTTTCAAGACTACGCCAGCGAATCATTGTATCTACGGGGCATGCGTATGACGACTGCTGCTACGCGGGCCTTAATGAGAGGCATGTGCTGAAGCTGTCCCTTGGCCATTGAATCTTCCCAATGACTGACCATAATCAGTCCATCATATCTATCTTTTGTTCTGTGTCAAGTCCAAAGACTGTTGTCCTTCGAAAGGATCGAAAGGAGGCTCAGCCGAATAGTATTCCCTGCGCTCGAAGCCCATCACTGGCAATGATCACTATGATGACTGCACATATTTGCAGATACTGCTAGCAGGACCACTGAACCTTGGCGTCCTATCTATCACCTATAGAATAGCCATTCAAGGTAAGAAAGTCAAAGTAGGTATCAAGTCCGCTGCCATCATACTCAGCAATGGTCCGAAGCGTCCAGTGCTGCCACTAATCTCCACGATTTGACGAAGCACAAAGAATTACATAAAGATCTCAGGACATTAGCATTCCCGCAATGGGCGCGTCGTCTAAATTAAGTCTTTGTTGTCGTTGCAAGCGTCCATTCCGATTCTCTTTATCCGGAATGTAGTGCCAGCCCCTTTAAGTATCCTCGATTGCAGCAACCAAACCTTCCCCTTCACAACTCGTTCCTGCTGCTGTCGTTATCCTATACTGTAATTGCTGGGCATCCTTCTCGGACTCTCCGCTTCGAGTCATTCTCCACAGGCTGTCTTTACATATCCAGTCGTTACCAGAATGCATTCCCTCAACTCTTTTGTGGCCATCACCGCTCTGGCAGCAGCGCCGATTGCATTTACGCAAAGTCTGGCCGTGGAGCATTTTATTGCCAAAGGTCAAAGCCTTGCCGTACGGCACTCGTCCATTGCCGCACGGCAAAGTCTTGCCAACCTCCCTACCTGTGCTGTAAGTAGTCCACCCAATTCCACCACCTACCGAAACTTCTAGCAAATCCAACTGACTTAACTCGCAGCAACCCGCCATAGAGAAAGGTATCACATCAACGACTTGCTCCCTCACCGACTACACCTGTATCTGCCACTCCACAGGCTTCATAGACGGCGTCGATTCTCAAATCAAAACCTCATGCGGACCCGACGACCAGAAGGCGACCCTCGCTTTCGCCAATCAAGTCTGCACCTCCGCCGGCGCGCCTCTAAAGAACGACGCTGCTCCTGCTGCTGCTCCAGCAGCTTCAGCCCCAGCAGATTCAGCCCCCATGAGCTCGGCCGAAGCCCCTGCCCCCACGATGAGCAGTGACCCAGCCTCCTCTACCGCTTCAATGAGCGTAAGTCCCACCAATAGTCTTACCGTCACAGCACCTTCAGGCAAGATCGCCCTTCGTGCATTTTCCTTCCTATCTCCTACTCTCACCTCCTCAACAACAGCCCAGGCGGCATCTCTTTTTTCTTCTCAATCTCCATCTCCATCTCACTCTCAATCTCCTAACCCAACAACCAACCCCCCTTCTCTTTCAAAAGCCACATGTCAAACACCCCCCCCAAAAACCCACCTCACAACAATCTCCACAACCTCCACAATCACACTCCCCCTTCTCACACCCTCACAGGTCCCTACCGTCATACCCCCTTACCCCGTTAGCGCCGGCAACGCCAGCGGCAGCGCCAACGGTACGAATGCCACTACGCCCTTTCTAGGCGCTGCGAGCGCTTCGCATGGGAATGGTGTGGCGGGGGTGATGTCTTTGGCGCTGGGTGCGCTGGTTGGGGTTTGGTTTTTGTGAGTGGGATGAAAGGAAATGGGGAAGGGGAGGAAGAGAGGCATTTTGCGTTTTGATAAAGGATCGGTGGTGTTGTGGGGGGGATGATATATATGGTTTCTCTCCTTTTTTCGATTCTTTGGGGTAATTTTGGGGATGGATGGTTGGTGGTAGGGTGGCATGTGGATCGGGATTGATAATACGCGGTATACTTCGTTTAATAGAGTGTATGTCAGAGTATCGATTGCAATCACTAATGCTAGTATAAGCAGCTTTAGATTGGAGTCTTCATTGTTTTTACATTTCTTTTATGTGGTTCCGTATTCTTACATATATGGGTATCGTGTTCTTCCATACGTATTCCAATTCGTGGTCTCGTCAGTGTATATTCCATTAACTCGTGTATGTGTCCGATTATATCGACAGCAAGTCGCGGCCTTGCGTAGATATCCCATCACGAGGCGAGGGCATGGAATTGTCCGCAGCTTGGTGCATTCGAGGAGAATTCCTCTTTTCCGGCACCGAGCCTTTCCTCTTCTTGCGTCTCCATAACGAATCTTTCCGCTTGAGCCCCTCAATTTCGTTCTTCGGTGGCACATCGCCCTTTTGCGCAAAGTATTCGTTCCTCACACCCTCGTCCACGGACACTAGCGTCCTCGTTCTCTCTTTGGCGTACCATTCCCTGCGTTCCCACCTTCGCGCTTCGATCCACTCGCTTGAGACTCCACCGCGACGACACACCGCAAGCATCAATGCACCGGCATCCAGCATCCCTCTCGGCAACCCTTGTACCACTTGGAACAGCTCCATCGAGTCTCCCACAGCCTTGATGCGCTGCTCACCAAGCTTGAATATCGTCAGCGCAACACGGAAGAGCGTCCGGCTGCCTTCGTAAAACAGCACGTCCCAAACACGTAGCACGCTCTCGATGGGCAGGGTACCGATGAATAGACTCATGAACCAACTCGTGGTGCAGAGACTGATGGGAGGTAACCGGGCACTGCTATCGAGTCCATCGGCCGACGTACCAGCTACACCGACCTTGTTCCATATGTTTGGCATGGTCGACTTCAGCGCCACCATCAACACCCAGAGATCGACATTGGCGCCTTCGAGGCTTATCTCGTGTGTACCCGGTAGATAGACCGTGGTAATGATATGGAGCATCCAGAAGGCCTTTTCTTCTGGGAGGAAGAGCAAGAGGAGACCGGTGAGGAAGTTGAGGGATTGGCAGTAGCCAATGCGAGGTGAGTGGAAGGCGAAGGCGCGAAGGACGCGGCGGAGGGACGCCAAGATGGGTGGCTCTGCGGTAGAAGGGTCTGATCGATGAGAATCGGGCTTGAACTGAATATTGTCCGGAAATGTCCGGTGCAGATCACGCTCTATAGCTTCTTTGTCGTTGTCGGGTAATTTTGCGTCTGATCGGGATACCAAATAGCTGTAGAGGCCTGCGTGTCGCTTAAGGTAGACATCACCACCAGCATAGAAGAACCAAGCCTGGCCTCGCCACGCCGGCGGGATGCCTTTCCGGATGAAACGTTCGGTTTTGGTTGACCGATTGGGGAACCGATTGGGCTGGTCAGTAGGTAGGCCCAGGTCTCGCATGTATGCGTTCCATTTCCTTGTTCGCCTTTCTTGATCAGGTAGATAGACAGCGTTCCAGTTATCGTACTGCTGGATATTGATGTGGTGGCTGGCTTTTAGGAACCCATACTGGTCACGGCTGGAAGTGGCGGAGGCTATTGCGGAAATCTGTAGGTCGTTGCTCTTGAAAGCATCGCCTGACATGATTGCAAGCGAGCCGTTGGACTCCCCAGTCACAGGCCTCGACGGGGTAATCAAGCCGCCCATGCTATCATTGACAGCTTCCGCTATTCTCATTGATCTCCGCCGGTCCTCCTCGCTTATTGATGTGTCTCTTGAATCGCTCATGTCAGGTTCATCATCGTCTGCAAATCCGGCGGCGTACATGTCAATGGCATCGTCGACCGTCATTCCCCCAGCTTTGGAGCCTGGCCGAGACCGTGCGTCTGCTGTAAATTCCGTGATGGAAGTGCCCCTGGTCGCAACGCTGCTTCTCTCTGTGCTTGTGGTATCTATGCGACTCGAAGTTGTAGTAAGCGCGGAGCGGAAACTCGACCTAACTTCGTCATTGCTATAGTTGGCTTGCCATGGACGTTGTGGAATCTTGGGAAGACCGTCAAAAGTCGAAAAAGGGAATGCCCCATCTGAGCCCGTCGTCTTCACACTTGGCCGCCTTTTCCCTGTTGGTCTTGAAGTAGACTCGCCTCCAGCGGTAGAAGGCCTTGATATCTGGGTTGGGACTGGGGAAGCCTTGAGATTTGGCGACGTGACTGATGCTCCTCGATCTCTTGAGATGGAGGAAAAGGTAGAGGGCATCCGCAGGCCAGTTTTAGATGATTTTGGATATATAGGGAATGTAGGTGCGTGGTGCATTACAGGTGGCTCAGCTGGTGGTTTTCGGACGCCGTTTGCCATGTGTACGATTTCATCCTTGTCTTTTCGAGGACTTTCGCGGCTCGCTGGCTCAGAAAAGTTCCTCATTAACCCCTTGGCCTGGATGGTAGGCCTCTCATGCTTTTTTGACTGAGGTTTGTTTGCGCTTGGGCTTTGCTCTTCCACCCGGGGGTCCACTTCGGCATGATCTTGGTCAATGACTTGGCTCATGAATTTGTCGAAATTCATACTCGGGATCCTGGGCGAAGCTTCTAACGTCAAAGGCCATAATTGCGCGGGTATGGGTGGCGTGGTTGGGGCATGGGGGTCTTCGGTCGACGGAGGCTCCGATCGCGATGACTTCCGTGACGACTGGGTAGATGTAGAGAATAGCCTTACAATGCTTTTCTTTTTTCCCAGCGGCTTCAGAGTTGGCGATTGACCACTTGTGTTTATTGCTTGCTCTCCAGATCCTCCTCTTCCCGACGGCATTGTGTTGTCGGTCGCTGGCAGCATCGACGTCTTTCATGAGCAGAGGCTCACGATGGGTAGGGTAAGGCCGTCCGCCAAGCTGACAGTGACCCTACTTGCTTCCCAAGGCTGGCAAAGACGCTTTGTCATTCCGTTTGTTTCTCGGCCAATCGATGGTTCGGGGATGTAAGTTCTAAACGAAGGCCATTGTGTATTTTGACAAAATTTTCATCACCACCAAACTCTTGAGAACCAGAACAGCTTGATCATGCTTCGATGACGAGAGAGGCTACGAAGCTTTTCATGAAATTTGGCTGTTGGAAGCTGCGTCACTTGCGTGCAGTTGCAGCAATCTTAACGAAATGAAAAGCGGGATGAGGGGCCAAGTACCCAAGCAGGTACTCTTGTGAGGTAGGACAAATGTGACGCTACACTTGGAACCATCACCGGCCCAGATATGAGTGTCAATACTGCTTGGAAGACCAAAACAATGTTGGGAGGGTGCCCGCACCGCGATGACCAGATTCCGAAGAGACTGTCAGGAGGGCTTTTTGACTTTGGCGACATCGGTTGCGGGTACTTTAGGCCAACGGCCATTGTGGCTAGTAAGTATTCTTTTGACTTAGAGTTCAGGTACAAGGAGGCTGCTCCGGGCCCACCTCAGGGTGCCAAGATCGATATTGTATCGCCTTCGAACGTGCATAGCTACTGACCTGGTACTATTCTACATGATACATGATACTCCTACTCTGCCGCCTGCAAAATCTCACTCACCTCCTCCCCACATGCGAGCCGCCCCCACAATTGGACCTCTACGCCGCCATGGATCGATATGGCTTCCTTCATCCAATCCTTGAATCTGGTATTGAAATTCAATGCACCTGATCTCCGTCACAAGATGAGGGTGAGGCTACGTCCGACACAAGTTCTCGCCATGCGAAATGCGTACATCCAATTTTCTGGGCTTAAAAGGTATGAACGTAACAGCACACGCTCATTTGCCGACCCCGACACTCATCATCGTCAACTTTGGCTGTCTGCTTACCACTCAATCCACCTTTCTACAAATCATAGCTTGTAGGTCTCTGGCACTGTTTCCCACACCCCCGATTTAGCCATCAACGATGTACTTCTTGAATATGCCGTATTACCTGTGGTATATACGGTCTTTCGCTGCAGAGCTCGGGTGTGTTCACATAGTCATGGATCAGATACAGGGTTAGCAGATGCGTCGTCCACCCAAGACGAGGTCAGTAAATTACGTCGAAAGTAAGTACGAGCACATTGGGACTTTCGATGGACTTTTGCGTGCTGGACATGGTCGGCGGACAAGAAGATCTCGGGCTTTGGAGTGCAATATTTGGCAAAGTAGGGCAAATCACGCGAAGGAGACATGAAAGGGGTATATCTTTGTGTAATGCATGGCAGGAAGTAATTGAGTGAAGGGGTCCAAGACCAAATGAAGGTTCGATACCTGGACTTATTCTTTGTAGTAGATGAACCCCTAGACAATAGATTACTGGGACATCATTGTGAAATCATAAATCGGCGTCGGCAGAGCATTGCCATTGGACAACTGATCATGTCCCAAATGATTAGAGCTTGGTGGGGTTCAGTCGGGCTTCGCAGTGCCAGATCGTCTCTACCGAGTGTTCCGGATTGTAAGGTCCCTCCGAGCTCTAGCCAGGGCGCGAGTGCCCCTGATTTAGGTGGGGCTTCTCGCCTGAAAGACCCAATTCCCAATTCCTTGTTCTGCCCGCAAGCCTTGGAGGGTATCCGAGAGTCCGAGACGTTGGTTCGCGCCATACTCCTAATCTCCTTTTGATTGGTCGAGCGTTTGATGCTGGCCTTCTTGGCGAGAGTGCCCCTTCCGCACGCCTGTACAACAAAAGTCATGGCTTCAAGGCAGTGACTTAGCACCGCACTCCCTACTGTTATCGTCGCCAGATGTTTCGCTTACGATGACTATGTCAGCAACGGTGGGCATGCTGTCCCAATACGCCGACACCACCAAGTGGAAGCCGACGTTGGCGGACAAAGATTCCTCGAGAAAGGCCCTCCAAGATTCAGCTTGGGCAGATGTGAGTCTTGTGTCTCGAGAAGCATTGGCACTGTTGCTGACTTTTTCTTGCAGGGCCTTCGAGGCATAGCAGCTGTTTTTGTTATGTTCAGCCATTTGACTATCGCCTTCGCCCGATATATTGTCAGACCCGGTGATGGAATTGGCGGCCCTTCGCGGTGGATGCAAGCCCCCATTTTCCGACTTGTCGGCCAGGGCCCCGCATGGGTCGCCTGCTTCTTCATTCTCTCTGGATTCGTCAACTCATTGAAACCTATCAAGCTTGCTAGGTCGGGACAGATCGATACAGCTTTATCGAATCTCGCCGTGAGCTCCTTTAGGCGGTCTTGGCGACTTTTCCTTCCGGCAACTGCAGCTACAATAATCAGCTGGTTCATATGCCAATTGGGCGGATACGAGACGGCGAGACAATCGGACGCCTACTGGCTGTATATCACAAGCCCGAGCCCGAGTTACTCGTGGGGAACAGCCATCGAAGACCTCGTCATTGCAATACGGAAAACTTGGACATACAATCCCGACAATCCTTACGATCAGCCTCAATGGGCTCTTCTATATCTTCTGCAGGGCTCAATGTTCGTATTCACAGCTCTGCTAGTTACAATCAACCTTACGCCCCGTTTTCGATCAATGTGCCTCATGGTTTGCTGGTTCTGGTCGTGGAATTGGGGCATCAGACTCGGTGACCGTACGGCATCCATTCTACTCTGATGATCTATGCTGACTCCCTTCCAGCAATGGTCGGCATCAACGTCTTCGCCGGTGTCATGCTAGCAGAGTTCAACTTCTCGCGATATCCTCTCCTCCTGTCTTCATACTCGCCATACTTCGCGCCTCCAATGGTTCTTGCAGCCTCGATTCTTATGTCATTTCCTTCCCAGTTCCACAACCATGCCAAATGGTCCGAGGTTCTTCTCAGATGGCATTATATGGTGGCTCCTGCGAACGCTGAGATTCAAAGATTTTGGCCCTCCATTGGCGCGCAGCTGCTCATTTTTACTTGTGTGCTCTCTCCTCACCTGCGCCGAATGTTGAGTCATCCATATCTACTGTGGCTTGGGAAGATCAGCTTTCCATTATACCTCCTACACGGGTCCGTCATGCGCACCATCCTCGCATGGCTGCTCTTTTCAAGATCGGAGCTGGCGGAAATAGAAGATCGACCCGGCGATCAGGTCTACGTCCTCATGAGATACCCGATCCCAGGCTACACCATGTTCTTCATCACGATGCCGGTTTTCTTTGTAGTATTATTTTCGCTGACGCACCTTTGGGCGATGAAAGTGGAGCCATACTTTGGGAGCATCACCAAAGCTGCCGAGGATCTCATGTTTGGGAAAAAGCAGGAACGGCCTACTGTTCTGCCGGTTCGGCAGGACTGAACATGGACAGTCTTTGAGCGTTTTTGCACAAGTTTTTTTTGGCATGTATGGTTATTGGATATGGCTCGAAAGGCCTTGTTTTTACTATGGGCGCATTCGTAATGCATAGCTGAATGATGTTTATATACCTCTTCCTTTTAAACCTTCGTGCAAGGAAAACCATTCCTGGCCGTGGTGTCGCCAGTTTTCGTCATGTTCCTTCGGCTCCATCTCTACCTACTTCCATACCCTACGCCTGGACATCAATCAAGCTCCGGGCCCCCTTCAGCATCAATAATATAGGTTTCCCTTCGTCACGCCGGAGAATCGTTCCATAAAGCACACAAACCAACCTCATCGCCTAGCTACAGCGCAAAATACCACAATCTGCCAACCGCTCCCCCAACCTCGATCAGTCAGCAGCATCTCAAACTACGTCGCCATATCTCAATACTAGCTGCATCATGGTACTCCCGATTGCCCGCACCCGGCTGTAGGAATCGATTCGATGCTTAACCCATAGCCCTCGTGGTATTGCAATTACAACTTTCTCGGCTTTTGGAAAGGCGATACTAGGAAGCTGCAGTTGCTGTGTGAAAGGTTAAGTAATGTAGTGACTGTATGGAATTGGATAATTGGCGAGGTTGGATGGTTGGGTTGGATGGCGTGGTGGTGTTATGGTACAGTGTGGTTGTCGTCTATCTCCTCTTGTAGCTCTAGCTCTGGTGCTTCTTCGTCCGTCCTGGGCGCTGTCTTCTTCTTCGCTGGGTTGGTCACTGTGTCTGTTGAGAATTGCGGATGGTTTTGCTTGGTTGTTTTCTTCGAGGGTGCGTTCTCTCTTTTTCCTCTTGTTGTTTTTTCGTGTGTTGGGATTTTTGGAGTTTTGGGTAGTATTCTGAGGGGGTGATTGTTTGGTGATCGATTTGCTTTTGCTGATGGTTATGCTCTGGATGTGGAGGTTTTTGGTGAGTAGTAGATGAGGACGAGGGTGAGGGAGAGTAGAGTGCCTGGAAGATGGCGTCTTTGCTGTGGGTATATTTACGTTCGGGCCTGAGGTGGTACTTCACGATTTCCTGATGATGTTGTAGTGGACGGGAGCGGCACTTTTGCTCTCTTGTAGAACATTTTTCGGTCTCTGCTAGACGCTCCTCCACCGATAACACCTCCCGCTCTGGATCACCCGCCATCAGGGCCGTCGCCGCCTGGTCTTGCTCAATTAGAGCCAGCTCGTCGTGCCGTCCTTTCATATACTCTTGGAGGTAGATCCAACTCTCTCCCTCCATCGCCGTTACCTGCTCCCTCATGATGTTCTAATAAAAGTGGGTTTCGACGGTGGCCACGTTCTTATATGCCGCCCGAGAGATGGCACGAAGGTCCTCGCGATCGTAGGTTTGTATTGACTTCAAGAAGCCTTGAAAGTCTTTGGGTAGAGGGAGTGTCGTAGGGAGAAATGCAAAACTTTTCGAAGAACACATATTGTCTGGGTCGATGTTGAGCGCCTGATCGAGCATACTGTGGTAAACCGCGTGAATCCGCTTACCATACCTTTTGTGGACTGCTCTCTGCTTATTGTCACTACTCATGGTGTTAGCACTTCAGAGATAGTCGGAGCGGAAGACCTACAGTGTTATTGCTCCGCTATGGGTTCCAATGTGCGCATCCGCTGTTGTGGCCACAGAGGCACGGCGGTGTAGCGAGCAGGGTGCTGGAGCGCCAATCACAGCTTTGGCAATATATGAACGATCGTTTTCAAATATATTCTGGTACCGGTGTACCACGCTGATAGTCTCGTTAAGTATCCGCTATTAGATGAGCTACACTTTTCGTTGGCCCTTTCGAGGCGGTTCGTTGGCGTTTGTTCCGCGACCAAAGTCTCATGGTCACTGATTAGCGAAGACCGAGCTCTTCTGAAGTAATTCGTTGGCGTTTCAACCACGCCCCTCTCTGGAACAGCATCCCGTTGTTGTCTGACCGGCGGAAACCAGTCGGAACCCGTTGGCTTTTCGCAGCGGCGTGCTGCCTCTGGCCGGTCCACAACCCAGCTTCGTTGTACGCCGCTCAAAGCACCATTGTCGAGCTCCGACATCGTTACCGCTTGGGTCTGAACCTTCCTGTTCACTCGCAGTTCCACGTTAGCCTACAAGGTTGCACTGGTTCCCCTCGAGATGACGTTCAAGGCGTGTATATCCCATCCTAGGTGATTGACTCACCAATGCTTCAGCAGTTACGAAACGCTCATACAACCGTGCGAGGATCCGCTGTTGGTCTAGCGTTAACAAGTCTGGCTTTGCTGTCATTAGGCGCTTTGCCACCTATGGACGATTAGCACTACGAATTGCGCAGGAGAAGATCACTACACACCCGGGGGTTGAGGAGGTCCAAATATTGCAGATCATGTATAAGGAGCCGGAAATGATCTTGCTATTTATTCCGGTTCGTACACAGTTGCGCTATTACGGACCCCAGATCCTCCATTGTCCAGTACGTAAGGAGCTAGAACCCGGGTACCCAGCTCCCCAGCTGTTGAGAGACCACGTGTTCGATAGCAGAGAGTCTCGCGGTAGTTCTAGTCTTGCTGTACAACGGTAAAATCGGTTCGATCTGTCGATATACAGAACGCCTCAGGCGCCTAGATACCGTGAGTAGACAAATCCTGGCCGCCTCGTTATACTAGAATGTATTGGAGTGGTTGACTTCTTTATGATGAAAAATGGGCTGTGAGGAGCGCAGAAGAAGAAGAAGTAGAAGATGATGATGATGATGACGATGATGATGATGATAGTGGAAAGGTGTTGGTATATATATATAGATCATGAGACGAATTTGTAAGATCATGAGCGTTGGCGATGCTTAAAAAGGGTTGGGAAGGACAGAATCGAGGTATTTATGCTGCAGGACGCCAGCCGGAAACCTTGCCATCCAGTGAATAGCAGAGGGAATGGACACGAATGCTATTCAATTTTGAAAATGACACATCGGAATGACTGATGGTAACCATTCATTCAAAGCCAACAGTTCAAAAATACAGATCAATTTCCGTCACACATTGAATGTTCGTGGTGAAGGCGGCCAACTGAATGAAAGAGGCTGCTATATTGCTATATTCACTGAGACGTGATCATCTTGTGAGACATTCCCAGAGTGATGCAAAAACCGAGACTCAATGACATGATAGTCTGGGTGAAGGCAGTGGGGTTCACTGGTCTCGTACTGGTTACTCCGTAGCGGCAATGAGTAAACCAGGCTGATGAGTCACTTTTCGGCGACTCAATCTCAAATGTAGTGAACAGCAAGATGATAGTCCTAATAGCACAGCGATAGTCCTGTCGTGAAGGCAGGCTTGACTTGTAGAAGAGTCATCCCAGAACTGAATAATGCATACATTTCGAGATATGTCCCAGAACACCAAAACAGATTCTGAATGATGATTTCGCGATACTAGGAACAAAGAGTATGACAATGACTCTAGCCGGCTCGTAGGAGGAGAAAGATCGTCCAAGATCCAGAAGAATTTGATAAAACCGAGTACCTTATCTTATGATACCGGGAGTTGTAAGAAGTCTCAAAGAGCCGGAGCTAGGCTCTGACTTGTTGTTACCAAAGCAAAGGAAATAGGAAAGGTCCGCAAGGAAGAGAACAGCAGTGTTTGTGGGCGGCCTGGTCCACTCCAGGCAGGCTTGCTTTGGGCCGTCTTTGCTTGCAGTCCATGCAGATAATTGAAAGAACCACGTTCTTCATTCCAAAGTCTCCATCGATAAAGAATACTAGCGTCCGGGTTCAGATATCCCGTCCAGTATTGGAAGGATTTTGACACCAGAAATAGGCCTCGGCGATTGCTTACGAGCAACACGGCTCCAGAGGCGCTCTATCAGTAGTACTACTCGGAGCACAAGGAGCGAGTTCTCGTATGGCTACTGTTGCAGAATAGTGGGAGTATGCCGTCTCCTCTATTTAACTCCAAAGTGTAGCTTTCCTGCAGAGATAGGTAGCTGTCGTAAAGTCTGCTACGTAGAACGGAACTGCTAGCATGCTCCAATGCCACCAATTGCAACTAAGAGATTTTACTATCGTGTAGGTAGCCATGTAATGACAACGCTCATAGCCCAAAAACAAAACAAAGACCTCATCAGCAAAAGAAGACATGCGTCAGGAGGGAATCGAACCCCCGGCTCGTCGATTCCGATCGCTAGGCATCTGGCAACGACGAATTTTACCACTAAACCACTGACGCTTTTGCATGATGAATTGAATAAATTATCCTGAATTAATACTTAATGCAATTTAAAATACCGGTGTTACATCAAATGCTCTTAAGTGTCATTCGTCTCCGAGATCAGGAATCTTTCCTACTGTATATCCTCACTGGAGGGGTTTGATCTTCACGGACATACGCACAAATCGTCGTACTAGATGTTTCAAGGAGGTTTTTATATAGATATTTAATCTAGCTGTACGAGTTGAAAAGTCGTGGTGCTGCAAAATGGCACTCCTGTTTTCGGGGTAAGAAGAGCGCTTCTATCATCCTCTTGTGTGCATACATGCAAGTTCATTGGCACGAACAAAATGCCGCACTAACACTGCATGAGCTCTACCGGTAAACTATTCAAGTGCCACACTTTTGGTGACCAAATGTTTTGAGATATTGATGGCCTTGCCTTGTCATCTATTTATGGCAACCAGCCGAGGGCTTCGTAACCTGCCACCATGTACTTGCAGGATGACGATGCCTTGCATTTGCGCCATTTATCATCTATCACACTGCTTGGAGAATTATATGAATCCTTGGCGCCGTGATGTTGCATGTTCGCATAAACCGAAAACCTGTTGCACGCTCGCTGCCCCAACGCTAAACGAATTCTCAGAAAACGAATGCTGGGTATCATATAACCACCTTAGGTAATGGTGTAGCCTCCGTCCACTCTCAAGTCGGCACCGGTAACGTACCCCGAAGCATCGCTCAGTAAGTAGGTCACTGCGCCCATAAGATCCTCAGGGCGACCCATTGCACCGGAAGGAATCAGCGATGTCCACTGTTTGTGGAGATCTGGGTTTTCGGTCATGATCTTCTGAGTCCTGGTATGTGTCAGCAAACATTAGGATTGAGGGCTTAGTAATGCTTACAACGCTGTGAGCATGTAGCCCGGGCTGATCACATTCACACGGATCCCGGCGTGTGCCCACTCGACAGCAAAGCTTGCGGCCAAGTGCCTCACCGCAGCTTTGGCAGCATTGTAAGGCGCTTGCGGCTGCGGGACATTGACAATGGCACCAGACATTGACCCAATCATCACCATAGAACCCTTAACCTTGCGCTCCATGAGATGGCGGGCCACTGCGCAGGCGAAGAAATACGTCCCATTCACATCCACGCCCCAGAGCTTTTGCAGTCGTTCAGGAGGATATTCGATGGCATCAAAGTTCTCAGTGAAGCCGGCGGAGGTGACCAGATGGTCGATCTTCCCATGGTCCTCCACGATCTCGGCGACAACGGACTTGACAGACTCATTGTCAGAGACATCGCAATAATGGGCAGTCACTTTGGGAATCCTGTGACCATGATTAGCGAGATTGATGAACAAGGGAACAAAACAAACTCTTCAGCTCCCGGATTTTCTTCGCGGAAGTGCCTCATGAGCTCCTCCGCCTGGCGTGAACCTTCGTCCTCTTCGGGCTGTCAGCAACTTTCTTGTATCTCTGTAACTGACTTACTGCTGAGATCGACAAGCGCGACGTCCGCCCCTGATATCACGCATGCCTGGCTCATGACGAGTCCCAGGCCTCTTGCGCCGCCTGTGACGACGACGACGCGCTTTTCTAGGGTGAAAGATGCTAGAGTCCGCTTGAAATGTAGACCGCCTCGACCTTGAATAGGTTGTGACGGTGGATGCTCGGACTCATCAGGGTGCTCAATGCGAATGGTGTTGTCTGTCCGGCCAAAGGCCCCCTGGTGCTTCTCCTCGTTCTCGAGGAGCAGGGAAGCGACATTGGGCGAGCGCTTATGCTCCTTGTATAGTTTCGTCGAACATGTGATTGGCCGAGTGGAGTATATGGGTTTCAGGAGGGGAGTGGATGTGAGTCTGACGGTAGAGGTCCCCGAGCTGATGAGCTTGGTAGAGCGTAGAGCTGCGCGTGATGAGAACATGATGCGTAGACAACGACTTGTGTATAGGAGGATGCAAGAATGCCTCTGCTCGCAAAGGTGTGTATGTTATGTATGTAGCGGAACGGTACCTGAGGTTGTCGTTGGTGATCAAAGGGAGTGTCGTTTTCGGTTGATCACGTTGGCAGGAGTAGCCGACTGTGGTAGAAGAAGGAACGGGAGGTGATGGGATTTCTGGTACGTAAGTGAATGAGCTCAGCGACAAGCCAGTCAGCCGATACAGATGCAAGTCATGGTATTCACAGTAATATGGAGTCTAGTAAGGTGGGCGTACAACAGAGGGAGTCTCGACGTAATACCTGCAGACAACTTCACGCTGGACTGAGCAGCTCCAAAACAAATTATTCCTAGCGCCCGCTTTCCCTGTCTATTTCCAGTGACTGACTTTACCAATTGGCCCGTCAGAATCCACGCTACAGGGTAAGTTACTACCTTATGTATGATTGCAGATGCAAGGCAGAGAGGACCCTGGTCATCCAACATTGTTTACTTTCAACGCTGTTGCAAATGATTCATTTCTGCTCCTGAAAATACTATCTGGAGTAAACCATGGTTGACAGACCGCCCTTCCTCTTACATCCTCCGCAAGCTTGGGAAGAGCCAACGTGTGACAGTGCACAGACCCAGTCTAGAGAACGGGATAGCTGACTAAGCATCCCACGTGTGGGGGTGTTCACTCGCCCAGTCGACGGGCTCTCTTCCCGGCTACCAGGTCATAATCTCCTCTGATATTGACTTATCGCTTCATCAAGAAGAGTGATCTATCCGATCAAATTCCAGATTCAGATTTTGATTTCGCTGGCCAAGTTAGACATCTGACAGATGTCATGGCATTCTCAAAAAGCCACTGCTGAACAGCTCCGGAACTGACAGCCGTACAGGGAAAGCGGATCGAGATCCGGTTCCCCTAGGAGAATGTCCCATCGGAAGACATTCGCATACCGGATCACGTTCGCATAGTGGGAAGATCAGGAGATGGTTCCGTCAACATACCATAGTAGGGTTTCAGGGCTGCAAACTTGGGCTTAGCTTCCACGCCGGAGTCGTGTCCGACCAGGAAAACACCGAATTGGTCCCATTATGTTCCCCGCTACTCTCCAATAATACGAGGAAGGGAGGATCTATGCTCGCCCCAAAATGAACAGCTCTTGTCGAGCAAACCAGGCCCCAAGATCTGGCGGGTTCTAATCCAATACGCCTGAACAGATCCTGATCCAAGAGCCCTCCCTCAATACTTTTCAAAGGCATCTATCTCATTTTCATCCATCAAGTCCCATTTCCTGGCTGTCAGCTTCCTGATCTTCTTGCCTGGCGTCTTCCCGGCTGATTTGACCTCAACGGGGTCCGTCAAGCTCATCCCGTTGAGCTTTGAGAGAGTGGTCCCAAAGGCGTCGTTGCTAGCCGCTCCTCCTGCTGCCAATCGTACATCCGTGAGGCTAAGACTTGGCACCCTGGCCTTCTTGGACAACTTTGTGGGTGAGCGGCAATGCATTTCGCGCTCAAGAGTTTCGAGTTTGCGGCGTAGATCTTTCTTCTCGGCTTCCAGCTCTGTAGTGTACACACTGTGGTCTACTGGGTCTTCATGTACTGCTCAATGTTAGCGCCGTCGATACCGAGAGAAGCATGACCATTACTTTGAATGCCTTTAGAAAGAATATCCAGCTTGCGATCCAGATGCTCATCGTTGCGATCTGCCTGTCGTTTGATCAGCGACTGCGTGTCTCTTTGAAATGTATGAGGTAGACGTACCTCTTCCCCCCAAGCACCCATCCATCTTCTCCGGGCATCTTCAGACCACCTCTCCATTTCCCTCCAGCACTCCTCCCTAACCTGCAACTCTGTTTCTTCTGCCTTCTCTTCTGCTTTCTGCCAATTCTCTTCTGCTTCTTTCCTTCGCCCTTCTTCTTCGGCCAGTCTCACATTTAAGATATCGACCTCTTCATTGAGTCTAGCGATCTCCGAGAATGCCATCTCCACCACTGCTTCGTCCGTGTGGGTAGCATTGGGCGAGGTTTGTCCACTCGGTACTCTTCCCAGTGTACCAGAAAGAATCGTACTAGAGACCGAGGGAATTCGAGGAACAGTAACTTCGCGAGCCAGCGCGGAGTATCGAAGAATCTGAGAGGTTGCATTAAAATCGCCAAGTGGATCTGCGGTCACGATCATGAGAGCTTTTTGAGCGTTTCGATGGTGGTGTGCTGGGTGAGCGGTATGTTGGTTAGATGATGGGAAAGAATTCGAGAAGAGCAGCTCAGTCAATTTGCACTGGCGGAATGGAACGAGAGAAGGCTGTTCGAGGTCAGGTGAGCTCCATGTGAAAGTAAGAGTATCCTCACCTTGGTGTTATCATGGTTATCGCTCTGCATCTGCAGACACTGGCCCAGGTACATCAAACTCTCGTTGATCTTCCCTGCTTCTGCCAGTGTTGCTCCTGCAGTCTTCGCATTTCTAGCACGCTCCGATCCTATAGACAGACCTGTCAGCCCTATCCCGTTAGGAAGACTTTCAAGCAAATTTACCAGCCAGATCGACGATGGTGAGCTGTGCACCAGACCACAAGTTCGACATGCCGCCTTTTGGCCGTCTCTTCACCTCAACACAGAAGAAGCCATGACTTCTCGAACTCACACTATTACTCCCAGTGCCGGCAACCCTTCTCTCGGTCAAGCCGGTTTCCAACACCATCAACGCTTCTTCATAGCTTCCACAAGTCACTTTTCGAAGACCGGCTACTACTTTCCTATCCGGAGACGCTTCTGTTGACTTGAAGAGCAGATGACGCCGACGAAGATCTTTCTGATTGTTCGGCACGGCCAGCAGATCGAATATTCTATCGTTATACACTTCATACATCGAAACCACGACGGCAAATTCAGCGTTCGATTCCACTGGTACGTAAAGGTCGCTTATATCGGGAAATTGAGGGAGGCCGGAAGGACGCTGTGGGAGCTTGCGCTTGGGTACGCTTGGGGTGAACGTAGGATCCTGTAAATCATTGCCGAAGCGAACTTTAGCTTGTTTTCTTCTAATCCTGGCAGGGGACTCCCAGAAAGGGAATTGGTATGGGGGGACGCATGTCTTCTTGGGGGTTGGCTCTGCATTGGGTACAGCAGCCTCGACAACTCTGATACTTGGGTGATCAGGCTCCTTTAAGGATGAGGCACCCTCGAGGCTCAAGATGGACCATTGGCTCCTTGGGCCAAGCGATTGGGGAACCTTGAAAAGGAATCGAGCAGGATCGCCTACCATCATGGGTGTGGGGGCTCTCGAACGGTTTGGCTCTTGCTGAGCATCTCCATAAACGCTGTCGAGAAAGGCAGACGCGGAGAGAATCTGCGCTTCCGAGGCATCGGTTGCGGCCAAAGATGCATTCAATGAGGGGTGGCTTGAAGGGTGAAGAATCTGTTGATTCAAAGAGCGGAAAAGCAGGTCGAGAGACAGTTGAGTAATGCCTCGCTGCGATTTAGACCCAAGAATTGTATGGCTCTGGCAAGACGTTAGACCATGCCAACTTCACCAGCAGTATGTTGCGCGTAGACCTTTCCCGAGCCTGTAACCCCCAATGTAGCAACCAATCCATCTCTTGCATCCCCAAGGACTCCCTCAATTAAAGGTACAACGCCAGTACCTCTGAAGATGTCGATCTGCTCCGCTTGCTCTTCAAAAACCTTGGTGAACGCAAATTTCTCCACGGCTCGCTTCCTCGAGTCACTTGGCGGATTGAGCGTGATGTGTGTAGGCATACCATCTTGGGAATCTTCGCTAGGCGGCTCGACTGTCAGGTATCGCTCGGGGGGTGGAAGGAGAGGATAGAGGGATTGCGCTGTCAACTGGACTAATGGCGATGGCGGAGGGCGAAGGCGTAGGTAGACTTGGAAAAGAGATGTCGACGATGGCTTTGGCGGTGGCTCCATAGCTGCTCTACTCGTGTATATCTAGCAATTGGATCTACAATGCAGGAAGTTGTAGCTGTGTCGAGCGCTTGTGGTAGCTACTTTAGAGGACGAGTTTCATGCCTCGGCTAATCCTTGGCATTCTCGGTTGTAAACAACCGTTGCTATGGACGGACTTTTTTGCGGCATTGGCCCTACGGCAAGCAAACTTCTGCTCTATCATCCAGACTTCAATGGCTACTTGATGATCGTAATACCGGACGACTTGCAGACAAACATGAATGCTAATACAATCTACCATTTTCTGTAAATGTAAATTGTTGTGATTGACGGCCTGAGCGTTGACGAATCTGCCATTTCTTACTTGGTAAGCTGGAAGTTGCCTTGGAGATGGTACTTCCACTCGTTGCATACAGCTGAGATTAGGTGAAGAAGCTCCACTAAATTTCGCTTCTTGCTGCTCAAACATCTCTGAAGACCGATCGAAAGGACTAGCTGCAAGCAAATGCCGCTTGACTTGATCGGAAAGCAGCTACAGGGTTGTGGCTCTGATATACCCTGAATACGATAGAGCAGAGCCCACAGCCATTGTGCTTCAACCTAGAGTTGTTCATGACGGCTATATCCATTAACCGCTGAACTAATTGCCATGTAAGCCATCGATGACACAGATGCGCCTGGGTTTGGTGCTATCAACATTCTGAACTACGTTGGAACTGGGAGTCCTAGCCATCCAAGTGACACCACCAGCGGCTCCGAGTCCAGAAACCCGCGGTCGTACCACCTCTCGAAAAGGAGGTGAGTCGAAAATCTCATGACGTCCTGGGCTGAAGAAAAGGTGGACTTGGGTCCTACGTTGCATGACAAACAGAGTCTAAACCTTTGAATTGGCATGGTTTGGTGGAGAACGTGTCAATCGGGAATGTGGAATTTTGATCGCAGTGTGTTGCCCTTGAGCACGGCATCTGTGCTTCAACCATGTCGGAGATTCTCTCTTTGTGACAATCCTACTCTTGGCCGATCCGCCGTGCTTGCTACGATTGAACTTGCAGTCCAAAGTTCCAGAGTCGGTACAAGCAGCATAGACATGATGTAGTCACGAGGGAGAAAGAGTAAAGTAAAAGAGGATAGTCAAATAGAATAATGGAGGACGAAGAAAAGTCAGCAAAAGAATGAATCTCGATTGGGAAGGTTATGATGAAAGCTTTCTCTATATGCAGTATAGATGCGGGGAACGACTTCCATTATTCTTTCCCTACTCCGTAAATGGCGTTTAGATATAACGAGAATCCTCCCGATAGTCCTGTTAGACCAATTGGACGTGACAATATAACGCCAAGCCATGTGATGCTTCGTAATATCGTAATGCGAGAGTTTTAGTCCACCAGCTTTAATACCTAAAGCAGCCGCAAACTTTGAGTCCGGCAGTTCAGTTAGAAGAAGTTTGCTGGTGGTTTCGGACTCCCGCCTCTCAGCGTCGTTTCAGCCGGTGGACTCATCCTTGGCGTTCCTCCGCTGGATAACGGACTTGGTCTCCTCCTATCAACCATTTCCATGCTACCTTCACTGGGTGCATCGAATGGCGACGTGTTCTCGGATCTTGACGGCAAAACCCTCTCTCTACTTCCAAACCTCCTGTTCCGTTCTTCTGCGTGGTCTCCCCTGCCCTCGCTTGAGTCACTCGTGCTGGACACGTCCAGTGCGCTACGATTCTGCATACGCCTATCTAAAGCGTTGCCAGCATTCCGTTGCCGCTCTCTTCTGTTCGAGGCTGGCGACTGTACATCACTAGGCGTGTTTGTACGGGATGGCACTTCGAGCTGTGAGCCTCGCTGAGAAGGGTCGCTGGGACGTGAGTAGTGGCTGGTGGAGCTAGGCGAGGCAATAGGATTCGCAAATGGTCCGCTTGGTCGGCGTTCCCTGCTGTCAGAACTTGGAGAGGATACGTCGTTAGGCGTAGTGCTTCGAGGTGATCTGCGTGCACTCCAAATGCCTCTTCCTGGTGTTTCAGCATCAGGAGAAATCTCGCTGCTTTCGGAGTCTGGCAACTTCGGCACAGGCTTTGACTTCCTGCTCCATCGCGATGCTCCATTCCTCCTTTCATTGCCTGGATTAGGCGGAGATGGTAGCTCGCTGCTGGAAGTAGCAGGCGAGGGGAGTTCGTAGAGTCCTTGAGGACCAGCATACATTTCAACGGGCGATAGGTAATCGCCGTCCATTTCTGCACGTAACCTGCTGCCTTCCATTTCCACACCACTTTTCGTACCCTCCATCTCCACGCCCCCTTTGCTTCCTTCCATTTCTGCTTTGTTCTTATCGTAGGCTGCTATTCCTGGCTGACTGCCTTGCATCTCGATCTTCGACGAGCTGTCCGCCTCGCCGAGCTTATCTTCCGAGTATAGCTCGCCGATCGGTGGCTTGCCGGTACCATCCATTTCGGCCTTGCGGAATCCCTCCTCCTCTTCCTTCTTGCTCTCTATCTCCTTCTTTTTCTTTTGACGCTTCCTTATGATGAAGTACGCAGCACCAGCAGCGGCAAGGAGTGAAACAACGACAACGGCGACAACTATACCGACGATTGCACCAGTGGATATTCCAGACTTTTGGGTGGTCTTAGTGACCAGAGGATTTGTCGAATTGGCAGCCCGGATGGCTATTATTTCAGATGGGGCATTTTCTACCCACACGTTTTGGGCAACAGAGAAGTTAGAATGTTCGTAATTTGTGATTAAATACCTGTCATCGTGAGCGTTAATATTAAGGCTAACCAGTAAAGACTTACGCTTCCTGAAGAAATGTCCTTCCTAGGGTAGTTTGGGTATCATTGGCCGCTCGGCGAAGTGGGAAATAGTACTGGGTGGAATTAACAATGGGTTTATCGAGTGTAAGGTCAAAAGCGTGATATGGTAGGGTAATGTTGACATTCGGACCGCCATTAATGTCGTTACCGATGATGAAAGAGATACTAGGGTTCCGGGATTGTAGCTGCTCACGCAGGGTATTGTTCACAAGATACCGGTTGATTGTATCATTGTATGTAAGGCCAAAAGCATCTTCAAAGAGTGTGCAGGCATCCTGAGGAAGCCAAATCTGTGGTACTGTAGCATCGATGTAGGTCAAGTGACCTTCCGATGAGAGTGGCTGATTCGTCGATTTCGTTGAATCGGTGTAGCTTATAGACTGTAGGCCCACAACAAGGTCTCGAGAGATATCGGTCGCAAATTGAAAATCGACTTCATTGGGCTTGAATTTGGAGGCATCATAACCTCCTAGAGTCAACGATCCGTAGACTTTTTTAAAACCTAGAAAAGATCAGCTCTACGGAGGCATGGAGGGCTAGTGAGCCTTCTTACGATATGGAGCCCCAGCTGTGTATCCATACGATAGGCTCGGTATTTTGCCTGATTGCTTTAGGGCGGACAGGTAGCTTGGATGCGGATCATTGAACTGGGTGAAGTTTGTTGGATGACTGGTGACACCAAGGTAGCCAAGATAGTAGTCTGTGGTAGCTAATGCTGCGACTACCATATTGGGCTCATCGGTGCCTTCCGAGCCTGGCAATCCCAAACCCAAAGTGTCCAGGCCATAATCGCCCGCGTCATAGGATGCCTGATAGTCTGGAAGATTCTGCTCCTGAAGCAGACCGAATAACCCTTGATCTCGCCATGTGCTGGATGCATTCAAGTTGAACAGAGCACCACGAACTTGGGCACAGGTCACCTGCTCCGATGAAGTGAGAGTAGACGGGCATGCACCGAACCCCGTTGTCTTGTTCGCAGTGACAACCCATGATTCTCCCAAGGCGGTCCCAACGAGGACTCGGGCGGGTTGCGGAGGGGTGCCGGCGTGGATATTGAAGGTAGACCATGGCCCGTCATTTCCTTCACTATTGTGTTGGTGATCACGTCAGTAAAGATACCTGAGGTTGGTGGCTATGGGAACTCACAAGTATTGGCTAGGAGTGACCACAATTGGAGCGGCTGTGGTATTGTTGCCCATCCCGCTCCTCAATGCGATTCACGAGAGAAGCCTGTTGTGTACGAGTTGGTTCTCGAAGGATCATTGCAGAAGGGTACGGTAACGACAGACGGATAGAGGTTGTTTTCGACAGCTAAAGCTGCGCGAAAAGCGGTGCGCATCTGCGATACGACTTTCATCTCCATCCTTCGAGGGGGCCTAGAGTTGATTGGACCCGTTCATATCTTACATTGCGGCTGAGCTCGACGGATCACCTCGGCGGCGCGGTGGTAGTCTTATTTAGACTCGGGGTTAGACCGTTGAACGTCAGAAGTCGCGCGCCTAGAATATGACCAATCAGTGTTCGCGTTTGGTTTTTGGTTGTTGGTCTTGCGGCTTGCCTCCAAGCATTTTGAATCAGTCTATCGATAGCAGCGTTGCAGCGGAGCAGACGATGTCATACGTGAATCGTGTCATATACGTATTTCGTCTGTGTTGTTGAGATCTAGTAATGTTCTAGCAACCGACTTTCCCGTTCTACTCGAAATCCTGCCTGGCGTTTGGACAATTGAGGAATAAGGCGCTCTTGTGTGGCGATGTATTCGTGTCTGGACCGGGGAGGGCTCTTCGTTGCCTGTAGTAGGTATTCCTTAACCGCTGATGCTCTCTCGACGTTTCATGCTTGCATGCTAAGATACACGAAACCCAAATGCATCCCAGCTACACCGACTGAGATGCTCCCTTAGACGCCTGCTGATGCACGCATGCTTGAATCATGATTCATGTGCCACCCTTGCCGCCTACGCAAAACACTCCAGTGCAACCTGCACCACCCGCACCATCACTTCTTAGCGTATTGTTTCGTCCACGCCTTAGCATTCTTGACGAACTCCTTTTTGTTCTCCTTGTACTCTCTCCCAATGTTTCCCTCCACGGCGTCGTCGGGTTGAGGATCCATGAGCAGGCCCTTTGCAAAACTAAGCACAGCGTCGATCTTGGATGATGGCTTCCATTCATCCGCGCGAAGCATACCCAGGCACATGCTGCCCTTGTCGTCATTGGTCACATTGGGATGGTAGATCTTCGTTTTGAAACTCAGGGTAGGTGGTTTGAAAGGGTATTCAGTGGGGAGGCTGAGGTGTAGGGTGAAGACACCGCCCTGTGTGGTGTCAGAGAGTCCTCAGTGTCGCTGTGGCCTCGACTAAATAGACTTCATAGCTGGCAATGGCCTACTTCGTATGGGGAGCCTTTAGGACCGTCAATAAGAATCTGCCACTGGTGCATGTCTGCTTCCGAAGGAAGGCTGATCTTCATTCCCTCCAGCGGCTTTTTCTGGAGCTCGGCATACTCCTTTGCAGAACCATTAGCAGGCTGAACTAACGCGACAGTGGTGTAATCATTCGCACCTTCGTGATTCGCTTTTGTGCGGTGGCCATGGCTGCGATTCTGCGTGTAGAAGTAGACGGTGTTACAGAGAGGAACTCCAGGCACTGCGGGAAGGTTAGGCGCTAGTAAATTCAGGAACAACCGAATCAGGATATAGTATACGAGAGTGATGCTCATATCCCGTAGGGCATCTAGCAACTACATTTTGAGCCAAGCGGATTTGATAATCGAGACTCGCAGCTGCCCCAGTATATCAGGATCGACTGGTCTGTTCTACACTGATATAGTACTGTACAGATTTGGTTGATAGGTATTGCAGGCTGGCCAATTCAGAGTTGGCAGCGTCTAAGCTGAACTCCCAAAGTAACCCAACCTTCCAGCAACCTTTGGTCAGGAAAACCCTTGCATAGCAGTGTGTATCTGGAACAACTTCGTTAGAGTACTTAATGTCTTAAAGCCGCACCTTCGAAAATGAGTCATATCCTCTTCAATATCATCTCCAACTAGTGGATGGGGGGATTTGAGGGATGTTAGCCACGACTACTAGCCGATGTCTTAACAACAATCTTAGTTGCGGCGTTTATGCGATAACCCGAATGAGCGTCAAATCGTCACATCTATACTACTAAGAGTATCTCCTATACTCCAGCCTTTTGCTCACTAAGTTACTAATACATTTACCACAAACCGAAGGAAGAAGCGTATTAACTGTAAAAAATTGGAAACGAAAGAGTTGGAAAGGACTTAGACATTTCACCACATGATTATCAATAGTGTTCCTTCCAACAAGTGTTTACAAGTAGCGTTGATAACATGTTCTCCAAAACGGAGAGGTCCAATATCGTCATACCAGCCTTAAAAGTCTCGCCCAAAACCCCTCTCAAGTGATTGACAACAACGTAGCAGGAAGTCCTCCATAGAACTGGGTTTAATTGTCATAAGATAGCACTCACGTTAGCATAAACAAAAATCAAGCAATGACTGCTGTTTTTTGTCGCTTAAATGCCTGAACAAGATTTTTTATTCTCTTTGCATAACCACCATAACACCCATCAACCCTAACAGCACCGTCTTCAACCATGGATGCTCAGATAATAGAATGGTCACATATCCCACGAACGGGACATACCCAACCACACTCCCAATAATGTCATCAGCCCTCGTCAAATAATCCTGACCTCGTGCATAAAGCTCCGTATCATCAGCCAGATTGTTGTCACCCTTCGTAAGTAATTTCAAAGGCGCTTCCCTACACAGTGAACAAGTTAGCCCCCTCGCCCAAGACACCCACTCATAGCAACGATGCTGTACTTACCCTCCGCCGTACCGCCTGACAACCCTATGAACGATTGGAATATCCTTCCCCTTGACATTATATACCACCACCTCCCCAATCTGCGTTTCCATTCCCCTATTCCACAGAAATAACAGATCGCCACGTTGAAAAGCGGGCTCCATGCTTCCAGACAAGACAACGACGATGGGAGAAGGTGAGGCTGTGGCGACGGAGAGACCTTTCCAGAGCATGAAGGCGGTCGAGAGCACGAGGGCGAAGTTGAGGAGTTGAGTGAGCAGTTGGCGCGGTGCGCCGAGGCCGAGGGCGGAGAGCATGGTAGTGATGGACGAACTTTTTCTATCTGGTGGAGTATCACTTTAATATCTCCTTTTCGCCTGCAGGGTGTATCTCGCTACCTGGCCCTTGCTGCCACTACAGACAGCGTGCTGAAACAGTTCAAGCTTTGGGAGACGTTGCAGGGAAAGTCTGTAGGGCTGATAAATTTAGCGTGGGTACCAGATCCCTCGAAATTATTTACTTTGGTGACAATACTGTACGCTCGTTGGAGAGTAAATGAGATATAAGATGTGACGGATCCATGACAACTTCTCAGATATTCTACCATAAGAAAGCTTCAAGCACTATTGGTGTTTCAATGGCATTATACAATCATTTGCGACTAATATTACTTAAGTATATCTTCTAATTATTGGATCGTCATGGAACGAATTACCAGGCATCTAGAACGCAGTGAGCAAGAGGAAGGCCGCCGCATGCTACTGAGTACACATAGTGTCCACTGTGTATGTTCATCTGTGGTCCCTGGGTGGGAAGGAGCCGTAAGTCGCGCTTTCCTTCAGCAGTGGAATCTCAAAGCCTCGAGAATTTGCTCTGTGTTCATGAATTGCTTGTCGTGATTCCTAGGCACTTCTTATTGCTATGCCATCGCTCGCGCATAGAGCATCTTTCTATGTCGTACACCACTCTGGCTTCCTAGACCCTTTTCTTGACGCGGATGAGCACCCTCTTCGGGACTGTGATTTGAACAGCTCCTTTCCAAGGTCCGAAACAATGGCGGAGACAGCACCCCTTCTGCCTCAATTGAACCATGTCCCTCGTGATCATCTAATCTTCCTCTGCGTCTGCCATTCACCGTGGCCTTTCCTTCATCAGACAGGCTTACTCATCGTGCGTGGGGCCCTTGCTGTTTATCTGACTGCTGTTCTGGCTCTCAGTGTGGTCAAAGACTGCGAAGGTCCTTATGCAAGATTTCTTGCCTTTGATGCGCGCTATTTAAGTTTTGCAACACAGGTCATATACTACTGGATAACCGCTGTACGTCTCCCTCCGAAGCACGGTGCCACGAGGCAGCTTCAAACTAACGCTGTCTGCATAGACATGGGCGATGCAACACCTGCTGGGATTCCCAAGCCCAGCAGACAGATTGCCACCGGAAGAACAGGCGAAAGGCAGATACCTTGCAAAGATGCAAAAGGCCTTCTCCATACCTCTCGACGCCGACATTGGCTCTAGGAAACCGATTGCGTTCTCCCTCTTCTACACCGCATCGGTCACCTTCCCTTTAGTGGTTACCATCGCATCATGGTCGTTCTTGGACCCACTAAATCCTTCCATTGGGCCTCCATTCTGGCCGCGACCTTTGGTCCTTTTCACTATCGCCAATTTCAACGGGGTCAATTCAGCAGTAGCCTTCCTCGAGATAATGCTACTGAGCAGCGTGCAGAAGCAAAAGGTAAAGATCATAGTTGTACCGACGAATGTTGCTGATCCGCACAGCTATCTATTCTACCTTTCCCAATCATCGCCCAGTGTTTGCTTTACTTCTTGTGGGTGGTCATTGGGCGCTTTGCCACAGGTCATTACGTCTATGATTACTTCGATCCAGCACAGATTGGTTGGAAAGGACTAGTGGCAACCTACATCTACATATTGTCGCTCTCAGTCTTGTTGTTCTTGATAGTTCGAAGTATGCATGGACTGAGGGAGAGATGGGTACGGAAGACGGAGCGTGGAGGTCCAAGTCACTAGGTTACATCAGCATCTTTTAAACCTCGATAGTGAGAATCCCCATCCTCTTGGCTCAGTCCCAAAATCAACACCTCTATAAAGTGAGGCTCGAGCATTATCCGAACACATCCTGGTGCAATTGACATCTTTCAGCTCGGAACTCGTTCCATCTCAAAGTCACATTTACTTGACTTCATGCCTACCTAACTACTACTACCGGCCTTGTAAATTGAGAGGGTGGACAGCTTCTGACCGGAAACATGATAGGGCTAGGCAATATCTGCTAAAGTTCGCCTCTCACAAAGACCTTTTCCTTTTTGACTTTCAAGGATACTGTCCAAGGGATCATTCACAATACGGGTGCCAGATCGATTCGTCGCGTCACGTCGCATCGCTTCCCAGAATATTACACATCAACAGGAAACGATCAGCCATGATCATTGTCTGACTTGTATCCTCATTTCCGGCTGAATCGCCTTCTCTTCAGCAAAGTAAACCCGCTTTCAGGCGTAACGACATGAAATTCCCAGGAACGACATCATATTTGGTGACACGAAATCGCGTCATTCAAGTAAATCCCTACATCCAGAAGGTCAACAAGACCATCTTCATCCCGAAGACCCCTTCTTTCGGGAAACAAGGCAACAAGGCTATCTTTAGGAGTTATACCTCGTCTTCATCGCACATATCCGATCTCCTGGGTAAGGACCTCTTGCTCATAACTTAATCCATTCGCCCGAAGTTTCTCGTCTCTCTCTCACCTTCACTGGAACTGCATCATTCAGGGCCCATCATTCACTATCATTTGCTACCGCCACACTTCGCTTGTGGGTAACTCTTCTTCCTTTTTCATTGGTTACATTCTGAGTCTCATCACAATCAAACTCCAGCCAATCAGTCTGACGTCTCAGCCCGACATGAATCCATTCATGGGGGCTTCTGGGATTACGGGACCATCGTCTCGTAGAAATCCGTTCGAGCAGCTAAATCAGTCACCAATTCAATTGGAGGTCAAGGCAGGGGACCTCTGGTGCATTAAGGAAAATGGTGAGGACTGGCCGGTGGTGATATGCGATGAAGAGATCGTGCAAAAATTCTCAAAAGGCAAGCCGCGCCCAGCAAATGCTCGTCGCTCGAATGGGACTTGGACCAAGGAATCCGCGGGCAACAAATGCTATCCAGCCCTTGTCCCAGGAACTCTCAAAATGTGAGTCTTCCCGCAGTAACCGCGGACTTTCAAGGCTAATGTACAGATCAGCTGTTGGCTAGGTCCGAAGGATTTACAGTCTTTTGACGATGAAATTGGAAAGGCTATTCGAGAATCAACTACCAATCCGGTACTGGCGAAATCTTGGGATGAGGCTATCGACTACGAAAAGAGGAACAGGGACATCGGCTGGTGGAAAAAACATTTTGTCTTCGAGGAAAAGCCTTGGCTCCGAACAGGGAACAAACAGGATGCGGAATATGACACCGGAGTACACGCAAATGATGGCTGCGATGAGAAACGGTCCAACAGAAAGCTAGGGGGGAGTCGCAAGCGTAAAGGCACGCCGGAGTTCAAGTATCCACCAGGCTATACCAGAGTGGAAGCGGACGATGATGAAGGAGGAGATCTCTTTCTCCCGCTCGCAGAAGCCGCTACTGGTCCAAAGATCAAGAACGAATTCAGCGATTCAACTTCTGCGGAGATTGACGCTCTGTACGAGGACCCGGACTCGAATTATTCCAGGCGGGTGGAGTCGAATAAAAGAAGCAAATTGGGTGTCGCAGGTTATTCCACCGTTCCTCCTCAGATACCAGTCAGGAATGATGGCAGGAGCAGACCTGGTACTCCCATGGCACTACATAGGCCTGGGTTGACAAACTTGCGAGCTACAATGACCCCCTTCAACCCTCGATCAAGTCCTTCTTCATTGGCTCCGGACGCTGAGTAAGTGCTCCATATAATCCCCAGAATCGAGCACTGATGTTTTCTCCTTTTGAGTAGTAAAGTCATGATCTACGTCGGTAACCCTCACAAAAAGTTCAGAGCCAGACGCAGTGGTCTGGACGCAAGTCCGCTTCTCTCAAGCCTGGCCACCTACCATCCCCAAAATGGCTGGTATCTCATGTCGCCACTGCTCTCATCCTTGGATTCACACGACTTCCCTGTCGGCCAGTATCTTGAACGTGGCGAGTACAACCCCAACATACTAGACGAAGGCACTGAATGGGTCCGTCTCGAAGATGACATGAACCATCAGCAACACGGCCAAGAGGTCGTCCGCTGCGGTACAATCTATTCGCTAGCACAGACTCTGGAACTGCCAGGACTCCAAGATCTCGCGTTCCGAAAGTTGAAGGCTCTGGCAAAGCAGGAATCATATCATCCACTTGCGATCCTTTGCGTTGTCGATGTAGTGTTCGAGAGCGGGGACGAGGATATACGCGACTATCTGGTGCATTACCTCGCTGATAATTATTGGAATATCGTGCTAGCAGAGGCCAAAAAATGCGCCGAAGTAATGCAGGCAGATCACGAATTATCTAAAGGTGTATTTGGACTGTTGAGTGGCATTCCCCAACTCAAGTGGACCGATACAAAGATCGAGGACGAGGCGCAAGTCAAAGATGAGAGCAAGACAGGCTCAACGGAGGAAGCTAATCAAGAATTATCAACGCCTACTTCTTCTACATCAACTACCCAGACATTCAGATACGATGAGGGTAAAGCGGAGCCAGGAGTGGAGGGAAAGGTCGACTCTGAACTAGAGGTCATTGCAGATCTAGGACTGGGAGGGAGAGCTGACTCGGAAGTCCGGGGCGAAGCGGGGTCTGGACTGGACCAGCCAGCAGAGCCAGAGCTGGTGCTCACGGAAGAAGAAAAGAAATGGATGCGTGAAGATGATGAAGTGGCTACAGAAGAGGTGATAACAAAGACGACACAGCAGCGGAGCCAATTTCTGCATCCTTCTTGATCAATATGCGGCTAGTGGAATCGGTCAGAGAGGTCCAAGGAACGTGGGACACGAGGGGTCTTTGGATGTTGCTTCGTGACTCTTTGGGAAGAACGCCGTGCGCCGATATTGGATACGGGTATTGCATTGGACACTAAATCTGCATTATTCATACTGTGAAGGCGTAGTAAAGGCGTCGAATTAGACTACTGAGCGACTTCGCTTGTTGATTTGCCGGGTAAACACCGGCTGTTGTCGTTCCTCAGGCCACAAGGCAACAACAGTCACAGTATTCTCGACGCTGGACTCGACAAGGCAAAGCTCAAGAGGACTGTGCATGAAATATGCAAGCCTCAAAATCAATAGCGCAAATCAGCGTTGAGCCATGGATTGACTGATGCACGTGACCCCGTGGGACGCATCAGCCGCGGTCGCCTACTACTTAAAATGCCCCTCGTATCCCAAACCTCTCTTCTTCTTCACGCTTCTCCTCCAGAGCCGGCCGAACACACCACCGCGAAGAATCTCACCAGCAGATTCCTCGCGCGCAGAGTCGCCTCGGGAAATCCTCTTTCCATCTTCAGTCGTTACCTCGATTGAAGAGAAAGGGAGGAGTTTCCTGAGAGACTTCCGAAGGTCTCACCAATGCAACGTGCGTGCTGAAGCGTCAATTCAATTCCAAGCAGCCCAACTGTGATACGCTCATTTCTTACTACATCCGGGTCGCTTTCCCATCATCAGTCACTGAGCTTCTTCATTGATGCACGCGTATATCGGTCCTTCGACAATTACACTTCGAGACTTCGGTCAACATGTTCCGCTCTTTCCACTCAAAGGATCGGGCTGGCAAGGCGGTCAAGTCGAGCAAGAGGTCGTTCCGCGAGCATACAAAGTTGAAGTTGCAGCAGAGTCTGAACAGCCCACCTGTGGGAAGGTATGATCAGAAGTTCCAGTTTGATAAGGCATCGTTCAAGCAAAATGGCTGACTGGGCCGATGTACAGTACACTGACCAGCCCCATCGTCGCTTTGATGGTGGGACCTGATCGTCGTGTGTTTGCTGCCCACGAGGACGTTCTCTCTATCTCTCCCTTCTTCGCCACGGCTCTCAAAGGCCAGTTCTATAAGAGCACGTCGAAGCGGGTGGAGCTGCCTGATGAGTGAGGGCACCATGCCGACCCATATTTCGATTCGCTGACGATTATTTCAGGCTGCCCGAGATCTTTTCCTGCATCCTCGAATACCTCTACAAAGGTGACTACTACCCACGCCTGCTTCACAACAAGCGTCACAACTCTTGGGAGCTCGAGGATGCTCAGGACCCACTCAGCCATGGTGGTCGCGGATCTGTCGAGTCTACAATATTTCATCCCGGTCTGGGCGGCGATCTGCTCAAAGACACCGCCATCTACTGCGCTGCCGAGAAATTCGGCTTGGAGGAACTGAAGCGCCTAGCTCTTCGGAAGCAGGGCCTTCAGTCCGGCATCCAAGTCGAAGTGATCTTGCGATCAGCTCGGCATGCGTATGAGAACACGCCTGACTCGGACTCAAGGCTTCGCGCTCATTACTTGGCACTGATTATCAGGAGTCGCAAGACTTTCAAGAGGAGCGAAACCATGCAGATGGAGATGGAGATAGGTGGAAGTAAACTGTATGGATAAGCGTGCATTCACAGTACAAATGCTTGGGACTAATACTAAGATGTCTAGGTTTTTCGACCTCTTCGTTGCGATGTGCAATCATGTTGATGACATTATCGAGGTGACTAACAAGTCATCTCCTAAGACCATCTAACCACATGGCCTGCTTCGTCGCAGTGATCAGGCCTAAGAGACTTCGAAGGAGCCAGATTGAATCAGCATACGAAAGGGACATTTCCACTCTCCTACAGACTGTTGCCAGATCGAGAGAATATCCTAGGAAAGCCGGCGAGCTTGGCGTTACCCATATAACACCGCTCTTGAACTCCACTTCTTACCAAAGCAACTTGAGGTCGGCCAACCTTGTGCGGTGGCCACGGTCTTTGGACCATGTCATCCACGATCTTCCAGCATTTAATCAATAGCGTCCTATGACCTCTCTCACAAGCTTTTAGCCCCTTCGGGAGCAGAGCACGGATTTACGATTTGCAGCAACATCTACCCATATCCATTTCCTTATCTTCCTACATAACGACATCTCTGATCTTTCGATCGGAGAAACACAGAGTCCTACGACTCCGACTCGCAGGTTTCCTTTGTTGTGCGTGATGATGGCGAGAGAAACAGTCTGCATGGCTGAAGCTGGCTGGTCTGCTTTGGCGACCGTCTTGAAGGTGGGCGGAGTAGCGAATCGCTTGCCGCGGAGCAGTGGAAGTGGTTGTTCCTTTTGTCGGAAAAGCCGCTGAAGCTGTGAAACGGTCCTGTGTGGTATTCAGACTGTCTGAGAATTGAGAGATTTGGCCACCTCATGCTTGTCACCAATGACTTATGTGAAGATGTCAACATATGCTGACCTTACGCCTGCAGGAATACTTGATATGTGTCTTGAGGTACTCCAGGAGCTCCTTGAATAAGATTGATAGAATCTTGTCTAGGGCAACGACTCGAATGCCCAGGACGCAACGCTATATGCGGCTAACGCTCCGAGACGTCCCTGATTGGTTTCTGGACTGCCCTCTGACACGGAGGATTGTTTGACAGCCTTCCCGAACAGGCGCATAGCCGCAATCAGTTGATATATTTCCGCGAGCTCTGATCAGCATCAAAACCTCTCTGAGAAAGGATTCGAGAGCAGATCATTGTATATAGGTCACGCCTGCTCCACCTAATTTCCAGCTCTGATTGTGATGCGCCGCTGGCGGCGTCCGCGGTCATGGTTTATGTTGACACTGAGTCTCTCTATCATCAATGTTAGTTTTGCGCGCCCTTCGAGAGATTCCTTCACGACAGACATCAGCATCTATACCTCCGATGCAGCACCTCACACACAATCAAGGGCTCTGGCCCCTCACGCCATCCCTCCGAGATCCCTCACCCCTCACGATTACGGCTTTCAGAATTTCCTCCATCTAGGCGGCGGCTGGAACCTCTACTACTCCAGCTGGCCCGCCTCAATCTTCCCCGTCCAGCCGGCCGTCTGGGCTTTGAGGCAACTCTACACCTCAATGGAAGTCAACGGCGGCAGCATTTGGCGGCTTTCACCGCCTCGCTACGAGATACCGTTAAGGGTCGGGAATGTGCTCTTGACCATGGAATCGAACCAGCCGATCGAGTGGGATCTGGTGTCGGCTTTTGGGACGAAATTACTGTATTATATGGATCGAGGGTTTGTAGGATTGTACAGCTTGATGTTGAGTCATGCCGCGAATGATGCGACGGTTTTTGTGAGTTTGAAGGTTATTGACAAGGCGAGGGGGCTGCGTGGATAGGAAAGGCACGGAGACGATGATGATGGAGGATGTAGCGGTGGTCTTGAGTGCGTGGGTTTTGACTTGATGGAATGTTGCTGTCGTTACTGATACCCGGCTTTCTGCCATTGTTGTCTGTTGATGAGATGTTGCATGGATTTCATGCAACTCTACTTTAACTTTAAAAGTTTATCTGGAATCCTGGTTCTCACGATCTGGCATCTCGATGCGCACGGTATGGTGATGGGTCTTCGACTCTAGGTTTTCAACTTCTTCAGCCAAAGTCATCAAGCCAACACGACTACGAATCAAACTTCCAATATCGCGACTCTGCCCCCCTTTTTCCCACACTTTTTCATATATCACCTCTCTCTCCTAAGATGTCGCACTTCCTTTAAAGCAAGATGATGGGTATAGTTTCTTTAACATCTAGTGGACATCTCCAATATCCTCATCCACACGCATCAATCATATTCTCAATACCAGGCATTGAACAGCTCTTCAACAATGATCATCAACCAAACTCATCTTGCCTACAATGCTAGAAAACGACACCTCCATCGCTCGCCCGGCCCATACGCCTACAAAGTTTGAAATCTATCTACCATGCATTCCCAACACCCTCCTCCAAATCTCCACCACAACCCCAACCTCATACAGGAGCAAACTATGTCTCAATATACACATCCTGATAAGACGCATACTCATGCCCCGATCACACCCCACCATTAATGGAAGCCAGACAATCACAGCTATCACCAGCATTCTGTAAATCATGATTACATCCCTCCTATCGAACATCATTGATAATTTCCTTCTTCCTCCGCTTCGC
>JAABUK010000674.1_pt1 | contig 69882 bp, 70 predicted proteins | sample 5559141 | NCBI WGS metagenome assembly JAABUK01 (sample SAMN10711869, study PRJNA513367) | rock metagenome | isolation source: Antarctica rocks | place: Antarctica: Victoria Land, Pudding Butte nord | collected 2016-01-03 | reverse complement strand
CTTGTCCCACCGCTACCGCGAGGTCGTAGTAGAGCTGGGCGAAGGTGGCGGTGCAGACCGGCCAGGGGTGGCCGCGCACCGTGACGTCGTCGCTGGTGTCGCCGTCGTAGCACCGATGAAGGCGCAGGTTTAATGATCCGCCATCTGTTGGGGGACTGTCCGAATTTTTGTGTGCGTGGCATGGCGTGATCTCCCTGGCTGCGGCCGGTGGAGTCGAAAGGATCACGCATGGACACTGACGTGGTGCACGCGGAAGGTGACTCTGGGTCGCTGGGCCCGGACCTGTCGGCTCTGGCCGAGGAGTTGGTCGCCGCTGCTCGAGGTCGCGGCGTTGAGCTGACCGGTCCTGATGGGCTGCTGACCGGGCTGACCCGGCGGGTGTTGGAGACCGCTTTGGAGGTTGAGATGGCCGAGCACTTGGGCCATGACCGGGGTGAGCGGTCGGGGTCGGGGAACTGGCGTAACGGGGCGAGCGCCAAGATGGTGCGCACCGATGTCGGCGAGGTCCGGATCGCGGTCCCGCGGGACCGGGCCGGTACGTTCGCCCCGGCGGTGGTCCCGAAGCACTCGCGCCGCCTGGGACGGTTCGATGAGGCCGTGATCAGCCTTTACGCCAAGGGCATGACGACCGGTGACATCGCCGCTCACTTGCGGAGGTGTACGGCACTGAGGTGTCCCGGGAGCTGGTCTCCGAGGTCGCCGACGCTGTGCTCGAGGAGATGGGGCAGTGGCAGAACCGGCCCCTGGCCCCCTGCTACCCGGTCATCCTGATCGACGCGATCGTGCTCAAGGTCCGCGACGGTTCCCCCGCACGCGGGAGGTGCCCCCAGTCGGCAACCGGCCGGTATACGTGGCGATGGGGATCAGCCTCGAGGGCGAACGGGACGTGTTGGGCATGTGGGTCGGCCCCAGCGGTGGTGAGGGCGCGAAGCAGTGGATGGGCCTGCTCACCGAGCTGCGGAATCGGGGCGTGGCCGATGTGTGCATCGTCTGCTGTGACGGGCTGCGTGGACTGCCCGACGCGATCACCGCGACCTGGCCACGGGCCACGGTGCAAACCTGCGTGGTCCATTTGGTCAGCAACAGCCTCAGATACGCGTCCAAGGCTGACTGGGCCAAGATCACCACCCAGCTGAAGACCGTTTACAACGCCCCGACCGTCGCGGCCGCGGAGCAACGGTTCGCCGAGTTCGCCGGCGCTTGGCAGACCAAGTACCCGGCGATGATCGCCATGTGGCAGCGGTCCTGGCCCGAGTTCACCCCGTTCCTGGAGTTCCCGCTGGAGATCCGACGGCTGATCTACACGACCAACGGGATCGAGTCCCTGAACGCCCGGTTCCGCCAAGCCACCCGCCGGCGAGGTCATTTCCCCAACGAGCAGGCCGCGTTGAAGATCCTCTACCTGACTGTGCGAGAGCGTCGACCCAACCGCAGCAACCCCACCGGGCAGATCAGCGGCTGGAAGAGCATCCTGAATACCCTGGCCATCACCTACGGCGACCGCCTAGGACTCAAGTAGCCATGGACGCCCACACAAAGAATCTGACAGACCCTCTGTTGGTCAAGGCCGCGTCAAGTGCGGGCGAACGGAGGTGGCGCGCTCTTAAGCTCCCCAGATGAGGCCGTCTCCGCGCGCCGCGCCGCTGGCCGGGCGCGAGCGGCGCGTCCAGAAGATGCCTGGAAACGGGCTTGTTCGGTTTGGGCTGGTTGTGGTTTTGGCCCTGCTCAGTGTTGGTGTGGCCACGGCGCAGGTCGGCGCCTTGCCGCGGGCAGTGGCTTCTTCGGGGGGCGTTGCGATTGCTTCGGCTGATGTGGCGTCGGGGGCCACGTCGGTTCCGCTGGGTCGGCATGTCGCTTTCGGTGCGTTTGTGGGCGGCCCGCCCGGGAGTGGTTCGCAGGTGTCCAAGTTCGAGACGTCGTTGGGGGCCCGGTTAGGCGTGGCGTCGAGCTTCCGTGGCTGGGGCGATGTGTTCCCTGATGCTGCGCAGCGCCGCGACACGGACTCCGGGCACCGTCTCCTTATTGCGTGGGATCTCGGCAGTAGCGGTGCGACCCGTTTCAGCACCTTCACCAGCGGCGCGCATGACGGGTACCTGGCCCGGGTCGCGGCGTCAGCGGCCAATTTCGGAAGACCGCTGTATGTGCGTCCGTGGCCGGAGTTGAATGCTGACTGGGTGCCGTTCCAGCCGACGGCTGGGGCGGACCGGCCTGCTGGGGGGACGCCGGCGCAATTTATCGCCGCGTGGCGTTACGTGGTCACGTTCTTCCGCGTTCACGGAGCGGGCAACGTGCGGTGGGTGTTTAACCCGACTGCTGATGTGTATCCGGAGACGACGGCTGTGTCTGCCATCTGGCCCGGCTCGGCGTACGTGGACGTGCTGGGGTTGGACGGCTACAACTGGGGCACGGGTGGCATCTTCACCTGGCGTACATTCGCTGACATTTTCGCGTCCCAGTACAGGCGGCTGGCGGCGTTGGCGCCGTCATTGCCGGTGTGGGTGTGTGAGTTCGGCAGCAAGGAACCCGGTCACGCTGATGGTGCGCCGGTCGATGCCCAGCACAGCAAAGCGCAGTGGTACAGGGATCTGCTGTCTTCCACCTCGTTTCCTAAAGTGTCGGCTTTGGTAATGTTCGAGGTCGAGAAGGAACGGGACTGGCGGGTGAGCTCGGACCCGGTGGCCAGGCAGCTCGTTGGTGATGCAGTGCGAGCCACCGCGGGCTGAGGTGCCAGCTCGCGGCGGCTCGCACTGAGCTAGTTCAGGCTTCGCGTCGGGGGACGAGTCGGAGGACGGCGCCGCCGAGGCTGATCAGGGCGAAGCTGGCCAAGGCGAGCCAGACGCTGTTGGCGCCGGTGAAGGCCAGGGTGGTGCCGACGCCGGTTCCGGCTGCCAGGGTGTGGGTGCTGGAATACATAAGGGTTACCACTTTCTTTCGGTGCGGGTGATGGTGTCGAGAAATGCTTTGCCTTGCGCGGCCTGAAGATAGATGTCGAAAGCCATTTCAACGAGCAAAAGGCTCGCCAAAACCATTTGGGCGGTGCCGCGTTCGCGGACAGTGACGACGCGTTCGAGACAGAAAATGGCGGTGAGCGCCAGCCAGATCGGGTGAAGGTCGATCCTGCCGTGCACCGACAAAGACCACACGATCGTGCCTAGGTAGGCCGCGGTAACCAGGACGCCCAGGTGGGTGAGCAGCTGGCGTCCCCAGTACCGTGCGGTGATCCGGGTCAGTCCGTAGTCCGCCAAGTTTTCCAGGGCGCCGCGTTTCCACCGGACCCGTTGCCGCCACAGGTCCCCCCAAGTAGTCATCACCTCGGTCTCAAGCAGGCATTGGCTGGGGCTGAGGATGGCGTAGCCGAGGTGCAGCAGCGCCAAGGTGAGCTCGTTGTCCTCGGTCAGGACCGTGGTGTCGTAGACCTGCGGCTGCCGGCGTGGGAGGCGGCCGCTCCCTCGGGCGTCGATGACCGCGCGTAGCGCCGATACCGAGAAGATGGTGGCTGTTCCGGTCAGGACCAGCACCCGGCCTTTGAGACGGCGCACGTCGCGGGCGTACCGGGCGTATTCGTTGCGTTGCAGCATGCCGACGAACCCGCCGCCCCGGCCGCCCCGGAACGTCCCACCCACCCCGCCGATTACCTTGGTGCCACTGCGGCTTCCCAGGGGTTGGCCAAGTTGCCGCAGCGCGCCTTCGATGAAACGCGGGTCCAACGCGGAGTCGGCGTCCATCACCATGACGGCGTCCATGGCTTGGAGCCGGGGGAGCACGACCTGCATGGCCTGGTTCAACGCGCCGGCCTTCTTGTCCAGGTTGCCGATGCTGGGCGCCACGACGGCCCCCCCACGGGCCAAAACCAAAGCTTCGGTGTCGTCGGTGCAATTGTCCGTGATGACAGCAATCAGATCAGGTCGCCGGCTCTGGTTTTCGAGCGAGTCAAGCGCGAGTTCAATGTTCGCGCTCTCGTTATGAGCCGGCAGCAAGATCACCAGCCGAGGGCCGTCCTCGGCCGAGGGCAAGCGCTCTAGGGCCGCCTCCAACGCCGAAGGCGCGAAGCACAATAGCGACCTATCGGTGGCAGCGGCCTCAAACCGACTCAAAAATGCGTGCTCCGCCGTGACCATCTGTAGAACTCCCCCATAGCTTCACATGAACCTCTCTTTACCTAAACTTGAACATACGACGGTAGCCTTTCGCGAGTTGACCGTTTCGAAAGAACACATGGTGTGACGTGCGTCTCAGTCCGCTTAGCAACGCCTGACACGAACGGACCGGATGACGGGCCCCTGCTCACGACCTGCGAACGCGATTCAGTGCGGCTGCACGCCCCAGGGGGTCGCCATCTTCGGCCAGTACGTAGCGGCCGTCGGGCTCGGCTACGACGTCGGCACGCGGCCTCGGGCGACGTTCCCGGCATACGGCGGCACTGTCTCGCTCCGTTGGGCCCGCGCAGGCACGAGCCGCGGATGAAGGTGCTCCGACCGGTCCAGGTGCTCGGTGAGCTGCTGATCACCGCCGGGGTGCTGCTGCTGTTGTTCGTCGGGTGGCAGCTGTTGTGGACCGACGTCGCGGCCACCCGCGAGCAGGGCGCGACGGTCCAGACCCTGGAGCGGCAGTTTGGCCACCCGCGCAAGGGTGTCAAGATGGCCGGCCTGACCGAAGTGCCTTCGGGCCAGGCGTTCGCGATCGTCCTGATCCCGCGGTTCGGCAAGAGCTACGCGCGTCCGGTGCTCGAGGGGACGACCTATCCGGTCCTGCAGAAGGGCTTCGGCCACTATGCCCGCACAGCCCTACCCGGCCACGTCGGGAACTTTGCGGTCGCCGGACACCGCACGACGAACGGCAAGCCGCTGAACCAGATCGCGACCCTGCGCAAGGGTGACGTCGTCGTCGTCGAGACCAGGGCCAGCTACTTCGTCTACGCCGTGACCGGTCACGTCATCGTCCGGCCCACCCAGACCGAGGTGATCGCCCCCGTCCCTCAGCACCCCGGACGGAAGCCCACGACGGCATACCTGACGATGACGTCCTGCCACCCGGAGTACAGCGCCCGGCAGCGCTACATCGTCTTCGCCACGCTGCAGCGGACCTTCGCGCGGGCGGACGGGCTCCCCGCGTCCTACCTGGCCGCCCCGACGGACGGAGGCTGAGCCGTGTACGGACCGCTCTGGCGGGCGCTTCCCGGACCCTGGCCGGTCAAGGTGTTCCAGCTGCTCGTGCTGGTCGCCGTGGTGGTCGCGGTGTGCTTCCTGTGGATCTTCCCGGCGATCGCGCCGCACCTGCCGTTCAACGACAACACCATCGACCCAGCCCGTGCGTCGGCCGTCGCGCGACGGCTCGCCGCCCTTGCCGGCGAGTCCGCCGCCTAGGGACTCGCCGTCCCGCGCTAGCTGGACGAGGACGTGGTCGACGTGGTTGACGAGGACGACGATGACGACGAGGTGGACGAGGTCGTGCTCGTCGAGGAGGACGTCTTCGTGGTGCTGCGGCTCGTCGACGAGGTCGACGACGTCGGCCGAGTGGAGGAACTGGTGGGCGGGGGCGTCGAGGTGGCGGTGGTGGTCGGCGGCGCCGTCTGGGCGATCACGAGGGCGATCTCGGTGCCCGAGGGGACCTTGTCGCCCTGATGCGTCTGCTTCAGGACGGTGCCCTCGGCGGCGCTGCTGGAGGCGAAGCTGATCGTGGCGTGCAGGCCCAGGCCGGACAGGGTCGTCACTGCATCGGAACGGTCGGACCCGACCACGTTCGGCACCACGACCTTGCCGCTGGACACCTTGACCACGACTGCGCTGCCGCCGTCGACGACCGTGGCGGCGGAGGGGTCGGTCGACACCACCGCTCCCTTGGCGACGCTGGCGTCGTCGACCGACTGGACCTTGGCCACCTTGAGGCCGACATCGGTGAGCGTCTGCTTCGCCGATGCCAGGGGGAAGCCTCTGACGTCGGGTACGCCGACCTGCCCTGGACCGCTGGAGACCCGGATCGTCACCGTCGTCGCCGGGGAGACGTTGCTTCCCGCCCTCGGGTCCTGGTCCACGACCGTGTCCTTGGGCGCGGTGCTGCTGACGACCGTGTCGACAGACGTCTTGAGCTGCTTGGCCTGGAGCACCTTGAGCGCCTGGGTCCGGGTCATTTTCACCACGTTCGGGACGCCGACCTTCGCCGTCCCCGAGGAGCCAGTGAGGACGGCCCTGGCGGCGAAACCGATCACGACGAGAGCAGCCAGGACGGCAAGGATCAGCAGCAGGTAGCTGCCCGCGTGCCGTCTCCTGGGGTCGTCGGCCGGATCGTGGCCGATCGGCGGCAGGGTTGCGGTATTCGTCGCATGGGCACCGGCCCGGCTCGGCCTTCGCCCCGTGCCGGTGCCGCGGATCCGCTCCGTGCTGCCGTCCACCAGCGTGGTCCCCCCGCCGGCGCGGGTGATCGTCATCGTGCGATGCTCGCCGGCCGCCCCGGCGCCGCCGGCGAGCCGCTCGGCCGTACCGCGCGCGGCCTCGCTGATCGGCCGGCCGGTGCGGGCGGCGACCAGATCGTCGCGGAACTCCTCGGCGCTCTGGTACCGGTCGTCACGGTCCTTGGACATCGCGTGCAGGGTGACCGCGTCGAGGTCCGGTGGCACCGAGGGCCGGTGCAGCGACGGCGGCTGCGGGCTCTCGCCGACGTGCTGGTAGGCGATCGACACCGCGGAGTCCCCGACGAAGGGGGGTCGGCCGGTCAGCAGTTCGTAGAGCAGGCAGGCGGTGGAGTAGAGGTCGGAGCGGGCGTCGACGGTCTCGCCTCGCGCCTGCTCGGGGGAAAGGTACTGCGCCGTCCCGATGACCGCCTGCGTCTGGGTCACGGTTGCGCCGCTGTCGGCGATGGCGCGCGCAATACCGAAGTCCATGACCTTGATGTCGCCGTCCTCGGTGACCATCACGTTGGCCGGCTTGATGTCGCGGTGGACGATCCCGTGGTGGTGGCTGTATTCGAGAGCGGTGAGGATCCCTTCGGTCACCCGCATCGCACGGATGGGGTCCATCGTGGCGCCCGTGCTCTGGTTCAGGACGTCGCGCAGGGTGCGGCCCGAGACGAACTCCATGACGATGTACGGCAACGTCTCCGGCCGGCCGCGCTCGTCGGTCGTGTGCTCCTCGCCGGAGTCGTAGACCGCCACGATCGAGGGGTGGTTCAGGCTGGCCGCCGACTGCGCCTCGCGGCGGAACCGGGCCAGGAACGTGGCGTCACGAGCCATGTCGGCGCGCATCATCTTGATGGCGACGGTGCGGCCGAGGCGGGTGTCCTGCCCGGCGTGCACCTCTGCCATGCCGCCGTGGCCGATGGACTCACCGACCTCGTACCGCTCACCGAGAATCATCGGGGTGGTCACCGGCCCAGCACCGCCTTCATGACCTCGCGTGCGACGGGCGCGGCGATCGTGCCCCCGAAGCCCTCCTGACCGGCCTTACCGCCGTCCTCCACAAGGACGGCGACGGCCACCACGGGGTTGCCTGCGGGGGCGAAACCGGTGAACCAGGCATGCGGAGCACGACCGGCGCCGTGCTCCGCGGTGCCGGTCTTGCCGGCCACGGCGACGCCCGGGATCTGCGCGTGGTTGCCGGTGCCCGACTTCACGACAGTCAGCATCATCGTCTGCAGATCGCCCGCCACAGCAGCCGTCACCGCCTGGGACAGCCGGCGCGGCGTCGTCCGGTCCACCACATCCAGGCTCGAGCTCCGCGCCTGCGCCACCAGGTACGGCGACATGAGTGTCCCGTGGTTGGCGATGGCCGCGCTCACCATGGCCATCTCCAGGGGCGAGACACGGACGTCGAACTGGCCGATCGCCGACTGCGCACTCTGTGGCGGGTTCATGCCGGAGGGGACGACGCTCGGGGTGACCGGCAGCGGCAGCTTCAGGTCCGTGTCGAAGCCGAACTTGTCGGCCTGCTTGCGCAGCGCGTCGCCCCCGAGCTTGAGGCCGAGGTAGCCGAACGCGGTGTTGCAGCTGACCACCAGGGCGTGCTCGACGGTGGTCCTGCCGCCCGATGTCGTCGCGCAGGAGTGGTTGCCATGGTTGGGCAGCGTCGCCGAGGTCTGTGGCAGCTTCAGGGTGCCCGGGCCGGGGATGAGGGTGGACGGCGTGTACCTGCCGCTGGAGAGGGCCGCCGCGGCAGTCACCAGCTTGAACGTCGAGCCGGGCGGGTAGAGGTCGCCGTTGACCGCCCGGTTGACCGCCGGGCGCTCGGGGTCGGCGATCAGCGACTTCCAGGCGGCGATGACGGGTGCCGCGGTGTGCCCCGCCAGAGCGCTCGGGTCGTACTGCGGGTGGCTGACCATCGCCAGCACCGCGCCGGTCCTCGGGTCGAGTGCCACCACCGCGCCGCGCTGATTGCCCAGCCCCTTGTCCGCTGCAGCCTGCGCCTTGGCGTCGATGGTGAGCTCGATGCTGGCGCCCGGCTGCTGGTTTCCGGAGACCAGGTCGACGACCCGCCGGTAGAACAGCTTGTCGGATGAGCCGGACAGCAGCGCGTTGTCAGTGCCTTCCAGACCCCCGCCGGCGCCGTAGATGTACGAGTAGTAGCCGGTGACCTGCGAATACAGCCGGGCCTGCGGGTAGGTTCGGCGGTACTTCAGCTCGTCCCGGGTGACCACGGAGGAGGCGATGGGCGCCCCGCCGACCAGGATGCTGCCGCGCTCGCGGGAATACGTCGCGAGCAGCGTGCGCTGGTTGCCCGCCCGGTCGCGCAGCGCGGCGCCCGCCACGAACTGGATGTATGTCGTGCTGATCAGCAGCGCGGTGAACAGCACCGTCACCACGGTCGCCAGCCGGCGGATCGGGGCGTTCACCGGGCAGTCACCAGCTCATCCGGAACGGTCGCGCCAGGCGCGGTATCCCCGGGAGCGGTATCGCCGGACGGTGCCTCGCTGACCGGCCGGCGGGCCTGGTCGCTGATCCGCAGCAGGATGGCCACCAGCGACCAGTTGGCCAGCAACGACGAACCGCCGGCCGACAGGAACGGCATGGTCAGGCCGGTCAGCGGGATCACCCGCGTCACGCCACCGACGACCACGAAACACTGCAGCGCCATCGAGAACGACAGGCCGACCGCGAGCAGCTTGCCGAAGCCGTCGCGCACCCCGAGCGCTGTGCGCAGCCCTCGCTCGACCATCAGCACGTACAGCAGGAGCAGCGCGAACACCCCGACCAGGCCCAGCTCTTCGGCGAAGCTGGGCACGATGAAGTCGCTCTCGGCGAAATAGGTCAGCTCCGGGTGGCCGCTGCCCAGTCCGGTGCCGACCAGGCCGCCGCTGCCCATCCCCATCAGTCCCTTGACCAGCTGGTCACTGACCCCGAGGGCCCGGGGCGAGAACGGGTGCAGCCACAGCAACACCCGCGACTGCACGTGGCCGAACAGCAGGTATGCGGTGTAGGCCCCCGCGCAGAACAGCACGAGACCGATCACGACCCAGGACCGGCGCTCGGTGGCGACGTAGAGCATCGCGACGAAGAGCCCGAAGAACAGCAGCGACGAGCCCAGGTCGCGTTCGAAGATCAGCACCCCCAGGCTCGCCAGCCAGGCGACGACGATCGGTCCGAGATCACGGCCCCGCGGCAGGGCGATGCCGAGGAAGCGCCGGCCGACCAGCGACAGGACGTCACGGGTCTGGACGAGGTATCCGGCGAAGAACACGGCCAAGGCGATTTTGGCGACTTCGCCCGGCTGGAAGGACAGCGGCCCGACGGCGATCCAGATGCGCGAGCCGTTGACGTTGCGGCCGAGCACCGGCACCAGGGGCAACAGCAGCAGCCCGAGGCCGACCGCCATGGCGGTGAAGGTCAGCCGGCGCAGCTGCCGGTGGTCGCGCAGCCACACGACGACGACGCCGGCAATGACGATCCCGAGAGCACTCCAGATCAGCTGGCGCAGGGCCATCTGCGTGGCGAGCGGCCGGTGGTGGGCCAGGTCGAGCCGGTGGATCATCACCAGGCCGAGACCGTTGAGCAAGGTGGCGATCGGGAGCAGCAGCGGGTCGGCGTACGACGCGCGCCACCGCAGCACCAGATGCAGCCCACCGGACAATACGAGCAGGCCCGCGCCATACGTCACCAGGTCCGGCGGAACGGTGCCGCTCACCGCGAGGCCCACGTTCAGGTAGGCGACCAGGACGATGCCGATCGCCAGCACCAGCAGCACCAGTTCGACATTGCGCCTGGTGCGCGGCGGGATGTCGGCCACGACACTCATCGGGTGGCCACGCTCACGGTCCCGTCACGCAGGGGCCGCCGGACGCCCTGAGCTGTTGGCAGCGCAGGGCCTGCCCGCTCAGGTCCAGCACGATCTGGCGGGCCCGCCCCTCGCTGGCCGCTTCGACGTGGGTTCGGACCATGTTGCGGTAGAACTCGGGCAGGTCCGCGGTGGCGATGTCGGTCTCGACCGTCACGTGGGACAGTCGCCACGACCCGATCTGCTGGGCCACACCGCGGTAGATCGCCACGCGCCCGCGGGCCTGCCCGACGAACCACTGCTGCTGGGACCACGTGTACGCCGCGAAGCCTCCGCCGCCGATCGCGACGAGTACCAGGACCAGCAGACCCACCCCGCGGATCCAGCGCGCGCGGCGGGAGGGGCCCTCCTCCGCGAGGGTGATGCCGGCGCCGCCTCTGGCCCCGGCGGCAGACCCGCCGGGGTCGCCGAGGGAGCCCGGCGGGACTACCGCGTCGGGGGCATCGGGCCCCTCGCCGCCCCCGCCCGGGGTGACCGAGCGGGTCAGCGCGGCCGCCTTGGCTGCCGGCGTCAGCGGCATGGCCTGCGTGGTGGACAGCGGGCGCTCGGCTGCCGCGCCGACGACCTGCGGCTGGGTGGGAGTCGAGACGTCCGTCTCGATGTCGACCACGTCCGCCACGATGCAGGTGACGTTGTCGGGGGCGCCGGCCTTGAGGGCGAGCTGTACCAGCCGGTCGGCCGCCTCTGCCGCGCCGGCGGCGCCCACCAGCACCTCGCAGATGGTGTCTTCGGCTACGTAGTCGGACAACCCGTCCGAACACAGCAGGTAGCGGTCGCCCGGTCGCGCCTCCCGCACCGAGAGGTCGGGTTGGTCGCCCTGCTGACCGGTGAGGACGCGGGTGACCAGGGAGCGCTGCGGGTGGTGCATGGCCTCGTCGGCGGAGATCCGGCCCTCGTCCACCAGCGCCTGCACGAAGGAGTGGTCGCGGGAGATCTGGGCGAACTGCCCGTCACGGGCGAGGTATGCCCGTGAATCGCCGATGTGGGTCAGGACCACCTTGTTGCCGGTTCGGAGCAGGGCGGTGACTGTCGTGCCCATGCCGCGCAGCGCAGGGTCGGCGCGCATGGCGTCGCGCAGGGCCTTGTTGGCGTCGCGCAGGGCCGAGCCGGAGAGCTCCATCGCCTCGTCGGCGCCGTAGGCGTCGCCATCGAGGTGCACCATCTCGCCGACGGCCAGCGAGCTGGCCACGTTGCCCGCGGCGTGCCCGCCCATGCCGTCGGCCAGGACCAGCAGGTGCGGGCCGGCATACCCGCTGTCCTCGTTGCGCGAGCGAACGAGTCCCACGTCGGTGCGGGCGGCGTAGCGCCAGGCGAGCGTCATGTCAGGGCCGCACTATCGCAGCTCGAGCACGGTCTGGCCGATCCGCAGCGTGCTGCCGACCTCGAGCGGGAGGGGTTCGGTCAACCGCGTCGTCTCGCCTGCACCGGCGAAGGTGCCGTTGGTCGAGCCCAGGTCCTCGACCACCCACCCCTGCGGCGAGCGGTAGATCCTGGCATGCCGGCCGGAAGCGAAGTCGTCGTCGAGGACCAGGGTGCACTCGGGGTTGCGGCCGATCAGGATCCCCGAGTCCAGCAGCGGCAGCGAGGTGCCGGCGAGCGGCCCGGCGGTGAGGGTCAGCGTGGTGGGCACGCGGCCGGATCTCCTGCCCCTGCCGTCGGAGGAGCCGGTGTAGGCGTTCGACGTCCTGGCCGCCCGGCGCGAGGCCCGCGACCGCTGTGCCCGCGAGGTGACCTGGGTGCCGTAGAGGTCACCGCGGAGCACTCCCACCACACTGAACACGAAGATCCAGAGCAACGCGAGCAGGCCCAGCCGGATGATCGTGAGGGTGAGCTCGCTCACGCCGCGGCCCAGCTGATCGGGGCCGACGGTGGTGTCCTCATCGGCGGCGCGCGCGGTAGACGATCGACGTGCGGCCCACGGTCAACCGGTTGCCGTCCTCGAGGTGCTCGCTGGTGATCCGGTTGCCTTCGACGAAGGTGCCGTTGGTGGACTGGAGGTCGCGGATCGTGGCGATCAAGCGGGGGCCGTCGCTGGTGACCCGAAGCTCACAGTGCAGGCGGGAGACGCCGGGGTCGTCCAGCACGATGTCGGCGGTCTCGTCGCGACCGAGGACGGTGATCGCTCCGAGCAAGGGGTAGCGCTCGTCGTCGATGTCGAGCCAGGGGCGGCCCGCGGCGTTGGCGTAGCCGCGGCCGGGTGGCTGTGCGGTCACCCGCGGCGCCTGCTGGGGGAGCGGTTCGACCGGCGGCGGTGCCGGGGCGGGACGCGGCCGGCTGGCCGGCTTGGCGGGTGCGGCCGACTCAGCTGGGCTGGCGGGCTCGGCCGGTGCGGCACGTTTGGTGGCCCTGGATCCGCCGGTCGTGGAGCTGCGGAGCCGGAATACCCCGGTCTCGAGGTCGGTCTCCGGGGCGAAGTCGATCTCCAGCGGCCCGCCGAAGCTGTAGCGCTGGCTCTCCGCATGCTCCTGCGCGGACGCGATGAGCTCGTCGGCGAGCATGTCCTCCATGTCGGCCAGCCGGTCGTAGTCGGTGTCGCTGAGCTCGACGCTGAAGCGGTTGGGCACGAGCGTGCGGCCGTGACCGACCGCAGCGGCACGGTCGTCCATGGCGCGGCGGATGGCACTGGCGATCTCCACCGGCTCGACCTCGGACTTGAACGCCTTGGCGAAGACGCCGTTGACCGCGCGCTCGAGGCGGCTCTCGACGCGGTCGAACAGTCCCACGGTGCTTCCTCCTTGGTCTTGGCGTTCGATCGTAACCGGGCGGCATGGACGTCGGCCGCTCCTGCGGAGCTCGCGGCGTGGTTTGGCGTTTACCTGGCCTTTCCAGCACAATGTGCGGGCGCGCGAGTGGCGGAACGGCAGACGCGCTGGCTTCAGGTGCCAGTGTCCGAAAGGGCGTGGGGGTTCAAATCCCCCCTCGCGCACAGAGGGTCAGGGCGGGACCGCGCCCGAGATGCCGGGACCGATGACCGCGCTCCACGGTGATCGGTCCGGGTGTCGTTGCCCCCATCCGGCGGCGTCGCTTCGCGCTCAGGAGAAGTAACCTCCACGACGCCGTCAGCGTACGGCTGTCAGCGCTTCCTCGATCGTGCGGGCCGGGTGTCCAGTCAGTGTTGGAACTGCTGTGCTCACCTGAGCCAGCCCGCCAGATCGAGCTGCCAGGTAAGTGCTGACCCAAGCGTCCAACTGCCATTGCTCGTCGGTCAGGCGCCGACGTGAGGCGTACGCCTCTTCGACGCTCTCGTCGGCGAAGCGGAAGGGCCGACCGAGCACTGCGCTCATCCGTTCGGCGGCCTCAGCGAAGGAAAGCGCCTCCGGCCCGGTGAGGTGATAGGCGGCCCCCTCGTGGGTCGAAGGGTCCCGCAGCACCGCAACGGCGACGTCGGCTACGTCCGCGCGCGCTACCGCGGCCAGCCGCCCGTCGCCGGCAGGGCCTCGGATCACGCCCTCGTGGTCGGCGAACAGCGGGAAGAAGTCGCTGTAGAAGTTGTCGCGCAGGAAGGTGAACGCCATGCCGCTTCGGCGGATCGCTTGCTCGGTGTCCCAGTGGTCACGCCCGAGGGTGAACACGGCGTCGGGCGCCGCGCCGTCGAAACTGGTGTAGACAATGTGGCGCACCCCCGCGTCGGCGGCGGCTTGGACAATGTGCGGTGCTGATCTCGCCGATCGGGTGCCTCGGCAGCCGACACCATGAACACCACATCGCTGCCCGCAAGAGCGGCGCGGGAAGCGGCCGCGTCGCCGTAGTCCGCCTGGCGTGCCTCGGGTGCCGCACCGGGTAGCCGTGGCGTGCGCGCCAGGTCACGCACGACGAGGCGGGACACCTGCGAACCGAGACCCTCTGCGACGCGGCGGCCAAGATGCCCCGTCGCTCCGGTGACAGTCAGCACACTCATTCCTGATCCAAGTCGTGGGCCGCCGGATCTGTTCCGCGGCCGAGATGGGACGCCCGCGGCCAATACCACCGAAGCGGACGCGAGATCCTGGTCAGCACCCTGGCACGCCGGCCTCATCCTCACCGGCGCCACCCTGGCGGTCCTGGTCGCCGGCATCGCCCTGTTCGGCCGCCGCGACCTGAACCAACAGACCTACCCGCCGCGTGCTCCTACCAGCGCTGGTTCAGGCGATCTGTGTGGATTGCAAACGAATCTGGGCAAAATGCCGCGGCGACAGTGGAGCTCCCGTCACTTGGGCAAAATGCCCTGCGACGCCTTGGCTCGGAGTACCCGCAGCGCGGCGGCGTCGACCTGCCGATGGAAGGCGCCGTCACGCTCGGCCCGGGCGAGCACGGCGTCGTACATCGACGGCAGGACGGACGGGTCGACGGTGAGGACCATGTCCCCTCCCGCGCGCACGAACAGGACGGCCCGCTGGCCCGGCGACCAGCGGGCGACCTGCCGGGACTGTCCCAGGTCGTCCGAGATGACCACGCCGGTGAATCCCAGCCGTCCGCGGAGCACGCCGCCGACGACTGTGGCCGAGAATGCGGCAGGCGTGCCTGCGTCGATGCGCGAGTAGAGAGCCGTCGACATCATCACGAAGGCCGCGCCACCGCCGACGGTCTGCCGGAAGGGCTCGAGGTAGGGATCACGCGATGTCGTCGTCGTGTCCGTGACGCCAGAGGTGGTGTCGGTGTTGCCGGTGACCCGGCCCAGGCCCGGGAAGTGCTTGACCGCTGTGCCGACCCCGGCGCTCGCCATACCGCGGGCGAATGCGGCGGCATGGTCGCCCACGCGGCTGGTCGCGTAGCCGAACTCCCGTCGGAACCGCCCGATCGGCGGGTTGGAGCTGGCGGCGGCGGCGCTCGGGACGGTGTCGGCGACCGGTGCGAGATTGAGATTGACCCCCGCCCGCTTCAGCTCCCCGCCCCAGCTGCTCGCCCGCGACCGCAGCGTGTCGGCGGACCACGTTCCCTGCTCGAGGGCGGTCGGTATGGCGCTGAAGCCGGACCCGCGCAGCACCTGGACGGCCCCGCCTTCCTGGTCGGTGGCAACGAAGAGCGGGACGCCGCCGGTCGCGGCGGACGACACCTGCCGGCGCACCCGGTCGACCACCTGCCTGGTGCGGGTGACCCCTGCGGTGCTGCGGCCGGTCAGCATCACGTTGCCGACGTGTCGGCGGCTCACGGCTGACAGCGTCGAGGCGCCCACGCCGGTGGCAACTCCGCCGACCATGAACAGTTGCCCCACCCGCTGCGCCAGTGTCAGCCGGCGCAACGCGGCGGCCGCCCGTTCGTCGCTTGAGGTCGAATGGAGCGGACGCGATGTCGCTGCGGTGCTGGTGGACGAGTGCGACGACGGCGTCGCTGCCGAGGTGGCTGACGGCGTGCCTGCCGAGGTGGCCGACGAGGCGCTAGGAGCGGAGCCCTTGCTCGTAGCGGATGGGGCCGGCGGCGCATTGGTGCACGCCGCGAGAACGACGGCGGCAGCCAGCACGACGGGCACGAGCCGGTTCGGTCGCATCGCGGCTCCAGCCGTGTTGTGGTCAGTCGCGCGTGACCGCGACGTCCGTGCCATTGACCGCGCCGACATCCAGGTGGAGGAGATGGCCCCGCAGGTGCGACCGATGGTGTGGCCCATGCCTCCGGAGACGCCGCCGGCGCGCTCGCCGTTGTGTGACGGTGAGTCTTGCCTCGCAGATCCGGTCGATCACCTGACCAGTCGGGGGTCGAAGAGGTCGTCCAGCTGGCCCGTCGGGCTCAGTCGGAAGTTGTGGCTCTTGCCGTCGAATGCCACGTGCAGGCTGACGGGGCCACAGTCGATGTCCGCTTCGGCGTCCGCCGGCGGCGGAGGAGGCGGCGGGGTGGTCGTCGTGGTCGACGAGCTCGTGCTCGAACTGGAGCTCGACGGAGTCGGCGTGGGAGTCGGCGTGGGGGTCGGCTTCGGTGGGAAGTCGGCCGGGACCACGCACAGGGCGGGATCAAAGCCGACCGACGCAGTCGCCCTCGCCTGCGCACCCGTCCCGGAGATGGCGGTGCCTCGCATCCGCACCGTCGCCGACGCCGTACCGTGGGGCCACTCGGCGCAGTACGCCGTGAGGGCCGCACCGTTGCGCTGGGCGAACGTGTCCGCCTCAGGCCGGCCGGCGCCGCAGCTGCCGGGCGCCTTGAGCGCCCGGAAGAGCTCGTCCAGGCCGGTGAAATTGATCGTCAACTGTCCTCGCCACTGCGCGCCCATCTCATCCGCCCCCGCCAGCGCAGCCGCGTCCGCAGCCGCCTGTGCGGCGCTGCGCTCGGTCGAGGCCGCACCGAGCGGCAACAGCATGATTCCCATGGCGAAGACCGCCATGATCGAGGCGAGGATCACCAGACCCATGACGAGCTGGCCCTCCTCGCCCCGCATATCCAGGCATCGCCGCAGAGCGCGTCTGATCAATCGCCGATCGTGCATCCCCGTTTCCCCCTCTCCCTGGGTGCCTGGGCACATAGGGCCTGGTCTCCGTCAAGCGTCGTGCACGACATCACTGCTGCTGCTCAAGGGTTCCTTCCGGCGCCAGTCAGGTATGGGTGACGTGGACGTTCTTGATGGTGGCAGCGGTCTTAGGTGCCCTTGCCAGGTATGAATCAGTCACTCCTGCGGGGAGATTGACGTCCGCGGTCGTGGTGTTGGCCGGCAGGGGAGGCAGGATCACCGTCCAGGTCTGCGGGTGGTTCTGCACCAACGTCGAGCCCATGCAGACGCAGGCTTGCCGCGGCTTGGTGTTGGGCTGCCAGCGGTACTGGTACGGGAACAGTCGGACGTCGGACGTTCGATCGATCACCGTCAGGAAGTTGAGGTACGCAGCGGGAGGTACGGCGCTCTCGTTGAAGACGAACCCGCTGAACATGCTGGGCGCCACCCGGGTGTCGGCGTTGACGGAGGCAACGCTCAGTTGCAACACCGTCTGCTGTGCCTGTGCCTCGAGTCGGGTGACCGTGACCTTCAGCGGATCCTTCTGGAACGGTGGGCCGAGCGTGACCGATCCCAGGTCGGTGCTGGGTGCTGCCGCGTTCAGCCCCGCCCCGATCACCTCCGCCGCGAGCTTGGCAGCGGCATCCCCAGCGGGTGTGGACGGCGAGATGGCGCTGCCGGACGATGGCGCTGACGACGAGCTCTTCGGGGGGGCCGGGGTCCCCCGTGCATCCGCTCAGCAGCGCGGCCAGTGCCGCGATGGTCGCACCTAGGCCGAGCTGCGCTGTGGCCCGGTCCCACGGGTTGCCTCGGCCTTTCATCGAGATGCCTTGGTAGCGAACTGCACGCTGACCCGCCGGTTGAGGGCCCGGCCGCCTGGGTCACTGTTCGATGCGACGGGATGGCTCTCGCCGCGGCCGACTGCAGTGAACGAGACGCCAGGAGCAAGTCTGCGCAGGGCCGCCGCAACGCTCCGGGCGCGGCGCTGGCTGAGGTCCTGGTTGTGTGTGGTGCTTCCGGTGTTGTCCGTATAGCCCGTGACCTGCACCGCGCCAGCAGCGCTTTGCTTGATCTTGGCCGCGACCGTCGCGAGCCGGCTGGTGGCGGCGGGGTTCAAGGAGTCCTTGTCAACGGCGAAGAGCACGTCGGAGGAGATGTCGATGCCGGCCTTGTCGTGGGTGCTCTGGCTCCGCACGCTGTTGTCGGTACTCGTCTGCACGGCCAGCAGGTCGGTGACGAAAGGTTTGACGTTGGTGACGGCCGCGGCCGCCGTCAGGTCGAGTTTGGGCCACCCCTGACCCATGATCACCGCGGCCCCGTTGCCGGTCGCGGGAGTCAACTCGGGGCCGTCGGTGACCGGTACGTCGGGGAGGATGTACCCCTTACCGGTGACGTCGACGTCGACGCTCGTCACGCCTGTCGGTAGCGGGGGGAACGCCGCGGCGAAGGTCACCAACTGGGTCTTGGCGTCGAACCGGGGGACGCTCTTGCTCATGGGGGTGCAGATGCACTCCGGCGCGCCCTCGGTCTGGATCGGCCGGTAGACCTTGCCGGCCACCTTGTCGACCAGGCGCAGCAGCCGCAGGCTCGAGTCCATTACGTAGCCCTGGTCGGTTGACTTGGCCCCGTAGTCGAGGAACACGCTTGCGCTCGACCCCTCAAACGAGCGCTGTGTCTTGTCCACCGTCCCGATGCTGAGGTACAGCACCGTCGACCCACTGACGCGGCGCACCGCGTGGACTACGCCGACGAACGGGGTGCCGAGGTTGGATGCGAAGGAGAAGTGCCCGGCATCGGGGATGGCGGGAGGCGTGTCGGCCTGGGTCGCCGAAGGGGCCGCACCGAACGCGACCAGGGTCAGCAGGGCGGCGAGCCCGAGCCTGGTAAGACCTCTGCTCAGCATCGGATCCTCCCCCGCCGTTCGTCGTGGCTGGTCAGTCGACCACTTCGAGGGCCGAGGGTCAAAGTCGTCGAGATCCCCCGGATCTGAGCGAGAGCCTGCTCACCGCCGGCGTAATCGGCCGTGCAGCGCCCGGTGCCGACAGACATGAACCTGGTGCCGACAGACATGAATGGGAGACCGCCCCCTCGCAGCGGCCCCCCAGTCACGCACGACCTCGCCCGTGCTTACGGCATCACCGCTGAAGGCCAGCGCCGTGACGACGGAGACTGCCAGGAACTCGCTGGAGGCCTGGCCCGCCTCGCGCAGGGAGACCAAGCGGGCCTTCCGAGCGGTCAGCCACGTCTCCGCCTTCAGGCGTGTCATCGACGTGCGTGTTCTCAGTCGCGTCATGGTCTCCCCCTCTCCGGACCTCGGCACTTGGAACTCTAGGTCGGCGCCGGCTGCCCGCCATGGGACCGTGGACCCGCTCCAGGGGGCCTATAGGCCCCCGCTCGACCACCTGCTCGACCAGCCATCCGCGGGCTGGGGAATCTGTCGGCTGAGAGCTCCAGGTGGCACAGTGGGCGGCGTGACGGAGCAGTTGCGGGCGCGGAGCGATAGGCGCTTGTCCGCGCAGCCAGCGGACCCGCGCGAACTTGTCCGGCGGGTGGTCGAGGCACACGACCAATTCCTCGCGACCGGCCAGACCGGCCCCCGGGTACGCCCTCTCGTCGCCGCGTCCTGGCAGCGGTGCCTCGCAGGTGGTCTGGATCCGGAGCGCTCGCTTGCCCCCGTCGAGCTGCTCGATGAAGAACTGGAGCAGTGGCGGCAGAGCCACCCGCTCGCGAGTGCGCTGCCCGTCATCCGGCGGCTGCTCGGCGACTACGCGAAGGAGGCGGGGCTGCTGGTCGCCGTGAGCGACGCAGCGGGCCGGCTGCTGTGGGTCGAGGGCCAGACCAGGCAGCGATCGCGGGCGGAGCGGATCCACTTTCGTGGAGGGTGCCGACTGGTCCGAGGCCCACGCCGGCACGAACGCCCCTGGTACTGCCCTCGCGCTGGACCAGCCCGTCCAGATCTTCGCCGCGGAGCACCTGTCGCGCCAGGTGACTCCCTGGAGCTGCTCGGCCGCCCCCATCCATGACCTGGGCACCGGAGCCGTGCTGGGCGCGCTGGACCTGACCGGCGGCGACGAGGTCGCCGCGCCGCATACCCTCTCGCTGGTGCGGGCGACGGTGGCGGCCGTGGAGGGGGAGCTGCGCCTGCAGCGCCTCATGTCGGCAGAGACCTACCGCCAGCCGCGGCCGGTGCGCGCGGCCCGGCCGGACGGCGCGAGGCTGCAGGTGCTGGGCCGGGACGTGGGACTGTTGGAGCGGCCCGGCGCGATGACGCGGCTCAGCCTGCGACACAGCGAGTTGCTGATGCTGCTCGTCGGCCACCCGCAGGGGATGAGCGGCGAGCAACTCGGCGCCGCCCTGCACGAGCACGACCTCGCCCCGGTCACCCTGCGCGCCGAGGTGTCCCGGCTGCGCATCGTGCTCGGGCCGTCGGCGCTGTTGTCCCGTCCGTACCGCCTCGCCGAGCGAGCAGGCACCCTGGCCAGCGACTGGGCCGACGTCCGTTATCTGGTCACCCAGGGCCGGGTCGGATTAGCCGTCGACCGTTACCGCGGGCCCCTGCTCCCGGTGTCCCAAGCCCCGGGGATCGAGCAGATGCGCCGGGAGTTGCACGAGAGCCTTCGCGCCGCGCTGCTGCACGCCGGTGAACCCGATGCCCTCCCGCGGTTCGCCGACACAGACCACAGTCGCCGCGACTGGCAGGTATGGCGCGCAGCATCGGCAGCGCTACCCCCGTCGTCGTCCCGCCGGGCGCAGGTGGAGGCGCATCTGGTCCGTCTCGACGGCGAGCTGGCCGCTCAGGGCATGGCCAGTCGGTAGTAGCCGGGGGCCTCCCGCCTGCAACGTTGCTGCAACCATCACCGGCCTACGGTCGACGCGAAAGGGCCGGGCACCCGTCCGGCGTTCTCTGACGATGGAGTCGCACCGCAGAGGGCGCCCGGATCATCACCGGAGGTGAGCGCGTCGACCTCGGCGGCGACCTGTCCGGCGGCTACTACGTCGCACCGACGAACTTCGAGGGCAACAACCAGATGCGGGTCTTCCAGGAAAAGATCTTCGGCCCGGTCGTCTCGGTCACGAAGTTCGCCGACTTCGACGAGGCGATCTCGATCGCCAACGACACCCTCTACGGCCTCGGTGCCGGCGTCTGGTCACGGGAGACCAACACGGCCTACCGGGCCGGGCGCGCGATCCAGGCCGGCCGGGTGTGGACCAACTTGCTACCACGCGTATCCCGCGCACGCTGCGTTCGGTGGCTACAAGTCCTCTGGCATCGGCCGCGAGAACCACCCGATGATGCTCGACCACTACCAGCAGACCAAAAACCTCCTGGTGTCGTACTCGCAGGACAAGCTCGGCTTCTTCTAGACCGATGACCGCTTCTGAGAGCACGACCGGCACGACCGGCACGACCGGCACGACCGGCGACGCCGCGCCCGTCGAGCGTGTCTCGGTGACCCCGGAGGCGGCGGACCTGCTCCGCCGCCTCCGAGCCGAGCATGGCCCGTTGATGTTCCACCAGTCCGGCGGGTGCTGTGACGGCTCGTCGCCGATGTGCTACCCGGCCGGGTAGTTCCTCACCGGTGCCGCCGACGTCCACCTCGGTAACCTGACTGACCTGACTGCCGAGGGTGACCAGGGTGACCAGGGTGACGTCGCCGCGGAGCCGATCGAGGTGTGGATGTCGCGCGAGCAGTTCGCCGTCTGGTCGCACACCCACCTGACGATCGACGTGGTCTCCGGTCGTGGCGCGGGCTTTTCGCTCGAGGTGCCGACCGGCCAGCGGTTCCTGATCCGCTCGAGGCTCTTCACCGACGAGGAGACGGCGGCGCTGGAGGCCATGCCGGCGCTCTGACGGCTTGCGACGGACGGCTTGCTCTGACGGCTTGCGACGGACGGCTTGCGACGGACGGCTTGCGACGGACGGCGCGAGGGACTCCGGCGACCCGCCCGTCGGTAGGCTCCATCCGGTGCAGTCCTTCCCGTCCCGGTGGGGGGGTGGTCGCGGGTGACACCGTCGGCAGGCCCCTGGGTGAGCCTCGGACTCCGGCCGGTGCTCGTCCTTCTGCTTCTGTGCGCAGGGTGCAGCTCGGGGTCGACGACGCTCGCGCGCACGGCTCGACCCTCTTCCTCAAGCGTCCCCCTGCCCTCGGTCAAGGACGGCCATCTCACCTTCAGCGTGCTGTTCCTGCGCTGCGGCCTGACTGCGGTGGCGGGCACGCACAGCGAGGGGACGCCGGAGGGCCAGTACTGCCAGACCCGGCTCCGCGTCGTCAATGCCGACCCGGCCGACCACACGTATGTCGCGCGCCGGCAGCTGATCGCCGGCGCGGACGCCGCCCACGCGAAGCCGAGCGCCTTTGCCATGGCGGTGCGACGCCAGCTCGACCAGGTGACCATCGGCGGCCACGACCTGATCGAGGTCGAGGTCTGGTACGACGTGCCGAAGGGCGCACGCGTCACCGGTCTGCGCGTCGGCGGCGACCGCGACCAGACGGGTTTCCTGGACACCTCGACGATCCCCTACGTTCGCGGCGGCGCCTTCGTCCCGGTGACGCCGGCGAGCTGACCGGGCACCCCCAGGCCCCCGGTGAGGACCCTGCAGGGCGACCGCGGTCGCGGACGGCGGTAGGCGCGGCGGCTGGCATGCTTGAGCAGTCCCCGCCCTCCCGAAGTACCGAACCGGCAAGGATCCCGATGACCTCCCCCGTGACCGATGCGCCGCCCCGCGGTGGCATCGGCGTCGCTCTGGACGAGCGGCGGACCGTGGTCTCGGATGCGCTCAACGCCTTCGTCGCCCTCCGCGGACTGCTCGGGCAGGACCGCGTGTTCCTGCTGGAGTCGCTGGCCGGACCCGATGTGGACCGGCGCTCCTCGGCAATCGGTTTCACCGGACTGCTCCGGATCGAGGTGACCCGGGGACAGGTCGGCATCAGCGGCCAGGAGCGGGTCGCCGCCATGGCTCGCGCGGCGCTCGAGGACGCCGGTGCGGTCAGGGCCGACGGTGTCGGGCTGATGCTCCGCGACGACGACGCGCTCTGGGAGTTGCCGCGGATCGTGCAGGACCAGTTCGCCGTAGCCGGGCTGGACGACACGGCATACGGTTTCGGGTTCCTGACGTACTACGGGTACGACGCGGTCCGATACATCGAGGCTCTTCCCCGGCTGATCCCCGGCCCGGGCGACGGCGCTGACCTGGTGCCGGACGCGACGTTCGAGCTGACGCATGGCGTCGTCGAGGTCGATCTGCGGACCGGTGAGGCCGTTTTGCGATCGGCGGAGTGCGACCTGTGGGAGCCGGCCAACGTCGAGGCGATCGTGCGGACGCTGGAGATGGCCGCGGAACAGCCGCGGCGCACCGACGTGCCGGAGGTGCCCGCGCCGCGGGGGGTCACCGACAGCATCGAGCGGGACGGCTATCTGGCCGGCGTCGAAGTGTGCCTGGGGCACATCCGGATCGGCGACATCTACCAGGTGCAGTATGGCCACGAGATCCGCGTCACCAGCGACATCGACGACATCTCGGTCTACCAGCGGCTGCGGATGCGCAACCCCTCGCCGTACATGGCAGTACTCCCCGTCGCCGGGCACGTGGTCGTCTGCGCGAGCCCGGAGCTGTTCCTGCGCACGGAGGCCGGTGTCGCCACCATGCGGCCCATCGCGGGAACGGCTCGCCGCACCGGCGACCCGGAGCAGGACGCCGCGGCCGTCGCCCGGCTCCAGGCCGACGAGAAGGAGATCGCGGAGCACATCATGCTGGTCGACCTCTGCCGTAACGACCTCGGCAGGGTCGCCGCACCCATGTCGATCGACGTCGACGAGTTGATGGTCGTGGAGAACTACTCGCACATGTTTCACCTCGTCTCCAACGTCACGATTCGCATCCGCGAGGGGGTCGGGCCGTACGAGCTGATCCGCGCGACCTTCCCGGCCGGCACGATGACCGGCGCCCCGAAGGTGCGGGCGATGGAGATCATCGAGGAGCGCGAGACCAGCCGCCGCGGCCTGTATGCCGGTGCATTCGGCCTGGTCGGCGCCGGCGGCTGGAGCAACCTCGGGCTCGGGATCAGGATGGCCACCAAGCAGGGACCGGAGTACGTACTGCGGGCGTCCGCCGGCGTGGTGGCCGACTCGGTCCCGGAGTCGGAGTGGTCCGAAACGCTGGCCAAGATGGGTGCGAGCTATTGGGCGGTCACCGGGGAGGAGCTGTCGTGAAGGTTTTGCTGATCGACGCGTTCGACAGCTTCATCTACGTCATCGACCAGTACCTCCGTGGGCTGGGCGTCGAGCCGACAGTGGTCCGCTCGCACAGGGGCGCGGTCGATACGGTGCGTGCGGCCGCGCCGGATGCTCTGCTGCTCGGGCCTGGCCCGGGACACCCGCTGACCTCGGGTCACGTCGAGCTCGTCGAAACCTTCGCTGGACAGATCCCGATTCTCGGGGTGTGCCTGGGGCATCAGGCCATCGGCGCGGCATACGGCGGGCAGGTCACTCCTGCCAAGCACCTGATGCACGGCAAGACCAGCGTCCTCGACCACGACGGCCGCGGTGTCTTCGCCCGCTCGGAGCCCGATGCGGTCGTGACCCGGTACCACTCCCTCGTGGTGACTGAGGAGAGCGTCCCCGACGAGCTGGAGGTCACGGCTCGATCGCGTGACGACGGATACGTCATGGGGCTGCGACACCGCAGCCTGCCGATCGAGTCGGTCCAGTTCCATCCCGAGAGCATCATGACTGTCGCGGGGCTGGACATGTTCCGCTCGTTCTTCGACACCCACACTCCCGGGTGGGACCGGGTGGGACCGGGTGGACCAGGCGGGCTGCCCTGATCAGGGCGATGAGGTGCATCCGGGAGACCGAGGGGGCCGGTCGGGCTAGGCGGGGTGGCAGGCGGGGTGGCAGGCCAGGCGGCCTAGGCGGATGACGGCGCTGCCGTTGCGCAACTTACGGTCGCCGTTGCGCAACTTACGGTCGCCGTTGCGCAACTTACGGTCGCGGAATCCGCTCCTCTAGGCTTCGACAGCCACCACAACTTGAGCAATGCGACGGTTGGGCGCGGCGGGCCGGGCGGGCGAGGCGGATGACGGCGACTGACCCGGGTCGGCTTGGCTCGGTCTGCTTGGCTCGGGACCGGGGCAGCCGAACGCCGACCGCAAGGGGGTGCCCGTGAGCTTCGGAACCCTCGCGCTGGTCGTAGGCGCCGGGCTGCTCGGGCCGGTGCTGGCCTGGCGGTGGGCGTGGCACGTGCCGGACGTACTGGGAGTACTCCTGGCCGGCATCCTGCTCGGCCGCTCCGGCCTGAGGTGGCTGGATGCGACGGACCCGACCTTCTCCTTCCTGGCCGACGTCGGCTTCGCGCTGGTCATGTTCGTGGCGGGCAGCCACGTGCCGGTAGCCGACCCCACCCTGCGCGCGGGTGTGCGAGTCGGCGCAGCGCGCGCCGCAGCGGTCGGCGTCGTGGCAGCGCTCCTCGGTACGGCGGTGGCAGCGGTCCTCCACAACGGACATGCCGGGCTGTATGCCGTGCTGATGGCGTCGTCCTCGGCCGCGCTCGTGCTGCCCATCGTCGACTCGCTGGACCTCGGTGGACCCGCAGTGCTGCAGCTGCTGCCGCAGGTGGCTATTGCGGACGCCGCCTGCATCGTCGCCCTGCCACTGGTGATCGACCCCGCCCATGCTGCGCGAGCAGCCCTCGGCGCGATGGTCGTTGTCGCGTGCGCGGCGCTGCTGTATCTGGTGCTGCGGCGGTACGACCAGAGCGGCGCTCGACGGAGACTGCATCACGTGTCCGAGGTGCGGAGGTTCGCGCTGGAGCTGCGGCTGCAACTGGTGGTGCTCAGCGCACTCGGCGCGCTGGCCATCCGGCTGCACGTCTCGATCCTGCTGGCCGGTTTCTCGTTCGGGTTGGTCGTCGCCGCGATCGGCGTTCCGCGGCGCCTGGCCCGGCAGCTGTTCGCGCTGACCGAGGGCTTCCTCGGGCCGGTGTTCTTCGTGTGGCTCGGCGCCGCGATGGACCTGCGTGAGCTCAGCGGGCACCCGGCATACCTGCTGCTCGGTCTCGTGCTGGGACTGGGGGCTGTGCTGGCCCATCTCGCCGTCCGTGCCCTCGGGCAGCCGGCGCCGCTGGCGGTTCTCGCCAGCGGCCAGCTGGGCGTTCCGGTCGCGGCGGCAACGCTCGGCAGGCAGCTGCGGTTGCTGCGTCCCGGAGAGGCGCCTGCACTGGTGCTCGGCGCACTGGTGACCATCGCCGCCGCAGCGGTAGTAGGCCGGGCCGCCGCCCGGTCTGCCGGCACCGCAGCCTAGCTTGCGGGGACCGGGCCTGGTCCTTCGCCGGGTGGCGGCGTCGGCCCTGCCCCGCCGGCCCCCGGTCGCTGGGCTTTCAGGGTGAGGCCGTGCTTGCCTGGAGCGTCGTTGACGATGGTGAGGGCTTCGCCGTCGATGGCGTAGTGGACCGACCCGCTCAGGACGGCGATGACCGTGTGGTCGAGGAACATCAGTTCGGCCCGGCAGGCGATCCGGGTCATCACCGCCGGTCGCAGGGCAATGGTGCCCCGGCGCTGGCCCTGCCCGGTGAGCGAGGAGACGGCGAGCCCGCCGCTGTTGCAGCCGGTCCGGACGATGCCGTGCTCGCCGCCGCCGTCGAACGTCACGCTGGCACCCGTCCCCTTCGGCAGCGGGGAGGTCACCGTGCCTACGGAGGTGCCCTGGATCGCCCACGTCGTGCCCAGCAACTCCTGCCCGCCCTGCTCGTGCAGGGTGAGTCGCTTGGTCGGGGAGCCGATGGTCAGCGTCGAGCCGTCGAGCGCCGCCGCGGGTGCGCCGGACAGCAGCGCGGTCAGCCGGGAGTCCTGCGCCCCGAGACCCGGTGGGCAGGCCATCGCGGTAAGAGCGACCCTCTTGACCCGGAGTGTCCGGCCGTCGAACGAGTAGTTGCCGCTGAGCTGGTTGCATCCGGCGTCGAGCGACAGCGTCGTTGTCGTGAACCCGAGACGGACCGTCGAACCCGGCGCCAGCTGCCGGCCGATCGCCGTGGTGCCGGTGAAATGCCGCCCGACGAGCGCCGTCCGCGCGTCGGGCCGACTCGACGAATTGGACGAGCCGGGCGAGCTGGCCGAGCTGGCCGAGCCGGGAGAGCCGGGAGAGCCGGGAGAGCCGGACGAGCCGGACGAGCCGGACGACGAGCCCGTGCCCACGCCGTCACCGATGGCCGCTCCCTGGGCCGACCCGCAGCCGGACAGGGCGAGCACCAGCCCCGCTCCTGCTGCGGTCGCTCGCCCGAAAGTAGGGGCGTGAGGAATCCGGCGCATACCGGTAGGACGCCCGGGACGGGCCAAGCGGTTCCTTAGGCCGGCCGGGCAGGGCTATGAGCCGAGGGCGCCACGGGCTCGCGCAGGCTCCCGAGCCAGGACCGCGCGCGGGCGAAGTCCTCGTCACCGGTGCCGGCAGCGACCCGGACCGGCGCGCCGTCGGCTCGCGGGTACGAGCCGAGGAACACGACGTGGGCGCACACCCGGCGCAGCCCCATCAGGGTCTCGCCGAGCCGCTCGTCCGCCACGTGACCCTCGCAGTCGAGCGAGAAGCAGTAGCGCCCGAGCACCTCACCTGTGGGGCGCGACTCGATCCGGGTGAGGTTGACCCCGCGCGACGCGAACTGGTCGAGCAGCTGGAGCAGCCCTCCGGCGTGGTCATCGTTCTGGTACAGCACGAGGGTGGTCTTGTCCGCTCCGGTCGGCTCGGGCAGCCGGCCCGGTCGCGATACCAGGACGAACCGGGTCACGGCGGCGGTGTTGTCCTCGATGCCGCTGGCCAGCACCTGCAGACCGTACTTCTGCGCGGCGACCGGTGCGCAGACCACTGCCTGGTATGCCGCCGCCCGGCCGTCAGCGAGCCCGGCCGCCGCCGCCGCCGTGGACAGCGCCGGCACGTAGCTCGCGGCAGGAAGGTTCGCGGCCATCCAGCCGCGTACCTGCGCCCAAGCGTGCGGATGGGTGCCGACGGCGCTGACCGAGGCGGCCGGCGTACCGGCTGGTGCGGCCAGGACGAAGCTGATCGGTACCAGCACCTCGCCGACGATGACCAGCGGGTCACCTGTCGCCAGGGAGTCCAGGGTTGCGGTGACGCCGCCTTCGACGGAGTTCTCGATGGGGACCATGGCGAAGTCGACCCGGCCCTCCCGTGCGGCACCTAAGGCGGTGTCGACGGTGCCGAGGGGCACCCACTCGGCGCCCTCAGCGGCCGGCCACGCCTGCAGCGCCATCTCGGTGAAGGTGCCCGGAGGCCCGAAGTAGGCGTAACGAGTCCTCACGCCGAGCAGCGTATGCGCCTGGCGACGTCAGTGCTTCGAGCGGTTGTGGTGGGTGGTCCCCGTGCCGCCCGACGTCTTGCTTCCCGGCTTCTTCGTGACCGGCTTCTTCGTGCCCGACGTCTTGCTGCCGGGCTTACCGCCCGCGTTCGGCTTCTTCGTCGTGCCCGACGAGATCGCGGGCGTCTTGCGGGTGGAGCCGGCCCCGGCCCGGTCTGCGGCGCCGGCACTGCCCGCGGCGCTCGGGCTCGACGCCTGCTTAACCGGGGAAGAGCTCCCGGCGGCCGCGGCGCGCACTTCGGGAGCAGCGCTGGCGCTGCGCCCGCTCGATGAGGCGAGGGCTTGGCTCGAGACCGCCGGCAGCGCGGGGGTCGGCCGCACGGCGCGGGTGCTCGTCGATCCCGTCGGTGCAGTCGATCCCGTCGGTGCGGTCGATCCCGTCGAGACGCTGCTCGTGGCCCTTGGCTCCGACGCGCCGCTGTGTGCCGGAGCGGAAAGTGCCGGGGGGGCATCGGTGAAGGGCGACGTGCCGGGGTTGACGAGCACCGCCACGCCCGACGCGGCAGCCGCGACGGCGACCGCGCCAGCCACCCGGCGACCCACCCGGCGACCTACCCGACGACCCAGCCCCAGATCTCCGCGCCGGGGCGAGGCAGCGGGCTGGGCGGGGCGCGCCGGGGTAGCCGGCTCGGTGGTGCGAACCAGAGGGGTCGGCAGCGCGACGGTGCGCGACCGCCCGTGCGCCAGGTCGTCGAAATAGCTCGCCGCCTGCGAGGCGGTCGGCCGGCCGGCCGGCTCCCGAGCCGTCATCGCGGTGAGCACCGCCGACCAGCTCGCCCCCAGCGACTGCGGCACCTCGGGCTGCCGGTGCAGTCGCGCGACGGCACTCTCGACGGCCGGGCCGGGGTATGCGGTCTGCGCGGTGAGGCATTCCAGCAGGAGCAGGCCCAGCGCGTAGACGTCGCTGGGGTAGCCGACGCGGGCGCCGAGGACCTGCTCGGGGCTGAGGTACGGCGCCGTTCCCAGCATCAGTCCGGTGGCGGTGAGGCGGGTGCCGTCGACGATGCGCGCAATACCGAAGTCGGTCAGCCGAGCGAACACCGCCCGGGCGGCGTCGCCGGAGTCGGTGCCGGTGTCGCCAGACGGGTCCGCGAGCAGCACGTTGGACGGCTTCACGTCACGGTGCACGAAGCCGGCTGCGTGGATCGCCGCGAGGGCGCCGGCGAGCTGGGCGCCCATGACGGCCACCTGCGCGGGGTCGACGGGGCCGTGCTCGACAACCTCCGCGAGGGTCCGGCCCTCGACAAGATCCATCACCAGGAAGCACCGGCCGGCGTCGCTGTCGGCGTCGTAGACGCGGACCAGATGCGGGTGGTCGACCTTGGCCACGATCTGCGCCTCGATGGACATCCGGCGGGCCATCGTCTCGTCGGCGGCGTCGGCTCGCAGCACCTTGACCGCAACCGGCCGGTCCATCACCCGGTCGTGTCCCCGGTATACCGAGCTCATGCCGCCCCGCCCCAGCAACGGGCCGAGCTCGTAGCGTCCGGACAGCACCGACACCGCGTGCGCGTCCACAGCTGATCCCTCGCGGTGCTCCACTGCTGATCTCCTTGGCCGGCCCTTTGACCAGCCCTCATCGTACGGCCACCACTCCCGCCGGGCGCTCGGCCCGGACTCGCACTTCGTCCTCGTTAGGCTGACCGCACCATGGACCTCGCCATCGCGCTGACGGCGTTCGCCCTCATCTTCCCGATCGAGTTGCCGGACAAGACCTTCATCGCCACCTTGGTCCTGGCCACGCGATACAAACCCCTGCCGGTATGGGTGGGTGTCACCCTCGCGTTCCTCATCCAGACGGTCGTCGCCTGCACGCTCGGTGGGCTGATCGGGCGGCTCCCGCGGACCCCGGTCGAACTGTTCGCCACCCTGATGTTCCTGGTCGGCGGGATCGTGCTGCTGCGCGGTGCGTCGAAGGCAGACGCAGAGGAGGCGGAGACCGAGCGCGAGTTCGCCTCGAAGACCCGCGAGGGCGTGACCGGGATCCGGGCCGTGGGGGCGAGCTTCCTGGTGCTCTTCGTCGCCGAGTGGGGCGATCTCAGCCAGTTGCTCACGGCAGGTCTTGTGGTGCGCAACCCGGACGACGCATTCAGTGTCGGAGTCGGGGCCTTCGTCGCCCTGGCGCTGGTGTCAGCGCTCGGCGCCGTGTTGGGCCGGCAGTTGCTCAAGTGGATCCGGCTCTCGACCATCACCCGGGTGGGCGGGGGCCTTTGCCTGGTGCTCGCGATCGTGTCGCTGCTCCAGGTGTTCGACATCTCGCTGCCCATCTGAACCCGTGGCGCCTTGCCGGCCGGGGTCGCGCCGCGTCTCCAGGGCCTCGCGCGGCGACGGCGTACGCGCGAGCACCGAGGCCAGCAGGCCCAAGGCGACGAGGGCACCTACGGTGTCGGCGTTCTGCAGCATCCGACCGAAAAAGGTGGGTTGGCGGGCGTCGGCCAGCCAGGAGATTCCCCACCACGGCAGCCGGCACCAGAACCAGAGAGTGACCACGCCGGCAGCGACGAGCCGGCGGCGGTCGCGCAGCGGATCGGAGCCCAGCAGGGCCAGGATCACCACCACCAGCCAGTGCAAGTGGTGGATCCATGCCACGGGGGAGAGCAACACCGCGAGGAGGCCGACGACGGCTACCTCCGCGACGGAGTCGTGCTGGCGGTAGGCCTTGCGCGCCAGGGCGAACCCGACGACGGCCACCACGACCACGCAGACGAGCCAGATCGCTGTCCCGACGCCCCCCTGCGGTGCGGCCCGCAACAGGAAGCCGCGCAGCGATTGGTTGGACGTGCCGGCGTTGGGACCGAGCCGCGTGGGGTCCTGCAGCGCGCCACCCCAGAACGCGAACGACGCCTCGGGCATGACCAGCCATGCGCCCAGCGTCACCAGGACCGCGGTACCGGTCGCCCACGCGGCTGCCCGCCACCGCCTGGTGAGCAGGAAGTGGACGACGAAGACGCCCGGGGTGAGCTTGATCGACATGGCGAGGCCGACCAGAACGCCCGTCGGCACGCGGGCGAACAGCCGAGGCCGCGGGCGCCGGAGGTCGACCGTTGCGGCGAGCACCATGAACGCGTTGATCTGGCCGAACCGGATCCCATCCGAGACGGGGTGCAGCCACAGCATCGGAGCGGTGAGCACGGCGAGCGCCAGAGCCGTGCGGCCGGCGTACCGGTGGATCAGGCGGTACCCGGCGTACCAGACGGTTGCCGTCGTGGCGGCGACCTGGAGGGCCGTCCAGAGCCAACCGACCAGGCCGAAGGGCAGCAGTGCGAGCGGGATGGCCAGCACGGCCGCGAACGGGGGGTAGGTGAACGGCAATAGCTGCGGCGACTCGGTCATGGCTTGGTAGACCGGCCGGCCGGTCAGCAGGGAGACACCGGCCTGGCGGTAGACCTCCACGTCGACCTGCCACTGGTCCAGCGGCCAGAAGACGAGGTAGCGCAGGATGACCGGCGCCGCCGCCAGGACGATGACGAGTACGGCGAGCAGCCAGGTCCGCGTCGGGTAGCGGCGGCGGGAGCCGGCTGCAGGTGTGCTCACACCCGCCATTGTGGCAAGCCCGAGCCCGCGCCTCCTGCACCTGTCAGAACGGCGCGGATGTATTCGCCGGTGTGGTCTGACACGCGTAAGCGGGCACGGGGAACCCTGCGGCTGGGTCAGTAGCCTGGCTCGGGTGACCTGGGGAGCCCGCCGGACGCCGCGTACGCCGCGTACGGCGTTGGTCGGGCTCGCAGCCCTGCTGGTCGTATGCGCGGTCACCTGGCTCGGCGGCGGTGTCGCGTCGGCGGCGACGCCTGGGAGCCTGCCCCCACTGATCCTGGTCGGGGCGCAGGGCCTGTCGTGGAGCGACGTGTCCCCAACGGCGACGCCGATGCTGTGGGCAATGCTGAGCACCGGCGCCTCCTCGACGATGACGGTCCGCTCGGTGCACACCAACACCTGTCCGGTCGACGGCTGGCTGACCCTGTCCGCGGGGACGCGGGGCGCCGATGTCGACGACTCCGTCGACCCCAGTAACTCCCGGCCGCCCTGCCGCGCCATCCCGGACATCGCCGGCCCGGGCCAGGCCGCGCCAGGCTGGGGCAGCTACGTCCAGGCAGCTCGCCGGGCCAACTTCGGCGCCTCGCTCGGCCTGCTCGGCGAGTCGGCGGCCAAGGCGGGCCGGTGCATCGAGGCGGTGGGCCCCGGCGCCGCTCTGGCCGCGGCGCGCGCGAACGGCGTCGTGCAGAACTACGCGCGCCTCGCCGATCTCGCCGCCCGCAACGACCCCGCCGCCACCAACGACCCCGGGCAGCCTGGCGCAGCGCTGACCCGCTGCCCGGTGACCCTCGTCGACGTCGGGTCCGTGCGGGACCCCGCTGACGTCGACCCCCGCGACGAGGTCAGGAACGCGCAATCGCGTGCCGCGCAGGTGCGCGCGATGGACGTCCGGATCGCCTCGGTCGTCGCCGCGGCCCCCGACGGCGCCGACGTCATGGTCGCCAGCCTCGCCGACGCCGGCCGGTCCGAACGCCTCCGGCTGCTGGTCGCGACCGGTCCGACGTACCCGACGGGGACGCTCCGCTCGTCCTCCACCCGGCAGCCGGGGTTGGTGCAGCTCCCCGACCTGACGCCGACGGTACTGGCCCGGCTCGGCGTACCGGTCCTCGATGCGCTCGGTGGGGCACCGCTGACCGTCGAACCGACCCGGGACCACACCACTGCTGCCGCCACGGCCAGGCTTCGCGGGCTGGTCGACAAGGACCTGGCCTCGCACGAGGTGCACGCACTGGTGCCGCCGTTCTTCAACGGCCTGGTGCTGGCGCAGCTGGCGATCGACATCCTCGCCGCGGTTGTCTGGCGGCGCCAGTGGGGTACCGAGCCGACCCGGATGCGCCTGCTCCGCCTGGTCCGCCGCGTCGCGACCATTGCTGCCACGGTGCCGGTCTCGACCTTCCTGGCCAACCTGCTGCCCTGGTGGCGCTCATCCGTGCCGCTGCTGGCGATCCTGGGAGCGGTCGGCCTGTTCGTGGCCGTCATCTCGGCCGTCGCGCTGCTCGGCCCGTGGCGGCGCCGGCTGCTCGGTCCGGTGGCGGTCGTCTGCCTGGCGACGATGCTCGTGCTCGCGGCCGACGTGATGACCGGGTCGCGGCTGCAGGTGTCGTCGCTGATGGGGCTGCAACCGGTGGTCGGCGGCCGCTTCTACGGCATGGGCAACGTCACGTTCGCTATTTTCGCGACCGCCACGCTCCTGCTCTGTATTGCCGCCGCCGACTTCTGGGTCGCCCGCGGCCGGCGCAGGGTCGCAGCCGCGACGGTGGCGGGGATCGGGGCGCTGGCCCTCCTGGTCGACGCGAGCCCGGCGTGGGGCAGCGACTTCGGCGGTCCTCCGGCGCTGCTCCCCGGCGTGGCGTTGCTGCTGCTCGCCGTCCTGCAGATCCGGGTGACAATGCGGCGGGTGCTGCTCATCGGCGGCGGGACTGTGGTCTTCCTGATGGTGATCGGTATTGCCGACTGGTTGCGCCCCGCGGCGTCGCAGTCGCACCTGGGCCGATTCGTGCAGACGGTGCTCGACGGCGGCGCCTGGGAGGTCATCCGCCGCAAGCTGGACCAGAACCTCTCGATCCTGTTCCACAGCACGCTGAGCATCCTGGTGCCCGTCGGCCTGCTGTTCGTGATCTACATCCTGGCGCGTCCGACCTCCTGGGGGTCCCGCGCGTTGGAGCGCGCCTACGAGCGGGCGCCGTTGCTCAGGCCCGGCCTGCTGGCGCTGATGGTGCTCTACGTCATCGGTTTCGCGCTGAACGACTCCGGCACCGTCATCCCGGCCGTCGGCGCGGCCGTGTCCATCCCGTTGGTGATCGCCGTCAGCGTCCGCGCGCTCGAGGACGAGGCGACGCAGGCGCCCGGCCCACCGCGGCGCCGGTCCGGCGGGCGATCGCGACGATGAGCGCCCACGCCAGCAACCCGACATACGGCGCCGCGTGGCGGCGGAAGCCGAGGGTCACGTCCTGCACTCCCGGGGTGAGGCCGACCACCCTGCCGGGCACGTAGGCCAGGGCCATCACCGCGGAGCGGCCCAGCAGCACCAGGTCCAGCGCCGTCGCCGCGACCAGTGGCAGGGCCGCCCAGGTCAGCGCGTCGTACCACGGCAGCGAATACGGCGCCCCCAGCGTGTATGCCGTCCCGAGCACGAACGTGGCCCGCAGCGACCCGGCGACCTCCAGCCGGTGATCCTCCGGCCGGCGATCCTCCAGCCGGCGATCCGCACCGTGCTGCCCTGGCGTGGGGGCCGGCGACCCCCCCGACCGCAGGATCACCGCCAGCATCAGCGCCAGGACGACTGTCACGGCCGCAGCAGCCAGGCTCACCAGGGACCGCACCGCAGTGGACGAGACCGGCCCGGTGAGCAGCTCGACCGCCAAGCGCCACGGCGTCGCCAGTGAGACCGAGCGGCGCGCCTGCAACAGCTGGTCGAACACGTGCCGGCCCGCCCATAGGTGCAGCGGCACGAGCACCGCCAGTGCGCCCAGCACGAGTTCGAGCGTCCGTCTGACGAGGTCTCGATGCGCCCGGTGACGCCAGGACCACAGAATTGCCAGCCCGACGACGGCATACGTCACCTTGGTGCCGACGACGAGCCCGAGCAGCAGCCCGGCACCCCAGGGCGCTCGCGCCGCCACGACCAGCGCGGCCAACGCCAGGGCACAGGCGAGGACGTCGACGTGCGCACCCAGCACCGCGACGCCGAACAGGACGGGGTTCCAGGTCCAGAGCAGCTCGACCCGGCGGCGCTCGCCAGGATCGGCGGCGACGTGCAGCAGCACCCTGCGCACGACGAGCCAGGCCGCGACCACCAGTAGCTGCCAAACCCATACCGTCTGGCGCAGGTTCGCGCCGCCCACCAGTGAGGCGGCGGCCTGCAGCAAGGTCGCGAACGGCCCGTAGATGCTCGGCGTCATCGTCCACGGCGGCTCGACCGCGCCGGTCACCGGGTCGTGGCCGCCCGCCCAGGTCACCGGCGGGACCGCGTAGGCGTCACCGCCCTGCGCGGTGATCCGCCCGTATGCCGCGTAGTTGGTGTGGTCCGCCGACCCGAACGGGCAGGTGAGCAGCGCGCCGATCCCGAGGGCGATGACCCAAGCCCCGCGCGGCGGCTGCACCGACGGCCGGACCAGACCCCAGCCGACGGCGAAGGCTCCGAGCAGGTATGCCGCCCAGAGCACCGCTGTCACCGCCGCCGGCGACAGGTGCAGTCCCACCGTGCCAGGCGCCCAGCCACGCGGGCCCAGTCCCGGAGCAGCGGCGGACGCCCCGGCCAGGCCGACCACCAGCAGGGCGGCGAGCGAGGACAGCAGCAGCACCCGGTGGAGCGCGGTGCTGCCCGGGCCCCGGCCCGGGCCGGGGTTCGGGCGCCGGCCCCAGAGCCGTGCCGATGCCCGGGTCGGGTCGTCCGCCGTCAGCGTCGCCAGCCCTTGAGCCCATGTGCCGAGCCGCCCCCGGCCCGGCGTGCCCGGCGGAACCGGCGGGCGGTGAGCGCGAGCCAGACGTCGCGGTACTGCCGGCTGCGGTGCAGCTGGCCGCGCCAGTCGCTGCCGGTGACCCGATGGTGCAGTTCGCACGGGATCTCGGCGACACGCGCTCCGGCCGTGAGCACGTCCACCGTGAGACCGACCTCCACGCCCCAGCCGGCGGCCAGCGGTGATGCCGCGTCGAACGCCTCCCGGGTGAGGCAGCGCATTCCCGACAGCGGTTGGGTGGCCGTCCAGCCGGTCAGCGAGGCGATCCCCGAGCGGGCCAGGCGAACCACGAAACCGCGCCCCCCGCCAGGCCGCTCCTGCGGCGGAAGGATCGCGATGCTCATGTCCGCCTGACCGGACGCCACTGGCGGGACGAGCACGCCGAGGCCCGCGGCGCTGGCCTCGAGATCCGCGTCGACAAAGAGCAGCAGGTGCCGAGGGACGGCCGCGCCTTCGAGCCGGGCGACGTATGCCGCGCCGCTGGCCAGGGCGGCGGCCTTGCCGCGGTTGCGCCGATGGCGTACGACGGCTGCGCCGGCGGCTCGCGCGAGGGTTCCGGTGGTGTCCCTGCTGCCGTCGTCGACGACGACCACGAGATCGACGCTGTCGATGGCGCGGGCGCCGGCAATCGTGGCGGCGATCCGATCAGCCTCGTCCTTGGCGGGGATGACGGCGGCGACCGGCGTCCGCGGAGCCACCGCCTCGCCGTTCACCGCAGCGTGATCTGGCGGGTCAGCAGTCCTGCTCGGGCCCGCCGTTCGTCACCGCTCAGGTCCGACCCGCTTGCCAGGGCGTCCTGCAGCCGGGCGGCGAGCTCGGCGACGGGACCCTCGTAGTCGTCCGCGTCCAGATCGGGGTCGAGGTCCCATACCGGTACGAGCAGCCCGCAGGCACGGAAGGCGCCCAGCAGCCGGCTGGAGGTGCCGAGGCTGCTGGCGCCCGCGGCGTGCAGCCGTGCCAGGGCGTCGGTGGCGGCGTCCTCGTTTTGCGGGAGCACCCAGCGCAGATGGGTCCGCGCGCCGATCCGGCACCAGTACGCCGACGTGACGCCCGTCAGCCGTACGGTCGGTATGACGGTGGCGTTGGCCTGCTCCATCGCCGCGGCGTCCTCGCCGTCGAGGGCGCCTGCGTCGCCCAGCCAGAAGTCGAAGCCGTCGTGCACGGTGACGGGGAATGGCGCGGCGGGGTCGAGCAGATCCTGCAGGCGTGGGGAGTCTGCGGTGACCGGCGGAACGGCGGACACCGCGGCGCCGGGCTCGGCGTCCAACGCGCTGAGCAGGACCGCCGCCAGGTCGCGGCTGGTGTCGCCGCTGGAGCCTGCGGACTGCAGCCCGATGACGACCTCGCCGTCCGGGCGCCGCATCCCCGGCCACGCCATCGGCAGGACCGTGGCCACGGCTACTCGGCTGCGGGCAGCATCGTCGTCGGCTGAGGAGTCGACAGGCGACGCGGTAGGCGCGGGAGACGCCAACGTGAGCTCCGCCGTCGCGGCAGGCACGATCTCCCGCAGCGCGACCCAGTCCGTCTCGCCTGCCAGCCCTTCGAACGGGCGCACCACGAAGGGCACCGACGACCCCGCAGGGCGCTCCCTCCGCGCACGCCGAGCCGAGCGCTGCGACGCCTCGGCGCCGCGGCTGTCCGGCCGGTCTGCGTCGCTACCGAACTCACGGCTGTCCCGGCTGTCACGGCTCGCCATACGGCGCCTGGAAGCCTTGCCCATGGACGACGACCCTAGACGACCCGCCGGTTCGCAGGGGTGCAGACGTGCGGGCGCGGGTTCAGACGACGCCGCGCCGTTTGGAGGGTCCGCCGAGCGCCGCCCATACGGTGCAGTCGCCGTCGGCGTCCCGAACTCCCCACTCGTGGGCGAGGCTTCGGACGATGCGGAGCCCGCGGCCGGCCGGCCCCGTCACCGACCGCGGCGCCGGACGGGGCGTGGTAGGACCTCCGCCGTCGGTCACCTCGATCTCGACTGAGCCACGAGAGCTGCGCCAGTGGACCCGTAGGCAGCCGTCGTGCAGCGCCCGGGCGTGCTGAACGGAGTTGGCCACCAGCTCGGACACCACGATTTCGGTCTCGCCGACCAGCTGCGGCGGCAGGCCGCGAGCGCGCAGGTCGGCCACGACCGCCCGCCGTACCCGCGGCACCGACGAGACCGCCCAGGGGACCCGGATGGTGCGCGTGCGCCCTTCGCCGACCGTGCCGCCGAACTCGTCCTTGACCGTATGCGCGGCACAGAGGGCGTCCGGGGTCAGGATCAGCCGGGGCCGGGTCCGAGACGGCAGCCGTCACCCAGGGTTCGTCGGACTCCCGAGCGACCACGCACACTCCCTGATGAGGTCAGTAGCCACGAAGGCTAGCCCTCGGCGTGGCTGAGGTCACGTACGAACGAAGGTCGGTTGGTAATGATGGCGTCCACACCCAGCCGCAGGCAGAGCTCGACATCCGGCTCGTCGTCGACGGTGTAGACGTACGCCTGGTTGCCGTGCGCATGCAGCCGGGAGACGGCCTTGGGCCAGCGCCGGACGATCCGGACGTCCAGCCCGGCGATGTGGACGCCGCGGGGGAGCGACCCGTCGCGATAGAGCAGCGGGATGGCGTCCTCGATGAGGTAGACCCGGGGCACCATCGGCGCCAGCTGGCGCATCCGGGCATTGGCCAGTTGGGAGAACGACATGACCCGCACGTAGGGGCGGCCGGGACGGTAGGGCCGGTCGAGGTCGAACTCGTGCAGTAGCTGGGCGAGCCGTCGCTCGACCAGCCCGGCATACCTCGTCGGGTGCTTGGTCTCGATGGCCAGCCCGACCTCCCGGCCGCAGTCCGTGACCATGGTGAGCAGCTGGCGCAGCGTGAGCAGCTTCTTGCGGTCGCGGTCGGGGAGCTCGGTCTGGGTATCGCCGGGGTCGTACTGCTTCTTCCAGGATCCCCAGTCCAGCCCCTCCAGCGTGGCGAGCTCGAGGGTGGAGACCAGGCCCTCGCCGTTGGAGGTGCGGTTGACCCGCCGGTCGTGCACGCACACCAGGTGGCTGTCAGCAGTGAGCCGTACGTCGCATTCCAAGCCGTCCGCGCCCTCGGCGATGGCCCGCTGGTAGGCCTTCAGGGTGTGCTCGGGTTCGGCTCGACTCGAGCCGCGGTGAGCGATGATCTGCGGGCGTCGGGTGGAATGTGCGGGGGCTGCCAGGGCCACGAAGCCATCGTTACACCGCCACCTGTGCCGTGGTCCCATCCTCGGCTTAAAGCACCAGCTGTTTACCCTTTGGCCCCGCAGACGGGCCGATGTTCATCTCGCCGCGGCAGTCGCTGATCCGCCGCGGCGGATCAGCGACTGCCGCGGGTGTCCATCCGGCTACCGGCCGAGAACGCCGCTGCGCCCCCCGGCCGCGCCGACGACGAAGACGTGCTGTAGACCGACGATGAACCCGACGGCGGTGCCGCCCTGCCGCCCGAAGCGTTGCGCCCACCCGATCCGCTTCGGCCGTTGGAAGACGGCCGGCCGCTGGAGGAAGAGCCGGCCGACCGGGACTGTCCCGGCCGGTTGCCCGATCGACCCGATCCGTTGCGCCCGGCGGCAGAGCCGCCTCGCGGCGGGGTCGCGGGGGAGGCGACGGCCGAGGGTGCGACATACAAGCGCTCGCCCGGCGCCAGCTCCTGCAGCAGGGGGTGGTGGGCGTCGAGCCGGGTGGTCCTTGCCGCGATACCCGCCTTGCGGGTCAGGTCCCGGACATCGCTGACCTGGTCGTCGGTCATCAAGGTCACGACGGTGCCGTCGGCACCCGCCCGTGCAGTGCGACCGGAGCGGTGCAGGTAGGCCTTGTGCTCGATCGGCGGGTCGGCGTGGATGACGAGCGCGACGTCGTCGACGTGGATGCCGCGAGCCGCGATGTCGGTCGCCACCAGCGTGTCCGCGGTGCCGCCGGAGAAGGCGGCCATGTTGGCGGTGCGCGCGTTCTGGGAGAGGTTGCCGTGCAGTTCGACGGCCGGGACGCCCGAGGCGATCAGCTGCTTGGTCAGCTTCTTGGCACCGTGCTTGGTGCGCGTGAAGACCAGCGTGCGACCCGGCGCCGACGTCAGGTCGACCAGCACCGGCAGCCTCTCGTCGGAGCGCACGTGCAGGACGTGGTGCTCCATCGTGGAGACCGGCGACTGGGCCGAGTCGACGCTGTGGGTGACCGGGCGGTCGAGGAAGCGTTTGACCAGGACGTCGATACCGGCGTCGAGGGTGGCCGAGAAGAGCAGCCGCTGGCCGCCTCGTGGCGTCTGGTCGAGTAGGCGGCGGACGGCGGGCAGGAAGCCGAGGTCGGCCATGTGGTCGGCCTCGTCGAGCACGGTGATCTCCACCGCGTCGAGCGACGCGTGACCGCTGCTGATGTGGTCCTCGAGCCGGCCTGGGCAGGCGACGAGCACGTCGATGCCTGCGCGCAGTCCGTTGATCTGGGGGTTCGGCCCCACGCCGCCGAAGACGGTGAGCGTCCGGAGCCCGAGCGCCTTGGCCAGCGGCGCCATGGCGGCGTCGATCTGGCTGGCTAGCTCGCGGGTCGGGACGAGGATGAGCGCACGCGGCCGCTCGCGGCGAGCCGGGCGAGGACGGGCAGGACGAAGGCATAGGTCTTGCCCGAGCCGGTCCGGCCGCGACCGAGAACGTCGCGTCCAGCCAGCGAGTCCGGCAGCGTCTGCGCCTGGATCGGGAAGGGGGTCGTGATGCCGCTCGCCTCGAGGACCGCGTTCAAGGCCGCAGGTACGCCGAGCGAGGCAAAGGTGGTCCCCTGCGGCACGGTCACCTGAGCGGAGACTGTCGGCTCGGCTGGGCGGCTCGACGGGGCGGGAACGGCAGCCATGGCAGCGCGTGAGTCGGCGGCTGAGGCGGGGCGGCTCAGGCCGGGGTACCGGCGTCCGCCGGGAGCGGTGCGATCTGATGGGGTGCGGTCGGTTGTCGCGCTCTGGTCAGTCGACGAGGGCATGCGGGTACTGCGGGGGCGGCGAGCCGCCATAAGGATCTCCGAACGTTGCAAATGAGTCGTTCCGCCCGGCGCGACCGACATGGGCGCGGCGCAATGGCTTTCGACAGGGGCCGACCACTCTTGACTAGACGGGAGCGGGTCTGGACACCGAAGGCGACCGAGGCAGAACTGGTGGGTCGCACACTCAGTCTACCTGACGGCGTGCCCAGGCGTGGACCCTCGAGATTCTCTGGGGATATCGCCGGTCGCACTGCTCTCGATCGCAGCTGGCCGCACCACGGCCGCCCACCTCCGGCGCGCCTCGGGGTAGCGTCCAGGTCTGTGGAGCTCGCGGCATACAAGGATCTGTGTATCGACGCGCACGACGAGGCGCGGATGGAGCGCTTTTGGGGGGCGGCCCTCGGCCTGGCGCCGCACATCGACTCCGACGGTGACACCCACCTGTCGGGTCCGACGCCGGGGCATACGGTCTGGGTCAACCGGGTGCCCGAGCCCAGGACCGTCAAGCAACGGATGCACCTCGACATCGAGGCCGGTTCGGTGCAGGAGATCCTCGACCTCGGAGCCACCGTCCTCGACGCAGACAGTTTCAGGTGGACCGTGCTGGCGGACCCCGAGGGCGGCGAGCTGTGCGTCTTCGTCCGCGAGGGGCTCGCGCAGCCGAGGCTCTACGAAATCGTCGCCGACACCGGCGACGCCGCGGATGCGCCCGGGCGGATCGCCCGGTGGTGGGCCGAGGTGCTCGGCGCCTCGGTCGTGGACGACGGGCGCGGGTTCTCCTACGTCGAGCAGATCCCCGGAGCGCCGTTCGAGTCGCTCAGCTTCGTGCCGGTTCCCGAGCCGAAGAGCGTCAAGAACCGGATCCACCTCGACGTGACCGCGCCGCACGTGGCCGCGCTCGTCGCGTTCGGCGCGACGGTGCTCCGCGACAGCGACGCGGGTACGCCGTGGACGGTCCTCGCGGACCCGGACGGAAACGAGTTCTGCGCCTTCGGTCCTGCTTGACCACGGCTAGGTCTCGGCCGGTCGGGTTAGAGGCGCCGAGCGCACGTCGATGTCGGCCGTCCCTGTGGATCTCCGCTATCGGGAGTACACGCTGATGTGACGCTCGCTGGCGGCCGTGAACGGTTCGCGGTGCCAGCCTCCCCAGCGATCGATCAGGCGTAGCCCGGCGATCCGCGCCATGAGATCCAGCTCGCTCGGCCAGATGAGCCGGCACGAGATCGGCCCGAGCCGCACCCCGGCGCCCGTCAGCGTGACGTGGTTCTCGTCGAGGATCTGCGTGAGCGGGTCGTACCGGTTCACGTCGAGCACCACCTCGCCGTTCGCCACGCGCTCGACGCTGACGAACTGCGTCCCCCGCAGCCACGCTGAAGGGACGCCCGCCTCGACCACGAAGCAGCCGTCAGCCGTGAGGTGCCGAGCCGCGTTCTCGAAGCAGCGGACCTGGTCGTCCTGGGTGAGCAGGTTGTAGATGGTGTTGTAGACGAGATAGACGAGCGGGTATGTCCCCGGTGCTGCCGCGCGCGCCATGTCGCCCATCGTCACGTCCAGCGCGCGGCCGCCGGGCTTCTCCCGGAGCCGGGCGACCATGTCCGGGGACAGTTCGATCCCGTCGACGCGGACGCCGCGCTGCGACAGCGGCAGCCCGATGCGGCCGGTGCCGATCGCGAACTCCAGGGCAGGACCGCCGCCGGCGAGTCCGGCGAGGAAGTCCACGGTCTCGGCCTCGTCCCCTCGCGGCGAGTCCTCGTAGTGCCGGGCGACCTCAGGGCCGAAGCTCGTCGCCGGATCAAATCCCTGCATGTCGGCAGCCTCACACCTGCGTCGGTGCTCTACCACCGGATGTCGCCGGCGGTCCCAGGGGAACGGGGTCGGCAACCACGCGCCGGCGCCGGACAGACAGGGTCAGCCGTTGGCGCGCAGGTATCGACCGAAGTGCGGCACCGTGAACGCGATCCGGCCCCGCTCCCCGCTGTAGATCAGCCCCTTCTTGAGCAGGGCGTCCCGGGCCGGCGACAGCGACTGCGGGGTGCGGTCCAAGACCGAGGCGACGGCGGCGGTTGGCACCGAGTCCAGCTCGCCGCCCGGCTGGGTCTGCCCGGCGGCTTCGGCCATGGCCCGCAGGTAGTCCCGTTCGGCTGGCGTCGCCCGCTCGTACCGCGATCCGAAGAAGCCCACCGCGAGCTCCGCCTCGGCCTCGGGTGCGGCCATGGCGACGTCCTGCGCCGTGATCGGGGAGGTCGGCGCGACGTCCCAGGTCACCTTGCCGTAGGCCTGCACGAAATACGGGTATCCCGCGGTGGCGGCATACAGGGCGTCGAGCGCTTCCTGGGTGAACCGCGCGCCCTCGTCGCCGGCAGGGACGGTCAGCGCCAGGTCGGCGTCGGCGCGGGCGAGCCGGTCGATCTGCGAATAGCGGAACAGCCGCTCGCTGTATGACTTGCTGGCGCTGAGCAGCGCGGGCAGGTGCGGCAGTCCTGCGCCGACGACGATCAGCGGCAACGCCTGCTGGCCGATCTCGTGGCAGGCCGCACAGAGAGCCGAGACGTCGTCCGCGCCAAGGTCCTGCATCTCGTCGAGGTAGATGGCCACGCCCTTGCCCACGTCCGCGGCCAGCCCGGCCACGTCGGTGAGTAGCTCGACGAGGTCGATCTCGACGTCGCCGGAGTCCGCCCGGCCGGGGACGGCGGGAGCGTCGATCCCGGGCTGCCAGCGCTCTCGGAACTTGGCGCTGGGAGCGGCGTCCCGCTGGGCGAACGACCGGACGACTCCGAGGACGTGGGCCACGTCCCCGGCCCGGGGGTGGCCCAGCTCGCGGACCGCCACGTGTAGGGCCGCGCTGAGTGGCCGGCGCAGCCGTTGCTCCGGTCGCGCCTCCAGCTTGCCGGTGCCCCAGCCGGCGCGCACCGCGGCCGAGCGCAGGGCGTTGAGCAGGACGGTTTTGCCGACCCCGCGCAGGCCGGTGAGCACGATCGAGCGTTCGGGACGGCCTCGCGAGATGCGCTCGATTACGACGTCGAAGGCGTTCAGCTGCTCCTCCCGACCGGCCAGCTCCGGCGGCCGCTGGCCGGCGCCTGGCGCGTACGGGTTCCTCACCGGGTCCACGCTTGCAGACTATGCGCCTGTATAGCGGGCGCCTAAGACTGCTGCAGAGAGCCCGAGCGTGTCGGACTCGAGCCGCGCCGCACGACTCGTCCAGCGCCGGCCGTCCCCCCGCGGCGGCGTCCGAGCGCACCCATTTCGTCGTAGTAGGACCTCCTGCGGGCTTTCATAATGATCTGTCGCGTTCATCCCAGAGCGCTACGATCGGCACGGTTACCAGATCACGGTGTTGACGCGGGGTTATCCACGTGGGGCTTGGCCGGGCCTACCGCCAAGGATGCCCGGCACGCCGCGCAGGGGGAGGGGTACCGAGTGGTCATCCGGAACAGGCTGGGTGCCGTCGCCGCTGGGCTCAGCTTCGCCGGCATGGGCATCGCGGCGTCGGCGCAAGCCGCAGAGCTGATCCCCGGGCCTAATCCCGTGACGGACACGGCATCGACGACCACTCCGGTAGTTCCCGGCGGCCAGTGCTACCCGGGGGTGCCAGACCCCAGCGCCTGCCGGCGGATCCTGGATCTGCTGCATGTCAGCACCACAGGTGGCAACTGGATCTACGCGGCCGGCATCGTAGACGCGGTCAAGGACACCACCACAGGCGTGACGACTACTGGCTACCACAACATTTTTCGGTACAACGCGCTGACCCACAAGCTCGACACCAAGTGGAAACCGCAGTTCTCCACAACGGCGACGACCTACACGGACGCTCCGGTGACGGGCCTCGCCGCCTCTGCAGACGGTGGGACGCTGTATGTCGCGGGCGCCTTCACCCAGACCGCTACCGCACCGGGCGGCGTCCAAACGCCGCGCAAGGGCGTCGCCGCGATCAGCACGGTGGACGGCTCGGTGAAGCCGTTCAACGCCCGGGTCTGCTCCAGCGGCGGTGGCTGCGTCGTCAACGACGTGCAGCTGGTGAACGGCACGCTGTGGCTGGGTGGCTCGTTCGCCAACGTCGGTGGCACTGCGACCAAGGCGCTCGTCTTTGTCGATCCCGTCACCGGTGCCCGCAGGCCCGGTCAGCTCCCGGTGTCCGGCGTGATCACGATCACGGCGGGCACCAAGGTGGCGAAGCTCGCGATCAACAACCAGCGGACCCAAGCTGTCGTGATCGGCAACTTCGCCTCCGTGGGCAACGCCACCCACAAGGAGGTGGCGGTGCTGGACATCACCGCCACCGGCGGCGCCAGCGTCAATTCCTGGAACGCCCCGAAGCATCTCGACGCCAGCGTGACTGATTGCAGCCAGAAGGACACCTGGGCGCGAGGGGTGGACTGGAACCCCGCAGGCACGTATTTCGACCTTGCAGCCAGCGGCGGCGGGGGCTTTGACGCCTACCCCGCTCTGTGCGACTCGTTCTCCCGGTTCAAGAGCGACGGCAATCCCAACGCCACGGCCGCGATCGTCAACGCGACCGGTTTCGACAGCGAATTCACGGTCTGTGACACCGGCTCCTATGCCTACCTCGGCGGTCACTTCAAATCGCAAAACCACATTGTGCGCATCAACGGAAACCAAAAGGTCTTGTCGGGACGAACGAATGAGCACCACTACGGCATGGCGGCGATCTCGGTGGATTCGGTCGACCCCAACTACGGCTTCGCCGCGAAGACCTGGAACGACAGCATCATCACCGGGCGTGGCGCGGGTTGGGCATCGTGCTTGGGCCTGAGCGGGACGGGCAGCCAGGGTGGTGGCGTCTACATCGGTGGTGACGCGGAGAGCGTCAACGGCAACGCGAGCATTCAGCGCCTTGCGTACTTCCCGTCATCAGGTTGAACGCTTCTCCCCGTCGAACGTGGCAAACGCCGTCAAGCATCCTGATTAGCCGGTGCGGTCACATATCGGAAATAGAGGGCTACTAGCTAGCCCGAGATATTTATAGGAGTTGTGCCGTTGCGTCCAGGTATGGCGCTCCTCCGCTCCTGCTGGACCCGAAATTCTGGACTTCGGCTGTATTCACCCTAATTCTGCCCTATTCTGCTTGCGCAGGCCGCGGCGACAGCCTGGCTCGACTGGGCCGAGCCAAGCCTTGTTCAAGCCTTAGGGACGGTTGGGACGGTTGGGGCCGTCATCGTCAGCCACGTCCCGGTCGGCGGGCCACCCAGATCAACACGTAGATCTTCACGGAACGAGCACCATGTCGCGGTCAGCGCACTCTCGAGGACAGGTCAGATGAAAGTATCGCGCACGATCATTCCGCTCAGCGTCGCCGGAGCGATGGCCCTCGTGGGGCTCGTCGCCCCCTCGGCCTACGCGGGCCAGCCGATCAGCAGCAGCGTCGCCAGCGCCAGCGCCAGCGACGACTCGCCCGCGGTGTCGGGCGCCCAGTGCTACCCCGGAGTGCCCGACCCGAACGCCTGCCGCCGCGTGCTCGCCCTCAAGCAGGTCGGCTCCTGGATCTACGCCGCCGGCATCATCGACACGGTGATCGACCGGAGCGGCACGAGCGATGTGCCCATCTCCGGCTTCCATAACATCTTCCGGTTCAACGCGACCACGCACATCGTCGACGCGGGCTGGCAGCCCCAGCTGTACAAGAGCGCGCTGAGCTACCCGTCCGGGGGCCCGACCACCACGGCCTACACCGACTCGGCCGTGACCGGCCTGGACGCCGACGGCAGCGGTAACGTCTTCGCCGCGGGCTCCTTCCAGAACATCGCCACGGGACCCTCCGCCGCGACTTACATTGTGCGTAAGGGGGTCGTGAAGCTGACGCCCACCGGGCTCGTCGACACATCCTTCAACGCCAAGGTGGGTGCCGGCGGCGGCAGCGCCGTCGTCAACGACGTCACGTACGTCCGCGGCACCTACAGCGCGACCGTCTGGCTCGGCGGCCTGTTCACCCGGCTCGGGGGTGGCACCGGCGTTGCTCGCACCGGTCTCGCCTTCGTCGACACCACCGGCGCCCTGACCTCGAACCAGGTGCCGATCGCCGGTCAGGTCACCACCACCGTCGGCACCAAGGTCGCCAAGTTCGCGATCAACAACGCCGTGACCAAGGCGGCGATGATCGGGAACTACACGACTGTTGGCGGCAACAGCCACAAGGAAGTCGCGGTCCTGGACATCAACCGGGCCGACGGCACCGGCTCGGTGGACCCGTGGAACGCCGAGTCGAGCCTGGCGGCGAGCAACTCGACCAACTGCAACGCGAAGGACACGTGGGCGCGGGGAGTGGACTGGAGCCCTGACAACGTCCACTTCAACGTTGCGGCGAGCGGCGGGGGTGGATTCGACGCGTACGGCTCATATGGTGCGCTCTGTGACGCTCTGACGCGGTTCGACAGCACGAAGATCAACGTCGAGCCGGACCTGGTCAACGAGACCGGCTACGACTCGCTGTTCACCGTGGTCGACACCGGGGACACGCTCTACACGGGCGGGCACAACAAGTACCTCAACTACAAGGTGTACGTCAAAGGTGTGAAGGTGTCGGCGCCCCAGGAGGACCACTACGGCCTCGGCGCCATCGATGTCAGGGCGAGCTCGCCCACCTACGGCCGCGCCATCACGTCCTACAACAACTCTGCGCTGACCGGCCGGGGGGCCGGGTGGGCGTCCTCGCTGAGCATCTCGGGCGCTGGCAGCACAGGTGGCGGCGTCTACATAGGCGGCGACGCCGAGAACGTCCTCGGGGACAGCACGATCAAGCGCCTGGCCTACGTCCCCTCGGCGGGCTAACCGTAGCCGGCATTTTCCGGTCCGCCACCCGTACTGAGGGCCGGCCGCCGATCCCAGGTAGGGTCGCCCGCGTGTGTCCCACCACGCGAGCGGGTGTCCGGAGGCTGCGCTTCGAAGGTCAGATCGCCGGGCTCGGAACCGAGGAGGGCACTCGAATCGTCGTCGGCCGCTGGGGGAGGTCGCCGTTCGGCGGTTTCGCGGACGTCATGGTCGAGCGCCCAGGAGGCCATCGGCTGCTGCTGGCACCGAGCCCACGGGTGACCGAATTCGTCTCGGCTACCTACACATTCGATCAGACGATCCAGACCCCGGTCGTGGTCTCGGTCGCCGACGACGGCTGGTTCGTCGATGCGGGACCGTTGCAGCTGAGATTCTCAACCGGCGCGCGTACGCCGCTCGGGTGGCTGTTGCGCGGCATACCTCCCGCGGTTGCCGGTGCCCCGTGGTTCGCGACGGCGGCCGACCCGGTGGCCCGGGTGGTGCTGGGCGGCGTACGGACCAAGGGAACGGCCGGCGTTGGCCGGCGCGAGTGGTACGGCGCCAGCGACGTGCACCGCATCGTCTCCACGACGGCCTCCTGGGACGGCGACGACCTCGGCGGACTGAGGACGGTGACCCCCGCCGTGCGGTTCGGTTTCGGCTCGACACCCGCGCAGCCGTCAGTGACCGACGTCGTCTCGACGGTGCGGGTCCCGGCCTGAGCGACGGACCCGACGGATCGCCTAGCGGATCGTGGGGGACGTGCCCGGGGCGGCGACGAGCGGCCGGCCCGCCGACTCCCATGCCTTCATGCCGCCGTCCAGGTTGACGGCATCGATGCCCTGGGAGGCGAGCCAGGCCACGGCCCGCGACGCACGCCCGCCGCTGCGGCAGGTCACCGCGAGCGGCCCGTCACCCTCCCCCCGCTGGGGCAGCTCGTGCAGGCGCCCCGGAAGGTCCGCCAGCGGAATGTGCACGGCGCCGGGCGCATGTCCCGCTGCCCACTCCTGCGGTTCCCGCACGTCGAGCAGTATGGCGTCGTCGGGCAGTTCGGCTAGGTGGACGCTGGGCACCTTGGGCGCGTCGGGCATGGTCGGCGGGTTCACGGCACCGATGATCTCACCTGCGCTCACTTGAGCAACCGGGAGAGCCGTCGGTCGGCGAGCGGCTTGCCGCCGGTCTGGCAGGTGGCGCAGTACTGCATCGCCGAGTCGGCGAAGGACACTTCACGGACGATGTCCCCGCAGACCGGGCACGGCGCGCCGGTGCGCCCGTGGACGCGCATACCGGCTCGCTTGGCGTCCTTGAGCTCCGCGGCCGGCTTGCCGGACGCCGCGGCGACCGCGTCCCGCAACGTCTCGCGAAGGGCGACGTAGAGCCGGTCCACCTCTTCCTCGTTCAGCGTCGCGGCCAGCGCGAACGGCGAGAGCCGGGCGGCGTGCAGCACCTCGTCGGAGTACGCGTTGCCCACCCCCGCCAACACGGACTGGTCCTTCAGCAGCCCTTTGACCTGCGTGCGCCGCCCGGCCAGCAGCGCCGCGAAATCCTCTCGGCCGAATCCCTCGGCCATCGGGTCGGGACCCAGACGAGCCACGCCCGGGACTTCGTGGGGATCGCGGACAAGGTATGCCGCGAGCCGCTTCTGCGTGCCGGCTTCGGTCAGATCGAAGCCGCTGCCGTCGGAGAGCCGGACCCGCAGCGCGATGGGCGACTTGCCCGGGCGCAGCCTGGTGGCGCTCAGCGCCTCGGACCAGCGCAGCCAGCCGGCGCGGGCGAGGTGAAAGACCAGGTGGATGCCCTCGACGTCCAGATCGACGAACTTGCCGTGCCGGGTGACCCCGTCGATCGGCATTCCCTCCAGCGCCTGCGGGGGAGGGTTGTACGTCTTGAGCACGCTGATCGCACCGATCTCGACGCTCACCACCGCCAGCCCCACCGCGCGCTGGCGGAGGAACTCCACCAGCGCCTCGACCTCCGGCAGCTCGGGCATGAGGCCATTGTGGCGCAACCTCTCTCGAGGCAAGGAAGGTCGCAAGGGGCAACGGCCGGCACCCTCCCTTGCTATCTTTAGCCACCGTTGACCAGCAACCGACTCGCCCGATTGGCAGGATGAACCCGTGACTCCTCGTCGCCAAGGGCGGTCCGCGACCGCGCTGTTCGCAACGGACCCAGCGCACCGGCCCGCCCGCAGGACGTGGTCCGCGTGATCATCACCGCTCGCAGCCTGCCGCCACCGGTACGCCGGGTCGCCCGCCAGATCCTGCGGCGTCGCATGCTGACCCGCAAGCCGCCCGAGTGCCCCCCCGGCTGGCAGGTCGGCCCGCCGGACTTCGTCGGCATGGGCGTGCAGAAAGCCGGAACGTCCTGGTGGCACGGGTTGATCCTGGATCACCCGGAGGTGACCCGCGTCCCCGGCCAGATGAAGGAGCTGCACTTCTTCGACGAAGGCCACGCGCGGTCCTTCACACCGGCCGACAGCAAGCGGTATCACAGCTTCTTCCCGCGCCCCCCCGGCGGCAAGACGGGCGAGTGGACCCCGCGGTACCTTCCAGATTTCTGGACGCACCACGAATTGCGGCTGGCGGCGCCCGAGACGAAGATCCTCATTCTGTTGCGTGACCCGATCGAGCGATACCGCTCCGGCGTCACTCACGAAGTCAACCGCGGCGACCGCCACCGTCCGATCGTGGCGCTGGAGGCCATGTACCGCGGCCTGTATCACCTCCAGCTCAGCGCGTTGCTCCGGCACTTCCCGCGCGAGCAGGTGTTGGTGCTGCAATACGAGCAATGCCGCCGAGATGCCCTGCCGCAGCTGGCCCGGACATACGAGTTCGTCGGTGTGCAAGACGTGAACTATGTCCCACAGCGTCTCCACGAGATGGTCAACACGACGCCGAGTGCCAAGATCCCTCTTCCGACTCAGGTGCAGGAGGAGTTGAAGGCCTTCTACGAGCCTGGCGTGCTGTCCCTGGTCGAGGACTTTCCCGATATCAACCTTCGACTCTGGCCGAACTTCAGCCATCTTGCGGGGGGCGGAGCGCAGGCGTGACCCCCGGACGTCGTCGGACGCGCCGCGAGTACCTCGACGAGATCCTTCCTCTCCTCTGGCCCGCACCGGCGCGGATCCAGGTCGGCGACACGGACGGCAGCACCAGATATGTGCTGCTGCCCAGCGCGCGCCGACCCAAAGTCATGGTCCCCCGTCGCCCGCGTCGCGCGGCGGCGGCGGTACTGCGCAATTACAAGTCCTCGGCGACCGCCGCTCAGCAGGCTCGCCTGGTTGCCATGTCCGTCGCCGCGGGCCTGGGTGTGACGGACCTGCTGCCGGGGCGCCTGAGCATCGACTCCACCCACTGCGGGCCGGCCGGCACGATCGAGTCCTACCTCAGCCAGGTACTCGATCGCGAGCTCATCGTCAGCCTGTATGTCGGCGCCACGGGACGCGCAAATCGCAAGCCGGTCCTGCAGCTGCTGACCGCGCAGGGAGTGACGTTCGCTTTCGCGAAGATCGGATTGACCCCGCTGACCTGCGATCTCGTCGCTGGCGAGGGCCGCGCCCTCGACTGGCTGGGACAGCAGCAGTTGACCTGCCTGCGCGTCCCGCCGGTCGTGCATCGCGGGGAGTGGCACGGCCATCAGGTGCTCGTGCAGGCCGCTCTTCCCCGCGCCGGCCGAGGGGCGATCAATCCCGCCGTCCTGAGCGCCGCCATGACAGAAGTGGCCACCGTGCATGGTACGTCGACCATGCCGGCGAAGGAGAGCACCTACTGGGCGCAGGCGGATCGCCGGCTCCGCGCGCTGCCCCCGTCGGCGCCCGCCACCGCGCTGGTGGCGCTCTGGGATGCGCTCGCAGCGACCGGTGCGACGCCGGTGACCTTCGGTGCGTGGCACGGCGACTGGACGCCGTGGAACATGACGATGACCGATTACCGCGCCCTGGTCTGGGACTGGGAGCGCTTCGATCCGGACGTGCCCGTCGGTTTCGACGCCCTGCACTACCGGTTGCAGACGGCGATCGTGCGTGGCCGCGTGGCCGCGTCGGAGGCCGCGCCACGGCTGATGGCCGATGCGGCAGAGCTGTTGCGGCCCTTCGGTGTCCCTGAGGCGGCCGCCCCTCTGGTCGCGGCCCTCTACCTGGTGGAGATCGGGACGCGATACCTCGCCGACGGCCAGGCCGAGGCCGGTGCGGCACTGGGGGATCTCAAGCTGTGGTTGCTCCCGACGCTTCAGGCGCAGGTACGGCGGATCAGGACGGCGGCGCCAGAGACTCCATAGGCACGAAGGGCCCGCCGCCGACGACGTCGCGAGGTGCTCACCAGGCTTGCGCCGCCCTCAGCAGTCGGGCCAGCCCATAACCGTCCGGCGCCCGGACGGTGATCACCTCTCGAGGACGGTGCGGACGCAGCAGCTCCAGTTCCTCGTTGGAGACCGGTATCCCGTGGGAGAGCACCTGCTGCGCCGGGGACAGCTCGCGGATGGCGATGGCGGCCACCAGGTCGGGGCGGTCCCGGGCGAAGTCGCCGTAGATCTTGGGGTCGTGCTGGCCGTCGTCGCCGACCAGGAGCCAGCGGACCGACGGGAACTCCCGCCCGAGCCGGTGTAGGGCGGCGACCTTGTGGTCCTGACCGCTGCGGAACCAGCCGGTGTTGGTGGGTCCCCAGTCGGTGAGCAGCATCGGCCCGGGCGGGTAGCCGTGCCGTTTCAGGAACCGGGTCAGCGTCGGAGCGGTGTTCCACGCCCCGGTGGAGACGTAGAAGATCGGCGCGCCCGGCACCTCGGCCAGCAGCTCGCGGTACAGGGTCGCCATCCCCGGCACCACCGCGCGCGCCGCTTCGTGCCGGACGAAGGTGTTCCAGGCTGCGATGAACACGCGCGGCAACTTGGTGATCATCACCGTGTCGTCGATGTCGCTGACCAGCCCCAGCCGCGTCGAGGCCCCGGTGACCTGGACCGGCGCGTCCACCGGTGCTGCCGCAGCGGCGGTGATGGTGGCGTTGTGCCAACCGGCGGGCAGCGCCGGGTCGGTGACGATGACGTCGACATAGCCGCTGCGGTCGGTGCGGGTGTGCACGACCCGGTCGCCGACGCGCACTTCCACCGGCACCCCGGACGCCGGTGCGGTGATGAACACGCGCCAACCGCGCTTGGCCTCGTCCATCCCGTGCAGCCGCGGCAGCTTGGCGCAGCGGGCGGGGCCGGGCACCTCGTCCAGCGGGTCCCCCTGCCGGCCCAGGAGAACCCGCCCCAGGACGCGGACGAACAGCTCGTTGCCGTAGCCGGTGTAGGGGAGCGTGCGGTTCTCCCAGCCGCGACCGCGCAGGAGCCGCTCGGCCCGCCGGTGAACCGTGTCCTCGATCCGCGAGGCGGCATGCGGTCTGGCCATGCCTACGACGGTATTACCTGCGGCCGACCGGCGCCGCGCGGCGCGAGCGCCGGAAATTCCGCACCGACGCGCGCCCGGCAATACCGGCGCCGGCGCCGAACAGGACACCCAGCCAGTTCGTCAGGACGTCTCGTGTCTGGCAGGTGCGATAGAAGTCGGCCGCGAGCGCCTGGAAAGTCTCCACCAGAACGGGTGCGGTGAGCACGACGACGTACCAGCGGCTGCGGTGAGCGCGGCCGGAGAGCGCGACCAGCAGCCCGAGTGGGACGTACAGCAGCACGTTCATCCAGTCATCGCCGGTGGCGAAGAACTGGGTAGCGCTGCCGATGTCCGGTGCCAGATTGCACGTCATCACGGGTCCGCGGCGCAACTGCCAGCGCAGCGGAACCTGCGGGCTGAGCGTGAGGACGGCCACGAACAGCGCCCAGAACGTCGCGGCCGCCGTCAGGACACGCCGGCCCAACGGGCCGCGTAGGCCGGCGAATACCAGGAGGCCCACCACGGCGGCGGCTGCCGTGAGGGGCGCCGCCAGGGGTGGCACCCGGTAGTCGAGCACCCGCAGTGCGGGCAGCTGGGCCAGACCCGGCAGCTGGGCCAGACCCGGCAGCTGGGCCAGAACGGGCTGCGCAACGGCGGTGTCCAGGGCCGGCACGGTGTCCTGCGCCGGCCGTCAGCCGACGCGCACGACGAGCGCCAGCGGATCGACCTGTGCCTCGAGCAGCACCGCCGCGCCGACGTTGTCGCCGTCGATCTGGACCTCGCACGGCTCGTCGACGCGAACGGTGATCTTGCGAAACCGCAGATGCTCGACCCGTTCGTGGCCGCGCCGGCGCTGCGAGACCAGTCGGGCGCCGACCGCCATCCAGCCAGCGACGCCCTTGGGCGACAGGACGACCGCATCCAACCACCCGTCGTCGAGGTCGGCCTCCGGCATCAGCACCAAGCCGCCCTGCAGCCGGCCGCAGTTCCCGATGACCACCGTCCGGACCCGGCGGCTGAACTCGGCGTCGTCGTCGGCCGCGATCCGCACCTTGAACTGGGTGCCGCGGAGGTTCTGCACACCCGAGACGGTGTAGGCGAGCCACCCCACCGAGGACTTCAGCCGCTCCGGAGCACCGGCCATCACGGCGGCGTCGAAACCCAGGCCCGCCATGACCAGGAAGATGTGGTCCTTGGCCATCTCCGGCGAGAGCGGGTGGACGCTGATCCGCCCCACATCGACCCGCTTGTTCTGTCCAGTCAGGGCCACCCGCAGGGCCTCGTCGAGCCGGTCGACCGGCAGGTCGAGGTTGCGGGCCAGCAGGTTCCCCGTGCCTGCCGGCAGCAGCCCCATCGGCGTGTCCGTGCCCGCGAGGGCGGCTGCGACCGCGCGTACGGTGCCGTCGCCGCCGAGCGCGCAGACGACCGAGGCGCCGGCGGCCGCCGCCGCCGCTGCCTGAGTCGTCCCCGGCTCGGCGACGGTCGTCTCGGCCCAGATCGGCTCGTCCCACCCGGCGTCGAGACAGAGCAGGCTCAGCTCGTCGTGGACCACCGCAACGTCAGCGAATTTCATCGGGTTGACGATGACAGCCGCCCGCTTCAGCGGACGGGGCTCGGCAACAGCGCCCTCGGGGCGGAATTGGCCCCTCGCCGGGCGCCGACGGCGCAACCTAGCTCGGCGCAGCCCGGCCTCGCGGGCGGCATCCGTCCGAGCGCGCAGGACCGTGCCGGTGAACAGGAGCAGACCCGCGAGCAGGAGCGCGAGCGCTGCCCAGATCGCGACATCGGTCTGCACAGTCCTCGACGCTACCCGACGAGGTCCCTGGCCCCTGCCGTTACTGCCTCGCGCCGAGGCGCGCCGGATGCCGCCCCAGGGGACACAATCAGGCGATGACGCCCGATGACCTCGTGACCAGCATCCATCCCGACACCAAGGACTGGACCTGGGTGCTCCAGCGCCGGTGCCCCGAATGCGCTTTCGTAGCAAGCGAGTTGCGCGGCGTACAGCTGCCGGCGGCCATCCGGAGTGCCGCTGAGCGATGGGCGGACCTGCTCGCGCGTCCGGGGATCGAGGATCGTCCGGAGCCAGCGGTGTGGTCCGCGTTGGGGTACATGTGCCATGTCCGTGACGTCTGCCGCGTGTTCGGCGAGCGCGTGCAGTTGATGCTCACCGAGGACGACCCGTCGTTTCCCAACTGGGACCAGGACGCGGCGGCGGTCCAAGGCCGGTACGGCGAGCAGGACCCCGCCATGGTCGCCGACCAGCTCACCGACGCCGCGCGCGCCGACGCCGATCTGTTCGCGGCGGTGACTGGCGAGCAGTGGCAGCGGACCGGCGTTCGCAGCAACGGATCGCGCTTCACCGTCGAGACGCTAGGCCAGTACTTCGTGCACGACATCGTCCATCACCTGCACGACGTCGACGGCTGAGTCCCGCGTCTGCCTGGGCCGCCTGACGTGACCCGGACAGCCGCAGACGCTCACAAAAGCAGGTTGCCGCCCGTCGATAGGCTCGGGCGGGTGATCGACATCCGGCTGCTGCGCGATGACCCAGAGGCGGTGCGCGTCTCGCAGCGCGCCCGCGGTGAGGACGAGGGGATCGTCGACGCGATCCTGCAGGCCGACGAGCTGCGCCGCTCCTCGCTCACCGACTTCGAGCGGTTGCGGGCCGACCAGAAGGCGTCGGGCAAGCGGATCGCCCAAGCAGGCGGCGCGGATAAGGCGCAGCTGCTCCTCGAGGCCAAGGCGACTTCCGAACGGGTCCGCGAGCTGCAGACGACGGCCGAGGCGGCCGAGGAGGAGCTCCAGACGCTGCTCAGGCGGGTCCCGAACGTCGTCGTGAAGGGCATTCCCAGCGGAGGGGAAGACGACTACGCGGTCCTGGAGACGTACGGCACGCCGCGCGACTTCGCCGCCGAGGGGTTTCCGCCGCGGGATCACGTCGACCTGGCGGAGGGTCTGGACGCCCTGGACATGGCGCGCGGTACCAAGGTGTCCGGCGCCCGCTTCTACTTCCTGACCGGTGTCGGCGCCCGACTTGAGCTCGCCCTGCTCAACCTGGCGATCGCCCAGGCGGTCGAGGCGGGCTTCACCCCGATGATCACGCCGACGCTGGTGCGCACCGACGTCATGGCCGGTGCCGGTTACCTGGATGCCCACGCCGACGAGGTCTACCGGCTGGAGGCCGACGACCTGTACCTGACCGGCACCAGCGAGGTCGCCCTCGCCGGCTACCACGCCGACGAGATCCTCGACCTCAGCGACGGGCCGAAGAGGTACGCAGGGTGGTCGACCTGCTACCGCCGGGAGGCCGGCTCCTACGGCAAGGACACCCGCGGCATCATCCGCGTCCACCAGTTCCAGAAGGTCGAGATGTTCGTCTACTGCCGCCCGGAGGACGCCGCGGCCGAGCACGACCGGCTGCTGGAGTGGGAGCGGCGGATGCTCGCCAAGATCGAGGTCCCTTACCGGGTCATCGACACCGCCGCGGGCGACCTCGGCGGCCCGGCCGCGCGCAAGTTCGACTGCGAGGCATGGGTGCCCACCCAGGGCCGATACCGGGAGCTGACCTCCGCGAGCAACTGCACGACATACCAGGCCCGGCGGCTGAACGTGCGCGAGCGCGACCCGCACTCCGCCACGGGGGGCACCCGGCACGTAGCGACCCTGAACGGCACTCTGGGTACGACGCGATGGATCGTCGCGCTCCTGGAGAATCACCAGCGGCCGGACGGCTCGGTGGTTGTGCCGCAGGCGCTGCGCCCGTTCCTGGGGCTGGACGTCCTGGTCCCGCAGGGTCGGGCGGACGCCGGGTGAGGCTGGTCGCGCTGGACATCGACGGGACGACCGTCGACCACGAGGGCATGCTCTCGCCGGCGGTCCGGGCCGCGGTCGAAGACACGGTGGCCGCCGGGCTGCACGTCGTGATCGCCACCGGCCGGTCCGTGGTCGCGACGACGGAGCTGCTCACCGAGCTGGGCCTGACCTCCGGTTATGCCGTGTGCTCCAACGGCGCCGTGACGATCGAGCTGGATCCCGCGGAGCCGGCGGGCTATCGGATGGTCGACGTGATCACGTTCGACCCGGGGCCCGCGCTCCGGATCCTGCGCGAGCAGCTGCCCGGAGTGCTGGTCGCGGTCGAGGAGCTGGGGGTCGGCTTCCTGGTCAACGCCCCGTTCCCCGATGGGGAACTGAGCGGTGAGCACCGGGTGGTCCCCTGGGAGGAGCTGATCCGTTCACCCGTGACGCGGGTGACCCTGCGCGACCCCGATTCCAGTGCCGAGGAGTTCCTCGAGCAGGCGCAGCACGCCGGCCTGCACGGCGTCGGGTACGCCGTGGGCTGGACTGCCTGGCTCGACCTCAGCCCCGAGGGGGTGTCCAAGGCGTCGGCGCTGGAACTCCTGCGCCGGAAGCTGGGCGTCGAGCCGGGGGACACGGTGGCCGTCGGCGACATGCGCAACGACATCGAGATGCTCCAGTGGGCCGCCCGCGGGGTCGCGATGGGAAACGCGCCGGACGAGGTCAAGGCGGTCGCGGACGAGGTCACCGGCGACGTGGACGACGACGGCCTGGTACCGGTGCTGCGGTCGTTGCTGTAGCGCCTGCGCCTGCGCCTGCGGCCGAACCTGTGCCTGCGGCCGAATTGGCGCCGGCTACCAGAGCCAGCCGGCGCGGAACAGGTTGGCCTCGGCGAGCAGCCGCCCGGCGGGTCCCTCCGTGTTCTCGACCGGCATGCCGACCAGCCGGCACGCGTCGGTCAGCGTCTGCTCGTAGGCCATCGTCGCCGCACGGGAGTGGTGGCCCGCGGCGAATTCGCGGGTCTTGTCGACGTTGAGGCTGTTGAGCTCCTGGGAGAGCCGGGTCAGCCGGATCTGCAGCTCGAGGGTCTGGAACGGGTCCGGCGGCGGCACGGGAAGCAGCGGGACGAGGGCGGGGAAGCTGCGGCGCAGACGCTCGAGGATGTCCGCCATCGGCGCCACCTTCCCATCCGCTCAGCCCATAGGTCATTCAAAATGTAAGCCAGGTCACTCGTTGCGGCCAACCGACCCCCCCTTACGGGTCGGGGACGAAAGGCAGCGCCGACCGGTCAGTCGAACGTGGTGGGGAGGGACGGGTCGCGGTGGGCGGCCAGCATCAGAGCCAGCTGCTGCGCCGTCGTACGACCTGCCGAGAGCGGGGGCAGGGCGTCCAGCGCGAAGAACCCGGCATCCAGGGTCTCGCCGTCCAGCCCGGCCACCGGCGCCCCGTCGGCACCCGGCAGCCGCGCGGCTAGGAAATCAGCTTGTAGATGTGCCACGGGGACCCCGTCGCGCCGGCCCGGTGGGCGTTGGCCCGAGTGCCGTCCTGGACCGCGACCAGCTGGGTGATCCGGACCGGTATGCCGGCCTCCTCGGCGAACTCCCGGGCCGCGGCCTGTGATGGGGTGTCTAGCGCGTCGGCGTACCCCCCCGGCAGCGTCCAGAGCCGATCCCTGGCCTCTTGGACCAGCAGGACGCGGTCGGCCTCGTCGAACAGTGCCGCCCGCACGTCCACTTTCGGCGTCGCGTGGCCCCGCTCGGCGAGCAGCGCGCGGTGGAAGTCCTCGGTGGTGGGGGCGCCGTCGCCGTCGCCGTCGCCGCTGCCCCGAGCACCCGAGTCGGCGATAAGCGCGAGCAGCTCGGCCGAGATGGCGCGCATCCGGTGGTAGCGGTCGATGTCGTAGTGGTCGGTGGCGTAGGTGAGCCCGTTCTGGCTCATCGCGGCCAGCTCGATGGCGAGCTCGTGCAGCTTTCGTGCCGGGCCGAGAGCGGAGGGCGCGGGGGCGTCTGGCACGGCGTCGATTCTGTCATCACGACGGCACCCGCAAGCGGGTCCCACCGTGCCACGGGCGACGGCTGCGGTGGCACCCCGACCACAGTGGTACTACGAGCACGGTGGTGTGGAGAGCACGGTGGTGTGGAGAGCACGGTGGTGTGGAGAGCACGGCGGTATTGCGACCACGGTGGTATTGCGACCACGGTGGCACTGCGAGCATGACCCGTCATGACCGAGCAACCGATCACCTCTGTCGCCAACGCCCGGCTCAAGGCGCTGGTGGCGCTGCGCCGTCGCAGGGTGCGCGAGGAGACCGGGACCACGCTGGTCGAGGGCCTCGAGGAGCTCACGCTGGCGCTCACCGCCGGCGTATTGCCGCGCACGCTCTTCTACTGCCCGGAGCTGATGCCGGCGCCGGAGGGTCTAGCGGTGCTGCTGCGCCACCCCGGCATTCAGGGCTGCGAGCGGATCCGCCTCGGGCGGGTCGCCTTCGAGAAGGTCGCCTACCGGGAAGGGCCGGACGGCGTCCTTGCGGTGGTCGACTCCGTGACGCGCAGCTGCGCCGAGCTCAGCGTGGGTGCCTCCCCGTTGGTCCTGCTGTGCGAGGCGGTCGAGAAGCCCGGCAATCTCGGCGCCATGCTGCGGACGGCGGACGCGGCGGGTGCGGCCGCCGTCGTCGCGGCCGACCCCGTCGGCGACTGGGGCAACCCCAACCTCGTCCGCGCCAGCAAGGGGACCGTCTTCTCGGTACCGGTCGCCTCGGACAGCACCCCGGCCGCACTGCGCTGGCTGCACCAGCAAGGGATCGCGCTGATCGCGAGCACGCCCGACACGGACCTCGACTACACCGAGGTCGACTACTCGGGTCCGGTCGCCGTCGCCGTTGGCGCCGAAAAGGACGGCCTCACCCGCGCGGTCCTCGACGCGGCGGCTCACCGGGTGCGCATCCCCATGGTGGGGCGCGCGAACTCGCTCAACGTGGCCACGTCGGCGGCGATCATCCTCTACGAGGCCGTGCGCCAGCGGGGCCTCCGCTCGTTCTGACGCGGGCCCCTCGGTCCCCGCCGGGCGGCCTGTGCCACCATCGGGGCCATGGCCGCCAGCGACGCTCCCCTACGCGTGGACCACGTCTCATATGCCGCCGAGCGGGACGGTCTCCATGCCACCGCGGCCCGGCTCGGTGCGCGGATCGGCGTAGCGGTCGTCGACGGTGGGGTGCACCCGCGGTTCGGAACGCGCAACGCGATCCTGCCGCTGTCCGGCCACCGCTACGTCGAGGTGGTGGAGGTCCTCGACCGCCCGGCGTCGGACAAGGCGCCGTTCGGCCAGGCCGTCCGCGCCCGCTCCGAGACAGGGGGCGGCTGGCTCGGCTGGGTCGTGTCGGTCGACGACATGGCAGCCGTGGAGCAGCGGCTCGGCCGACGGGCCGTAGTCGGCAGCCGGCGCCGTCCCGACGGCTCCGAGCTGCGCTGGCTGCAGCTCGGGGTCAAGGGGCTGATCGGCGACCCGCAACTGCCCTTCTTCGTCCGGTGGGACGACGGGGCCCGACACCCGTCCCTCGATGCGGCCACCAGCGTCCAGCTCAGCAGGCTGGAGATCGCGGGCGAGCGTCGGCGGATCCGGGAGTGGCTCGGGTTGGCGCCCGACTTCCAGCCCGTGGAAGTGGCGTTCACGTACGTCGCGCCGCACGGCAATCCAGGCCTGTTGTCGGTCACGTTCGAGACCGCCGAAGGCCCGGTCACGGTCTAGCCGCCGCTCGGCGCCGGATCTCAGCTCAGGAAGTCCACCAGCGTGTCGGCGAGGCCGGTGTAGCTCGCCGGCGTCATCGCAACGAGCCGGGACTCGACGTCGGCGGGCAGGCCGAGCCCCCTGACGAAGCGGCGCAGGTCCTCGCCGCCGATCCGACGCCCCCTGGTCAGCTCCTTGAGCCGCTCGTAGGGGTTGTCCAGGCCCGGAACTCCCTGGGCGGTGAGTGCCCGCATCGCGGACTGGACCGGCTCGGCGAGGACCTCCCAATTGGCGTCCAGGTCGCGTCCCATGACACCCGGGACGGGGTCGAGCCCCGCCAGGCCGCGCTGGACGTTGTCGAGCGCCAACAGCGAGTGCCCGAGCGCTGTGCCGATGTTGCGCTGCATCGAGGAGTCGGTAAGGTCCCGTTGCAGCCGCGAGGTGACCAGCGTCGAGCCGAGCAGGTCCAGCAGCGCGTTGGACACCTCGAGGTTGGCCTCGGCGTTCTCGAACCGGATCGGGTTGACCTTGTGCGGCATCGTGGAAGACCCCACCGAACCCTGCCCCCGCACCTGGGCGAAATACCCGAGGCTGATGTACGCCCATACGTCGGTGCAGAGGTTGTGCAGGACGCGGTTGAAGCGTGCCACGTCGGCGTACAGCTCGGCCTGCCAGTCGTGGCTCTCGATCTGGGTCGTCAGGGGGTTCCAGGTCAGGCCGAGGGACTCCACGAAGGACCGGCTGATCTCCGGCCAGTCGGCGTCCGGCACTGCGGCGACGTGGGCGCCGTACGTGCCTGTTGCTCCGTTGAGCTTGCCCAGGTACTCAGCTGACTCGACCCTGCGCAACTGCCGGCGCAGCCGCGCGGCGAGGACGGCCAGCTCCTTGCCGAGGGTCGTCGGCGTGGCCGGCTGGCCGTGTGTGTGCGACAGCATCGGTATGCCGCGCAGGTCCCGGGCCATGTGGACGACGGAGTCGACCAGCGTGCCGGCCCGGGGGAGCCATACCTGCCGGATCGCCCCCCGGACCATCAGCGCGTAGGCCAGGTTGTTGACGTCCTCGCTGGTGCAGCCGAAGTGGACCAGCTCCGACAACGACGTCTGCGGCGGCGGAGTCTCCCCGGAGGTGGCCGGAGGCCCGCCCCTAGCCGGGACAGAGCCGATAGGGGTGGCAGGTTCAGCAAGGCGTCGCTTGACGAGGTACTCGACCGCCTTCACGTCGTGCACCGTCACCCGCTCCAGCTCGGCCAGCTCGGCGACCTCCGCCGGCCCAAACCCGTCGACGAGCGCCCGCAGGCGCCCTCGCTCGGACTCGGTCAGCGACCGGACGCCTGGGACGACCCGGCGGTCGGTGAGCTGGACCAGCCACTCCACCTCGACCCGGACCCGCTCCCGGTTGAGCGCCGCCTCCGAGAGGTAGTCCACGAGCGGCGCCACGCTGGCGCGGTATCGCCCGTCCAGCGCGCCGAGGGCAACGGTGGGGGTCGCGTCGGCGAGCGAGGGCATGCTGCCAGTGTCCCAGAGAGAGCGTGACATTCCTCTCTCCAGGAGCGAGCAGCCCTCGTAGCGGACGGAATCTCGGCAAAATCCAGGTATCCTGCCTCAACAATTCAAGTGACGACGGCTGACCCGGCGCGGACACTGCTGTCCTGCGTCCTTGTGCTCCGCAGCCGTCTCACGCAGTCGCCAGGGCGCAGTCACCGCTCTGCAGCGGCTCCATCGGCCGACAAACGCGCCGACCTGCCGTGACCCGCAGTAAGGGGATTCGACATGAGCCTTCGCATCGGTTTCGTCAGCACCTACCAGCCCACGCGCTGCGGGCTGGCCACGTTCACATCCGCACTGCTCGGCGCGCTTACCGCCTCGGGCGAGGTCAAAGCCGAGGTACTCCGACTGGTCACCGGGCCCGACCTGAGCCGGTCCGATCTCCCGGAGGTCATTGCCGAACTCGACACGGCCGACGCGGGGGCTGGGACCGAACTGGCCGCCGCGAGCCTGGACTCGGTGGACGTGGCGGTGGTGCAGTTCGAGTACGGCATCTTCGGCGGCTCCGACGGTGAGCAGGCCATCTCCTTGCTGCGGAACCTGCGGGTGCCCTCCGTGGTGGTGCTGCATACCGTGCTGTCCCGGCCTACTTGGCATCAGCGCGAGGTGCTGGAGCAGGTCAGCGCGCTCGCCGATGCTGTCGTGGTGATGACCGAGACGGCGCGCACGTGGCTGGCCGCGGGATACCGGGTCGACCCCGCCAAGGTGGTGACCATCCCGCACGGAGCGGGCGGTCCCGCGGACGAGACCAGCGCTGCGTCCCTGCCGGGCGGCACCCGGCCCCTGGCTGCCGGGCAGGCCGCACCCACGATCTTGACCTGGGGGCTGATCGGTCCCGGCAAGGGCATCGAATGGGGCATCGACGCCGTGGCCGGCCTCGCCGACATCACCCCTCGACCGCGGTACGTCGTGGCCGGCCAGACCCACCCGAAGGTCCTCGAACGGGACGGCGAGCGCTACCGCCACGAGCTGCAGCGGCGGGCCGCCGCGCGGGGGATCGCGGGCCAGGTGGTTCTCGACGATCGCTACCGCGACAAGGCCGCGCTGGCCGCGCTGGTCTCATCGGCGGACGTCGTGCTGCTTCCCTACGACTCCCGGGAGCAGATCAGCTCCGGTGTGCTGATCGAGGCCGTCGCCGCCGGCGTGCCTGTGGTGGCGACCCGCTTCCCGCACGCGATCGAGCTCCTCGGGTCTGGAGCGGGCCTGCTCGTGGACCAACAGAGTCCGGACCAGATGGCCACCGCCCTGCGGGCCGTACTGACTGACCCCGGCCGGGCGGCGCGCATGCGCGCGGCGGCGGCTGTCATCGGCGGCCAGGTGTCCTGGCCGGCGGTGGCCGCCGCTTACCGGCAGGTCACTGACCGGTTGGCCGAATCGCGCCTGATGGCATGACTGGTTCGACCCTGGTCGCGCCCGGCTACGCCCACCTGAGGCGGCTGAGCGACGACCAGGGACTGTTCGAGCATGCCCGGTTCGCAGTGCCCCGGCCCGAGCACGGCTACTGCGTCGACGACGTGGCCCGTGCACTGGTGGTGATCTGCCGCGAGCCCCGGCCCGACCCCGCCGTTCGCGGGTTGGCCGAGCGGTTCCTGCTCTTCGTGCTGGCCGCGGTGACCGAGGACGGGACCACGCACAACCGCAAGTCACCGGATGGCGAATGGACCGACCGGCCGGATGTCTGCGACTGGTGGGGCCGGGCGATCTGGGGCCTGGGAGTCGCTGCCGCCAGCGCGCCGACCACTGGTATGCGCGACCGCGCGCGGGACGGTCTCGACCGTGCGGCCCGAGCCCGGTCGCCATACCTGCATGCCAACGTCTTCGCAGCACTCGGCGCAGCCGAGTTGCTGGGGGCGCGCCCCGCCGACGCAGTGGCGCGGGAGCTTCTCGCCGAGTGCGCCGGCGAGGTCAGGGCCGGCGTGGACAACGTCCGCGTCGAGTGGCCCTGGCCGCAGGAGCGGCTCCGCTACGCCAACGGCGCCGTGGCGGAGGCGCTCATCGCGGGAGGTGATGGGCTCGCCGACGGCGGGATGCTCGCCGACGGGCTGCTGCTGCTGGACTTCCTGCTGCGTACCGAGACCCTGGACGGGCACCTGTCGGTCACCCCAGTGGCCGGCCGGGGCCTCGGGGACGCGCGTCCTGCCTTCGACCAGCAACCGATCGAGGTATCGTCTCTCGCCGATGCGTGTGCCCTGGCCTTCACCGTGACGGCCGAGCCCCGCTGGAGAGATGGGGTACGCATGGCCTGGGCGTGGTTCGTCGGTGACAACGACCGGCATACGGCGATGGTGGACTGGAGCACCGGTGGGGGGTACGACGGGCTGACCCCTGACGGGCCGAACCTCAACCAGGGTGCCGAGTCGACGCTGGCGATGCTCGCGACGGCGCAGCACGCGCGCCGTCTCGGTCTGACGACCTGATGGCGGAGGCTGCGACAAGCCTCCCCGAGGTGGAGGCCGGAGCCGGGGCCGAGCTTGAGGCCGAAGCCGGGGCCGGAGGCCTGTTCCGCAGGATCGACGCCCGGCTGGACCCCGACCCCGCGCGAGTGGTCTCGCGGCTCTTCGTGCCGGGCGAGGAGCTGATGACTGGCCGTCCGCGCGTCGACGGCGTGGTCAAGCGGGTTCTGGCCCTGTCCGAAGCGGACGTGACCGTGATGGCGCGCCAGATCCGCGACCGATTCTCCGGCCGACACCCTGATCTGGACGGGCTGCTCAGCGAGCACGCGATGATCGCGAGCGTGCACTTGCACGACGCGGGTCGGATCAGCCGCGACCGGGCGGTCGTACTCGGCGCGACGTTGACCTCGGAATACGCGGTCGAAGGCGCGGCACTGTGCAACCCCAGCGCCATGCTGCACCCCGACCAGCGCGCCCTTGCTCCCGGGCAGGCGCGCCTGGCGGTCAGCCTGCGGGCCATCGGCGAGGGCCACCTGTCTTCGATCGGTTTCTGCGAGGCGGTCGTGGGGCCCGGGCCGTCCTGGGCATTCAGCGAGCGGCCGCTGCCGGTCGTGGCCGGCGTCCCCGCACCGACGACGTTCCAGCGGGAGAACCTGCGCGCGATCCTCCAGGACAGCAACGAGATCGACGAATTCGTCCTGAGCGTGCTGGATGCCTTGCCGCCGGTGTTCGACTCGCACGTGCTCGAGAACATCCTCGACGAGGTGCCGGTGCCGCTGATCTCGCGGCAGACCGGCAAGGGCAGCAAGGACCGGCTGCGGCACATCGTGTCCTCGGTATGCCGCACCAGCTTCGCGCCGGACGCGGAGCTCGGTCAGCAGGTGCTGATGCCGACCAACGCCGAGGAGCGGCTGGGCCTCGAGGACGCCCGGTTCGTGCTGTTCCGCGAGGACGACGGAACCACCTGCTACCTCGCGACGTACACGGCCTGGGACGGCGAGCAGATCGCTCCTCGGGTCTTCGTCTCGGCTGATCTTCGCGTGTTCGAGATGTACCGGCCGGCGGGCCCGGCGGCCCACAACAAGGGTATGGCCCTGTTCCCCCGACGGGTGGGCGGCCGCTTCGTGGCGCTGTGCCGGCCGGACGGGGAGACCAACGGCGTCGCCTTCTCCGACGATGGCCGGGTATGGGGCGACCCGATCGTCATCGCGCCGCCGTCGCTGTCGTGGGAGCTCATGCAGGTCGGCAACTGCGGGTCGCCGATCGAGACCCCGCAGGGCTGGCTGGTGCTGACCCACGGCGTGGGGCCGATGCGGGTCTACTCGATCGGTGCCCTCTTGCTGGACCTCGAGGATCCCACCCGGGTGATCGCCCGGCTGGCTGAGCCGCTGATCACCCCCACCGACGGTCATGGCGACGGCTACGTGCCCAACGTCGTCTACTCCTGCGGCGGGGTCGTGCACGACGGGGTGGTGTGGCTGCCCTACGCCGTGGGCGACTCGCGGATCGAGGTGGGGTGGGTGACGTTGGACGACCTGCTCGACGCGATGACGCCGGAGCCCGTTCACGCGGTTCTGGCCGGGGGTCAGCGCAGCTGAGGGGCCAGCCACGTTTGGGATCTGGCGCTCGGGGCGCCAGAATGGCGCCATGCCGAGCATTCAGATCAAGGACGTCCCAGAACAGACCCACGCCGTGCTACGCCAGCGGGCTGCGGCAGCGCACCAGTCGTTGCAGGAGTACCTGCTCACCCGGCTGACTGCCGAGGCCGCGTCGCCCACCCTGGAGGAGGTGCTCGATCGGGCCGGCGGGCGGGCGGGTGGATCGGTGTCCTTCTCCGCGGCCGTATCGGCTCTGCGGGAAGACCGTGCTCGTCGTTGACGCCAGCGTCCTGGTCACGGCCCTGGCAGACGACGACCAGGACGGGGACCAGGCCCGCAATCGCCTGCGGGGGGAGGTGTTGGCCGCTCCGGAGTTGGTCGACCTGGAGGTGACATCGGTCCTGCGGCGCCTGCTGCTCGTTGGACGCCTCCCGAGCCGGCGCGCGGAACTCGCGCTTGCCGATCTCAGTGACCTGGCGCTGCGACGGGTTCCACACCGGCCCCTGCTCGCCCGATGCTGGGAGCTGAGGGACAACGTCACCGTCTACGACGCGTCGTACATCGCGCTTGCTGAGGCGCTGGACGTCGTCCTGGTGACCTCGGACCAGGGACTGTCGCGGCTGCCCGGCGTGTGGTGCCGGGTGGAGGTGCTCAGCAACGGCGCGAGTGCGTGGCCTGGGCTTGGCTGACCAGACCATGGCCTCCGGACAGCACCTGCTCGTAGACGGCGAGGTAGCCCTCGACCATCGCGTCCACCCCGAACCGCTGCAAGGCCCCTTGCCGCACCGCGCCGCGGTCCAGAGCCTCGGCGGCGGCGACGTGCTCGGCCGCGGACTCGATGTCGTCGGCGAGATAGCCGGTGATCCCCTCGTCGACGATCTCGGCCATCGACCCGCGGCGGTAGGCCACGACCGGCGTGCCGCACAGCATCGACTCCACGACCGCGAGGCCGAACGGCTCGGCGAAGCCGATCGGGTGTAGCAGCACCGACGCCTGCCCGAGCACCTGCGCCCTACCCTGCGGACCGACGGAGCCGAGGTAGGCGACCCGGTCCCCGTCCAGGGACGGCGCGACCTGCTCGTCGAAGTACCGCTGATCCTGGACCGGCCCGCAGATGGTCAGCCGCCGGCCGAGCCGCCGGGCGATTGCGATGGCCTCGTGCGTGCCCTTGTCGGGGTGGATCCGGCCGAATGCCACCAGCCCCGCGTCCGGCCCTGGGTCGGGGTTGAGCGGGAGCGGACCGGCGTCGACCCCGTGATACACCGTCGCGGCATAGGTCAGCTCCGGCACCCGGTCGGCGTCGGAGATGGAGACGTACGCCGAGTGCGCGCGCTCATAGGCTGGCAGGATCGCCGGGGCGGAGAAGCCGTGGATCGTGGTCACCATCGGCACCCGCGAGTGTGCGGCGAAGGCCAGTGGCAGCCAGTCGAGGTGGTTGTGGACGAGGTCGTACTCGGCTGATCGGGCCAGGGCGTGGGAGACGTGCAGCGCCTCCCATACCCGCCCGTCCATGGCTGGGTCGTCGCCGTAGCCGTGGGGGCAGATCCCGTCGAGGCGTCCCGTCGTCACGGAGTCGAGGGTGGCGAACAGTGTCACGTCGATCCCGCGCGCCACCAGGCCCTCGGTCAACGTGCTGGTCACCTGTTCCCACGGTCCGTATGCCAGTGGCGGGGTCCGCCAGGCGACGGGCGCGAGCATGGCGACCCGCAGCGGCTTCACCACGGCACACCCTCGGGTGCGCCGTCCCGCTTCCGCTCCCGCGCGCGCTCACACATCCCGGTCAGCCCGGCGTGCCCTGCGCGGCGACGTGGGCGCGCAGGTGGCCGACCAACCCGCGGCATGCCCGTTCGATCTCGGCGAAGGCCCGCTCGAAGTCCTCGCGCCGGCCGTAATAGGGGTCGTCCACCTCCAGCGTGCCAGCCTGCGCCGCGGCAGGGTCGAACTCGCGCAGCAGCCGGATGCGGTCGTGCTGGTCGGTTGCGACGAGGTGGCGCAGCTCGCGCACGTGGCCTTTGTCCGCCGCCAGAATCAGGTCCCGCTCACCCAGCCACGACGCCGAGACCTGCCGGGCGACGTGTGCCGAACCGTCGTACCCGTGTCGGCGCAGCGCCTTGAGTGCCGGCCCATGCACGGCCTCTCCGACGTTCCAGTGACCGGTACCCGCGGAGTCGACCGCGACAGCGTCGCCCAGCCCGGCCTCCTGCAGCATCGCCCGGAGCACGATCTCGCCGGTGGGCGAACGGCAGATGTTGCCGGAGCAGATGAAGCAGACCCGGTAGGGCTGGCGGGCAAGCGGCTGCTGGTCGCTCGGCGGGTCGGTCATCCCGCTATTCAACCCTGACTATTCAACCCTGACCCACGAGGCGGCCTGGGCACGGAACTGCTCCCCCGGCCAACGCCCGACCCCGCTGGGAATGCGGCCCAGCAGCGGCGCACCGGTCACGGCAGGCAGGTCCTGGAGGTTGCACCGCATCGCCAGGTCCGGTTCGTCCGGCGGCGCGGGCCAGGATCCGATGACCAGCCCGAGGCAGTCCAGGTCCCGGTGCCGCAGCGCTTCCACGGTGAGCGCGCTGTGGTTGAGGGCGCCGAGTCCAGCAAGGGTGACGACCACGTACCCGGCGCGTACGCCGAGGGCCGCGAGTTCCGAGCCCAGATCCGCGAACGTCGCCCCCTCGGAGTCCAGGCGCACCAGCAGGCCGCCGGAGCCCTCCACGAGGACCAGGTCGAGGTCACCTCGCCTCGCCAGGGCGGCGATATCCGCCGCCTGGTCCGCTGCCGAGGGAAGCCCGACGCCGGCCAGGCGGGCCGCCGTGTCGGGGGCGAGCGGGTCGGGCAGGCGGACCGGCTCTCGCGTCTCCACGTCCCCGGCGAGCCGGCGTACGTCGTCCAGGTCGCCCGGTTCGCCTGCCCGCAGGCCGGTCTGCACGGGCTTGACCACTGCCAGCCGCATCCCGTGCTCGCGAAAGCCGACGACCAGCGCCGCGGTGGTCACGGTCTTGCCGACTCCGGTGCCGGTGCCGGTCACGACGATGACCGGTGCCGGTTCAGCCATGGAGGACCCCTCGGAGCACGCTCGCCGCGGCATCCATCTGCTCGGCGGTGTGGTCGGCGTGCGCGGTGAGCCGAAGCCGGGACGAGCCGTCCGGGGTGGAGGGCGGCCGGAAGCAGCCGATCCGTATGCCGCCGCGGGCGCATGCCCCGACCGCGGCCAGAGCCTCGTGTGGCCCGGACATCGGCACGGAGAGGACGGCCGCGGCAGCGACAGGGATACCGCATGCTTCGGCCAGGGCGGCGGCGTTGGCGAGGGCGCGCCGCGGCAGGTCCGGGTCGCCGGCCAGCACCCGGAGCGCTGCGAGCGCCGCCCCGGCGGCAGGGGGCGCCAGGGCGGTGTCGTAGATGAACGAGCGGGCGGTGTTGACCAGGTGCTGGCGCACGGCGGGATGGCCGATGACCGCGCCGCCTTGTGCGGCAAGCGACTTGGACAGCGTCACGGTGACCACGACCTCCGGCAGAGCGGAGATCCCGTTCTCCGCACAGAGCCCCCGCCCGTCCCCGCCGGCCACACCCAGCGCGTGGGCCTCGTCGACGAGCAGCACCGCGCCGTGCCGCTGGGTGACCTCGGCCAGGTCGGCCAGCGGCGCGGCGTCGCCCATGACGCTGTAGACCGACTCGACGACGACGAGCGCCTTGCCCTCCGTCCTGCCGCGGAGCAGCCGGTCCACGTCGGCGACGTCGTTGTGTCCCACCACGGCGACCCGCGCCCGGGACAGCCGGCACCCGTCGATCAGCGACGCATGTGCCTGGGCATCGGAGACGACGAGCGTGTCGGCGTCGGTCAGCGCGGTGAGGGCGCCGACGTTGGCGAGGTACCCGGAGGAGAAGACCAGCGCGGCTGGGCTCGACAGCAGTGCAGCCAGCGCCGCCTCCAGTTCGTCGTGCACGGTGGTGCTGCCGGTGACCAGCCGCGAGGCGGTCGCGCCGGCGCCGTAGTCCAGCGCCGCCTGCACGGCCCCCTCGAGCACCGCCGGATGCCGACTGAGACCGAGGTAGTCGTTGCCGGCCAGATCGAGCGGCCCTTGACCGACCTTGCCGGGTCGTCGCGGGCTGAGCCGGCGGGTCAGTCCGCTGCGGTCCCTCGTGGTGTCCGCTGCGGCGAGGTCGTCGAGGAACCGGCTCACCGGCTGTGCACCTGGTCGACCGCGGACACGAGCGCCGAGCTGATGCTGGCGAGGTCCTCGG
>JAABUK010000672.1_pt1 | contig 69960 bp, 64 predicted proteins | sample 5559141 | NCBI WGS metagenome assembly JAABUK01 (sample SAMN10711869, study PRJNA513367) | rock metagenome | isolation source: Antarctica rocks | place: Antarctica: Victoria Land, Pudding Butte nord | collected 2016-01-03 | reverse complement strand
GCGCGAACGACCTCGGCAAAACCATCACCGTGACAATGACCGACGGCCGCCACCGTAGTTATCGAATCGTTCGAGGGCTTACCGTCGACAAAGCGCAGCTGGCCGCCGAAAGCACCCAAGGACCACTTCACACGGCAATGTTCGGCCAGACCGGGCTGTACGGGGCGTCTGATCGTCCCACCGAGGAACTGCGCCTGATCAGCTGCGGCGGTCAGTTCGATCCCGCTGCCGGCAGCTACAACTCCAACATCGTGGTGATCGCCCGACCGATCAGCTGAGTCACGAGAAGGCTCGTGCCGCACTTCCGGTGTATCTGCTCGGGGGACCGCCAGGACCGTCGGTCCTTCTGCTCACGCTCAGGCGCCGGGCCGGCACGAGGACGCGGGCCCGACTGCGATGGTGGCCGGGGTTAGTGCCGCCGTGGTCGCCGTGGTGGGCGTGAGTGTCGCCGTGGTCGCCGTCGTCGTGGTCTTGAGCGCCGTGATGGTCGCCGTGTTTGTGGCCACCGAGTCCGGCGCGCGAATCCTCGCCGACAGGACTGTGGTCGTGTCCGAGCAGGTGACTCAGGAGCGGTGTACCGACTTCCGGAGACGAGAGAAGGATCGGTACGCGAGTGCCATGCCATCTGCGCACTCGTGATGGTGTTGCAGGGGGATACGGTACTTCCATGCCCATTCCAGCGCCGGAAGATTCCCGAGCGGTGCCGGTCCTCATCCGGACGAGCCCTCGGTGGCGCAGGTAAATGCCGCCGTGGCGTCGTTCTCCATGCTGGCCGATCCCACCAGGCTGCGAATCCTGTGGGCGTTGCGCCAGGGCGAATCCGACGAGGCGACATTGGCAGCTGTGGCGGCCGGCCGACGGTCGCCAGTCAGCACCTTTCCAAGCTCCGCCTTGCTGGTCTCGTCGAGGGCACCAGGCAGGCTCGGCGAATTCTGTACCGGCTCAAGGGTGGGCATGTGAAGCACCTGTTGCAAGAAGCACTGTTCCACGCCGACCATCAAGTCACCGGCGAGCCGGTTCACGACTGACGGGAGAACAGTTCCGTAGCTGCAGCACGGAGACACCGCGAACCTGAAGCCGAACGCCACCGGAGGCAGCGGCCGATGCGGTTGCCGGGAACGGGACACGCGCGAACGGAAGTCCGAGAAAGTATTCGTGCAACAGATCAAGGGGCGACCATGGAGCACGATTGTCAGTTACGACCAAACCGCACGATACTGAAGCCGGGTTCCAGCATCGTCCGATCGTTCGATGGGTACATCTCCGGGCTGCTTTTGTGACCGACACCGAGCGCTCCTCCGCGGTTCCAGATCACGCTTCCCGCCCTGATCACGGCCTCAGCGCCGCGCAGGTCGCCGACCGGGTCGCAGCCGGCCAGGTCAACATCACCAGCAACGCATCTTCTCGCTCCGGCTGGCAAATCGTCAGAAGTAACACGCTGACCCGGTTCAATGCGATCCTCGGTGCCCTTTTCCTGCTGGTCATGGTGGCCGGATCCTTCGCCGACGGTCTTTTCGGTGTGGTCCTGATCGTCAATTCCGGAATCGGGATCGTTCAGGAATATTCGGCCAAACGAAAACTCGACCGATTGGCCCTTCTGCACGCACCCACCGCCCGGGTTGTCCGAGAAGGGAAACTGACGCAGATCGCCACCACGGCAGTGGTACTCGGGGACCTGATGGAGTTGCGCACCGGCGACCAGGTGGCTGCCGACGGACATCTGCACTCATCGTCAGGGCTGAAGATCGACGAGTCGAACCTTACGGGCGAGTCCGATTCGGTACCGAAGTCGGTCGGGGACGAAGTGCTTTCCGGAACGATCGTCGCCGCCGGTTCGGGACGATTCATCGCATCGGCTGTCGGTACTGACTCCTCTGCGAACAAGATCGCGGAGCAGGTCAAGAAGTTCACCAGAACCAGATCCGAGATTCAGCAGTCCGTCGACAAGCTGTTGAAGTACATCACCTGGGTGATCGCCGTCGCCCTACCACTGCAGGTCTGGTCGCAGTACCGGGTGCTGGGCAATCTGGGCTGGCGGGAAGTGGTGGTACGAGCAAGCGGCGGCCTGGTCGGCCTTGTGCCCGAGGGCCTGGTCCTCCTGACCTCGGTGGCGTTCGCGCTGGCCGCGGTGCAACTGGGCCGGCAGCAGGTCTTGGTCCAGGAACTGCCGGCTGTGGAAGGGCTGGCCAGGGTGGACGTGGTCTGCCTGGACAAAACCGGCACGCTCACGGTCGGCGACATCCAATTCGAAAAGCTGATACCCCTCAACCACGATGACCCCAAGCACGAGGACGGCCTGCAAGAAGTGTTGGGGGCTTTGGCCGATGATCCCAATGCCAACGGAACCCTCAGAGCGGTCGCGGTCGCCCATCCTGCACCTTCGAATTGGATCCGAGCGCAGACCGTCGCTTTCAATTCGGCCCGCAAGTGGAGCGCCGCAACGTTCGTCGGGCGGGGGACCTGGATCCTCGGTGCCCCCGACATGCTTCTTCCCGAGACGGACCCGATCCGCATCCAGGTTGCGGATCTGGCAGCTACCGGGTTACGAGTCCTGCTTCTGTCGCGAACGTCCCGGGAGCTGACCGGACCCGATCTGCCGCCGTCGATGGTTCCCATGGCCCTGATCGTGCTGGCCGAGCAGGTCCGCCCGGATGCGGAAGAAGCGCTGGCCTACTTCAAGTCTCAAGGTGTGACGATCAAGATCATCTCGGGGGACAATCCGACAACGGTCACCGCGATCGCCCGGCGCGTAGGCCTTGAAGTCCATCCGGACGCCGTCATCGATGCCCGCACCATCGGGGAAGATCCCGATACGCTGCGAGAAATTGCGGACCGGACAGCAGTGTTCGGTCGGGTGTCCCCGGAGCAGAAGCGGCTGTTGGTCCAGGCACTTCAACGCAACGGCCATGTGGTTGCCATGACCGGCGACGGCGTCAACGACGCGTTGGCCGTCAAGGACGCCGACATCGGTGTCGCCATGGGCAGCGGGGCGCAAGCCACCAAAGCGGTCGCCCAATTGGTACTCCTGGACGGCAAATTCTCCCACCTGCCCGCCGTGCTGGCACAGGGGCGCCGAGTCATCGGCAACGTCGAGCGCGTGGCCAATCTGTTCGTCGCGAAAAACGTGATGAGCCTCTTCGCCATTATCACCGCTGCGGCCTTCGCGCTGCCGTTTCCCTTCCTGCCCCGGCAGTTGACGTTGGTATCTGCGGTGACCATCGGCATTCCCGCCTTCTTCCTCGCCCTTGGCCCCAACAGGCGCCGATACATTCCCGGCTTTCTCGAACGGGTCCTGAGTTCGCGGTGCCCGCGGGCATCATCACCGGATCAGTGGTCACCCTGTCCTACCTGTGGGCCCGCGATCGCTACGGTATCTCCGGGGGCGCCCAATGTGTCCTGGGCACGACGACCTCCGCCCCCGTCGACATCGCGTGCTGGCAGCCGGGCACCGGCGCGACGGTCGCGCTTCTGGTCACCTTCTTCTGGATTCTCACCGTGCTGGCTCGACCCGTCCGATTGTGGAAGGCAGTGGTGATCGTCAGCATGGTTCTGCTCGCGGTAGTGGCGTTGGTCCTACCCTTCGCCGCGCGGTTCTTCAATTTCGACCTGCCGGCCGGTCTGCTGACGGAGTCCGTCGTGGTCGGCGTCGCCGGCGCGGGCGCGGTGGAAGTGCTCTATCGGCGCACCCACCGACGAGCCGAGCCCCGCGAGTAGCGTGGCCCGACCGACGTGCGATCTGCCTCTTGGGGGTGTTCCGTCGAAATCGGGTGACCGTGACCGGAAGCCAGCCTCGGAGCGGAAGCTCGGCGTGCGGTTACTGGCCGGCTGCCCGGACGATGCCCAGAAACAGTTCGTGCAATCGAAGGTCGTCGCTGAGCTCCGGGTGGAACGAGGTAGCCAGTACCGACCCTTGCCGGACGGCGACCGGGTGTTCACCGACGCTGGCCAGCACCTCGACCTCGGCGCCGAAGTGTTCGACCCAGGGTGCCCGGATGAACGCCGCCCGAACCGGTCCACCGGGAACGCCGCTGATGTCGAGGTCGGCCTCGAAGGAATCTGCCTGCCGGCCGAAAGCGTTGCGCCGCACCGCGATGTCCAGCGCGCACAGTGGTTCTTGATCTGCTCGGCCGTCGAGAATTTCAGAGCTGAGCAGAATCATCCCGGCGCAGGACCCGTAGGCGGGCATTCCGTTCGACAGCCGTTCGCGCAGGGTCTGTCGCAGGTCGAAGACGTCCAGGAGCCGGCCGATGGCAGTCGACTCCCCTCCGGGGATCACGATCCCGTCGATCCCGTCGAACTCATCGGCTCGTCGGATCAGGCGAACCCGCGTACCCAGGTTGGTCAGCGCGTCGAGATGTTCGGCGACGTCGCCCTGCAGGGCGAGGACCCCGATGATCGGCTGGTGCACCGTCACCGGCGTCCGCCGCTGCCTGCAATCGCGACGCAGGTCACCATCCGCGTTCGGCCAACCGGTGCGGTGCTGGGATGTCGTCGACGTTGATGCCGACCATGGCTTCGCCCAGCCCTCGGGAGACTTTGGCGAGAACGTCCGGATCGTCGTGGAAGGTCGTGGCCTTGACGATCGCCTCCGCTCGGGCGGCGGGGTTCCCGGACTTGAAGATGCCGGATCCGACGAACACGCCCTGCGCGCCGAGCTGCATCATCATCGCCGCGTCGGCCGGGGTGGCGATTCCGCCGGCGGTGAACATCACCACCGGTAGTCTGCCGGCGGCGGCGACGTCGGCGACCAGTTCGTACGGTGCCTGCAGCTCCTTCGCCGCGGCGAACAACTCTTCCGGTGCCAGCGAGGTCAGTCGGCGGATCGCGCCATTGATGGTCCGCATGTGCGTGGTGGCGTTGGAGACGTCACCGGTTCCCGCTTCCCCCTTGGAACGGATCATTGCGGCACCTTCGGTGATCCGCCGCAGCGCCTCGCCGAGATTGGTTGCGCCGCAGACGAACGGCACGGTGAACTGCCATTTGTCGATGTGATGAGCGTAGTCGGCGGGGGTAAGAACTTCGGATTCGTCGATGTAGTCCACGCCCAGGGACTGCAGGATCTGCGCTTCGACGAAATGGCCGATTCGCGCCTTGGCCATGACCGGGATCGACACCGCCGCAATGATCGAATCGATCATGTCCGGGTCCGACATCCTGGAAACACCGCCCTGCGCACGGATGTCCGCGGGAACCCGTTCCAGCGCCATCACCGCGACCGCGCCGGCGTCCTCGGCGATCTTGGCCTGTTCTGCGGTGACCACGTCCATGATCACCCCACCCTTGAGCATCTCGGCCATTCCGCGCTTGACCCGCGCGGTGCCGGTCCGGGCCTCCGGGTTGGCCGTTTCGAGGTGCGAGGTATCGGTGGGTACGGGGTGTACAGACACGGGGTGGAACTCCTATCCGGGACGGCCCGCGCCGAGCGGCGGGCGAGTAACACTGGCAAGTGTGGCTGACATTTGAGCACTGGGGAAACCGGTTAGCGGCGTCCCGACATGTTCATCGTCCGCCTCCGCGCGCTGGCGTGTGGTATCTGGTGATCACGCGGCCCCGGTCGCAGCTCCACCCGGCGCAGTAGTTGCGCGTTGGCGGCCACGACGATGGTGGAGACGCTCATCAGGATCGCGCCGACCGCCGGAGCCAGGACGAAGCCGAGCGGAGCGAGGACGCCGGCGGCCAGTGGCACCGCCAGCAGGTTGTAACCGGCGGCCCACACCAGGTTCTGCCACATCTTGCGATAGCTGGCCCGCGATAGAGTGATCACGCCGAGCACGGAACGAGGGTCGTCCGAGGCGAGCACCACACCAGCGGACTCGATGGCCACGTCGGTGCCTGCGCCGATGGCGATGCCGACGTCGGCCCGGGCCAGGGCGGGGGCGTCGTTCACGCCGTCACCGACCATCGCGACCCGCTGTCCTCGTGCCTGCAACTCTGCGACCTTGGAGTCCTTGTCGGCTGGCAGCACCTCGGCGAATACCTCGTCCACACCGAGTTGCCTCCCGACGGCATCGGCGACGGACCGGGCGTCGCCGGTGGTCATCGCGACCTTCACCCCGAACGAGTGGAGCTGCTTGATCGCCGTGGCCGACTCGGGCCGGACCTCGTCGGCCAGGGCTGACGCACCGACCACTTGGCCGTCGGCCAGGACGTAGATGACGGTGGACCCATCAGCTCGCCACTGCGCGGTGGCGGACCTGACCGGAACCGCCAGATCAGCATCGAGACCATCGAGCACCGAAGGGCCGCCGATGAGCACCCGGATACCCTCCACGTCGGTCGTGTTGCTGCGGGGCCATCATCGCGCTCTCCGAATCCTCGAGGTACGACCCGAAACAATACCCCCAGGGGGTATATTCCAGCGCGGGAAGGTTGATGGACCGCAGAGCCGGCCGAGCGTTCGGAACTTCGCCCGACCGGTCCCTGTGGCGTCCAACGGTTTACAACCCCTTGAGCAGGTCTGCCATGGTGGCGATCTCGGCGGTCTGACTGGCCGTGATCGAGTCGGCCAAGGCCTGGGCGGCCGGGTTCTGACCGGACGTCTTCTCGGTCTTCGCCATCTCCAGCGCGCCCTGGTGGTGGGCGATCATCAACTGCAGGAACAGCTTGTCGAACGGCGTGCCGGTTGCCGCTTTCAGCTGACCCAGCTGAGCATCCGACATCATTCCTGGCATCGGCGCGGTGGTGCTGCTGCCGGAATTCGTCCCGGACATGCCGCCCATTGCGGCAGTCGTCTTGTTCGGCATGCCGTTCATGTCGGTTTCCGGAGCCCAGGAAGCGAGCCAGCCGGACATCTCGGTGATTTCCGGGGCCTGGGCGGCCTTGATCTTGATCGCCAGGTCCTTCACCTTCGGGTTGGCGGCGCGGGTCGGGGCCAGATCGGCCATCTCGATCGCGCCCTGATGGTGCACGGTCATCATCTGCGCGAACGTGATGTCCGCCTGGTTGTGCGGGCCGGTCGGTGCAGACGGCATCGGCATGCCGTCGCCGGAGGACTTGGCCGGCGACGCGGTGGAGGTCGGTTTCGCGGTGGACGTTGCAGCGGCGGTGGGACCCGAGGCGGTACCGCAAGCGGTCAACACGGCGGTGAGGGTTACGGTCGCGCCGAGCGTGCAGAGACGGGTGTACAGGGTCATGAGGGTTCTCTCTCGCGAAGGAATTGGAACGGGGACGAGGGCAGGCGGAACGCACCGAACCGCCTTTCGAGGCGTCGGTGTGTCGGATGCTCTAGACCCGCAGCACGCAGAGAGATATTCGAGGTGGCGCCGGCCCCGGTGGAGGTCCTCGCAGGTAAGTCGGCAGAAACGCCGGATGACGGGTGCCTGGTGCAGCAGCGGCCGACTGCCCGGACGCGAGCAGGAGCGACAGGACCAGCGCACCTGCTGCGGTGAGGAACAGGACGCAGCAAGCCATTTCGACGGTGCTGTCGCGTCCGGACGGCGCAACTGCCGACGCCGGAACCGCCGCCAGCTCTGCACCTGGCCCGACTGCCGCCGATTCGGGGGCGGGGCCAGCGTTCCCCCCGGTCATCACCCTGTCAGTGGAGGAAGACAACGCCGGAGCCATCGCCGTTGCGTGCGGTTCCATCAGCATGCCGTGGCCGCCATCGGCAGCGTCATGTTGGGCCAGCACGTGCATGGCGAAGACACCGGCCAAGACCAAGGCGATCAACACCCATCGACCCAGCAGCCGTGTTGCGCCGCGGCGCGGCGACAACTGCTCGTTCCAGGTCACCGGGTCACCGGCTCGTCGGGTCGGTGATCCGGGTTTTGAACCCGCGGAGCCGAAGACTGTTGGAGACGACGAACACCGAGCTGAAGGCCATCGCGGCGCCGGCGATCATCGGGTTCAACAGTCCGGCGGCGGCCAGCGGAATCGCGGCGACGTTGTAGGCGAAGGCCCAGAACAGGTTTCCCTTGATGGTGGCCAATGTGCGGCGGGCGAGGCGGATCGCGTCGCCCGCGACCCGCAGATCTCCTCGTACCAGGGTCAGATCGGCCGCCTCGATGGCGACGTCGGCGCCGGTGCCCATGGCCAGGCCGAGGTCGGCCTGGGCAAGCGCTGCTGCATCGTTCACGCCGTCGCCGACCATCGCCACGACTCGGCCTTTGCCCTGCAGCTCTTTGATGGTGCGCACCTTGTCGGCGGGCATCACCTCCGCGATGACGTACTCGTCCTCGATGCCGACCTGAGCGGCGATGGATCGGGCTACGGCAGTGTTGTCACCGGTCAGGAGCATCGGGGTCAGGCCCAATGTGCGAAATTCGGCGATCGCTTGTGCGCTCGTCGACTTGACGGTGTCGGCGATCACCACGACGGCCACGGCGCCCCCGTCGACGGCGACGGCCACGACGGTGCTGCCGGCAGCCTCCGCGGTGGCCTTGGCTTCCGCAAGGTCAGTCGGCAGCGGCTGGCCCGACTGCGTCAACAGCTGCTCCAGGAGCGCAACGCGGCCGACCAGCACATCGTGCCCGTCGACGACCCCCCGGGTGCCAAGGCCTTCCACGTTGCGGAAATCCTCGACTGCAGGCAGTGCAGGATCTCGTTGTCGAGCCGCGGTCGTGATCGCCGCCGCGATGGGATGTTCGGAGGCTGCCTCGACCGCGCCGGCCAGGCGCAGCAGCGCCGCTTCGTCCAGCGTGGTGTCGGCCGCGATGTGGACGGCGGTGACCGACATCCGGCCGGTGGTGACGGTGCCCGTCTTGTCCAGCACGATGGTGTCCACTCGGCGGGTGGATTCCAGCACTTCGGGGCCTTTGATGAGAATGCCGAGCTGAGCACCGCGGCCGGTGCCGACCATCAACGCGGTCGGGGTGGCCAACCCCAGGGCGCAGGGGCAGGCGACGATCAGCACGGCGACCGCAGCGGTGAAGCCGGCCGCAACGCCGGCCCCGATCAGGAGCCAGAACACCAAGGTGGCCACGGCCAGGACGAGAACGACAGGCACGAAGATGCCGGAAATCCGGTCGGCCATCCGCTGTACCTGGGCCTTGCCGTTCTGCGCGTCGGCGACCATCCTCGCCATCTGCGCCAGTTGGGTGTCGCCACCGATCCGGGTGGCTCGAATCAGCAGGCGCCCACCGGAATTCACCGTCGCTCCGATCACCTGATCGCCCGTCGACACTTCCACGGGCACGGATTCACCCGTGATCATCGATGCGTCCACGGCGGAGCGGCCGTCGATGACGATGCCGTCGGTGGCGATCTTCTCGCCGGGTCGCACCACGAATACGTTCCCGACCGCGAGTTGCGCGACGGGAATGCGCTGCTCGATGCCGTCGCGCAGGACGGCGACGTCTTTCGCACCCATTTCCAACAATGCCCGGAGGGCGGCGCCGGCCTGTCGCTTGGATCGGGCTTCGAAGTAGCGGCCCGCCAGGAGAAAGGTGATGACCCCGGCTGCGGCCTCCAGGTAGATGTTGCTCGCGCCGTCGCCCCGGGTCAGGGTGAATTCGAATCCGTGCCGCATTCCCGTCATCCCGGCCGTGCCAAGGAACAGCGCGTACAGCGACCAGCCGAATGCGGCCAGCGTGCCCATTGAGATGAGCGTGTCCATGGTCGCCGCGCGATGCCGCAGATTCGTCCACGCCGCCTGGTGGAAGGGCCAGCCGCCATAGACCACGACGGGCCCGGCCAATGCAAGGGACGCCCACTGCCAATTGTCGAATTGCCATGCAGGCACCATCGCCAGGACGACCACCGGCACGGACAGTGCCATCGAGATCAGGAGTCGCTGCCGCAACGACCGAATCGGATCAACGGCGTCGGCCGGAATGGCGTGCCCCAGATCGGCTGCGGATTGAGGTGGTGGCGGCAAAGTGGCGGTGTAGCCGACCTTTTCGACCTCGGCCACCAGATCGGCCGGCTGCACCGCGTTACCGAAGGCAACCCGGGCAATCTCGGTGGCGTAGTTGACCGTCGCGGTGACACCGTCCAGCTTGTTCAACTTCTTCTCGATCCGTGCCGCGCACGACGCACAGGTCATCCCGCCGATGCTCAGCTCCAGCTGTTGGGTCTGGGCGGGATCGACGGCGGGAACGCGCAGATCTGATGCGGAAGTCATTCCGGTCTCCAAAAGGGTTGTGCAGGTGGAGCAATGCTGCGCGCCGGAAATTCTGTCGCGGCAGCGTCGAAGGTCAGTGTTGGGAATCGCCGGCCAGCTCGTATCCCGCCTCGTCGACCGCGGCGGCGATTGCCGACTTATCGAGCTGCCGATCGCTGCTCACCACAACCCGCCCGGATGCCAGGTCGATCTGCACGCCGGTGATGCCGGGGATTGCGTCGGTGAGTTCAGTCGTGACCGCGGACACGCAATGTCCGCACGTCATCCCGAGGACTTCGAAGGTGGTGGTGACGCTGCTTTTCTCGTCGGACATCAGAAATCTCCTCCAGAGCAGTGGAGCGGTTGGACGATCAGGATCGGATCAGCCGGGCGATGGCGTCGGAAGCTTCCTTGACCTTGGCGTCCGCGGTGTCGCCGCCCTGCGCGACCGCGTCGGCGACGCAGTGCGCCATGTGGTCCTCCAGCAGCTTGATCGCCACCGACTGCAGCGCCTTGGTTGCCGCGGACACCTGGGTCAGGATGTCGATGCAGTACTTGTCCTCCTCGACCATTCGGGACAGCCCGCGAACCTGGCCTTCCACCCGCGAGAGCCGCTTGATGTAGTCGCTTTTGTTGCCGGTGTAGCCGTTCATTCTGCCGAATCCTCTTCATGAGTGCTTGCCACTTCACTCATACTATACCCCCCCACAGTATGTATGGGATCGGTCGCGAGTATCTGTGACGGTTGGTTGGGTCGCAGCTGTGGCGCGTTGGCGTTTCCTCGGTGCGGCATTGCACCGCAGCACCGCTAGGAAAAGCTCTCCGACTGCATCGCCATCGCCATCGCCGTCGACGGCGACGGCGACGTCGAACATGGACGGCGACGAGTCGATGTTCCCGGAGCCCGGACGCGTCGAATCGTTCCCAGGTCGGGGCGGTGCTCGATCAGCACATCGTTGTGGCGGCCGGTTCCCGGCTGCTCAGGACGGCGGCCAGCGATTCCAGTGCGCCGGGTACCAGGGTGAAGTAGGCCCAGACGCCTCGTTTGTCGCGGGTCAGCAGACCTGCGTCGACGAGCACCTTGAGGTGGTGGGACACGGTCGGCTGGGTGAGGCCGAGCGGCTGGGTGAGGTCGCAGACGCAGGCTTCGCCGCCTTGGTGGGCGGCCACCAGGGACAGCAGGCGCAGTCGGGCCGGATCGGCGATCGCCTTCAAGGTGCGCGCCAGGGTGGTTGCCGACTCGGCATCCAGCGGTTCCCGAACCAACGGCTGGTAACAGGAGATTTCACCGATCGGCCGCGTCACATCTGAGGGCATGCAACCAGTATGCGGCAACATTGACGATCGTCGATGCTATCCGACCGTTGGACACCATCGACCTGAGCCGGCGAACTGGTCGGACTCCTCGCCCCGCCCGCCGAACCGCGCTGGCGCCACCGGTCCGGCCTGGCGCTCCGTCGTGGCCACAGCCTCGAGAACCTCGGTCACGGTGATCTCGAGCAACGCCGGGTCGGGGTCCGCGCCGTGCGGATCGCCGGTTCCGTCCCCGTGCCACAACACGGTGTGGCGACGATCTGCCGGCGGCCCCCAGAGTTTCGGCGACACCGGCCCGAACAGCAACACCGACGGCGTCGAGTACGCCGACGCGAGATGTGCAATCCCGGTGTCGCCGCAGATCACCAGGCGGGCGCTCCCGATCAGCCTTGCCAGTTGCGACAGTGAAAGCCCGGTCAGCGACTGCACACCCGCAGTTCGTGAAATGTGTGCCGCCAGACCGGCCTCTGCGCCGCCGCCGGTGACGACGACCCGGTGGCCGCAATCGGCCAGCGCGGCCGCCACAGCCGCGAACCGGTCCGGTGGCCACCGGCGCGATCCGGCTGCGGCACCGGGATGCACGACTGTGGTGCCGCCGGCTACGTCGGTGCTCTCCTCGGGCAGCGTCAGGGATCCCGGCACGGCCGGCCACGCCGCCGACCCCTGTGGTGGCAAGGAAAAGCCTTCGGCGACCAGTCGGCACCACCTGGTCACCTCGTGTTCGTCCGGCCGCCATCGTGGCCCCGTCAGGCCGGCCACCGGATCGGCGAATCCGAGCAGCCGGCGGGGATTCAACTCCTGCAGCAGTCGGCGGCTCGCCGGCCCATTGCCGTGCAGGTCGATGCCGACGTCAATGACTCGGCCGTATCCGGTCAAGGGCTCCAATTCACCTCGGGCGTAAAGATTGTCGACCTCGGGAACCAGTAACACCAGGGGCGCGAGGACCTCCGGTGCGACCAGGACGATCTCGTGAGCCGGTAGCGCCCGGCGCACCATCTTCAATGCGGGAATTCCGGTCAGGAAATCACCGAGTCCCAAGGCGCGCAGGACAATTGCGACCGGACCGCTCATGACGACGGTATGCTCGCCAGCTCCACCAGAGCGGTCGTGGAACGACCCGGAAGGTAGGGCACGGTGACGACCTCACCACCCCACTCGGCGAGAACTTGCGCCTCGGGCAACGTCAGCCCAGAATAGTCACCTCCCTTTGCCCAGACGTCGGGCCGCAGCTCCCGCAGCACCTCGCACGGCGTGTCCTGATCGAACAGCACCACAGCGTTGACGCAGGCCAGCGCTTCCAGCACCCGTGCCCGATCCTGCTCGGACTGGAGCGGACGCCCGTCACCCTTGAGCCGACGGACCGAGGAGTCGGAGTTCAGGCAGACGACGAGATAGTCGCCGAGGGCCCTGGCCGCCTGCAGCGTTGCCACGTGACCGGCATGCAGCAGGTCGAAACAGCCGCCGGTGGCCACGATCGAGGCCCCGGCGCGGCGAACGTCAGCCAACAGCGCGGAAATCGGCCGGCCGACCAGGATCGGCGACGCGTCCTTGATCGACCTCGGGTCGAAGGCCGCGGCTCCGCCCGAGGCGACGAAACGCGCGGCGCTGTCCACCGCAACCGCCACGACCTCGCTGGGCAGTTTGCCATCGGCGAAAGCGAGCGCGGCGGCAGCGGCGAAACTGTCGCCGGCGCCGCAGGTATCGCCGGCGACGACGTCCGGGGGTGACACCATCAGTGGTGGATCGTCTCCGGCGCAGAGCATCGCACCCTTGCTGCCGAGCGTCACGCACACGCCACGGGTCTGCCAACGATCGGCGAGGAAGCGCGCTCGCAGCCGCAGAGTGCTCAGATGGGAAAGCCCAGCATCGATTCCCGGTGAGAGCGAGGAAAGTTCGGTCTCGTTGGGTGTCATCCACCAGGTGCCTGGAACGGGATCGCCGCCACGCGGATGCGGATCCCAGATGATCGGTGTTCTCGCCGAAATATTGCTGAGCAGGCGCCGCAGCTTTTCGGAACCGGTGACTCCGCCGCCGTAGTCCGCCACCAGAACCGCTGCAGCACTGACGAGTACGGTATCGACCTCGGCAGGGAGATTCCCGATCTCGCCCGCGCTTCCACCCTCATCGATCCTGGCGATCGGGTGGTTCCCGGCCCGGATTCGGGTCTTCACCGGCGTGCTACCCGCCCAGGGCAGCGCGATGACCCGGACGGCATTACCGATCAGCTCCCGGATCTGGTCCGCGGCATCATCGTCGGCGAACGGCGCGATCAAGACGACGGGCCGAGAACTGTTGCGCGCGGCCAACAGAGCGGCCAACGCCGCGCCGCCCGGTCGCCGCGTCTCCGAAACTCCGTGGATCACCGGAACCGGCGCCTCCGGCGAGAGCCGATCGGCGGTGCCCGAGCGGTCGATGTCCAGCAGAACATCTCCCACGATCACCAGCGGGGGGATCATCCAATTCCCCAGTCCGCCACCGCTTCGTCCATCGCCTCGCAGATCAGGTGCAATGAAACGAGGTGCAATTCCTGCACGGTGGCCGCTCGCTGCGATGGAATGGCCACGTTCTCGTCACAGGCCGCCGCCAGCGGGTTCGGCAGGCAACCTGTCATCGCCCAGGTGTGGATGCCCAGTCCTTTGGCCCGCTCCGCTGCCACGATCAAGTTTGCGCTCCGGCCGGAGGTGGACATCAGCACCAGGATGTCGCCCTTCCGGCCGTGTGCGCTGACCTGTCTGGCGAACATCTCGTCGATGCCGTAGTCATTGACGATCGCGGTCAGGGCGCAGGGTTCCGAATGCAAGGACACCGCGGAGAATGCAGGTCGGTCTTCCCGATACCGCCCGACCACCTCGGCACTGAGATGCTGTGCCTGCGCCGCACTTCCACCGTTGCCTGCCACCAGCAGTCGGGCACCGCCCAGTAGGGCGTCGGCCAGGAATCGGCCCCATCGCTGACTGCGCTCCGCAGCCACATCGAAATCCGCGAGGGCCGAATGCAGTGAGGCCACGTGCTCCGACCTCACCGTCGAACTGCCGCCGGACGTGATGGATCTGGTCATCTACCTGCTCCTGCCGTGGCAATGTCGGGTCGCACTGCGGCGAGATTGCGCCTGCCGAGCGTGCGTCGATATGACTTCTCCGTACGGGCGGCCACGCTCTTCCAGCTGTATCCCGTCTCGGCTCGGGCTCGTCCGGCGCGTCCCATCTGTTTCCTGGCAGCGGGATCGAGCAACAGGCGATTGACCGCCGCCGCGATCTCCGACGGCCGACCCGGCTGTACCAACAAGCCGGTCACGCCGTCGACAACCGTGTCGAGCAGACCTCCGACGGCGGTGCCGACGACCGGAATGCCGCAGGCCATCGCCTCCAGCGGCACGATGCCGAACGGCTCGTACCACGGCACCACGAGCACCAGGTCGGAGGAGTTGATCAGCGCCGGTAGATCTGCGTGTGCCACCCGACCGGTGAAACCGATCCGATCGGCAAGTCCCAGGCTCCGCGCCAGTTCCGTCAGTCGCTGAGCTTCCTCGTCCTGCGGCAGCATCTCCACGCCCGGGCCGCCGACGATCACCAATTCGCCGTCGGGTATGTCGACCATCGCGCGGATCGCGTCCTCGACACCTTTTCGGCGCACCAGCCTGCCGACCAGCAACAGCCTGGGTCTTGATGGGGCGCAGAGATTCGCAGCGCCAGGATCCGGAGTGAACGACTCCGTGTCCACGCCGCACGGTATGACGTCGACAGGCGTACCGAACGTGCCCATTCGCCGCAGTTCGATCTCCTCGTCGGAGCAGGTGGCGATCACCCGGTCAACTGCGCCGACGATGTCGCGTTCGATCCGGACTCGATCCGGCGGACTGCCGTCGGCCGTCCGCTGCCACCGTCTCTTCACCGTCCCCAGCGCATGGAAGGTCTGCACAACCGGCAGGGCCAACGATTCGGCGGCGCGAAGCGAGGCCATCCCGCTCATCCAGAAATGGGCGTGCACGAGATCCGGTGGACTGCACTGCCATAGCTGGGTCAACACCTGGGCGAAGGGCTCCATGTAGGGCAGAAGTTCGTCCTTGGGTACCTCGGCGGCCGGGCCGGCCGGTACGTGCACGACGGAGACCCCCGGCGCCAGTGCGACGGCGCCGGCCAGTGACGGGTGATCGGCTCTCGTGTAGACGGTGATGCGGTGCCCCAGCGCCGCCAGGGCGATGGAAAGCGCTGCGACATGGACGTTCTGGCCGCCGGCATCCACTCCACCCAAGCAGGCCAACGGACTGGCGTGCTCGGAGACCATTGCTATTTCCAACCTCGCTCACCCTTTCCTTGCAGAACTGCGCTCAGCGACCGGCCACGACGGAAAGCAACAGTTGGTCCCAGTCGGCCAGAAATCGATCCAGGCCGTAGCGGCCCAGTGCCGCTGCACGTGCGCGTCGGCCGGCCTCTCCGGCGGCAGCGGGTTCGTGCAGATACAGCCGGAAAGCATCCGTCAACCGGTCGACGTCGGTGCTGATGATCCCTGCCCCCGGACCGATCGCCTCGACCACTTCCGTTGCTGCCACCGCGATGACGGGCATGGCCAACTGCATGGCCTCGATGAGGGAGAGTCCGAGGGAGGTCCATCGCATGGGATGCAGGTACACCCGCCGGCGGCTCACTTCGGTATGCATTTGGTCCTGTGTCTCCAGGTCCTCGTGGGCAGTGACCGAGCGCAGACCCAGAGAGGTGACGAAGGTCGCCGACTGCATGCCGAACACCTCGACAGCACCGATGTCGGCGAATCGCGGCACCAGATCGGCGCCGACGACGCGGCCTCGCCTGCCCGGCTCGTTGACCACGACTGCACCCGCAGCGATCTCTCCGGTGTAGCGCGGGCCTGGGTCCACGATGCCGTGCTCGATCACCGTGGTCGGAGCAATCCCGTTGTCCCAGAACAGTTCGTTGAAATGCGTGACGTGCGCAATCGGAATATCGCTTCGCTCCGCCAGTGGATGTCTTTGGGTGCAGGGTTTCTCATCGGGCGCGTTGTGTTCGAGGTAGACCGCGGGAAGGTCGGCGCCGGCGCGTCGGCCCAGCCAACGGTGCACCAGATCCAGCTCGTGCGGGCGTTGCAGCACAACAATATCGAAGCTCTGATCGAACAGCTCGGCCGGAGAATATTCTTTTACTCCGAGCGGCCAGTCCCAGGTTCGGGCCCGTCCTACTCCGTCGGGCCCGCGATCTGGCAAGACCGGAACCACGTACTCGTGCTGACCCTGCACGAACGCCGTCGTCCAGCTGCCGTGCACGTGCCACAGCAGGATTCTCATGTCGGCTCCGCCGGCTCGACGCACCGAGCCAGCTGCTCGACCGCGTTCAGGATGTCCGAGCCCCGAACCGAGGACAGACACGGATGTCCGGGCACCGGGCACACCGTGCTCCTGGTTTCCCGACAGGCCGCCGATTGATCTCCGAGCTGGATCACCGGCACGCCGTACGGTGCCCAGCGAACGGCGGGTACGACCGGCGCGAACAGCGAGACAACCGGTGTGCCAACCGCTGCCGCAAGATGCGCCGGGCCGGTGTTGGCCACCGCGACGACCGCCGCGCCGTCCAGGACGGCGGCCAGCTCGCCCAGATCAAGCCGACCGCCCAGATCCAGGACCTGGTCGCCGGCGGCACCGGCGACCAGGGCGGTCAGCGCCCGTTCGGCCTGGCTGCCGGTGACGACCACGGACCAGCCGGCGTCCGCCAGGCAACGGACCGCCTGGAGCCAACCGGCCTCCGGGTAGGCCCGGGCCGGAGCACTGGTGCCGGGGTGTGCCACCACGTACCGGCGGTCGAGCGGTAGATCCACCCACGGCAGCGGCCGCCGAACCGCCAGGAATCCATCATCGATCGACGGAAGTGTAAATCCGGCTCCGGCAGCAACTTCCAGCATTCTGACCGGCTCCGGAGCATCGTTCGGACTCGCCAGCCGCACGTCCAGCAACGATCCCGGATAGTCCTCTCCGACCGCAGCCACTCGCCGGACCCCGGCCAGCTTCAGCAGCAAAGCGGTGGGCAACGGCGACTGGTGGAACGACGTCAGGATGATGGCCTCGTCGATGGACGCCGTCCGCAGCCGGTCGACCACGTCGTCGACGTCCGCTTCGTCCACCGGAGGTGGCGGACTGAGAATCCACGGGCAGGCCCAGACGATGACCTCGTCGACCCCGGGTAGCAGTCGCGCGGCGGCCGCTCCCTGCGGACCGACGAGAACGGTGACCCGGTCGGAGTGGGCTGCCACCGCCCGGATGGCCGGTCCGGACGCCAGAACGTCCCCCATGCTGTCCAGTCGGACAACGAGTACGTGCCGCATCTTCAGCATTTGCCGGCAAGTACGAGTTCGATTGCGGCACCGATATTCTCGGCGAGCACAGGCGCGGCCACCACTTCGTCCGGCAGAGTCTGCGGCGTCGGGATCAGGATCGACCTCGCTCCGGCCGCAGCGGCGGAACCAACGTCCGAACCGATGTCACCGATCACCACACAACGCTGCGGATCGACGCCGAGCTGCTGCGCTGCTTGATGAATGAGGCCAGGCATCGGTTTGCGGCAGGCACAACCCTCGGCCGCCGTGTGAGGGCAGACGAACCATCCGGCGAAGGGCCCCAACAGTTCCTCGACCCTGGCATTGACGGCCGCGACGGACTCGGTGGTCAGCAGTCCACGGCCGATGCCGGACTGGTTGCTGATGACCGCGATCGGAATGCCGGCCTCCCGCAGCCGATCGAGTGCGCCGAGGGCCCCAGGCATCGGCGCCACCAGAGCCGGATTCCCGTTGTAGGGAACGTCTTCGACGATGGTGCCGTCCCGATCGAGAAGTACCACCGCCGGCAGCAGGACCCGAGGTTCACGACGCCCTGCTGCCGCGCGCAGCCAGTGGTACGTCGCGATCGGCGGTATGGCAACGCTTGTCGTGATCATCTTCGCGATCTCGGTGCGATCCCGAGGACCGCCCGCGATACGTCGCCACGCGAACTCGGTCGTCAGGCCCAACCAGCCAAGCGCGGCGGCAGCGCCGATCCCGCGTCGTCCGGAGGTGGCCGCGGCCACGGCAACCAGGCCGCTCGCGGTGATCGCCAGGTGCCCCGGCCTGCGACCCAGCGGAGAGCGCGCCCGCCGACGCCAATCCGAACCATGCTTGCGTCGCATCAGAACGTCGTCGGCATTGCCGCGCTGTTGCGCCACGCTGGCCCACCAGCCGGCCGCCCGAACCGGGTGTAGCGAACGACGTCTGCCCTCGATGAGCGCGTATCCGTCGTCGAGTACCCGCAGCGCCAGATCTGCGTCCTCACGGAAGGCTCGCGGGAACCGTTCGTCGAATCCACCGTTGCGGGCCAACACTTGTCGCAGATACACCATGTCTGCCGTGATCCACCGAGCCGATTGCAGACCGGCCGTGCCCCGCTCCCAGTCGGTCGGCCGGCGGTGCGCCGGAAGGGGAACGGTCAGCCGACCCTGTATTCCACCGACAGGAACCGCTAGGACCTTCGAAGCCTGTCGGAGATCGACGTCCAGGTCCGTCAGCCAGTCGCTCTCCACCACCACGTCGTCATCCAGAAAGGCGATCCAATCTAGCGTGCTCGATCGCCAGCCGACATTTCGTGCGGCAGCGGGACCACGACCGTGCGATCGGAGCACCCGGACCGAAAGGTCTGCCGGAACGGATTGCAGCACCGGCGATCGGACGGCCGACTTCGTCGGGCGATCGTCGACGACGGTGATCTGCGGCGCGACCAGTCCGGTCGAGCGGGCCGACTCGGCGATGCTCTCGAGGAGCGCGACCAGACAGGGGCGCCCGATGCTCGGAATGATGATCTGGACGACTTCGTCCAGTGGCTTGCTCACCGATCTGCCAGGGCATGCCGCCGGACGGCGAAGGGACCGATCGCCAACAGATCCACCGGGGTGGAGCCGAAGCACTCCAACGCATCTCGCGGTGAATCGACCATCGGCCGACCGGCCGTGTTGAGGCTGGTGTTGACGACCACCGGAAGTCCGGTCCGTTGTTCGAAAGCCGTCAACATCCGGGCGACCAACGGCTCGAGAGCAGGCTCGACCGACTGGATCCGGGCGGTGCCGTCGACGTGTACGACGGCCGGAATCCGGTTTCGCCACTCCGGCCGGACGTCCTGGACGAAGAGCATGAAGCGCGAATCCATCGGTCCGCCGGCGAAGATGTCGGGTGCTCGGGAGGCGAGCACCATGGGCGCCACCGGCCGGAACTGCTCCCGGCCCTTGACGTCGTTGAGCCGCTGCAGATTCGATTGGCGGCCGGGGTGGGCCAGCAACGAGCGATGACCAAGGGCGCGTGGCCCGAATTCGCTGCGTCCCTGGAACCAGGCCACGATGCCGTCAGCGGCCAACGTCTCCGCAACGGTCTCCGCGATATCCGCAGGGCGGTCGTACGGCAGCCGGGCGGTGAGCAGCACCTGCTCGATCTCCTCATCGGTCCATTCCCGGCCGAGGTCAGCACCGGGAAACGGAGGAATGGAGTCGCCGTTCTCCTGGGCGGCGTACAGCGCACCGCCCAATGCCGTACCCGCGTCACCGGCGGCCGGTTGGACCCAGATGTTCTCGAACGGACTATCGGCGAACAGTCGCGTGTTTGCCACGCAGTTCAGGGCCACACCGCCGGCCAGGCTGAGATTCGGCGAGCCGGTGCGCTCGAAAAGCCATCCGGACAGGCCCAGCAGCACCTCTTCGAGCACCGCCTGCAAGCTGGCCGCGAGGTCGGCGTGCTCGGCGCCCCATTCGGCCTCGCCGGGGCGTTTGGGTGTCAGCGCCGACCAGTCGACACCTGAAGTCCGGAATCCGCCGTCTCCCGTCACGTGGACGAATTGCCGGAGGTAGTCGAGGTGTCGCGGCTTGCCGTAGGACGCCAGGGCCATCACCTTGTATTCGTCCGAACTGCGGAGGAAGCCCAGATGCTCCGTGGCATCCTCGTACAGCAGGCCGAGCGAGTGCGGAAGCTGCTGGCTGGCAAGCGTTTCGAGCTTCCCGTCGAGGAACCGGCCACCGAGGTGACTGTGTTGTTCACCGCGGCCGTCCAGCACCAGCGTGGCGCAGTTGCCGTCGAAAGGTGCAGCGAGCCCGGCCGAGGCGGCATGCGCAACGTGGTGCGGCACGAAACGGACCCGGCTGGGATCAAGGCCGGGCAGGGCGGAGGCGAGAAACTCCGGCGCTCGGGTCGCGTAATCCTGGCGGAGGTCATCCCACGGGTCGAACACGCCCAGGTCGGCCGGGGGCAGCCGCAGCGCAGGATCGAACGAGTAGGTCACGACGTCCAGTTCGTCGGCGCGAACGCCGGCCCGCTCCAGGCACCACGCGGCGGCCAGCTCCGGAAGTTCCCAGGCCGAGAACGGCACCGGCCGTTTTCCGTGCTTGCGTCGAGAGAACCGTTCCTCTTCTGCGGCGGCCACGGTCGCGCCGTCTACCACGATTGCCGCTGAGGGGTCGTGATAGAGCGCGTTGATACCGAGAATTCGCACAGGCTCCGGTCCTTCCATTCACGCCCGTCCGGACGCGTCGGTAGATTCTCGATGGTGTCAGCTGGCGGCGGACCAACTACTGAAAACTCGAGCTCAGGATGTAACTGCAACGGTATTTCCCGGGTCATCGGCGATCAAACGCGGTGGAGAGCCATCAACTTCTCCGGCCGTCAACTTCTCTCCTGCGTGAACTCCTTGTCCAGCGACTTGCCGCATTCAACCGCCACCACCTGTTGCCCGCCAAGCTCCTCTTTCGGGCAGGCACATCGGTTCGACCTCCGGCATCTGACAGCCTAGCAGTGCAGATCAGCGGGGTGTCCAGGAGCCGATGGATCGGCATTCGGCTGACTGTCCGCTCGGACGCCGTCGGGTCTTCGAACGACGCGTTTCGGGTTCGAGCGGCACGCAGCAGTTGACCGGTGAGCGAGGTAAACCATTGTTATGCATTGCTGATGAACTGCGCCGACAGGAGTACGCACGGCGAAAACCATCGGTTTGATCAAGCAATGGTTGGTCTCGTACTGACGATTTAGCAAGGTCGGATATACAGCAGTGCATTTTCATCATCATCCGTTTGCCGTAGCGCCGATCGGGTCCCATACTCGCGGTCGCGCCGGGACCGAATGCGCCGCGAACGCGAGCACGGGTGGCTCGGTGATGGGCAACCGGAGCGACACGGGGGTGAGGGTGAGCCCGGCCTAGGCACGGCCCGTTGCCTTGGTGTGGGTGTGCCTTGGTTTGGGTGTGCCTTGGTGGGTGTGCCTGTGGGGTGGCTGCATCGGTGTCGCGCAGTGTGCCGGCGTTGAGCGTGACGTCGATCCGGGGAACCAGAGCGCACCGTTTGGCCAGGTCCGGCCCATGCTGGTAATCTGGAACGGTTGTGCTGCGCCCGCTGACATCGGCGGGCTCTTTCGTGTGACGGTCGAGTCCGGTTGCCGGTCTGGGTCGTCGCTCGCGGGTCGGCACACGTCCTCCTGCTGCGGAGAGACCGCAGCCGAAAAGTCCACAGGAGGTGCACGTGAGCGTATCCACCGCTCCGCGTCACTACGAGTTGTTGCTCATCCTCGATCCCAACCTCGACGAGCGGACCGTTTCCCCGTCGATCGACACGTTCCTGAACGTGATCCGCCAGGGCGGCGGCAGCGTCGAGAACGTCGACATCTGGGGAAAGCGCCGCCTGGCGTTCGAGATCCGGAAGAATCCAGAAGGCATCTACGCCGTGATCAAGGTCACCGCGCAGTCGGCCACCGTCGATGAACTGGACCGCCAGTTGAACTTGAACGAGTCGGTGCTCCGGACGAAGATCACCCGGACCCCGGAGAAGATCCGCGTCCGCCGCACCCGTAACAGCAAGAAGTAGCGAGCATGGCAGGCGACACCGTCATCACCGTTGTCGGCAACCTGACGGCTGACCCCGAGTTGCGTTTCACCGCCTCCGGCGCTGCCGTCGCGAATTTCACCGTCGCGTCGACACCGCGGACCTTGGATCGCGCCTCCAACGAATGGAAGGACGGCGAGGCGCTCTTCCTGCGCTGCAGCATCTGGCGGCAGGCCGCCGAGAACGTGGCCGAATCCCTGACCAGAGGATCACGCGTCATCGTGTCCGGCCGGTTGAAGCAGCGGTCCTTCGAAACGAAGGAGGGTGAGAAGCGCACCGTCATCGAACTCGAGGTCGAAGAAATCGGCCCGTCCCTGCGCTACGCCACTGCCAAGGTGAACCGCGCGAACCGCGGTCCCGAGTCAGGCGGCGGTGGCGGCGGCTACGGATCCGGGTCTGGATCTGGATCAGGCGGCGGTTCCGGATCAGGCAGCGGTTCCGGCGGTCGCCCGTCCAGCCCGCCGGCCGACGATCCGTGGGGTTCTGCGCCCCCGGCCGGCGGCGGCGGATATTCCGACGAGCCTCCCTTCTGATCGTCAGCTTCTCTGGTCGACTCGACTCGGCTCGCCGTCGTCGGCTGTTCTGCACCATGAACTGCTGTGAACAACTGAAACCAAAATTTCCACGTCGACCTCGTCCGACGTGCACAACCTTCCTAGGAAAACGCCATGCCCAAGCCCCCAGTACGGAAGATCAAGAAGAAGGCCTGCGCCTTCTGCAAGGACAATGCGGCGCCGATCGACTACAAGGACACGAACTTGCTTCGTAAGTTCATCTCCGATCGCGGGAAGATCCGCGCCCGGCGAGTGACCGGCAACTGCACGCAGCACCAGCGGGACGTCGCGACGGCCGTCAAGAACGCCCGCGAAGTTGCTCTGCTTCCCTATACCTCGACCGCACGATAAGCCGGAGGAGACAAGCCATGAAGCTCATACTGACCACCGACGTTCCCGGCTTGGGTGCCCCCGGCGACATCGTCGAGGTACGTGACGGATACGGCCGCAATTTTCTGTTGCCGCAGAGCAAAGCCATCGTTGCCACGAAGGGCGCCGAGAAGCAGGTTGCCACCATCAAGCGCGCCCAGTTGGCTCGCGAGATCCGCGGCACCGAGCACGCCAACGAAGTGAAGCAGGCGCTGGAGAACCTGAGCGGAAAGCTGACGATCATCGCGCGCACCACGGGCGATGGCGCCAAGCTCTTCGGTTCCATCACCTCCGTCGACGTCGCGGCAGCAATCAAGGCTGCCGGCGGCCCGACCGTCGACAAGCGCGCCATCGAGACGGGTGGCCACATCAAATCGATCGGTTCGCACCCGGTGTCGGTGAAGCTGCATCCGGGCGTCACCGCGAACGTCTCACTCGTCGTCAAAGCTGGCTGATACCTCAAGCACCACCTGCGATGTGCAGCAAGAGGCAGGCGCCCGCAATTCGGGCCGCCTGCCTCTTGGCGTTCGCGCACCGAACCACAGACCAGGTGCACGCTGGTCCTACGGAGCTTCGTCCTCCGGATCGATGGACGGCTGATCGAAGTCGCCGGTATTTTCGGCGTCAGGACTGCCGGCGGCAGCCCAGATGGCCGGACCGATGTGACTCCGCCCGGCATGCCAGGCCACGATGTCCAGTGCCCGCAGCGTGGTGATCACCGGCCCGTTGGCGACGCCCGCCACTTCGCGAAAGAAGTCGTCGCCAGTGATCAGGTCGTCGATGATGGCCTGTCCGAGCAGGGGCAGGAACTCCGCCCAGGTGCGTTTGCGGTCCCGGCTCACGGGAGCGTCGTCCGAGCCTCGGTAGCAATAGTCGACGAACCGGTCATACAGCGGGATGAAGGCCGGTCGCTTTCGGTGCATGACCTTGGCGAGAATCGACCCGCGCGCATTTACGGGCAGATCGTCGGAGTCCAGCACCGAGAACAGCTCGCCGAGTTTGGCCAACTCGGTCGGCCCCGCTTCCACCAGGCGAGCGTCCAGGGGTATGTCGACGAGCCACCGCTCGAGGTGTGGCCGGATTGCCTCCAGCGCGTAGAACGTCCGCGAGTTCATCTCAGCGTTCAGCAGGACCGGCGCGACGAAGTCTGCGTCACTGACCAGCCAGGGGCCATCAGATCCGAACGAGTCGTAGGCAGGGTAGCCGAAGCGGTCCCGCCGGCGCAGATAGCTGCTGGCAGAGTCCAGCGCCCTCGTCCGGTCGATCTCGACGCCACCTATTCGCAGGACGCTGGAACTCTTCGGCACGGGTGGGGCTCCCTGGGTGAGGTGTCGGCACATTGTTCCGTTGCGGCGCCGTCAGCCTAGAAGACGACATCCGGAGCCGTGCAGCCGGACGCCCCGACCCGGAGCGTCACCTGGCGCTCCCAGCGATTCCCTTCCCACATCCTTACTGTCGCAGACGACCACGGGCGCAACCGCGCAGCGCCTCGGCCAGCCATCGGCCGGTCTGGTGACTGGGCCATGAAGCCGGGGTGCGGCCATGGCGAGGTACTGCATCGTGCGGAGCCTTCGCAGCTTTCAGCTGACCTCCATCGCGGCTGTCAACTGACCTCCATGATGGCGACGCTGCGCACGGCGCCGTCCGCAACTTCCAGCAGGGCCAGCGTGCCGTGCGCCTGGCGGCGTTTGTCGGTGGGGGAGCCCGGGTTCAGGATCCGGAGGTTGCCCTCGGCCTGGTTCCAAGGAATATGGGAATGACCGAAGATGACGAGTTCGGCGGCTGGAAAGCGCCTTCGCATCCGATTCAAGCGACCATCCCGGGGGCCGCTGTCGTGGATCATCGCGACGGACAAGCCGTCGATGTCCAATTGTTTGCTGGACGACGCACCCCAGGCGGCGACGTCCGGTCCGTCGTTGTTGCCCAACACCGCGTGTACCGGTGCGAAGGATGAAAGCTCCTCCAGTACAGCGGGTGTGCACACGTCTCCGGCATGCAGGATCAGTTGCGCAGTGTCGAGGTGCCGGGCAACGGCCGGCGGGCATCGTTTCCAGAACCGAGGTGCATGAGTGTCGGAGATGACGGCAATGCGCATATGGGATCGGCCAATCCATCAGCTGTGGACAGGTCATCGGATGCCCTGTTCGGAAACAGCCGTCAGATCCTCAAGCATCCGCAGCCAGGCGCTCGGGCAACCGAGCGGACTCGGAAGCAAGGCGGCTCTGGTGGTCGATCTCCGGCATGCCGCTCAAGCTAGTACCGGTGACCGACAGCCGCCAGGGGAGCCGGAGAGCCGGCAAGGAACGGCGGCCGGACGTGACTTCCTTGCCGGTTCGCCTCGGCTGGTGGCCGAGCGACAAGATGCGGCCGTGGACGACGCTGTCGGTGCCCGGGAGCAGACTCGGCGCATGTCCGTGCCTCTGTTCGACGAACCGATCCCGGCCCCGGCCCCGTTCCCGACCCCGGTAGCCGCTGCCGCTGCCACAGCCACAGCCACAGCCGCAGCCGCTTCCGCTGCCACAGCCGCTTCCGCTGCCACAGCCGCTTCCGCTGCCACAGCCACAGCCGCTTCCGCTGCCGCCCCGAGCTCGTTCCCAGCGGCCATCGCCCGGTCACCGGGCAAGCCAGCTTCGCAGCACCAGGCAGTCCGGATCGACGACACCTCGGACGAGGTCGCCGTCGCGAGTCTGATGACTCCGGTGGGCAGATTGGGCCTCGTTGTCAGCAGTGTCGGTCTGGCTGCCGTGGGCTGGCGCGATCCGGTGCAGATGGCGGGCAAGCGGCCGATGGTCGACGACCGGGGGCGACTCGCGCCCGCGTTGGACCAGCTGGCCCGGTATTTTGCCGGTGACCTGCAGCGGTTCGACCTCGAGCTGGATCTACGCCGGTCGAGCAAGGCGCAATGGCTCGTGCTGCGGACGCTGTACGACTCGGTTCCCTACGGCGCCTCGGTGACCTACGGCGAACTCGCGCACCTGAGCCGCAGCGGAGTGCCGGCGCGCGGCATCGGTTCGGTGATGGGCGCCAACCCGATTCCGATCGTCGTGCCCTGCCATCGGGTCGTTGCGCACGACGGCCTCGGCGGATACAGCGGAGGCCGAACGGGGGAAGGCCTTCACACGAAACGGTGGTTGCTGACGCTGGAGGGTGTGCTGGAGCCCACACTCGACTGGCCCGGGTCGAGATGACCGACTGTGCCGTACGAGCGGGCGAAGGCTCGAATGCCGTTCCGCCAGGTGTCGATTCGATCACGGTTATGCCGTCCACATGATCACGGAACCGTCACAACAGGGTGTACGTGAGGTTGAGTCGGAGCGTCGGCGACACGCCGATGCGAAACGCCGAAGGGTTGCCCACAACTTCTGTCCACAGCCAGCCGCATCGTCCCCGCCGCCCCCACCAGCTCCTTTACCGCCAACTCGGGAAGATTTCCCCATGTTGTCCACATCGGTGGCCGGTATCGACCTGCACATATCGGAATTCATCCCCAGGCCGTCCCGGAACGATCCCGCCGGTGTCCACAGGCACATTTGGCTGCCTCGCTTCTGGCGCCTAACGTCCGATTGCGACCGGTGGTCCGGTTCGCCACCCGAGTCGTCGATGCCCCAAAGTGTTCTTCGATGGCGCTGTCGGTAGCTCGGGGTAGACAGTCCGAATGGGGCCTCGGCTCCGGGGCGCGCCTTCGGGTCGCCTCGGCAGCTGCGATCTCAGCAGTTCGCGCCCGTTTCGGCGCAGATCCGACTTGGAGGCGACGAACATATGGCGGTGCTCGACGATCGTTGGGCGGCTCCGGCTCCGGCGCCTGCTCCGGCCGAGCCTTCGCGTCAGTTCGATCGCCAGCCGCCGCAGGACCTCGCGGCGGAACAGTCGGTGCTGGGCGGCATGCTGCTCAGCAAGGATGCGATCGCCGACGTCGTCGAGGAACTCAGCGCCACCGATTTCTACAAGCCGGCCCATGCCCTGGTCTACGAGGTGATTCTGAACCTGTACGCGCGCGGCGAACCGGCTGACGTGGTGACGGTGGCGGCGGAGCTGGACAAGGCCGGGTCACTGTCCCGGATGGGTGGGGCGGTGTATCTGCACACGCTGACCGGTGCCGTGCCGACTGCGGCGAACGCGGCCTTCTACGCGCAGATCGTCGCCGAGAAGGCGGTGCTGCGGCGCCTGGTGGAGGCCGGTACCCGCATCGTCCAGCTCGGCTACGGGGGCAACGAGGGCCAGGTCGGCGGCGGAGAGGTCGACGAGATCGTGGATCGGGCGCAGGCCGAGATCTACGACGTGACCGAGCGCCGGACCACGGAGGACTACGTCGTCCTCGAAGAGCTGCTGCAGCCCACCATGGACGAGATGGACGCCATCGCCAGCCGCGGTGGGATGTCGGCCGGGGTGCCCACCGGCTTCGCCGATCTGGATGCGCTGACCAATGGCTTCCATCCCGGCCAGATGATCATCATGGCCGCTCGACCGGGTGTGGGAAAGGCGCTGGCGCTCGATACGCCGCTGCCGACGCCGACGGGTTGGACCACCATGGGCTCGGTGCAGGTCGATGATCTGCTGCTGGGCGCCGACGGCCATCCGGTGCGGGTCGTCGCGGCCACCGAGGTGTTGCACGGCCGTCCGTGCTATTCGGTCGAATTCTCCGACGGTGAAGCAATAGTCGCTGACGCACAACATCAGTGGGTTGTCGGAGACAGGGTCCATGAGAATGGGGACTTCGAGTGCCGCACCTCCTCGGAACTGGCCGCCGGCCTGTCGGCCGGCCGGGAATTCGCCGTTCCGGTTGCCGCGCCCCTGGTCACCGGTGGCGGCCGGCTGCCGACAGATCCGTGGGTGGTCGGCTATCTGCTCAACAACGGTCACTTCCAGAACGCCGGCGATGGCGGATCATGCCGGGTTTCGTGTCGGGAGCAGGACCGGGATTGGGTGATGAAGGAATTCGACCGACTCGGTTACGCGGTCTCGACAGCGTCGCAGCCGGGGCTGTTCCTCGTGACGGGCACGGCCGATCGCTGGCGGTCGCTCGGGTTGGACCGCGACGGACGCATTCCGAACGAATACCTGAGAGGTTCGATCGAGCAGCGCTTGTCCCTGGTGCAAGGCTTGGTGGACAGTGGAGGCACGGTAGACGACCGGGGTCGATATGTGTTCAGCAGCAACAAACCGGCGTTACTGGACCTGTTTCTCGAGCTGACGGCAACGCTGGGTGCTACGTCCCGGGTGCTGGCCCAGGCGTCGGGTGACAGCCAAGGCCCTGCTTCCTTGCAGGTGCAAGTGGCCTCGACCCACGTCTTCGCCCGCATGCCGCGAAAGATGGTCGCAGCCGAGACCACCTTCTCCAGCGAGTTCGTCGGGCGGTACATCGCGGCGGTTCGCCCGGTCGAACCAGTTGCGGTGCGCTGCGTACAGGTCGACAACGCAGATCACCTCTACCTGGCCGGGCGACGGATGGTACCGACCCACAACAGCACGCTGGCCCTGGATGTGGCCCGCAACGCATCGGTCAAACACCGGCTGACATCGGTCATCTTCTCTCTGGAAATGTCGAAGACGGAGATCACCATGCGTTTGCTCTCGGCCGAGGCCCAGATCCGTCTGTCCCAGATGCGGGCCGGGACGATGAGCGAGCAGGACTGGCAGAAGATCGTCCGTCGGATGAGCGAGATCTCCGATGCGCCTCTTTTCATCGACGACTCTCCCAACATGACGATGATGGAGATCCGAGCCAAGGCAAGGCGTCTCAAGCAGCGCAACAACCTCAAACTGATCGTGCTCGACTACCTGCAGTTGATGAGTTCCGGCAAGAAGGTGGAATCCAGACAGCAGGAGGTCTCGGAGTTCTCCCGGCAGATGAAGTTGCTGGCCAAGGAGCTCGAAGTACCGGTGATTGCGATCTCGCAGCTGAACCGTGGACCGGAACAGCGCACCGACAAGCGTCCGATGCTTTCCGACCTCCGGGAATCCGGTTCCTTGGAGCAGGATGCCGACATGGTGATTCTGGTGCATCGGCCGGATGCCTTCGAGGCAGACGACCCGCGGGCCGGCGAGGCCGATCTGATCATCGCGAAACACAGAAATGGTCCCACTGCAACGATTTCGGTCGCACATCAGCTCCATTACTCGCGATTCACCGACTTGGCGGCTCAGTAGCTGCCCCGGCTCATGTTCTGCAGGAGCAGTAGGGAAACCGCGACGAGCGCGGCAGCGGTGAGGGCCAGCACCGGCGGCGCAGCCACGAGTAGCTCTCGACCTCCGATCAAGGCACCGCCGGCGATACCGACGTTGAACGTGGCGTTGACCACGGCTGGGCCGGCGTCCGGCGTTTGCGGCGCCGCTCGAATCGCGACGGTCTGCAACAGTGTCGGCAAAGATCCAAACGCACATCCCCACACCGCGACGGCGATGATGACGACTGCCGTGGTGTGGAACAACCCCAAAGTCAGCAGACAGGCGAAAGTCACCGTGATCGCTGCTCGCACAGTGCCGAAGAGCCACCGGTCCACCGCGATGCCGGCGAGCACCAATCCGATGATTCCACCGGCTCCATAACCGAACAGCACCACACCGACCGAGTTGATACCGATGCCGGCATGCAGGAGCAGCGGGCTGACGTAGGTGAACAAGGTGTAGTGGCCCAGGGTGAGTGCAATCACCAGACCTGCGACGACCAACAGGGCACGACCGCGTACCGCCGTCAACACCGGCACACCGGCCTGCATCGGCGCCACCTGCTCCGTCGGCAACACGATCGCGGTCAGCACGGCCAGCAGCATCATGAGGAGCGCGGCACCGGCGAAGGCCCACCGCCAGCCGACCGCTGTGCCCAACGCAGTGCCCAGTGGGATGCCCACACTCAACGCCAAGGCGTTCCCGGCCTGGACGACTGCGACAGCTCTGCCCGCTTTGGCCGGGGCCACCACGGCGACGGCGGCAGCGATGACGATGGAGAAGAACCCGGCATGGGCCAGTCCGCCGACCAATCGTGCCATCAGCGCCACGGAGAACTGATCAGTGCCGGCAAGCAGTGCGTTGCTGATCGCGTAGATCACCAGCAACCCGGACAGCACTTGTTTGCGAGGCCAGCGGACCATTACCGCGGTCAGCGGGATCGAGCCGAGCGCCACCACGACGGCGTAGGCGGAGACCAGCAGACCGACCCGCGACTCGCTGGTCCCGAGGTCGCGGCTGATGATGGGCAACAGGCCAACAGGAAGCACCTCGGTGGTGATCGCCGCGAAGACCGCAGCGGCGAGCACCGACAGCACTGGGATAGGCATACGGGCGTTCCCGTTGTCGAGGCAATCCAGCTCGTGAGTGCCGATGGCTCAGGGCCGTCTTTCTGCCAACTGTCCGGAAGGCGCAGTTTGCGAACCGGCGAAGGGCAGAGCCACCAGCAGCGCGATGACGAACGACGTCAGAGAGGCCGAAAGCCACGGATGCCCGAGGGTGTGCAGCGATTCACCCACGTTGGTCCATAGATCTCCCCAGCCGGGAATGGATCCGGGGTTGATCAACTGGTAGGCGACGAACCCCAGCAACCAACCGAGCAACATTCCCGGGCGGGTCGGGGCCCGAGACGAGAGGTCAAGGCCCAAGCCTGCGGTGCGCAACCACAGTGCCACCAGTACGCCGGACAGGGAAATGAAGATTGCCCCGATCAGGTACAGGAAGTTCTGGTAGGTGGACGTATCGACTGTCAGCGCTGCCGCTGTGGCCAGCACACCAATTGCGGTGGTCAGCAGTCGGCGATCCCACCGGGGCGCAATGTTCTGCAGCGAGATGGCGGTGGAGTAGACGTTCGCGAAGGACTGGTCCGTCTCCCGGAGCACCAACACGCCGAAGGCGATCAGGCCCAACGGCAATGACAGGAAGAGGTTGAAAACGCCATTCGTGTCCTGCTGCAACTCGCTGAGGCGGTTGAGCGCCATCACCCCCATCAGCAGGCAGATGATCTGGGTGGCACCGTAACCGAAGAATCCACCGGCAAAGGCGGCTCGGCCGCTTCGGGAATGTCGAGAATAATCCGGGCCGAGCGGCACGAACGAGATCGTGAAGGCGATGGGCACGTCCGCCGCGAGCCAGAACCCTGCCCAGGAACCCGAGGTAGGCGTGGCCGGTTGACGCAGGAGGCCGATCACGAAGACGATCAGAGCCAGCACGACCAGGACCGACACGTACTTCCGTAACGCCCGAATGGCGCCGAGCGGTTTGATCGTCAGGGCCGTCGTCACCGCGCCGGCGATCACCACACACCACCAGTGCGCGAGGTGTCCACGGGAGAGCGCTTGCAGCCCTTGAGCAATCACCGACAGCTCGATCACCGCCCACCCGACACACTGCGCGATATTGAGTACAGTCGGAAGGTAGGAGGCTCTGGCACCCAGAACACCTCGAAGCAAGACCATGGCCGGGGCGCCGGTCCGGGCACCCAGGACCAGCACCGTGCCGAAGATCAGGCCACCGAGCGCAGAACCGACGATGATCGCCGTGATCGCCGCCGACGCGCTGAGTTGCAGGTCGGCCGACGGGTGCAGGATCAGGTAGGCGTAGGCGAAACCGGTGAGGCTCACTCCTAGGTTGCCCCAGAGCCCGAACTGATCCAACATTCCGAGCGACCTTGGGGCCGTCTCGGTGAGGGTCAGCGGCGCTTCGGACGAATCGCGGTGGCCGCCCCCCCCAGAGTGGCGGTCGGCGTCTTCAGACGGATCGTCGTCGAGTGGCGCGTTGGTCGACGGATAGGAAACAGACATTTCAAGGCCTACCTCTCCCTGCGCCGGTATTAGCCGGATCAGGTTCAAGCGGTCGGTGGTGACCGACGGCGACCACTGTGCGCCGAACCGGAATCCACCCTCTCAGCCCAGTTATGAGCTCCCGCGGGGACTCGGCGAGTGTAGCCGGGATGCCGCCTGCGGACGATTTCCGGTAAGCGACGATTTCCGGTAAGCGACAATCCGGTGAGCAGGGTGACACCTCGCAGTCGTTGTGTTCACGGCGCAGTCGTTGGTCAAGGCTCGAACAGCTGCGCAGTGGAGAAACGGACTGCGCAATGCGTACCGACTGCCGCCCTGCCGCCGGCCGCCTGCCAACCGGCTGCCGGTGAACAGCCGCGTGACCTGTATCACTCGAAAGAGTGGTCTGGGACCGTCGGCATTGCAGACGCCGTCGGTGGGGTTACAAGATGAAGGTGGCCGTGTCGACGGGTGTCCGTGTCGACGGGTGCCCGATTTGGTCGACGTTCGCCCGAATCGGCCGTCGAAAAGGGCTGGCCTCGACCGGAATGCTCGCTCGATCCGGTAGCCGCCGGCGGCCGGCGCTTGCACAATCTGCTCGAAGCGCCGGAGAGCCGGCGAAGAAGTCAAGATATCGGGAGGGTCCGTGGCGATGGGCCACACCACCGCGACGTCGCCCGCAGTGTCCGACCTGTCCCAGGATGCCCCGGTTCTGCTCGCCTCCGCGCTGTTCGACGACCTGATCGCGTTGGTCACCCAGCGCTTTCGAACAAAGAAGGCGGCAATCTGCCTGGTCGGTCCCGATCGGGTGTGGCTCGATGCAGCGAACCACGATGGGCAGAGTCTTCGCGCCGCTGACCGGAGCAACCTGTGCGCGAGAGTGCTCGCCGAGCGGGCCACGCTGGTGGTCGCCGATGCCGGGGCGAACCCGGAGTTCGCGAACCATCCGCACGTCGTTGGCCCGCCGGAGATTCGCTTCTACGCAGGCGTGCCATTGATCGCGGCCGACGGAACATTGCTCGGAGCACTCTGCACCTGGGATACCGAACCGCATCATCCGACCGAGGATGACGTCCGGTCGCTCGAGCAGTTCGGCCGGCACGCGGTGACGATGCTGGAGCTGCACCAGATGGCTTTCGAGCTGGACAGCGAACGGGAGGTATTGGCCGCCACGGGTTATCTCCTGGAGATGATCGTCGCCGGAGCCGAACTCGGCGACGTGCTGGAGGCCCTGGTACGAGCCGCTGAGGCGGCAATCCCCGGAGCCGTGTGCTCCATCAATCTGTTGGACGGCATGGTGCTGCGCGAGGGGGCGAGCCCGGGCCTTCCGGAAGCGTTCCGTCGGGCCATCGACGGTAGCGAGATCGGGCCGTCTGCCGGATCGTGCGGAACTGCGGCATTCACCCGCAGCACCGTGATCGTGTCCGACGTCGCCACCGATCCACGGTGGGCCGGGTACCGCGATCTGGCGCTCCCGTACGGGCTCCGGGCTTGTTGGTCGGTACCGATCAGCCGACCTGAGGGTCCGGTTCTGGGAACTTTTGCGCTGTATTACACGGATGCCAGAGAACCGCTGGCCGACGAGATGCATCGGCTGGGCCGGTGGGTGAATCTGGCCGAGGTGGCGATCAGCCGCGCCAGGGACATCACGGCCCTTCGTGAGGCGGCCACCCTTGATTCGCTGACCGGCCTGGTGAACCGAACCGAAGTGCTGCGGCGGATCGCCGAGGCGGTCGCGGTAGAGCACAATCGCGTGGGTGTCCTGTTCGTCGACCTCGATCAGTTCAAATTCATCAATGACACGCTCGGGCATGCGGCGGGTGATCAGTTCCTGCAGGTGGTCGCCGGGCGGTTGACGCGATGCGCCGACGAATCGCACACCGTGGCCAGATTCGGTGGCGACGAGTTCGTGGTGCTCTGTCCGAAATGCGTCAGCTATGACGAGGCAAAGACGTTGGCGCGCAAGATGATCAGTGCTCTGCACCATCCGATGAGCATCGGCGGCAGCACTCTGTCGCTGTCCGCCAGCATCGGCATCGCGCTCGAGCGCGAGGACGACCCGACGCGCTCTTTCTCGGACCTGGTCGGTGACGCCGATCTGGCGATGTATGCGGCCAAGCGGACCGGACGGAATTCGGTCGCTGTCTTCACTCCGCACCTGCGCGTGGAGGCGTCCGATCGGCTGAGCCTGGAAGCTGATCTCAATCTGGCGTTGAGCAACAAGGAGCTGGACTGCGAGTATCAGCCGACTGTGGCGATGGACACCGGCAAGGTGCTGGAGGTGGACGCTGCTGCGGTGGCGGTCACCGACCCGGGGCGCGGTGCCCCCGATGGACTTCGTCGCGGTCGCCGAGGAGAGCGGGCTCATCGGCGAGATCGGCGAATTCGTCCTCCGGCGGGCCTGCGCCCAACTTGCCACCTGGCGAGCTGCGGGTGGCGACTGGCTCGAGGCGGTGATGTGGGTCAACGTCTCGCCGCGCCAGCTCCGGGATTCTGGGTTCGCCACCGTTGTCGAGGAGGTTCTGAAAGCTACCGGAGTTCCTCCCGAGCGGCTGGGTCTCGAGGTCACCGAAGGCACCTTCATCGACGACTCCGACGCCGTGCGCGCGACCTTGCTCAGGATGCGGAGTTCGGGGGTGCACGTCGCCATCGATGATTTCGGCACCGGCTACTCATCCCTGGCACAGCTGGAATATCTGCCGGTGGATGTGCTGAAGATCGACCGGCAGTTCGTCTCTGAAATCGCCTCGGGCAGCACTCGATCAGGCATGATCTCGGCGATTCTCACCTTGGCCAGAACAATGGGCCTGCGGGTTGTCGCCGAAGGTGTGGAAACGGAAGCACAGCGAAACATACTGCTGCAGCTGGGATGTCAATACGGTCAGGGTTATCTGTGGTCACGCCCCCTACCTGCCTCGCAATTCTCGGGTTCCCTCTGGCAGTTCCGAAAGGTCGCGGCGATCTAGCCGCCTGCTCGACCGGAGCTTTCCGTGCGTCATCCAGCGATCGGTACACCCGGGTCCTGACGTACGCGGTGCGTCCTGCCGGTAGCCGTCCAGGTCACCGTTCCAGCACAGCGGTGGCCAGGCGCGGCCAGGCGGCGGCCGCCCATGGGCCGAACCTGGTGTCGCAGAGGCTGACACAGGCAAGTTGGGCAACCGGATCAACCCACAGAAAGCTTCCTGACTGCCCGAAATGGCCGTACGTGGCGGGACTGTTGTCCGGACTGGTCCAATGTGGGTTCTTGGTGCTCCGTATTTCGCAGCCCAAACCCCAGTCATTCGGCGTTTGCCGGCCGAACCCCGGCAGAATTCCGGTCAATCCAGGAAAAGCGAGAGTGCTGGCCTGGCCGATGATCTCCGGCCCGAGAACGACCGGATTCAACAGTTCATCGGCCAATCGAACGAGGTCGTCGAGCGGACCTGCTGCGCCGCTGGCGGGCGAGCCGCGAAGCGTCGTACCCGTCATGCCCAACGGCCGCAGCACCCGCCCGGTCAGTTCGTCGACGAAGGGACCACCGGCATTGGATGCCAGATGCTCGGCCAGCAGTTCGTAGCCATAATTGGAATACATGCGGCGAGCCCCCGGAGGCGCCACCGGTGCGCCATTGTCGAACGGAAGGCCGGAGGCGTGCGCCAACAGGTGAGCCACCGTCGCGCCGGCGGGTCCGGCCGGTTGCGCCAGATCCACCGTGCCGTCGGCGCAGGCGTCGAGCACCGTGAGCGCGGTCAGCAGTTTGGTGACCGAAGCCCATTCGAACCCGCCGCCGTCGCCGCCGATCTCGAGTCTGTCCAGCAGACCGGAGCGGCCGATGACGGCAACTGCGACCCGTTCCACCGGCCAGTCGCGAACTTCGCTGCGCAGATCCATTCGTTCACGTCCTTTGATGCTCCGGCACTGCGGTTCGACGATGTGCTGCCTCGTCTGGCGTTGCACGCCAGCCTTTCACGGGTGGCCGGTCTGCGGGATAACCCGATGGGTGCAGACCACGCAGGCCGATGCGGCGGCGAGCGGGACGTGGCGGTCACCGTGACCGCTTCCGGATTTGGATTCTCTCGGCTTCCGATCAGCACCAGCCGTTCGTCGGTGGCGCGGTCGCATCATCCAACAGATGAAAGCCTCGGCACGCCAACCACATTCCGCCGTCCTCGATGCGTTCTAGAACCACTTGCTGCAGGGTGGTCTTCCGCGGAAGCTGCTGCAGATCAACTGCACCGCGAACGCGGAACACGAAGTAGAGGACATCGTCCTGGGCGGGAACGGAGTCGCCATAGCCGGTGAACAGGCGCTGGAAGCGACCGATGTTCGTATCCGCCAGCGCGGCTCCCAGCCATGGATCGAGCAGCCAGGACAGGCATATCGCCACCTCGGCGTGCCGCTCGGGAAAATGAACCGGGAAGAAGTGTTCTGCGCGCTGGAACGATGCCTGGACCGCATCAACCGTCAACGGTCCGGTCGGCGGAATGTGCACGTCCAGAACCCACTCCGTGGCTGCTCTGGGGACGGGCTCGTTCTGCTCCAGCTCGCGCAGTGCGAACTGCAGTCGGCCCAGTTGGAGGAGCCCGCCTGCCAGATGCATCGTCAACCAGTTCCACGTCTCGAGACCGAAAGCGCCATGGGTGGTCCGGTGCAGCCGGAATTGCCGCCCGACATCGGCGAGCGTGGCCGCGGTGATGTCGGGATCGATGGATCTGGCGGCGTGCCAGGCAGCAACCGCGGGCGCGAAGAGCAAAATCGCGCAGGTCCACGCACGCTCGCCGAGATCACCCGTCGCAGGTGCGGCCGGGAATTGGCCCAGGCGCTGCCGCAAGATGTCGAGGGCGGCCGCGACCTGCGCCGATCCCGCCAGTTCTGCCAGCAACCGCACTGCCTCCGAACGGTCGGCCGGGTCCAGATCGAGCTCGGCCATCAACATCGGCAGCATCGGACCCCGTGGTGCACGCCCCGGGTCGGCAACTGCGGCGGGGCAGTCCGAGTCATGGTCCCCAGTGTGCCGGGAACAGATCAGTGTGCCGGGAAACAGATCAGTGTGCCGGGAAACAGATCGCCGCGGTGTTGGCAGCGGCGTCGTGTCATCGAGCCTGCTCTCGCAACGCCGAGCAGCTTCTCGTCATGCAACGAAATTACCTTCATTCCGGACGGCACCTATTCTCACCTGCGGTGACTGCCGGGGAAGTGGGTCTGTTCGGCGACGAGTCGCGGCAGCGGGCACTGTGCCGCGGTCCGATGACCGGCACAATGGGCGCTGCGTGGGACCACGCGACCAGAGTTGAGCTGTGACCGACAGGAGATGCCAACCGTGGACGAGGCAAACGGCGGACGATCCTGCCCGACCTGCGGCGCCCACGTCACCGGCGAGTTCTGCCGGCAGTGCGGTGCCCAGGTCGGGCGGGGAACCGGTGCGCACCGGCTGTCCGCGGGCGATGTCGGCGATCCACGTTCCCCGGTCGTCAATGCGGCCGGTTGGTCCCCGACCGGGCCGAACACCGAAGCTCACCTTTCCGCGCTGAATGCAGAAGCGCCGACGGTCCCTTCGCTCCCGGTGATTCCCAGGATGGACGGTCCGGCGTCTGCGCTGCCGACGATGTTCCCGACGGAGCTGGTACCGGCCGTCGGCAATTCCGGCTCGCAGGCCTGGTCGCAGGTCAACGAACCGCAACCGCCCGCACCGTCCACCGGGTTGTTCCCGGGCTGGACCGGGATCCATCCGGCGGTCGCCACCGACGGTGGGGTCGGGGTACTGGCTTCCCGCCGGGTCCGCCGGCGTCGGGCGTTGTACGCCGTTCTGGGTATCGCCGCTCTCACTGCGGTCGTCCTGCTGGCCGCGTTGCTGATCGCGCCGAATTGGCGCGGTACCTCGAACCTGGCGGACAAGAACGGTCAACCCAGTCCGACTGGCAGCAGCGCCACGACGGTGTCCTCTCCTACCGGGCCCTCGACTGCGGCGACCACGTCCGGTGCGCAACAACTGCCGGTCGACAGCGCGCCCGTCACCATCGGCCAGACCGCTGTCTCTGCCGGCCCGGCGCCGGTTTCCACCGTGACGGTGACGGCCACCTCCACGGCTGCCGCCGCGGTGTCCCCGAAACCGTCTTCTGTGAAGGCCACACCGAAGGCCACACCGAAGGCGTCACCGAAGACCTCCGCGAAACCTCCGCGAACGTCTACGCCGAAGGTGGCCCCGACCGCGAAGAAGCCGGCCCTCGGTGTTCCGCAGCGGAACATCGCGTGCAGCGGTGGCTACATCGTGCAACTGGCCTCGGAAATCAACGCAGCCGCCTTCTCGGCAAGGGTGGCGAGCCTGCAGGCAGCCCGCCAGGTGCCTGCCGGCTCGCTGGCCGCCGACTCCGCCAGGTCATGCCAGATCTTCACCAGCCAGAGCAACACCCTGGTGCTCTACGCCGGACCGTTCGCATCCAAGTACGACGGTTGCGCAGCACGGCTGGCCGGGCCGGCCGACGCGTTCATCAAGGGCGGTAATCCGGGCAGCGCGAAGGAATACGTCTCCTGCCTCTGCCCGGCGTCGGCGGCCGGCCTCCCGCAGATCCGCACGGTCGGGCAACAGGGGGTTTGGATCGGCGAACTGCAACGGGTGCTGGGTAACCGGTTGAACCTCGACGTGAACGACCTGGCCGGCAATTGGGGCACTTACACTCCCGGCACCAAGGACGCCGTGCAGAAGTTTCAGGAAGCCGCCAAACTGCCGGCCAGTGGAATGGTGGACGGCCGGACCTGGCAGGCGCTGCAATCAGCCCAGTGCTGACTTCTCTGGGCTCCATTTCTCTGGGCTTATTCTGAGCTGTCTTCTCTGGCATGTTGGTGACGACGGTTGCTCAACCGACTCTGACCACTTCGAACTCGCAGGCCGGTTCGGCAATCTCGGCCTGCGACTGCACCAGTTGGATCTCACGAGTTCCACAGTCGGCCGTGCGGCGCAGAATGGCGTAGACCGAGGACGCCACCTTCGCCAGGGCGGTGCGGACGCCGCCGGGCAGGTGCGCCAGAAACAGTGCGGCGGTGACGTCGCCGGCACCGTTGACGGAGATCGGCAGCTTTGGCGTCCGGACCAGGAACGCTCCGGTCGAGTCGACCGCCAGCATGGCGATCTCGCCTGGAACGGGTTCGTCCGGTCCGACTTCTGCCGGGCCGATTCCGGCAGGGCCCGTCTTCGTCCGGATCTCCACGGAGGTCACCAAGACGGTGGATGGTCCCATCGCTCGCAACCGACCGACCGCGGCCAGCAGACCGGGCAGCTCACCCAGGTCGGCCAGTGGAACTCCGGTGAGAAAGGCCAGTTCGAAGGCATTGGGAGTGACGATGTCGGCGGCCGGAACGACCCGATCCCGCATCAGCTCCGGGACACCGGGCAGCACGAACATACCCCGGTCCACGTCACCCATCACCGGGTCGCAGCAGTACACAGCGGCCGGATTGAGGGCACGCACCCTTCGAACCGTGCGCAACACCACCTCCGCGACACCCGGTGAGCCCTGGTAGCCGGTGAGTACCGCATCGACGGTTCCCAAAACGCCGCGATCCGCGATGCCCTCGATCACTTCAGACACCACGGCCGGGTCCAGCACCTGACCACGCCACGAGCCATAGCCCGTGTGGTTGGAGAAGTGGACGGTGAGCACCGGCCACACCTCGTGGCCCAGCCGCTGCAGCGGAAATGTGGCGGCGGTGTTGCCCACATGTCCGTATGCGACCGAGGACTGGATCGACAGGATGCGCATGACCGGTCAGCTTAGGTCCGCGACCCGCGCGGCCGGACGCCGACGAGGTCCGACGTGAGACGATGCCACGCAATACCACGGGACGGGCCGTCCGGACGGCCGTTGTCGAGCTGGCGGCGGTTACCGAGCGGGCGGCCGCGCGACGGTGAGCAGCTGACCCGGTTGTCCGCTGCGCAAGCGCCGAGCGCAGCAGTGGGCAGTATTGGGAAGCATTGGGCAGCACCGACGGACGGTTTCCACGGGCAGTTCGCAGAGAAGGAGCACTATGGCCACACCGACCGCCGCGCAGTCGTCCTGGCCGCCGCAGGGAGATTCAGATGCCGGACCGCCGCATGCGGCGCTCGTGCTGCCGGCCGCTCAATTGGCCGGACGCATCCAACACACATTGATCGGCCAGGCCATCACCGAGACGCAGGTGCGGGCACACGTGCGGGAGTGCCTGAGCAATGGGTTCGATGCCGCGGTCGTGCCCCCGTCGTGGGTCCAGGTTGCTCGCAACGAGATGCGAGGAACCTCCGGCCGAGTGGGCTCGTTCATCGACTATCCCCATGGGAACGGAACCACCGCAGGACGGGTGGCGGAGGCGCGAGCGCTGGTGGATGCGGGCGTCGACGAACTGGATGCAACCGTCAACATCGGTTACCTGCTGTCGAACCGATATGACGAGTTCGCCGCGGACCTCAAAGCGGTGGTCGAGGCGGCCTCGCCAGTTGGCGTCAAGGTGATGTTGGAGCTGCCACTGCTGGACGCACGACAACGTCAACGATGCGTTCAAGCCGCCATCGACGCCGGCGTCGCGTTTGTCAAGAACGCTTCTCGCGGCGCTGTCGGGATCGCCGACCCGTCGACCATCTCCTATCTCCGGGCAGCCGTTCCCGATTCCATCGGCGTCAAGGCGGCCGGCGGTATCAAGACGATCGAGCAGGTCCGCGCGGTGCTGGCAGCAGGCGCAGATCTGGTCGGTACGTCAGCCGGCGTCCGGATAGTCACCGGCGGCGGACCGGTTCGCGGTTCGCTGTACTCGTATTGATCCAGCTGCCCGCTTTTACCGAAACTGTGGCCGCTTCTGCGTTGCCGCAGGTACTGACCTCGACCTTCGGTGTCCGTTTCTCAAACGTGACCATTTGGATAGGCAGTGACCTAAAGGTGACCTTCGAGTGGCTTGACAAGCACCGATGCGGCTCCATAGTTTGTTGGACGGCTGACCTTGCGCGTGACGACCGTCATGAGTGTGGTCCCTGACACCCGGCGTATCTCGTCGAGTGGCCGTACAGCGAAGGACACCGATGTCTGAATCGACCTATGCGCGCGACTCGCGTTGCCGTTGTGGATCGTCCTTTTCCAGTTCGGTTTCCGGTGCCGCGTTCTCTGGTACCTAGTACTTCTGCCGATTCGGCACATTCAGTACGACTGTCCATGGTCGCCCTCGGCCATGGACTGGTTCCTGCCGTCGGACCGTCCGGTCCGCGGTGTTACAGAAAGGAAAGTACATGCGGCTCAAGACTTCCGCTGCTTTCGGCCTCGTATTGGCCGGCACCCTCGTAGTTGCAGCATGTGGTGGCTCCAGTACGCCCGCAGCACCGGGTACAACTTCCTCTGCCGCGACCAGCGCTGCTGCGGTGTCCCCGGCGAAGACCTCGGGTGCGATGACCTCGGGTGCGATGACGTCGGGCGCGATGACCTCCGGTGCGATGACGTCGGGTGCGATGACGTCGGGTGCGATGACGTCGGGTGCGATGACGTCGGGTGCGATGACGTCGGGTGCGATGACGTCGGGTGCGAAGACGTCGGGTGCGATGACCTCGGGCGCGATGACCTCGGGTGCGAAGACGTCGGGTGCGATGACCTCGGGTGCGATGACCTCCGGTTCGGCCATGCCGTCCGGTGGCAAGATCAGCGGCAAGGTCGGTGTGATCCTTCCCGACACCAAGTCCTCCGCTCGCTGGGAGACGCAGGACAAGCCGGTGCTGCAGGCTGCATTCAAGGCCGCCGGCGTCGATGCCATCGTCCAGAACGCGCAGGGCGATGCCGGCAACATGTCGACCATCGCCGACCAGATGATCACCCAGGGCGTCAAGGTCCTGGCGATCGTCAACCTCGACAACAACTCCGGTGCCGCGATCGAGGCGACCGCGAAGAGCAAGGGCGTCAAGACCCTGGACTACGACCGGCTGACCCTGGGCGGTAGCGCCCAGGCCTACATCTCCTACGACAACGAGAAGGTCGGCGAGCTGCAGGGCCAGGGCCTGGCCACCTGCCTGGGCTCCGGCGACAAGAACATCGTCTACTTGAACGGTTCGCCGGACGATTCGAACGCGACCGCGTTCGCAGCCGGTGCTCACAAGATCCTCGACCCGATGAAGAACTACAAGGTGGTCGCTGAGCAGGCTGTACCGAAGTGGGACAACCAGGTCGGTGCAACGCTCTTCGAGCAGATGGTCACCAAGACCGGCGGCAAGATCGACGGCGTGCTGGCTGCCAACGACGGGCTGGGCAACGCGGCCATCTCCGTGCTGCAGAAGAACAATGTGAAGATCCCGGTCACCGGCCAGGATGCCACCGTCCAGGGCCTGCAGAACGTGCTCGCCGGCGATCAGTGCATGACCGTCTTCAAGTCGGCCAACAAGGAAGCCGGTGCACTTGCTGCCGCCGCCATCGCCCTGCTCAAGGGTGCGAAGCCGGCCACCACCAGCACAGTCAAGGACACCAAGGCCGGCAAGGATGTCCCAGCCGTGCTCCTGGTTCCCGAAGCGATCACCAAGACGAACGTCAAGGACGTCGTCACGGGTGGCGCAGCGACCGCGGCTGCAATCTGCACCGCCAAGTACGCCGACGCCTGCAAGGCCAACGGCGTCAGCTGACGCTGTCCAGCTGGTCGCACCACTGCAGCTGCGTAGATCTACCAGCAGTGCCGGACGCGGTGAATGTCGCAATCGACGGGCATTCACCGCGTCCGTATTTCTGACCGTTCCGCATTTCCGTGTCATCGTTTCTCAGTGCCGCCGTTTTCCGGGGTGTCACCGCCTTGCCAACTTCAGGGAGTTGCCGAATGAGCACAGCGACCGAGCCGATCCTGCAATTGCGGGGGGTGAACAAGAGCTTCGGTGCGGTTCAGGTCCTGCACGATGTGAACCTGTCGCTGTTCCCCGGTCAGGTGACTGCGTTGGTCGGCGACAACGGGGCCGGTAAGTCCACGCTCGTCAAATGCGTGGCCGGCATTCATCCGATCGACAGCGGCGACTACCTGTTCGAGGGCCGCGCGGTCTCGGTGAGTGGCCCCCGCGCCGCGGCCGATCTGGGCATCGAGATCGTCTATCAAGATCTCGCGCTGTGCGACAACCTCGACATCGTCCAGAACATGTTTCTCGGCCGGGAGCTCAAGGGCTCCGTCGTGCTGGACGAGAGCACCATGGAAACCCGGGCCAAGGAGACCCTGGCCTCGCTGTCGGTTCGCACCGTTTCATCGGTGCGCCAACTCGTTTCGAGCCTCTCCGGCGGTCAGCGGCAGACGGTGGCCATCGCCAAGGCCGTGCTCTGGAACTCCAAGGTGGTCATGCTCGACGAGCCGACCGCAGCTCTCGGCGTTGCCCAGACCCGCCAGGTTCTCGATCTGGTGCGGCGTCTGGCGGACAACGGACTCGCCGTGATGCTGATCAGTCACAACATGAACGACGTCAAGGAAGTCGCTGATCGAGTGGTTCCGCTGTATCTGGGCCGGATCGCCGCCGACATCGCGACCTCCGAGGTGACGACCGGACAGATCGTCGAACTGATCACCACCGGCCGGACCGGCGACGTCGGTCTGCCCCGAGCCCTCGCGCAGGAGTCCGCATGAGTTCCCCCGACTTTCAGAAGAACGCCGCGACCGGTTCCGGCCGCGGCGACGCAGTGAGCGGCACCGGCGGCGCCACCAGTGAGGCAGCGACCCTCTCGGAGCTGGAAGCGCGTACCGCGTTCTCCGGGGACGACGCCGCTGTATCGCTCGGCGCGTACTTCCAGGCGTACCGCAACCGTATTCGCGGGGGTGATCTCGGCGCGCTGCCGGCCCTGGCCGGTCTCGTCGTGCTGGTCATCGTGTTCGCCGTTCTCCGCTTCGACACCTTCACCAGCGCCGGTAACTTCGCCAACCTGATGACGCAGGCCGGCTCGATCACGGTCCTGGCGATGGGGATCGGATTCGTTCTGCTGCTCGGCGAGATCGACCTGTCCGCCGGCGTCATCGGCGGCGTCGGTGCGGCGACCTCAGCCCAGTTGATCGCCAACACCGGACTGCCCTGGTGGGCAACGATTCTGGCGGCTCTGCTCGTCGGCGTCCTGATGGGTCTGCTCACCGGATTCCTGGTCTCGATCGTCGGCATCCCGTCATTCGTGGTGACCTTGGCCTTCTTCCTCGCCTGGCAGGGCGTGCTGCTGGCAATTGCCAGCGAAGGCGGCTCGATTCCGTATCGCACCAGCTCGGTCATCACCGCCATCACCAACAGCTCGATGTCTTTGACCTGGAGCTGGGTCATGGTGATCGGCGCAATCGTGCTCTGGGGCGCCTACGGCGTCTACGTCTGGCGCGATCGCCAGCGCAAGAAGCTGGCCACCGCGCCGCTGGGAGCGATTCTGCTACGGGTCGGCGGAATAGGTCTGCTGGCGGTCCTGGCCACCGCATACCTCTCGGTGAACCGCGGTCTGTTCGGCACGCAGGTGCGCGGCATCCCGTGGATCGTGCCGATCGTCGCGATCCTGCTGATCCTCTGGACCTTCGTGCAGAGCCGGACCGCCTTCGGCCGATACGTGTACGCCATCGGCGGCAACAAAGAAGCCGCTCGGCGAGCCGGCATCCGGGTGTCCTGGATCATCATCACCTGTTTCGTGATCAGCTCGGCCATGGCGGTGCTCTCGGGAATCATCGAGGCGTCGCGCATCGGCTCGGTGACTGCCAGTTCCGGCACCGGCAACCAGTTGCTGTTCGCCGTCGCCGCGGCCGTGATCGGCGGTACCTCACTGTTCGGTGGCCGCGGAAAAGCACGGGACGCCATCATCGGCGGCCTGGTCATCGCGCTGATCCCCAATGGGCTCGGCCTGATCACCGACAACTCCACCTGGACCTACATCATCACCGGTGCGGTGCTGCTGCTGGCCGCCAGCGTCGATGCCATCACCCGGCGTCGGCGGGCCAGCTCCGGTCGCTGACCGCCCGCCGGCCACGATGCGCCCATTGTGTAGAGATCGATCCGAAGCAGGTGCTCACAGTTCGGCCGGCAGTCGCCGGATTGGATGGAAAGCGAGAGTCCAGACGTGCGCCCAGTCGACAGCCGGTCCGGACCCGGCGCCCGGCTCGGGGGCGGCAGTCTGTCCAGTCATGTACCGGCCGACCAGGCGACCGTTCGGCGGCTGAATCTGGGCTTGCTGATGCGCAGCCTGGCCGCGGGTGGTTCTCGATCCAAGGCCAGGCTCGCGCAGGACACCGGATTGAACAAGGCGACCGTCTCGAGCCTGGTCACCGAACTCGTCGACCGACGGCTGGTGGTCGAGGGAATCACGGAACGCAGCGGAGTCGGCCGACCCGGTCGGACCATCGAACTGAACACCCGCTTCGTTCGTTGTATCGGTCTTGAACTCAACGTCGACTATCTGGCCGGCGTGATCACCGACCTGGCGGGAAGAGTGCTCGCCCGCCGGCGACTGTCGCTGCCGATGATCGATCTGGGACCGGCCAGGGCTATGGGTCGGGTGGCCGATCTGGCGATCGAGCTGGTTGCCGATTGCGGTGCCACGGCGCAGCAGGTGGAAACACTGCATCTGTCCCTACCCGGCCTGATCGACATCGATGCCGGAGTGTTTTCCTACGGCCCCAATCTCGACTGGCGGCAGGTCGATGTCGTTCACTCGCTGATGGGTCGCCTTGGTTGGCCGGGCACGCGGGTGGCGGTGGACAACGACGCGAATCTGGGCGCGATGGCCGAGTACTCGGCCGGCCCATCTGCCGGATCGTCGAATCTGCTATACCTGATCGGCGAGATCGGAGTCGGCGCCGGCATGATCATCGACGGGAGGATCGTCCGCGGCGCGACGGGTTTCGCCGGCGAAGTAGGCCACATGCCGATCGGTGACCCGGAGGCGCAGTGCGGCTGCGGTCGACGCGGCTGCTGGGAGACCTCGGTCGGGGTGAACGCGGTCGTCGCCGCCGCCTCGGAGCCTGGTGATCGGTCGGCGGAGAAAGACATGGCTGCAGGTTTGGCGCAGGTCCTGGAGCGGGCCGCCGCCGGTGACGGCCGGACGCTGTCGGCTCTTCGCGAGACCGGCCGTCGATTGGGCCTCGGTGCGTCGGTACTGGCGAATCTGCTCGACCCCGAGGTGATCATCTTCGGCGGTCATTTCGCCGCCCTGCAGCAGTACATGGCGGACGATGTCACCGCCGAGATGCGGTCCAGGGTGCTGGGCGGCGCGGTGATGACGTGCCGGGTGGAATTTTCCACCCTCGGCTTCGAGGCGCCGGCCCTCGGGGCCGCGCACGCCGGTATCGACATGCTCGTCAACGACCCGGCCCTGGTCCTCGCCGATTGACCTTCGTCCCTTTCAGCCTCCTGCGCGGAGCGCGGTTTTCAGCTCTGCGGTCGCGCGGAACCGAAGAATGAAAGGATGATCCGGTGACCGAAACACTTGTGGCCGGAGTCGACTCGTCGACGCAATCCACCAAGGTTCTGCTGGTGCGTGCGTCGGACGGCGTGGTGGTGGACGAAGCGTCGGCGCCGCACCCGGTGGGCACCGAAGTCCATCCAGAAGCGTGGTGGAAAGCATTGCAGCAGGCGGGTGCCGGTCTGTTCGATCGAGCGGCAGCCATCGGCATCGGCGGCCAGCAGCACGGCATGGTCGCACTGGACGCCGATGGTGGGGTGGTCCGCGAAGCCCTGCTATGGAACGACCTCCGCTCGGCTCCGCAGTGTGAGACCGTGGTCGAGCATCTCGGCGGCCCGCAGGCTTGCGCCGACGAGATCGGATCGGTGCCGACGGCATCCTTCACGATCACGAAGTTGCGCTGGATGGCAGAGCACGAACCGGAGAATGCGGCTGCCACCGCGGCGGTGCTGCTTCCGCACGATTGGCTGACCTGGCGGCTGGGTGGCTGCCGGGAGATGACGACAGACCACGGCGATGCTTCCGGAACCGGGTACTACTCACCGAGGCGCCGGGCGTGGATCCCAGAATTGGTCGCTTGGGCGCTCGGCGTGGAGCGGCCGCCCGCGCTGCCCCGTCTGGTCGCGCCGGGCGGCACGGCGGGTCAATTCGGTTCTGCCCTGCTTTCTGCTGGAACCGGCGACAACATGGCCGCCGCGCTGGGTCTTGGAGTCGGTCCCGGCGACGTCGTGGTGTCGATCGGCACCTCGGGAACGGCCTTCTGCGTCGCCGACGAAGCGTGTGCGGATCCCACCGGCTCGGTGTCGGGATTCGTGGATGCCACCGGCCACTACCTACCACTGGTCTGCACCATCAATGCCTCCAGGGTTCTCGGCGTCGTCGGCGGACTTCTGGGTGTCGATCACGACGAGTTCGCCCGACTGGCGTTGGCGGGGGAGCCAGGCGCCGGGGGTCTGACCCTGCTGCCCTATCTGGACGGCGAGCGAACCCCCAACCGGCCTTCCGCCACCGGTATTCTCGCCGGTCTGACGTCCGGTGTCACCAGGGAGAACTTCGCCAGGGCTGCGGTCGAGGCTCTGCTGTGTTCGCTGGCCGACGCAGTCGATGCGCTCGGCGTCACCCCGACGAGAATCCTGATGATCGGCGGCGGCGCCCGCAATCCGGCCGTACAACGATTGGCCCCCAGCGTTTTCGGTCAACCGGTGCAGGTGCTCGACCCTGGGGAGTACGTCGCGCTCGGCGCAGCGCGGCAGGCTGCCTGGGCACTGTCCGGTTCGGAGGCCCCGCCCGCTTGGGCACCGGAGCCCGCGACCGGATTCACCGGGGAGTCGACACCCGGGGTGCGGACCCGATACGCCGCGCTCCGAGACGCCACCTTTCCGGTGCAGGGAAAGCGGTGAGCCGTCGGCACATTCAGTCCGGTTCGACCTTCGAAACCGAAATCGGTTACGCACGTGCCGTTGTCGACGGCGACTGGGTATTCATCTCCGGTTGTACCGGGTACGACTACCGGACGATGACGCTGGCAGAGGGCGTGGTGGAGCAGGTCGAGCAGACGATGCGCAACGGGGAATCTGCGCTCGGCCAGGCGGGCGCGTCCATCGCCGACGTCGTTCGGGTGCATTACCTGCTGCCCGAGCGCGCCGACTTCGAAGCCTGCTGGCCCGTTCTGCGCCGCTATTTCGGCGCCGCTCCGCCGGCCGCGACCATGATGCAGGTCGGATTGCTGGATCCGCGCATGCTGATCGAGATCGAGGTCACCGCCCGCACATCCACCGAAATTGTTCCGCGCTGATCGGCTGCGTGGATCAAACCGGCTCGTCCAGACTGGGTGCCGGAAGCGGTCAAGGGTGCCAGGCGCAGTCAGTTGGTTCCGCGCCGTCGGGCGGGCTACGCGTCGGCGCGGGCGCCCTCGGCGGGAACGACGGTCCGCAGCACCGGCGCCGTCAGACCCTTCGCCGCAAATGCTGCACTGACGGCCCTGCCGAGTTCTTCGACGGCAGCGCTGGGAACCAGCGCCACGACCGACCCACCGAAACCGCCGCCGGTCATGCGGGCGCCGAGGGCACCTGCGCCTAGCGCCGCGTCCACGGCGACGTCGAGTTCTGGCGCGGACACTTCGTAGTCATCCCGCAGAGAGGCGTGCGACGCGGTCAGGTCGGGCCCGATCGAAGCAGTGTCGCCGGTGCGCAGCCGCGCGACCACCCGCCGAACCCGTTCGTTCTCGGTGACGACGTGGCGGACACGGCGAACCAATTGCTCGTCGTCCAACCGGGCCAGATTCTCAGCCAGAGAGTCGAAAGCGATGTCACTCAACGAGTTCAGCCCCAACAGCCCGGCAGCCCGCTCACACGACGCACGCCGCTTGGCGTACTCGCCATCGGCCAGTGAATGGTGGGCCTTCGTATCGATCGTCAGTACGGTCAGGCCGACGGCGGACGGATCGAATGGAATGTTCTCCATCGTTTCCGCGCCCACGTCGAAGTAGAGCACGTGACCGGCCCGGCACACCGCTGAGGCCATCTGATCCATCAGGCCGCACGGCATGCCGACGTAGTCATTCTCGGCGCGCTGCGAAAGCCGGGCGATCGCTTCCAGTGGAATGCCATGGCCGAATGCGGTCGCCAGCGCCAGTCCGACGGCGCATTCAAGGGCAGCAGACGACGACAACCCGGCGCCCACCGGGACATCGGAGTCAACCGCAATATCGGCGCCACCCAATTCGTAACCGGCCTGGCTGAGCGCCCAGAAAATGCCGAACGGATAGCTGGCCCAATCCATGTCTGGTCCCGGACCGACATCGGCGACCGGAAGCGTTCGGACCGACTCCGGGCGTTGTGCCGACACCAGCCGCACCACGCCGTCGTCATTGCGGGCGATGGCCACGTGGGTTCGCGCATCGATGGCGAACGGCAACACCAGGCCGTTGTTGTAGTCGGTGTGCTCACCGATGAGATTGACCCGACCCGGTGCGGAGAATTCCGCCACCTCGCGGCCGGTTCCGTACACCGAGGCGAAGAGGTCCGCTGCCTGGCTCACGATTCTCCACGGACGATGGCGCTGCTGCTGAATGCCCAGGCATCGGCGACCATGGCGTGCAGATCCAGTTCGGGCTCCCAGCCCAGCCGCTCTTTCGCGCGAGCGGCGGAAGCGACCAGACGAGTCGGGTCGCCGGGACGGCGCGGCCCGCTGACCACCGGGATCTCGACCTTGGTGACCCGCTGCACTTCCGCAATGACGTCGCGAACGCTGAACCCATTGCCGTTGCCCAGGTTGCAGATCAGATGCTCGCCGGGAACGGCAGCTCCCAGAGCTAGCACGTGTGCCCTGGCGAGATCCGCCACGTGCACGTAATCCCGGATCGGCGTGCCGTCCGGAGTCGGCCAGTCGTCACCGTAGATGTCGAGTTTGTCGCGCCGGCCGGCTGCTGCGTCCAGGGCGATGGGAATCAGATGGGTTTCGGTGGTGTGCCTTTCGCCGGCTCCCCAAGCAGCGCCGGCCACGTTGAAATACCGCAGGGACACCGCAGCCAGTTCGGTTGCCGCGCATTCGTTGCCGATCATCATGTCGACGGCCAGCTTGGTGGACCCGTAGGTGCTGGTAGGGCGAGTCGGCGAATCTTCGGTGATCGGGAACGCCTCCGGCTCGCCGTAGACCGCGGCGGTGGAGGAGAACACCAGACGCGGGACGCGGTGCTCGGTGATGGCGTCCAGCAAGGCCCGGGAACCGATCACATTGGTGTGCCAGTACAACGAGGGATCCGTGACCGACTCGCCGACCAGCGACTTGGCGGCGAAATGCAGGACGGCGTCGAAACCGGCGCCGGCCAGCACCTCGCCGGCCGTCCGGATGTCGGCTTGAACATGCCGAACACCCTGCGGTACGGAATCTGCGTGCCCGGTGGAGCAGTCGTCCAGGACGACCACTTCATGGTCCTGTGCCAACAGCAGGCGGGTCACCACCGAACCGATGTAACCGGCCCCGCCGACGACGAGCGTCTTCATCTTGTGCTGTCCTTTGATCGGTTGTCGCCACGTTCGGGTTCGAAAGCAGTGGTGAGAAGCGCTGGTGAGAAGCGGGGTGAGAAACAGTGGTGAGAAGCGTTGGTGGGAAACAGGTTCAGGGTGTCTGCACGGAAACGGCCCGCAGTCTTTCCGCCGCGGTCTCCGGCGTGATGTCGTTGACGAAAGCTCCCATGGCCGACTCGGAACCGGCCAGGTACTTCAACTTCCCGACTGCCCGCCGGATCGAAAAGATCTGAAGGTGCACCCAGAAGTCGTCCCGGCCCTGGTGCACCGGCGCCTGGTGCCAGGCGGTGATGGCTGGCAGCGTGTCGTCGAAGACACCCTCCATCCGTCGCAGCACCTCGAGATAGATCGGCGGAAGGGCCTGCTTTTGCTCCTCGCTCAATTCCGTCAGATCCGCACGCTTCACCCGCGGGAACAGTTGAACCTCCACCGGCCACCGAGCAGCGAAGGGAACAAAGGCGACCCAGTGCTCGTTCTGGGCGACGATCCTTGAACCGTCGGCGATTTCGCCGTCGATCAGGTCACCGAAAAGATTCCGGCCGGTCGAGGCCCGATGGGCCCGCACCTGGTTCAGCATGGCGCCGGTGTGCGGCGTGACGAACGGGTAGCCGTAGATCTGACCGTGCGGATGCGCCAGGGTCACGCCGATTTCCGCCCCCCGATTCTCGAAACAGAAGACCTGTTCCACGCCCGGCTGGGCCGACAGCGCCGCGGTCCGGTCGATCCAGGCCTCGATGACGGTGCCCACGCGCTCGGGACCGAGCTGGGAGAAGGTCGCATTGTGGTCGGAGGTGAAGCAGACGACTTCACAGCGCCCGATGCCCGGCACAGAGGTGAGCAAAGGACCCGGCTCCGCCGAGGAACCGATCCCGGAAAAGGATGGAAAGCGGTTCTGGAAAACCACCACATCGTAAGCGGGCGAGGGAATCTCGGTGTGATTCTCGGGCGTTGAGGGACACAGGGGACATTCATTCGCCGGAGGATGATAGATCCGCGTCTGCCGGTGGCCGGCGATCCCCACCCATTCCCCGGTCAGTCGGTCGTATCTGGCAGTCGACAGCGACTCGACGGTCGGCAGATCGCGCGGATCGGTGAGGACCCTGGGCGCTTGTGGAGTTTCATCGAAGTAGATGATCTCCCGCCCGTCGGCCAATCGGGCGGAAGTGCGTGTGAGAGTCACCGATACTCCAAGTTTTGATCGTCGTCGCGCTCGTCGGGCATGTCTTCCGGGGTAGGAATCATGATCACTTCTCCCACCTGATCGGCCAGAACCGCCGCGGCGTGCGGGTCCAGTCGGTCGTCGGTGATCAGGGTGCTGACCGCCCGCAGAGGTGCAATCTGTGCGAGACCTACGACGCCCCATTTGGTGTGATCGGCCACCACGACCAGCCGGCGGGCCGATTCGACCAATGCGCGGTTCGTCTCGGCCTCCATCAGATTCGGTGTGGTGAGACCGGCCTGCTCGTCGATGCCGTGTACGCCCATGATCACCATGTCCACCCGAAGCGATCGGATTGCTTGCACTGCAACAGGTCCAACCAATCCATCCGAAGGGGTTCGCAAGCCACCGGTGAGCACAACAGTCAGATCAGGGCGTTGCTGATGGTTCAGCACCTCGGCCACCTTCAGCGAATTCGTGACGACAGTGAGGTCGGCGACGTTCGCCAGGTGACGGGCCAGAGTCCAGGTGGTGGTCCCGGCAGTGATCGCGATCGCCATGCCGGGGCGCACCAAGGTGGCGGCTCGCTCGGCGATCGCTTCCTTCTCAGGTAGCTCGCGCACGCTTTTGGCTTCGAAGTCGGGCTCGACGGCGCTGGCGGTCTCGACGGCGGTGGCACCTCCGTGGACCTTCGCCAGCAGACCTTTGCGGTCCAGAATCTCGAGGTCGCGCCGCACCGTCATGTCAGAGACACCCAGCAGCGCAGTAAGATCGGACACCCGCACACCGCCGGACCGGCGCACCTCGTCGAGGATGCGCGCCTGCCGAACTTGGGCAAGCACAGGGATACTCCTTTGTCATCAGGCCAAGAAAGCCCCGAAAGTGCGCGGCGAGATTGTCCGAGAATGTTTACTGCTGTTTAGTCTGCCGTCATTGCCCCCGCAAGTCAACCGTTTGACGGAAGAGCATGTGGGATTGTGTTCGTTCACACCTGGTCGCGGGCGGAGCCGTCGCTACCGGACAATGAGTGCGTGTCAGTTCCTTCACAGCAGCCGATCTCTGCCCCCGGAAGTCCGGCCGTCTCCGCCGCCGACGTGGAGCAGGCCGCGGTCCGCATCGCCGGAGTGGTGAGCCGCACCCCCCTCGAGCGGATCGCCAGACTGTCGGACGACACCGGGGCGGAGATCTACTTCAAGCGCGAAGATCTGCAGGTGGTGCGGTCGTACAAGTTGCGGGGCGCCTTCAATCTGATGGCGCAACTGCGTGCCGACGAACGGGTCGACGGGGTGGTCTGCGCGAGCGCTGGAAATCATGCCCAGGGTGTGGCGTTCGCCTGCCGGGCACTCCACATCCACGGCACGATTTATCTGCCGCGGACCACGCCGCGGCAGAAGCGCGATCGGATCCGGGTCCATGGCGGGAATCAGGTCGAGCTGATCATGGTGGGTGACACCTTCGACGACGCGGCCGACGCCGCTTCCAGGCACGCGCGCGCGACCGGTGCCGTCATGGTGCCGCCGTTCGACGATGCCCGCACGATCGCCGGTCAGGGCACCATCGCGCCCGAGATCCTGGCAGACCTCGGCCGGGTTCCGGACGTCGTGGTGGTCCCGGTCGGCGGCGGCGGATTGGTCGCCGGCCTGACCGCCTACCTGCGCGAGCGCGCGCCGCAGAGCAGAATCGTCGGAGCGGAGCCCGTCGGTGCCGCGTCGCTGACTGCGGCTCTGGCGGCCGGCGGTCCGGTGCGGCTCGACACGCTGGATCCGTTCGTGGACGGAGCCGCCGTTCGCCGGATCGGGAATCTGCCGTACGACCTCGTCGCCGGCAGTGGTATCGCGGTCAGAAGTGTCGACCCGGGCGCGATCTGCACCGAGATGCTGGCGCTCTACCAGAATGAGGGCATCATCGCCGAGCCGGCCGGAGCGCTTTCGGTAGCGGCCCTTGCACAGTTGGATCTGGAACCAGGGTCGACCGTTGTCTGCTTGATCTCCGGTGGCAACAACGACGTTTCGCGATACGGCGAAATCGTCGAAAGATCCCTGGTGCATGCCGGTCTCAAGCATTACTTCCTGGTGGACTTTCCGCAGGAGCCGGGGGCGCTGCGCCGGTTTCTCGATGATGTGCTCGGTCAGGACGACGACATCACGTTGTTCGAATACGTCAAACGCAATAACCGCGAGACCGGCGCTGCGTTGGTCGGGATCGAGCTGGGCTCGGCCGACGGGTTATCGGGACTGCTCACCCGGATGACCGACGCGCCGATGGATTCGGAGCGCATCGAGCCGGATTCTGCGGCGTACCGCTTCCTGATGTGAGTGCCGGATGTCAGGTGCAGTCCCAACGGAACAGCTTGGTGGCCGCGAAGGTGAACACCCCGGCTGCCGCCCTCCGCGGTCTTGGCGACCGCGCCCACCAGCAGCCCGATGGACAGGAACGCCAGCGTGCCGGCGAGCACCAGCGGCACCGACATTTACCACGCGCCGCGCAATTGCAGGCCGAGGGAAGGGAGCATCGAGAACCCGACGAAGGTGATCAGTTGAATCACCGCGACACCGAGGGACACCGCGACCCTGGACCCCACCACCGTCGCGGTGCTGACCGGCGCCAGGCGCAGTCGACGCAACACCTTCTTCTCCCGCCAGCTGATCAACGTCATGGCGGCGCCGAACACAGCACCCACCGAGACGCCGTAGGCGTTCATCTGCGGGGCGATGTATTGAATGCTCTTGAGCGATTGATCCTCGACCTGGAGGTCGGTGAGCCGAAACTTAGGCGGCCTACCCGTCGCGGTCAGGCTCGCCTGCGTCACGAAGGAATTCAGGATGCCGCGGACCGTGGCCGCGCAAACCTGATCGGAATTCGAGTAGTGCAGAACGAGATCGTCACCTCGTTGTTCGAAAGCCGTTGCGGAGTCGCTCTTACGAACGGCCGTGAGAGCGTCGTCCAGGCTGGCCGATTTCTCGAGGTCGAGTACATCATCCAGGTTGGTGCGGGACTGCGCGGTGCGCATCGGAGGACCGTTGCCGTACCGTCGCCGAGATGGTGCGCAATCGGTGAAGGCGCTGCAATTCGCCGCGATCGACGGACCGCTCGAAGTGGTCGACCTGGCCGTTCCGGAATGCCCGGCCGACGGTGTCGTGCTCGACGTGCGCGCCACCGGCGTGTGCCGGTCGGACTGGTATGCGTGGAAGGGCCACGATCCGGTTTCGCTGCCGCACGTGCCGGGGCATGAATTCGCCGGTGTGATATCCGCAGTCGGCGCGCAGGTGAAGAAGTGGGAAGTCGGAACCCGGGTCACAGCGCCTTTCGTCCTCGGCTGCGGAGTGTGTGAATATTGTTCGGCCGGCGAGGCGCAGGTGTGTCCGCAGCAGGAGCAGCCGGGATTCACGCTGCCGGGGTCGTTCGCCGAGCAACTGGCGCTGCCTCGGGCGGATCAGAATCTCGTCCGGATTCCCGACGCGGTGAGCATGGTCGCCGCGGCGTCGTTGGGCTGCCGATTCGCCACCGCCTTCCGGGCCCTGACCGCCCACCGGAGCGCCGGCCCCGGCGAATGGATTGCTGTGCATGGGTGCGGGGGCGTTGGACATTCCCTGGTGATGATCGCGGTGGCCCTCGGGGCCAAGGTGATAGCCGTCGACGTGTCCGATGCGGCGCTGGGTCTGGCTGTCGAACTGGGTGCGGTGGCGACGATCAATGGCCGCCGAACGCCCGACATCGCCACCGCGGTCAAGGAGATCAGCGGGGGTGGAGCACATGTGAGCATCGATGCCATCGGTCGGCCGGACACCGCGGCGGCGTCGGTGAGATCGCTCCGGCGTCGCGGGCGGCACATCCAGATCGGGCTCCTGCTCGGAGCGGATGCGTCCACGGCCCTGCCGATGGACCTGGTGGTCAGTCGTGAACTGGAGATCTACGGTTCCCACGGCATGGCGGCTTCCGGGTATCCGGCGATGCTCGCCGCCGTCGAGGACGGACGACTACATCCCGAACTGCTGGTCGGACGCGAGGTCGATCTCGTCGAGGCCGGGAAGGTCCTCGCCGAGCTGGACCATCCTGCGGAACCCGGCATGACGGTCATCCGCATCGGCCCGTCCTGACCGTAGGCCGCTACCCCGTCGAGGCCGCCCGCGCCGTGGCATACGGTCGGAACGAGAGTCGAAACCAGGCAGGAGTGTGGAGACCATGTCGCTGGACCTACCGGGGTCGGTCACTGTGCGAGAGGTCGGTCTGCGCGACGGCCTTCAGCTCGAGGAGCGGATCGGCCGGGCCGCCAAATTGGGCCTGATGGAAGCGCTGGTAGCGACGGGTGTCCGCAGGATCGAGGCAACGGCATTCGTCTCATCGCGTGCGGTTCCGGCGATGGCCGACTGCGAATGGGTCGCTGCGCAGCTGCATCGGTGGCCGGAAGTGAGCTGGTCCGCGCTGGTGGCAAGCCCGAACGGAGCCCGCAGGGCATTGGCTGCGGGCTTCCGCGAACTCGAGTACGTCGTCTCCGCAGTCGACGGTCATTCCCTTGCCAATGTCGGTCGAACCAGTGAGGAGGCGCTGGACCAGGTAGGAGTGATCGCCGACCTGGTCCACGCCGCGGACGGCAGGTGCGAGGCCATCATCGCCGTCGCCTGGGACTGCCCCTTCGACGGGCCGACCGACCCGGCCAGGACGATCGAGGTCGCAACGCGGGCGGTCCAACTCGGCGCTGACCGATTGGCGCTCGGCGACACCATCGGTAGTACAACGCCGCGCCGGGTCACAGATCTGGTCCAGTCCGTGCGGGCGGCCGCTGGGCTGGACGTCGGAGTCCACTTCCACGACACCCGCGGCACCGGGCAGGCGAACGTTCTCGCTGCGGTGCTGGCCGGCGTGACCCAGATCGACGCATCGGTGGGCGGCATCGGCGGTTGCCCGTTCGCGCCGGGTGCCAGCGGCAACATCGCAACAGAGGAGCTCGTCTACATGCTCGAGGAGTCCGGCGTGCGCACCGGCATCGATCTCGATGCCGTGCTACATGCCGCGCAGCTCACCGAACGCGCCGTCGGCCACCCGCTGACCAGTTCTCTCTACCGGGCCGGCGGTCGACCGACAGCGCTGGGCAGGTCGAATCTGCCCCGCCCGTGAAACAGCGCCGCCCGGATGAGAAACAGCACCGCCCAGATGAGAAACAGCCCGCCTGGACAGAGCAGCGCCGCCCGGGCAGCGGGCCCGGGCGGCGCTCAGGATCGATTGTTACTTCACCTACTTCGAGTTCGCCTTCGTCGGGATTGCCGACTTCCCATCCGAGGTCTCCGCGCCGACTGCGTCGGCGCTGATGTCGGCGCCGGCCGCGGCCGCGCCCTTCTCCGTCGAGTCGTCCTCCGTGGCAAGTACACCGGATGCGTTCTCCAGGTGCGCCCGGATGAACCAGTGGAACAACTCGAGCTGGTGCAGATGACCGATCAACATGTCGTTGGTGACCGGATCGCTGTCCTCGGTGTCGTCGGCCGCCTTGCGGTGGTCTGTGATGACGCCTTGGTAGACCACGTCCAGCGCGCCCAGGTGAGCAATGGTGTCGGCTCGGCCGATGGAATAGTCGTCCCAGGTGCGGGCCTTGACCAGGGCGCCGGGTGTGCCCTGGACCGAAGATCCGAGCGTTGCGATCCGTTCGGCGATCTCGTCGATGTATCCGCGGACCACCTCGACCTGGGGGTCGATCATCTCGTGCACGCCGATGAAGTGCGGCCCGACGACATTCCAGTGCACGTGCTTGAGCGTCAGCGCCAGGTCGTTCAGCGCGTGCAGTCGCTGCTGCAGAATTGCGGCGACCTCCGCCCCGGTTTGCGGGTCGATGCCCGGCACAGTGAAGCGTGGCAGTGATGTTCTGCGAGCCATGATGTCTCCTCGAGTTGATGGATTGTTCCGACGTCCTACCGAACCGGCAGCGGGGCGAGCACGCACATCCGGAACTGCAGTTCGGCGCCACAGCTTCGGTACCCAGGTCATCGACGGCAAAACGTCGAAGGTCGAGCGTCCGGTGGACAACTTCCCCGATTCAAGCTTTGCATGCGCTATCTTGCTGCCATGACAACACCTTCGTATCCGGCAGCGCCGTCGAACACCTACACCGGGGGCGGGGTTCGGCCGGCCGCACCGGGGTCCGTCAAGGGCGCGTTCCTGATCTATGTGGTAGCTGCGCTGCTGGCGATCGTCGGTGCGGTGCTGCTGGTGACCAGCAAGACCTGGGACGCCGCGATCGCCGCCAGTTCGGGAAAGGCGAACGCCAGCGGTATTACGGCGGAGTCGCTGGCGAACGCGGTCAAGATCGCCACCATCGTGGTGACCGTCATCATTGTCGGCCTGTATCTGCTGTTCGCCTTCAAGATGCGAGCCGGCCGCAACTGGGCCCGGGTGGTGCTGACCGTGCTGTCCGCGTTGTCCATTGCGAACACTGCCCGCTCGAGTTCATCGATCACGGTGAACAACCAGGTCTACTCGGCCGCGGGCTCGCAGGTGTTCAGCTGGCTCGGTGCGATCCTGGCCATCCTGGCCATTGTGCTGATGTTCCTTCCGGCGTCCAACGCTTACTTCACCGCATCGAAGGCGGCCCGTCAGCGTCGCTGAGCCAGCGGATCTCGGCGCTGCTACTGCGCCAGGTCGGCGGCGGGGTTCCTGCGGATCCGTAGCAGATTCGGGGAGCCGTAGAGAGCACCGGCAGCCCCGCCGATCGGCAGGATCAGCAGCGCGGCGAGCATCCAGAGCAATTGCAGGCTGCCCTCGATGATTGCCACCGGACCGAGACCTGCATACCCGGTATCCGGCAGGCCGAACACGACTCGGGTGTCCTTGAACCAGACGAAGAGACCGACGACGAACAGAACAAGATTCAGAATCCAATTTCGCTGAACCGCGAGGTTCGGAAAGCTCAGGCCGGAGCCTGCCCCGTTGGGAGCGGGGCGGGCCCGCCACAAATAGCTCGCCATGACCAGGGCTGCGGACGTGTACCAGATCACGTGATGGATCCAGCTCACCGGACTCACCAGAATGCCGACCAGGCCGGTCAGCACGAGTGCGCCCAGCCGGTCGTCCTCGGTCAGCGCCTTGCGGATCCGGAGCGAACCGACGGCAACGACGACCAAGGACAGCCCGAGCCATGCGGTGCTGCTCGGAACACCGTCGGAGCTGAGCCGGGCCAGCAATCCGTTCACGGATTGATTGGTGGTGTTGTCGAGCAGCCCGACCCGACCCGATTGCCACAGCAGGTCGCCGAAGTAGCGGAGCGACTCGGTGGGGGCGACGACCGCCGACAAGACCGTGACTGCCGCACACGAGGCCAGCGACACGCCGGCGGCTCGCCAGTTCCTGGCCAACACGAAATAGAGCAGGAAGATGCCCGGGGTGAGCTTGATCGCCATGCTGATGCCGACGCCAACGCCCGCCCATCGGCTTCCTCTGGGCACCAGTACGAGCAGATCTGCCGTCACCAGGAGCCCCAGATACAGGTTGATCTGGCCGAATGCGATGGTTTGAGCGAAGGGTTGAAAGCAGAAGGCCGCGGCGGTGGCGGCCGCTGCGGCGGTGAACATCTGGAGCCCACCCAGACGCAACCTCTCCCGGAGCCACAGGGCAACGCATCCGAAGCCAGCGGCGATGATCCCGAAGAAATTCAGATCCACCACCGTAGAAAGGCTGAAGGCGTGCATGGGGGCCATCAACACCGCGGCGGCGGGTGGATAGGTGTAACCGAGCGTCCCGTTCACCGGATCCGGCTGCCAGTAGTCGTACAGACCATGCCCGGACAACCAGAACGAGGTGGCGTTGTAATAGATCTTCAGGTCGTACTGGAAGTGGTGCGGACCGAACTTGCTGTAGATCACGGATGCGGCGACGGTGCAGGCGGTGATCACCGCGGCAGCGGCCGCGGCCGCATACAACCTGGTCCGTGAATCCAGTCGGCGAACATCGACGGTGGCCCAATAACGAAGTCGACGAGTTTCCTGGGTCGCAGTCACGGGGTCAAGTGTCTCATTTCCTACCGGACCGTGCCGGTGCGGTGAGCGCGGCACCGCGAACTTCTGTCATGCACGCGACCATTCCCGATACTTGATGATTCCAACTGTGATAAGAACGACGATTACCACCCGACGGCGACCTCGGGCCGATTGGTCACCAGGTCGGCGCCGGGAGTTCTTTGGTGAAACATCGGCGAAACGCCCGGAAGGCACGATTGCCGAACCGGGAGGCACGACTGCCGAACCGATGTACCACGAATGCGGACGAGGAGCAGGGCCGATGACCGAAACCAACGTCGTGCGGGCGGCGATCACCCAGACCACGTGGACCGGCGACAAAGAGTCGATGATCGCCAAACACGAGCAGATGGCGCGCGACGCCGCCGCGCAGGGCGCTCGAATCGTCTGCTTCCAGGAGCTCTTCTACGGCCCCTACTTCGGAATCATCGAGGACATCAAGTACTACGAGTACGCAGAGACGGTTCCGGGGCCGACGGTCGAGCGGTTCCGGTCACTCGCGAAGGAATTAAAGATCGTCCTGGTGCTGCCGATCTACGAGCAGGAGATGCCTGGCGTCTACTACAACACCGCTGTGGTGATCGATGCGGACGGGACCAATCTCGGCAAGTACCGCAAGCACCACATCCCGAATCTGCCGCAGTTCTGGGAGAAGTTCTATTTCCGCCCGGGCAATCTGGGATATCCGGTGTTCAACACCGCGGTCGGCAAGGTGGGCGTCTACATCTGCTACGACCGCCATTTCCCCGAAGGTTGGCGCGAGCTCGGTCTGGGCGGGGCACAGATCGTTTTCAACCCGTCGGCCACCAAGCCCGGTCTGTCGAACCGGTTGTGGGAGCTCGAGCAGCCGGCCGCAGCGGCCGCGAATCAGTACTTCATCGCGGCCAACAACCGGATCGGGACCGAGACCCAGGAGTTCGGGGACAAGGCCGTCACGTTCTACGGATCCAGCTACTTCGTGGATCCGCGCGGCAACTTCGTCGGCAACGTGGCGAGTTCCGACCAGAGTGAGATCGTCGTTCGCGACCTGGACCTCGACGTGCTGCGGGAGGTGCGCAACTCATGGCAGTTCTACCGTGATCGGCGCCCGGACTCCTACACCGCAACGGTGATGCCGTAACCCGCTGGACACGGGTCGCGCCGGGGTCGCGGCTGCACAGGGCTGAAGAGGTTAGCGCAGCACATGGTCGCGCTGGACAGAATCGCGTTACAGATAGGTAGCGATGGGTAGGTCGCCGAGGGAGAATTCACATGACCGGTACTGGTAGAACGCTCATCCGAAACGGCACCGTCGTCAACTCGACCGGCACCGGAGCGGCGGACGTGCTCATCGACGGTGAGACCATCGCAGCAGTGCTGGCGCCAGGCTCGACCTTGCTCGGCTTCGACGTCGCCGCCAATGTCGACACCGTTGTCGATGCCGCCGGCAAATACGTCATCCCCGGCGGGATCGACGCGCACACCCATATGGAAATGCCGTTCGGCGGCACCTTCGCCAGCGACACCTTCGAAACGGGAACCCGGGCCGCGGCCTGGGGCGGAACGACGAGCATCGTCGATTTCGTCGTCCAGTACGCCGGCGAGAACGTACTGGAGCAGTTCAACCTCTGGCACACCAAGGCCGCCGGCAACTGCGCGATCGACTACGGATTTCACCAGATCCTCTCCGACGTCCAGGATTCCTCGCTCGTTGCGATGGACGAACTACTGGGCGAGGGAGTGTCCAGCTTCAAGCTGTTCATGGCTTACAAGGGAGTGTTCCTGTCCGACGACGGGCAGATCACCAAGGCCATGCAAAAGGCCGCGTCGAACGGCTCGATGATCATGATGCATGCCGAGAACGGCAGCGTCATCGATCTTCTCGTCCAGCAGGCCGTGGCTGCCGGCAACACTTCGCCGCTGTACCACGGACTCACCCGTCCCTGGCAGGCGGAGGAGGAGGCCACTCATCGGGCGATCATGATCGCCAATCTGACCGGCGCGCCCCTCTACGTGGTGCACGTCAGCGCCAAGCAGGACGTCGAACAGATCGCGCGGGCAAGGGATCTCGGTCAGAACGTCTTCGGTGAGACCTGCCCGCAATATCTGTATCTCTCACTCGAAGAGCAACTGGGCGCACCGGGTTTCGAGGGTGCCAAATGGGTGTGTTCGACACCGCTGCGTTCGCGGGCCGAGGGTCATCAGAACCACATGTGGCAGAGTTTGCGCACCAACGACATCCAGATGGTTTCCACCGACCATTGTCCGTTCTGCATAAAGGACCAGAAGGAGCTGGGGATCGGGAATTTCGCCAAGATCCCGAACGGTATCGGCTCCGTCGAACATCGGATGGATTTGCTCTACCAGGGCGTCGTGGACGGGCACATCTCGCTGGAACGGTGGGTGGAGTTGACCTCGACCACGCCGGCCCGGATGTTCGGCATGTACGGCCGCAAAGGCGTGATCCAGCCGGGCGCCGACGGCGACATCGTGATCTACGACCCGGCCGGCCAAACCTCCATCGGTGTCGGCAAGACTCATCACATGAACATGGACTATTCGGCGTGGGAAGGGTTCGAGATCGACGGTCACGTCGACACGGTGCTCTCGCGAGGAAGGGTGATCATCGACAATAATCAGTACCTCGGCGCCAAGGGTGACGGCCGGTATTTCAAGCGCGATCTTTCGCAGTATTTGATCTGAATGCTGTCCTGTTTCCATATCGAGCGATTGGCCGCCACAGATGGAGTTCGGAGCAGTACTGCAGACCAACCCACCCGCATCCCGCACGATCCATCTGGCGAAATTGGCCGAGCAGCACGGCTTCGACTATGTCTGGACCTTCGATTCGCACCTGCTCTGGCAGGAGCCGTACGTGATCTACAGCCAGATCCTGGCGCAGACGCACCGCATCAAGGTCGGCCCGATGGTGACCAACCCGGCGACCCGCGATTGGAGCGTGACGGCTTCCACCTTCGCGACGTTGAACGAGATGTACGGCAACCGCACCATCTGCGGGATCGGCCGCGGCGACTCCGCGGTGCGGGTCACCAACGGTGCCCCCACCACTCTCAAGACGCTGCGCGATGCCATTCATGTCATTCGTGAACTGGGAAATTCCAGGGCGGTGGAATTCAACGGCGCGCAACTCCGATTTCCATGGAGCGTCGGTTCGGAGCTCGAGGTGTGGGTGGCCGCCTACGGCCCGATGGCGCTGAAGTTGACCGGGGAGGTGGGCGACGGGTTCATTCTGCAGCTGGCCGACCTCGACATCGCGGAATGGATGATCGCCGCAGTCCGGGACGCCGCCCGCAAGGCGGGGCGGGACCCGATGGCGGTCAGGTTCTGCGCCGCGGCGCCGATGTACATCGGCTCCGACTTCGGGCACATGCGGGACGAGTGCCGCTGGTTCGGCGGGATGGTCGGCAATCACGTAGCCGACATCGTGGCCAAGTACGGCGAGGATTCGGCGGTTCCCAAGGCGCTGACGGATTACGTCAAGACTCGTCAGGGTTACGACTACAACGAACACGGCCGGACCGGGAACAGCCATGCCGCCTTCGTCCCCGACGACATCGTCGACCGCTTCTGCCTGCTGGGAAATGCATCAGAGCACATCGCCAAGCTGTCGGCGCTGCGGGAATTGGGCGTCGACCAGTTCGCCGGCTATCTGCAGCACGACAACAAGGAGGAGACGCTACGCGTGTACGGGGAAACTGTGATGCCGGCGATGCGGGAGCAGCTGCGGGCCAAGAGCTGACTTCCCGCTGGCCCGAGACGGGCGGAGCAAATACTGCGCGAGGCAACAGGTAGCGTCCACGGGCATGAAACTGCTTCGAGTTGGGCCGGTCGGCGCCGAGGTTCCTGTGGTGATGGACGGGAGCGGCAGCACCTTCGACGTCTCCGGCCTGACCGGCGATTTCGATGGTGCCTTCTTCGCCGGCGGCGGAATCGCCAGGATCGAGGCCCAAGCGGGACGACTGCCCGCCATTGACATCGCGGGTAAGCGGATCGGGCCCCCGATCGCCCGGCCGGGAGCGGTGCTGTGCATCGGCATGAACTACGAAGCCCATGCCGCGGAGTCCGGCAGCGCGCCTCCCAAGGCACCTGTGCTGTTCTACAAGTCGCCCAACACGGTGATCGGGCCCAACGACGAGGTCCTGGTTCCGCGCGGCTCGGGAAAGACCGATTGGGAGGTCGAGCTGGGTGTGGTGATCGGCAGAACGGCGCGTTATCTGCCCTCCCGACAGGCCGCATTGGAGTGCGTCGCCGGATACGTCCTGAGTAACGACGTCTCCGAACGGTCCTTCCAGTTGGAGAACAGCGGAGGTCAGTGGTCCAAGGGGAAGAGCTGCGAGACCTTCAACCCGCTGGGGCCCTATCTGGTGACCGACGACGAAATCGGCGACCCGCAGGATCTGACCCTGCGCAGCTGGGTCAACGACGAGCCGCGGCAGGACTCCAACACGCGAGACATGATCTTCGACGTCGCCGAGATCATCTATCAGCTCAGTCAGGTATTGGTGCTGGACCCGGGCGATCTGCTCAATACCGGTACGCCACAAGGTGTTGCGCTCTCCGGTCGCTTTCCCTATCTGAAAGCAGACGACGTGATGGAGCTGGAGATCCAGGGCCTTGGTCGGCAACGCCAGCACCTCGGGCAGGCCTGATCGATTCGCGAAAATGCCGCCCGGAAGCCTCTCTACGATGACCAGCGTCGACTTGAACGCCGATCTCGGCGAAAGTTTCGGCACCTGGGTACTCGGCGATGATCTGGCGATGCTCGATGTGGTGACCAGCGCCAATGTCGCCTGCGGGTTCCACGCGGGTGACCCATTGACGTTGCACCGCACGGTGACGGCCGCGGGAAGACGCGGCGTGGCGATCGGCGCGCACGTCGGCTATCGGGACCTGGCCGGGTTCGGCCGGCGGTTCATGGACATGGAATCGGCTGACCTCACGGCCGAGATCATCTATCAGATCGGCGCCCTCGACGGCTTGGCCAGGAGCGTTGGGCAGCGAGTTCGATACGTGAAACCCCATGGGGCGCTCTACAACACGATCATCTCGCACGCCGGGCAAGCTGCGGCCGTTGTCGCTGCGGTCACGTCCTACGACGCCGCGCTGCCGGTTGTCGGCATGTCCGGCTCGGAGTTCCTGCGGCTGGCAGCGCAGGCGGGTCTGCGCACGGTGAACGAGGCCTTTGCCGACCGCGCCTATACCGCGGAGGGCACCCTTGTTCCTCGGCGCGATCCCGGCGCGGTGCTGCTCGAACCGGTTGAGATCGCTGCCCGGGTCGTCGGTCTCGTCACGACGGGGCAACTCCGGGCGAGCACCGGTGAGCTACTCGCGGTGGAGGTCGACTCCATCTGCGTCCACGGGGACACGCCGGGCGCCGCAGCGATCGCCAAGCACGTCCGCAGCGCTCTGGAGACGGCCGGAGTGAGGCTGCGGGCCTTCGCTGGGTGAGCGGATGGCGCGATCCGGTCTTGGTGGCAAACCGTCCGCGCCATCTCGTCAGATGGTTCAGCGCATTCTGCAACCGCCTTCTATGCCGACTGGCACCGCCCGGAAGATCTTCTTGTTCGACATATCCGACGCGTCCCCGCACCCTCGGCAGGTCAGTGCCGGATGCCGAACACGTCCGCCTTCGAGGCGTTCTACCCCTCCTCGTCCTTGAACGGCTCAGGCGAACCACCTTGTTCGAAAAGCGCTCCTAGAATGCGGACGCCCGGGACAAGCCGGGCCAACGAGGATCGCGACGACGACGAACTCGATTCTTGCAGTTGTGGGGCGGTGCTGCACCGGTATCGCCGCCGAATGCGGCCGTGGCAGGCTTGCTTCGTGCATCCCGGTGTCGGCTCCGTCTCGAACGTGGTGGCGGGATGTCCGAAGAAGATGGTCTACGGACCGTGCGGGGGAGTGCAGGCGGACGGCTCCTGTGAGATGCAGCCGGCGCCGTGCACCTTCGTCGAACCCATCAGCTGGCCTTACCCGCCGGCAGCGGCGGCGCCGGTCCGCGCGCCGGTCGTCCTGACCGATGTGAGTGCGCCACCGGCCGACGCGGCGATGTTGTCGCGCACCGCTCGCCTGCTGGCGCCGTCGTGCGACGCGGTTCTGGTCGGTGATCACCAGGACCGCCCGGATTTCTCGCCCACGCTGCTGGCGAGACTGTTGCACGATGCGGGGGTTGTGCCCTGGGTGACGTTGGCCTGCCGCGACCGCAACCGGGTGGTGCTGGAACAAGAACTGCGCAGCCTGCGCTACGACGGCTTCGCCACTGTGTTGTGTGTGACCGGCGACGGTCGTGCCTTCGACGTCCGCCCCGAAGTGACGCAGGTTTTCGATCTGGACGGAACACGACTGGCCGCGCTGGCGGCGTCGGTCGGTCTGCCGGTTGCGGTGGCGGAAACCATCACCGCGCGGCCGACGGGGCTGCGCCCGGGTCGACTGGTGGGAAAGCAGCGGGCCGGTGCCGGAATCGCGGTGCTGAACATCGCCAGTTCGGTGACGCAGGTGGCCGGTTTCATGGCCGCAGCTCAACAGGCCGGCCTCACTCTGCCGGTCATCGCGTCGGTGCCGGTCTACACCGACGAACGCTCCGCGGCCGTACTGTCCGCACTCCCCGGACTGGAGCTGGATCCGCTCGGAGTCCGGAGGGTGCTCGACGCCACCGATCCGGTATCGGCAGGCATTGCCAGGGCGGTCGAAGACGCAGTGGCGCTGCAGCGAATAGTTGGCGTCGAAGGCGTGAACCTGTCAGGCATGGCGTCCGCCCGGGGGCCCATGTTCGCCGCGGAAGTGCAGGCCGAGATCGGCCGGGCCATCAAGGCAGGAGTGCAGATGTGAACGGAGCATTGGAAGCCGAATTCGATACCGTCGCGACTTGGACAGCGCATGTGGCCCTGGAGTTCGGTCCACGATTCCACCTTCCGGCCGCATGCCGGGGCAGCGGTAGTCCGGCCGCGTTGAGGTGGCTGGTCGACAACCTAGAGATCACCCGCACGGATCGGATGCTCGACTGTGGCGCCGGCGTCGGAGGGCCGGCCGCTTTTGCCGCTGAGCAAGTGGGCGTTCGGCCGATCCTGACGGACGTACAGGCCGGTGCCTGCCGTGCGGCGCGTGAATTGTTCGGATTCGAGGTGCTCCAGGCAGGTTCTGAGTTGCCGCTGCGCTCGGGCGCGTTCGACGTCGCTTGGAGTCTGGGCGTGTTGTGTACGGTGCCGGACCACGGTCGGCTGCTCGCTGAGTTGCGACGGGTGCTGACCGACGACGGACGCTTGGGCCTGCTGATCTACACCGCCGCCGGGCCGTTGTCCCGACAGCCTCAGGGGAATAACTTTCCAGTGCTCGACGCCCTGCCTCGCCTGCTCGACGCGGCTGGACTACGAATTGACGCACAAGCCATGCTTGGCGATTTGGGGGCGGCGCCGGCCGACTGGACCGCATCCTCCGATGCCGTCGACGCAGAGTTGGAGCGCAGACATTCCGAAGAACCGACGTGGCGAACCGCAGCTGAGCAGTCCGAGCTGTTCGGGGAAATGCTGGCGGGCGGTGAGCTCGTCGGCGCGCTGATTGTGGCCGGGGCTGTCTGAGCGGCTCGGTGCGCACCTGATCGCCGGGTGCTGTCGCAGGGGTTCGGCCTGTCGCGGGTACGCAGTCAGCGAGTGTTCGGTCGGCGGTCATCCGACTCCCGTCGCACGGCCGCCGACCGATTGAGATGCCGGACAGCGACCGCAAGCTGCGCTGTTGAACTTGCGACCGGCGAACGCGTAGACGCCTGGGGCGCCCACTCGCTCTCCTGTTGCGTACCCGCGGACGGAAGACGGTAAACCCGTCGTGCGCAAGGACCGAGACTATGCATTTATCGAATTACCCAGTCGAACTCTGCATGGGCTGCGGAAAGCCGGACTTGCTTGCTGTTCTGGAGTTACCTTACAAAATGACGCAAGGTTCAAACTTCTTGCATAATTTGATGGAGCTTTTTGGCTCATGCGTTGGTCATCATTGAGGAGTTCGACAAATAATGGCGTCCAACGACGGGAAGGTTCTCGTGTCAGCAATGCTTTCGAAGTCGGCGAGGCCGTCCACGTCGGTAGCACTCGGGGGGTCCACCGGTGGCTCTGGTTCTGCATCAGTTGCCGCCGAGGCGGCCGATGACGTGCACCGGGTTGAGTATCTGCTCGCGTCCATCGCCATGGGCGACTACCTTGCCTTCGACGAGCTCTACACGCTTTTCAAGAACCGAGTGTTCGGGCTTGCCGCGAAGCTGCTTCGCGACCAGGGTAAGGCCGAAGAAGTCACCCAGGAGGTGTTTCTTCAGCTGTGGCAGCAGGCGGCCAGATTCGACCGGACACGCGGATCGGCGGTGGCCTGGATTCTCCGGATTGCCCACGCACGGTCTGTTGACCGGATTCGAGCGGGCCGGCGCAGCGGCATCCGAGACGCTCGATACTTGGCCGGCAATCACGTCATCGAGCGGGACACCGTGGTTGAGGACGTGCTGCTCCGCGCGGACCAGTCGAAGGTTCGAGCTGCACTGCAGTGCCTGTCTCCCATTCAGCGTGAGTCGATTCAGCTCGCTTACTTCTCCGGAATGACCGCCCAGCAGATCGCCGACCGGATCGGTGTTCCCCGCCCTACGGTGAAGACTCGTATCCGCGACGGCTTGATCAAGCTTGGTACTGAGCTGGCCGGTTCCGGACCGGTTTTCGCCGCCAGTTGACACTGGTTGTCCACAGCCTCCCCTCGCCATGCTGTTATGCACTGTCGAGAAGTCGTTGAGCGAGGCGTTCTTCGAACTCCTCGACCGGCCATGGTGGGGACGCAGGTATTCGCGGTGGAGGGCTGCGGTAGGTGTGGCCGGTCGGCGTGTTGATGTGGACTATTCCGTCGCGGCTGGCCCAGCTTCGCCATCCGGAAGCTTGCTTGTGCAAGTTGCACGCTTGGCAGAGTCCTTGCCCGTTCCCTGTGTGGGTCGGACCGCCACTGGCGAAAGGGATCAGGTGGTCGATCTGCCGAATTGGTGCGTCGCACCACGGAGTGCGGCAGGTCTGGTCGCGCAAGATCAAGAATTTTTGCGCGGTGGCGGGGAATAGCCGATGTCGAGAGTCCATCGCCATCAACTGGGTGCCGGTGGGGTCGGTGTACAGCCGCCGCACCCAGGTTTTGGTGGCTGCGTCGGCGTTCCCGATCACCAGGGCTCTGGCCAATGGTCCAGGAATTGGTCCGTGCCCGACCAGATGCGCGGGTTCGTCGTCGCCGAACAGAGTGCGGTCGGTCATGATCAGATTCAGCTGAAGGCCGCCGGACCGCGCACAACCGCAGCCGGACAGACTGTTAACTTCGGGAGCTGCGAAGGCCGTCGGTTCAGCAAAGTCGTAGCTGATGGAGCTGAGGTCGCCGGTGCCATCGGCTCTCGGGTCGGCGTTGGCCGGGTCGGCGTTGGCCGGGTTGGCGTTGGCCGGGTTGGCGTTGGCCCGATTGGCGTTGGCCGGGTTGGCGTTGGCCCGATTGGTGGCGTCGTCAGATGAATCGCTTTGCGGGCGCGTGTTGGAACCGGTGATGTCGTCGCCGTGCTGGGGTGCGCTGTGTTGGGGTGCGCTGTACTGGGGTGCACCGTGATGGGGTGCGCCGTAGCTATCACAGCCGGTGACCACCTGACCGGTGACCCGGCATACCAGTTCGTCAGCCATGATCTGGCGGCGGGCGCGACCATCGCCGGTGGCGATGGTGCTGTCGGCCGATTTACTCAGGGCCGCGTAAAACAGCGACGCCGTACGCGACGGGCAGCAGCGCCGACAGGCGGGTCATGGTGTCCGGTGCCGGGCGCAGCGAAATGTGGCGATCTTTGACTGCGCCGCGGATCTTGCCCATGACGGCTTCAGGATCCAGGCGGTAAGCGATGGCTGCGGCGCGCGATTGAGCGGTGCGATCGCCGAGTCTGGGCAGGTCACCGCCGATGACAGTGTCGGCGTGACGTCGGTCGGCTGGGGTGAGGCAGGCGAACTGCTCGAGGACGATGCGGGCTCGGCGCTCGGTGGTGTCGCCGCGCCGCAGCGCACTCAACGTTTCTGGGATCTCGTCGACCAGCGCGAAGGCGGTTGCCACGTGTCGTTGCCCGTGGAAGCGCGAGTCGTGACGGGTCAGGGCGACCTGGGCGGCGATGCTTCGTCGGGTGGTCTCCGCGCTCTGCTTCCGCGCGGCGCCCGCTGCGGTTTGGGAGACTGCGAAGGTGTGCGTGAGCCGCGCCTGCGCAGCAGCGCACGCTGCTTTCAGTCGCTCCAGTGCACCGATCTGGTCGATCAAAATGCTATCCGGTTGGTGCGCTTGCAAGTTGTTGACCGCGTCGATCAGGTCAGCCACACTGCCACGGCTCACGGCGGCAGGAGATGCCAACACCGAGCCGCTGTGAGTGGACATACGTACTGGGTAGCTGCTTGAGTCAAGTAGTATTTGGGCATGTCAGAGCTGGTTTATGTCCATCCCGCCGGTGGGGTCGACTATCCCAGGACGTTTCAGGAGCTGTTGGAGTGGTTTCCGGACAACG
>JAABUK010000671.1_pt1 | contig 69963 bp, 60 predicted proteins | sample 5559141 | NCBI WGS metagenome assembly JAABUK01 (sample SAMN10711869, study PRJNA513367) | rock metagenome | isolation source: Antarctica rocks | place: Antarctica: Victoria Land, Pudding Butte nord | collected 2016-01-03 | reverse complement strand
ACTACTATAGTAAATAGTAGATTTAATATTATAAATTCTGGTAAAGAGAAGGTACTATTAGGAACGCGTATTAATACTAGCTATTTACTAGATTTAAAGTATTCGAAAACACTATATATTTTAAAATCGTTATATAATTACCCGGTAAATTATTATTTTTAGGATAAATGATATTAGCGTCTAATATACTTAAATATATAGGATATAAAGAAGCTAGCGACTATAAGTAAAGGAATTAATATTAACGAAATAAATCGTCTTTAAAAGTTAATTCTAGATCATAAGCTATATAAACTATATATAATAAGGAAATAGATTAAGGAACCGTCTCGTTAGCCTTATCGCTAGAACCCTAATAAGCGGGAAATAGTAAAGGGTATATTTATATACTCTAATCTCGTAGGGGGAGGATTAATTAAATAAACTCTTAAAGAATACTCCTATACTAAGTCCTTTATGGATAACGCTACCGATATAACGTTTATAACGATACTAAAGAGAAAATCCGACGTATTAGTTACTACCAAGAATTATCTAAACTAGATATTAACTTAAGGTCATCCGGTAAAGCGACTAAATACCGATAATAAGATTATCTATACTAGTTATAAGGTTCAGAACTTCCTAAAAGAATACGGGATTTAATAGGAGTTATCTACTCTTTATAATCCAAGTTAAAACCCGGTTACTAAACGCACTTTTCGCACCCTATTCGGGAGAGTAAGAAGTATTCTAAATAATACCGGATTACTTTAATTCATATAGGGCGAAACCCTAAATTTTATAATTTATTATAAAAACCACTCTCCTATTAAGGCACTTAATAGAATAACCCTATTTAAGGCCTAGTATAAATTCAAACCCCGACTCGATTATATATATACTTTCGGCTGTGTTACCTATATATATAATACGGATCCGGCACTTAAGAAGCTGGATAATAAAAGTAAAAAATATAAATTCCTTAATTATAAAGAATTAAATCAATACCGTTTATAGGACCCTAAGAAGAGGCAAGTCTTTCGCGCCTTATAGGTAAGATTTAACGATATTATTCAATAAAGAATTAGGGGGTAAGACGTATAATAACGCTTAAGATTTCTTTTCTAAGGATACCGTTAATAATAATTTAGTTTTAATATAACTTATAAGCGAGGATAACTTTACCGGTAAAACTACTATTAATAACCCTATAATTATACCGGTACCTAACGAGGCTGAAGTACCTTTCTAAAAAACTAAAATATAGTTAATTCCTAAAGTAGAAATATTAAACGATGATTCTAAAGAACTAGTTCCGTAGCCAAAAGCTAGTAGGAACTAGGATAAGGTTAACTATCGCGAACTTCATAATACTAGGTAATATACTAAGCGCGGATTTATACTAAGAGCTAGTAAGGTTAAACTAGATAATATTCCTATCGTCCCGTTAACTATATAAGAAGCACTAAATAGACTCGATAAGGAGAAATAGTATACGGTATTTACCGAAGAGTTAAATAACCTCATAAATAGTAGGGTATAGGATCTCGTTCCGGTACTACCTAGTAAGAAAGTACTACTAGGAAGGTAGGTATTAGTAATTAAACTAAATTCAATAAAAGTACCTAATCGGTATAAGGCCCGTTAAGTTACTAAGGGATTTAAGTAAATCGAGGGTCTTAATTACTATAAAATCTTCTTATTAATAGTAAAGTCTTCAAGCTAGCGGATACTACTAGTATTAAGGGCAAAATACAACTAGGAAATAAAATATTTAGACGTAGTTTCAGTATTCCTAGAAACACTACTATAAAAGGAGGTCTATATCGAATAACCGTATAGATATATTAATAGGGATCGTAATATTACCTACCTACTAAAACGTACTTTATATAGCCTTAAGTAATTACCCCGCGAATAGTATAATACTCTTCGTACCTTCTTCTAGGTAAATAGATATAAGCGTCTCGATAAAGACTATTTAATATTTATTCATAAGAATAGAATAATAGTAGCTATTTATGTCGACGATATTCTCATTCTTATATTTACTAAATCCGGTACTAGTTTACTAAAGTAATAGCTAGATAAACGCTTCAGAATAAAGTATTTAAATGAAATCTCATAATATCTAGGTATAAAGGTCATTCGCGATCGTCCTAATCGTACTATTTATATTAACTAGGCTAGCTTTACTAGGTAATTACTCGAGTAAATTAATATATTTAAGTACTACCCGACGGTAACCTTTATAAACTAGGGTAACGATATATAGAAAGCTCCCGACGGCTATAAAGCCGATAAAGAAGAGACTAAAGTATATAGATTCTTAATAGGAGTACTATAATAGTTAATAACTATAACTAGGCCCGATCTAGTATTTACCGTTAATAAATACGGTCGTTATACTATAAACCCTACTAGTATTCATTTTAATACTATAAAGCGAATTTATAAATATTTGGCTAGTACTACAAGCCTAGGATTATACTATAGGCCGAATATCCATAACGCTAGTCCTAACCCTAAGGGCAAATTAATACTCTAGATTAATAACTTATAGGCCGACTATAAAGATACTAGTTGTATTATATTAGGCTATATATTATAGCTATAGAATAGACCTATTATTTAATTATCTAAATAATAAACCCTATATACCTTATCGATAACTAAAACTAAGTATATAACTTAAGCTAATACTATTAAAGAATTATTATTTCTTAGCCCACTCCTTAAGGAGCTAGGATATAATAACGGTAACTTTAACCTTATTCGCCTTAATACTAATAACTAGTTAGCTATTAAGATAGCGTTAAACCCGGTGAATCACTCGCGTACTAAATATATTCGGAACTACTACTATTTTATAAGGCAATTAGTGTCGGAAACGTATAAGTTAGAAATCATTTATATTAATACGTCGGTTATAGTTATTAACTATATAACGAAGCCGGTAGGCCCTAATAAGTTCGCTTATTTACCGGCCATACTAGGACTAGCTATAGAGGGTATTATCTAATAAACTAGTACTATTATTAATATATAACGTCGTCGCTTCTAAATAGGAGTATTGGAATCTGGGCAGAATCTGGGCAGAATCTCTACTATAGTCTAACTTAGTTAAACTTAGCGTTACTTAGTAAGCCAGCCTTACGCACTAAGTATATAGTAATAATAACACTATAAATAATAATCAATTATTCAACCTCCATTACTATCTATAATTAGACGTGTATTCCAAAGATTAATAAGGGCGTTGACTTCTTTCTTTTAAATTAGGCGATCTATTACGGGGTGGACTTTAGTAGGAGTATTATTATAAATATCTATTAAGATAACGGGCTAAGCCCTACCGCTAGCCCTATCGAGACTAGGGTAACTCTAGGATTCTAGTATATCAGGGCCAAATCCTCTATAGAATAATCAATATCTTTTATATTATATACTATTATATTGACCCCTTATCAATTTCCTTCTATTATATAAATAACGTATTTTCTTAATAGATAGAAGCTTCGTACTTAACTTCCTTTAAAATTTTTAATTAGAGATTCTAAATATAGACGTTTATTAAACTAGTAATTAAGTTTATTAAATTTATCTAGTTTTATCTTATATTAATACGAAGCCTATTATCCTTTAATCTTTAATACTCCTCTCTACGAGTACTAACCTAGGTCCTATCGACGTTATACTAAGGTATTGAACGGAGAGCCTTAATATTATTATAGAGCCTACGCTAGTATTAATAGTATTACTATATATCTAAAAAGAGTAGAAGGTATAATCGTTGCGCAAGGCTAGAGGTTATAGCGTTATCTTAGGGAGCTAGGTACTATATTATCCGACCCGGGCGATACTGCGCTGAGAGTTTCAAAATCACGCTGCTATCGTAGAGCTTGCGCTGATATTATTGTAATATTTGGATCATCGTCCTCCCAAGAGCTTGGCACACTAAATAGGCTCAGTCAAGAATCTAAACAATACTCTATATTTCTACTATCCTCAATATCTCTATTTAGATAAGCCTCTTCGTGGCCAGCGCTGCTAGTACTCAGTATCTATAGTAGCCTTCCAACTCAATATGAAAGTACTATATATATCCTAATTGACCGCGTTGGCTAGGAGTAGTCTCTAGCTACGCCGCACTTCCAGATTATCTAAATCGACGTACGAGTTCGAGGTATGAGTTCATGAACTGTCCTTTAGTAATTAGCAAATTATGGATGAATTTCTTATACTATTAGCGCTTTTGGCGCTGTTCTTGTCTCTCGTATACTGCGTGCTTGTTACTGAAGATAGAAAAACCATGTATATCAGTAAGAAGGATAGCGCTTGAAAATCTTCATTAGCGCTGACATTTCGAATAAGGTATACACTTGGACAAAGCCTCTACCCATATCCGTATACTAATCAGGTTTCTATATATTGAAAGCCAGCGCTAATGACTTCTTCGATATATAGTTTTGTGTATCTTCGACCTAATATACGATCAGCGCCTCTCCGATTGTGTACCCTGAGTTAAGCGCCAATTATTTCAGGCTTTTCTTGTGCTTTACCAAGCTGCGCTCGACTTCTAGCGCTCTATAGGGTTGGCGCTGTCAACATAAACAAGGCTTAAACCCTATGGAGGAAAGCCTACATTCAGCCTCAATGCCCGTCGGCGTATATTGCCTGACAACAGCTCTAGCTTCGGAGATCTTATGTTGACAGTCGCTCTTCCGCGCTTGACGGCGTGGCTTAAGTAGCACTGGCGCTGTCGATTTCTTTCAAATCCTAGCTTGACAAAGCCTACAATCACATTCATTACATATTAGTGCAGGCTCCTTAGGTATGATACTAGCTTCCGATATCTTGTATTGATAGTCGCTCTTCCGCGCTTGACGGCATGGGTTAAGTAGCACTGGCGCTGTCGATTTCTTTCAAATCCTAGCTTGACAAAGCCTACAATCATATTTATTATACATCAGCGCAGGCTCCTTAGGCATGATACTAGCTTCGGATATCTTGTATTGACAGTCGCTCTCCGGCGCTTGATGGCGTGGGTTAAGTAACACTAGCGCTATCGATTTCTTTTAAATCCTAGCTCGACAAAGCCTATAATCACATTTATTATACATTAGCGCAGGCTCCTTAGGCATGATACTAGCTTCGGATATCTTGTATCCATGATCATGCTTCAGCGCTTAAAAACCTGAGTTGAGTAGCACTAGCGCTGTCGATTTCTATCACATCTCAGCTTGACAGACGCACATCGCGATCGGTACTCGTTAACTACTAGCGCCGTCCTCCCAAACACATTTAAGGCTGGCCAGGCCTCATATAACTCTAGTGTCTCCTGCGCTATAAGCCTCTATCATGGGACCGCTAGCGCTGTCAAAAATACCAAAGTAGAGTATTGTGGACGAAACTAATTATTTCGGTAAAATACGCACCAGCGCGGCCATTAAAATCGTATTTCTTGCACTCTATAGGTTTCATGTTTGGTTTTACTCTGAATTTCAAGAACTAAATAGAGCTAATCTCATCCCTATTAGATCTGACATGAGCTGAGCCATGTGTACGAAGACTAATATTTTCAGTCAGCGCGAGTCAGCGCGTGTCAGCGCAGTCTCCTCAATTGAAAGGCTTACTCTATATACCCTTTAGAATCGATCCACCCTCAGCTCTGGATATATAGTACTATCAAGTCCCGGCGCTGTCGAATATAGGGTAGAAGACTAGAGGCCCGATATTCTTACTTAGTAATTGACAGCGCAGTCCCTTGAATTATAATCATAGTTGTTTATAGCTTCCCTAACTAGTTCCCCTTCAACGCTCGACATCTTGAGCCGTATAATAATGGCGCTACTAATGTTGGCGCAGGTTAGGTAATACGAATAAAGTTATCTTTCAAATTCCCCGTAGACAATATTGTCACTGCATTAGGTAATGAAGAGAAATAATCGTTCTCAATAGAGTAGTACCCCGGTATCAAAAGTAGGGACGCTTACTAGGTCAATATATTCGAGCGCTTCTATAGTAACGATATGAAAGCTCCGTCCGCCCTTCTAGTATAAACAATTCAATTATAGCGCGTGTTGTCTCTAATATCGACATAGTTTAATCTCCTTCTATTTATTATTCAAGATCGTATATAGTCTACGTTATCTAATTTACTATTAGCTAGGCTTATATATATAGAGTATTTAAATAATTAGCGCCTACCAGCGCGGGCTCGCTAGTAATACTATTAAATATTTGAAGCTTTTTTACTGCAGCGCTCGACGTTTAAAGTCCTATAATTTCCGTACTATAAAGTCCAGTATAAGTAAGGCTGTGTAGCGGTAAGTGGACTTAAGGCTCAGCGCTAATTAACGTGAACCTGGTCTCGATTTGTTTCCTTATCTAGTCGATTTTGAAGGCCTATAGTTTATGCGCTTGGCCTGTCGGACCTGTAATCGTCGGCGCTGACCTTTGGAGCCGACGGTCCTCTCTATGCCCGTACCAGTTTGGATCCTCAACGCGTGTTAGCGCGCGGCCAACGACCTGGACGCCGGTAGAAACAGCTTTTCTAATGTCCTCCATAGCCTTTCAATCTAAGTATATACGCTGAGAGGCTGGCGCTTCGCTGGTTGTAGAGTTAATCATTTTTGGAAAGGCTTTGACTACAGACCCATCTATATTTGATAGTATTAAGAATCACGACTATTATAAGCTAAACGATTGAGACTATTATTATAGGGTTTGGAGGATTATATATTGATCTGGAAAAGCTATCGTTCAAAATTGACCGTTCGAAGAAGCGATATCACCGTCGAATCCCAAAGCTAACCCGAGAACGACAGCGCTCGCTGTTCATGGTATAGAAACATGGCGAAAGACAGTACTAAACAGCGCCAATCTCTGGATGATCTCATTGCAGAAGAAATAGTACAACAGCCGCAGCGATCAATGTTATAGGACCGCGTTCCAAATCCCGTTACAGCACTTAGCCCTTGAGTGTAGTTCTCACTCTATAATGTCTCGATAGGTCATAGGAACATGTATTACACGGCGCTCTCGCTCAGACTTGAGCGCTGTAGAGAGAATGACCGTCGTATAGACTGGTACCGCGAAGCCAGTATTAAGACATCGAGCCACGTCCAGGAGTTGAGATACAATGCTTGTTAACCGATCATTTGAAATGACCTAGGCAACTTGCCATAGGAAGCGCTACAGTTTCGTAAACGGCGCTGTGGAGTAATGACAGCCTCGAGAATCAATGCGAGAGGTTTAAAGTCTAGCTCCTACGCCGGTATTAGGCCGCGCGACCGAGTACGTATAATTCCGTGTACTAATATGTAATTGGAAACAGCGCTGTAAAGCGCTATGCCTCATGCCTCAGCGCTCTAGCTATAATGAAAGAAGCGAAGAACGGATGTCTAAGTCTTGAATTTGAGATTGTGAACAAGCGCTGGGTTTTGGGAACGATTACCCATCATGAGATTCAGCATGAGCTACTGGTATATTATATATTGATGCACTGAGACTTGAGAGGCTGTAATGAGGATGCACCAGAATCCAGCAGAAGATAATTCTAGAGATTATATGTCACGACCCCTGACCAGCGCTACACCTAGGGGTCAAGCGCTTGTAGTAGTGGAGACAGGTGGTATGGAACAAGTAGCGGAGCGTGGCGCTCGCCATAAATATACTGCTCGTTCGACTCCGGTGAAGATTTCGGAGGAGGCTGCCTACCCTCGATATTAGCGGCGAACACCAGCGCGAAGAAGTGGTACAGAGCGCACAGTAATGTAAGTCATAGGAACACATACCATGCTCCCCCTTTCAGTACTGGTTCTAGAAATCAGGCAGCGTTTAATAAAGCGTGAGTGTGAACCGAACGAAGTGGATTCCTGCACGCTGGATCGTCCCTTGGCACATTGCAGTATTTTCGGCCTCAGCACCTGCTAAAAAGAGGAATCTGAGCATCGTAAGTGCTATATTGGACAGCGCTGAAGCCAAAGCATTGGCGCTTGGAAGATCGAGATGGAGGTGGTGACACTGCACTGACTTGGCACTGCGAGTATCAGCCAACATCTGCTTATTAAACGCGGCGCTCTTCATTTTCAAAACCATCCAGATACCAACCGTTTGTAACACAGACATCGAGGGACAAGACTCAGTTGGAAAATGCTGTTGGGCCAGTGTACTTGAGTACAGTAAGAAATCAATCGGATAAGACTAGCGTTTCTTGCCAAACATTCACAATTTTCATTTGAACATATGTCATGGTCCCAGATATCAAGCCTTTGAAACAGAAGATGATTTAGGAGGGGGTATCACTATGGAAGTCCACCATTGACCCAGTATCCTTCGTCCATCGTACCGAAATCATCTCCAACCCGACCCGACAATGGCCTCTTTACAGGCAACAACTCTATGGTATTGTTAACCACCGCCACACATACAGCCTGCTTGTCCGTACACGTCTTGCACGCATGGCCAAACCCTCTCTTAGTACCGCTGGTCCCCTTCTTCGCCACGATACTTGCTGCGCACCTCCTGATTGAACTCTCTGCCCATTCCGGCTTCTTCTCGTCCCAGGCGGCCATTTGCTCAAACACCTTGGCGATGACCTTGGCGGGAATCCCAGCGACCACAAAGCCTTGTGCACGGAAAACATCGACTCGCCATGAAGTCGTCACTGGCTCACGTGGAGGTGCTGTCTGCTCAGCTCGTCGTGAAACTGGAACGCCATGAGAAGTCGGCCTAGAGGCTACGGCCGCGCTATCGTCATCCGAGACTAGTCCCAGGTCCCTGAGTTGCTCCGCGGTGGGCTCGGGCTCAGACTCAAAAGTATCTTCCGATACTGCATTATCGTTGGAAGTGGCAAGTCGCTTACTAGCGGGGCGGAAGGGACGGTCGTAGTCATCTTGTGCGGCTTCGGCTGGCGGCGCCACTTCATCATAAGTACGTTTGCGGGATCCACCCACGGGTCCCTTTCCTTTGGCTGTATTTCGAGATCCAAGAGCGGATGAAGCCGGAGGGTGGCGGCTTGCGTTGAGTCTGAGACCTTCCAGTTCCTCCTTCAAACGTGCAATCTCCCTATCCTTGTCGCGTGTAGTGAATTGGGCTTCCTGGTATAGTGTATCGTACTGCGTTTGCAAAGCCCGCTTACCATCACTAAGCCTGTCTCTCTGCTCTTTGAGACCCGAACAAAGGTCGTCAAGCTCCTGGTATTCGGCTTCAAACCGACCAAAGTCTTCGACTTCGGTCTCCAATCCAGTGATCGTTGACTTGAGTTTCACGGCATCCGCTTTCAACGCACTATTCTCAGCTTCAAGTATGTCGTTCTGTTCAACGAGCTGACCAACGTCTTTATCATCCTTCACCTTCTGCGCTGTGTGATTCAAGATTTTGGTCTCCAACTCAGCGATGGTTGACTTGAATTCCACGGCATCCTCTTTCAACGCATGCTTCGCTATCTCGAGATCAGAAATCTGCCTTCTCCGTTGTTGATCCAGAGCGTTGCTTGTAATTTGGAGACTCTTCGCGCTCTCCATTCTCTGGTCCAGACTCTCGTTCTCAATTCTTAATTTTGTCAAATCCTCTCGCAGTTGAACCACAAGCGGGTGCTCTTCGGTCACTCTTCCCTTGGCTCGAAGCTTCTCTAGAGCGATACGCGCATCGTTCAAGTCTGTCTCTTTGGCAGGCAAGACCACTGTTGTGAGTCGTTCTGCTTCCGTTTTTGCCGTTGCGGTCTCCTGTCTCGACTCTTCCAGGAGCCTGACTAAGCCATCGGCTTTGATTGTTAAGCTATCAATCTGCTCTTGGAGCCGTCCGTTTTCCGTCGACGACTCGTCATACCTCAATCTGATGTCCCCAAGCTCTTTCTTGTCTTTCTCGGCGTGAGCACGCAGCTCGCTAGCCTCTTCGGTCTTGCCATCCAGATCAGATTGCAGTTGGTCGATCCGGTCCTCTACCGACTCCTTGGTCTTCTCTGAGGTATCCAACCGAGATTGCAGGTCAGAAAAGTTTTGATCGAGAGTTTCCCTCTCTTTCTTGTCTTCCTCGGCTCGAGCCCGTAGCTTGCTAGCCTCTTCAGTCTTGCCTCCCAGCTCAGCTTGCATTTGCTCGATTCGGTGCTCTATCGACTCCTTGGTCTTTTCAGAGGCATTCAACCTAAATTGTAGGTCAGTAAGAGTTTCATCAAGAGTTTGCTTCTCCTTCTCTAGCACAACCACACGAGCCTCGGCTCTTCGCTTTGCCTCGACCTCCTCTCCAGTGAGACGCTCGTAATTGCCTTGCTGATCTTGACGAGCAAGCAATCTTGCTGACCAATTTTGATTTGCTTTCTGGGCTTTCTGCAACTCGTCTTGATCTGCTGTCAGTTTTAGTTTAGCTTCTTCACACAGATTCCTGTCGTTTTCAAGATGCTGTCGATCTTCTATCAGTGTAGCTTCTCGTGCAATGAGCTCCTCGGTCTTGATACGTATCTGCTCATCTGCCGCTTTCGTCCTCGCTTTCGATCTATTTTGAATTGTCTTGATCTCGTCACGAGTGTTCCTTAGCTCCTTCTCGGCATCCAGTCGATTGTTGACGACTGTGGTGAATGCCACACCCTCATCACGTATCTTCCGATCAAGATTATTCTCTCGCTTCGTCAAATCAATATCATGGATCCGTGAAGCTTGCTCTTGATTGGAAACCACACTCTCTCGGTTAGCTACCGCTTTCTCCCTGGTTTCGAATTTCTCCACAATAACCCTAGTCCTGTTGTGCGTTTGGGTCAGTTCACGATTAGCTAGGTCGTGCTGCTCTCTAAGCTTGCGTAGTTCTGAAGTGAGATCTTAATCTCAGTATTCTGAGCTTGCACGTTTCTCGTAGCTTCCTCGACATCCTGGCTTATTCTGTTGAATCTGGACTGCTGGGCCTCGTAATGGCTGTCCAGGACTTCAATCTCACCTTGTCTGTTTTCCAAAGCTTTGGTGCTACTCTCTCTAGGCTCGTCCAGTTGACGAAGTCTCTCCTTCTGCATAGCTGCAAGCTCATCAAGGGCAATCAGCATTTCGTCGCCCTTTTCGATAATTCTGAATGTATCCAACCAAAGGTCGCCTGCTTTGTAGCTCTCATGGGAAGCAGCAATTTCACGGATCTTACGAAATAGATTCCTGCTTTCTTTCCGCCATGCAGACTCTCCAGCGTCTGCAGCTGGATTGCCGATGTTCGATGGATGACTTGAAGTCATTTTGATTTTAGTTTAAACCTCTGGGAAGGTAGACGACCCAGAGATGTGACTCGACTGAACGAGGTGTAGAGGTAGTATAAGACCGAGGCAAGGTAAACGAGCCAAGGCCGTTGCTCGAAAGAGCGTTTAATTTGTAATATAAGACCGAGGCAAGGTAAACGAGCCAAGGCCGTTACTCGAAAGAGCGTTTGATTTTAATATAAGACCGAGGCAAGGTAAACGAGCCAAGGCCGTGCCACAATCACCTGGGATGCAAAGGTCAGACCTATGCACCCAGCGCCGATACCAAATTCAGCTCCTGCGCATCAATTGATGTACAAGTTGTCGTGAGTGATTGTTAAGGAAAGAAAGAAAGAAAGAAGAAAATTAGACGTTGGGAAGTCGACCCGAATTAGCGTTCTGCCTTGTACGCAGGCTTGCATGACGAAGAATACGCCTATGAGATCCTCCTATATACCTATTTATAGAGGGACTATTGGGCATTTGAATCGTTACAGTCGGGTTGAGTGGATGTGACTAGCCAGAAAGCAAGGTGTGATAGGCAGGCTTCCTTGACTGGCATCTGCTCCGTCCTCCAAAGACTGCGCAGTAGAACCGGAAACATGAGAGCCAATGATGTGTTTTCAATCTATCGTAGTGTCTGCAAATGTATGTTCCATCCACTGCAGCCAGGATTCGTCAATCACCAGGCGAAACTCAATCGCATCCCCAAGAAGCCCTGCCTTCAAACGCAGCTAGCATTCCCAGCCTGCCGTATACACAACGCAATCCTCCACCTTTCTCTGCAAAACCAGGAACTCTTCGCCAGGAGCCTGAAGAATGAAGATTGCTTCTTGCCTCCCTGCCAAAAGACATACACACGCTGAAAAACCTCCTCGCCACGGAAATACATAGAAGAAGTACCTCGATCGGGTGAAGATTTGTTGAAGTGAGAGAAGGCTTTGAAGAAGGCTCGGTCACATCGGCCCTGGCTAACAATGTGATACCAGTTAGCTTGGAGATGAGCCTTGTATCGTTGTGTGGACAAAACGTCGAACTTGGTCTGAAGAGTCTCTCGGCTTCTGTTGAGGCTTTGAGCTTCTCCCTGCAAGCGAACCAATTCATCAGACACTCCCTCTTTCGCTTCCTTGCAGAGTCTAAACTCTTCTTAAGGCTGTTGCAATTGCGTCCCGAAACGATCCCTGGCTTCCTTTGTTGAGTCGAGATCAAGCTCGAGGACTCCGTGGGCGGCCTTGGACCTCTCAGAAGCAGATTTCTCCCCTCCTACCTCTTCCATCAGATTTTGTATCTCCCTGTCCTTGACTCCAATCTGCTCCGTCCGAGCACTACCATTCTTCTCCAAGGCTTCCAACTTCGCCATAGCGCTGTTGTGTTCCTTTTGTAGAGTAACCATCTGCTCCCTCTGAGCTGTACCCTCACCGTTTCTTGACATAGAAAGAACAGTTTCCTTTGGCTTCTGCTCCTCATGCCGAGTACTCCCCTTCCCACCACGCAAACCTTCTCCGAGTGGCTCCGGTGCATGCTTAGGCTTTAGTTAGCCGACCGGCTTCTCCTTCCATGAGCGAGGCTTCCGTCTTCGTAGTGGCCTTGTCCTTAGGCGTCGGTGAGACTGGATCGGTTGATGCTGCCTCTGACTGCTCCTCCCTGCCCACCGTGTTGCTTCATCTCCTTATCGACAGGAGGGGGTCCCTCGGCTATCGGCTCCACTGATATATCCTCCTCTTGCTTTTCATGCGGGGTTGGAGTCTCGAGCGGCTTTTGCGTTGGCGGATCCTCAAACTTCGAGTCCGTTGATGGTGGCAGTACAAGCGATGGTGGAAGCTTCACTCGTGGCTTCTGAGAGCGGAGGGAGCCCGGATGGATCTGTTCTGAAGAACGGTCGGTCCCAAATCTGAGCCGGTGTTGACTTTGGCCGAGAAATTGTTGATGCTTCGCCAAACCAGCTCCTAGTCGGCTGAAGAAAGTCCAGAGAAACAACGTTGGAACTTCTGCTCTATTCCGTCGTGTTATTCGAAGGGTATTGCTGCTCACCTCCTTCTTCCTCTTCGGCCAGAGAAGGGTCCTTGCGCTTTAGTATAGGCGCGAAATATCCAAACGCTGAACTGACAATGCTTCGAGGTGTAGGTGGGCGACTGCAGATGCTGCCTGCCCACAGTAGACAGATGCCCATTTGCCGTCCTCGTCAATAGTGCCCTACGCACCAGGAGGGTACTGTGGTCGATTCGAGTACTCACCCCTAAATAGTCCTTGCGGGACAAAGCCTTGCTGCGGTCGCTGGGAGTCGCTCGACCGCTACACTCCCCGATCCACGGAAGGTGTTTGACCTTGATCAACACGTTGCAAAGAGTCCAAGGTGGATGGTAGACCCGACGTGGGCGCCTTTGAACATTCTGGGGTCCTCCCAAATGCGCTCTCGAATTCCGAAGAATTGAGCTGAGTGGACTGGCTGGCCAATGTCGATCTGCTAGACAGCCTTTGCGATCTGGTCCTCATCGCCTCCGTCTAGAGCTTGGTCCATGCGGTCGTTAATAAACCCTTCGATGTCGTTGACAGATTTGATAGATCTCCGCTCATTCTCCTTGACTGTTTTCTGGAGAAGCTCGAGGGTTATTTGCTGGAGCTGATGCATATGTGCATTGTTAGTTTCCAGCTGGGCCTTCTCCTGCTTAAGCTTCACCTCCTCCCGCCTAAGTCGTTTAATAATCTCTTTGAACCTCTTAGCATACTGGTTCAGCTTGTTAAAATCAATCTCACTCTTTTGAAGCTCTTCGGCCTGCTCCTCCACTTTCTTACGCAACTCTGCTATCTCCGGGGATTCTGAGCGCTGGAAAGCGGTAGCCGATGAAGGTCCGGTACCACGGAGAGTCTCGATCTCGGCTTTGGCTCTGATCAGCTCCTCTTCAAGCCCACACACCTGGTCTCCGAGAGAATTGATCTTGCCAGTTGCCTCGACGTTCTTCGCTCGCTCGCTGTTAGTCTCTTCGCGCGAGGCGTTGAGGCGGTACATAAGAGTGGACATTTTCTGAAGTATAAATCAAAGGACGGATATACCGTCCGATGACACAGTGGTCTAGAGACCTTTGTACCCACACTAAGGTAGGTGTTCCCTCACAAGGGCAAGCTGGACCCCACCTACACTTGGTAGGGAGGAGGACAAAAGCAAGGTGGACGGCGCAGGGAATGGGGGCAGGAATGGGAGGGTAATAACAGTAGTCTCTGTCAATGGTGGTAGAAGCTTGGGAATGCTGAAGGTGGGAGTAGAAGAGGAGCAGCGAGGTCGCGAAACGCGAATTCCGTGAGCTCGAACACGCTAGTGGCACTAGTCCGCTGAAGTCATTCAATATCACGCTAGAAAGCTACAACACCTCGATTACCCCGCATTTACTGGCCTCTCTACTTTGGTAGCCTTATTAGCTGTATGACGAGATTCATCGTCGACTTCTGCTCCGGGGCAATTTCGCCCAAATTTATTGCTTTGCCTCAGATCCTCCATCAGTACCACCTTTCCAGCGCTCGCCGCTCATTCGAAGGCCTCCTCCTTGATTACTCGTCCGCTGACCAGCTGTCCCACATGCGTTTGAAGAAAATCCTGGCCTTTGCGTCGTATCGCTATCCATGCCTTGACGAATGACAGCGTCTGGTCCATAGACTGGGTTCTCTTGAGCTCTTTGAGGAGTTTCTTGTAGTCCTTGAAAGTATTGAAGTAAAGCTGGCCGGCGAACAGATTCAGTTCACGCTTAAGCCCACTGTCCAAGCTCTGCCAATTCTCCAACGAGATCGAAACAGGCCCGTCTCCGACAAACAGTGATTGAGATCCGGAGTCTACCGACGACATGGACTTCATCACTCGCGGCTCGTAAACGTGTAGGTAGACACCAGAGGTCGGTTTCTGTATCTCTCTGAGCAGCTCATTAACTTCAAATTGCGAGATCACGAGTAAGCTACCCGCTTTGGGTTCTTCTTTAGACGTAAGGATCCAGTTGACTGGCCGTAGGTAGTCATCATAGTAGCCGGAAAGAGGAGGCTCAACAGTGTTAGCGAAGTCATTGGTAACTCTTAGATGAATCCATCGGTTTCCGGCGTGGGGATCTTTTGCAGATGTCGATTTCATCACCCGAGTATGGGCTGGAGAGAAATGTACGAGATCATCCAGACGGCCTTTCAAAACGAATTCTTGAAGTTTTGGATCCACAACACGGGCGCGAGGTGTTACTTTTGGAGGTCGCTCCACTTCTGTCTCCTCCTCTACCTCGTGCGACACTTCACGCTCGTGCTCTTGGTGCACTGATGAACCTTCCGATGCTGTAGGATCTAGCCCTTTCCACATCTCGAGAAGAAGTTGCACCGTCGTATCAGAACTTTCTTGGCTTGATTCGATGACCGAAGGTAGAATGTTGGTCTTGAGTTGGATTGGTGCGTAGAGGTCGATGAGTCGCTGCTCCTCCTTCTCTCGAAATGCCTTCACTAGGTCTGATGATATGTAGATTTCGGTCTCCAAGTGGTTCGGATCACTGTAGGTAGCGGAGAATTTGTTCATCGCGAGCTGGCGCTGGCTATAGTTTAAACCTTGCATGATCCGTGACGTCTGTGATCGTTCAATACACTCGCAGCTTTGTTCGAGTGTCCAAGCAACAACATCATAGCCGTCAAGGTCCATCTCCCCCTTTCCAGTAAGCTCAATGATGTTTTGATGTACTTCTGGTGGTGCAAGGTATAGAAGGCTTTGCCCCTGAGCAAGCTTGCGCAACCGCATACACGCTGTTGATCGTTAGATGTAATTCGAGTATAAATCCATTGAAGACATACCTTGCACCAGCCGGTCTTTCGTCAACTTAGGCCCCAAAGTCACAGCAGCACGTACAGCTGCAGGAAGCTTCAGGTCAGTGCCTCTGGTGTGTACCTCGTCAAGATATACTACGCAGCGATCCATTCGATTTTGAAAGGAGGATACTGCGAGCTTCTCCAGTTTGCCATATCTTGTCAAGACCATCACGTTATCGTCCTCGTCAAAGAACACTCCCGCGTCGACATCAGTAGCCACATCGATCCAAGATCTCACGAAATTTTCGTTCAGAGTATCCAAGACTTGAGCACCAACGTCGATAAGGACCCGGATGCTGGGGTCAAGGTTGACGAAGCACTGGATAAGGCCTTCTGCTGACAGTTGCCGGCCTAGAGTGTCGCACGCACAATGATAGTCTAGGTTGATCTTCCGCAGTAAATAGTCAAGGACCTTTCCGCTATTGTGCTGCAACTCTGGGAGATCTTGTTGCGATATTGGGAGCGGGAGCACAAATCGATTATCATTTGTCCCGCTAAAGCCTGTGGTGAGATGTGGGCCCTTCTTCGCTACTATGTCCCATGCCGAGGTGCTCAACTTCTCATCGAATTCTTTGCCTTCTTTAGGAAAAACAACGCTGGTCATGAAGAAGTCGGCCACTTTCTTGTTGTACCTCAAAGCTGGGAAAAGCTCGTCATAGCACTGACGATCATCTTCAAGATTGACAGCTGTCCAACTCTGCAGGTGAGATGGTAGAAATTCACATTTCTTGATCCAGGACGCGTACTCGACTGACGGGTCGTCGGATCGTTGAAGCATTTCGAGGGTTCTCCTGATCTGAGCATCTGACAAACCTGTGTAATAGTAGCTCATGCATGTAAGAGCCACTGATACGTCGGGATGACCAAATTCGGCACTTGGAGCAGGTACTCCTTTAGCCCGGTAAGGTACAGCGGACAAGCATCTGGAGGGATGTAATCCATAGTTCACTGACCATCTCTTGCTCCGCAGGACGAAGAGGAGAATATCGTATGCGATCAGGCCTCGCACTTGTAAAAGTTTCTGTACGAATGACTCCTGATCACCAAAAGCCTCTTTCAACAAGTCACAGTCCTCTCCTGTTACCGATCGTTCTTGTATGAAGCGTAGCGCCGCGTCCTTCACCTGGTCCAAATGGAACTCAAAATTAAGACCTGGGAGATGGCTGTCAACCACGTCACGAGCGATTTTCGAAGTAAGTTGTTTTCCAATGTTTGCGGAGAGCAGTCTAATTGTAGGAAAACTCGAGGCTGTGCGTCGCTCTACCTCGATGAGTCGGGGGAATTCACCTAGGAGTGTTGCAGCATTCTTTTCAACAAGATCCAAGGTATCTTGGACAATGAGCCATCGATCAGGTTGACCGTCCATCATACGCTGGGTTCCAAGGGTATATATAAGCTGGAATTTCACGTCCAAGAGCTCGTCACTCTCGTCCAGAATATCCCGCGTATTGGTTTCCAACCAACGCTGTGAGCTTAATAGTTGGGAGGCCAAGTGGAAGTCACCTGACGTAAGCCGCTCGATGCCCATCAGCTTGTAGGACAAGATGTGCTCTGGCTGCGCTAGAAGTATTCCTTGGTTATTAAGGCATTCTTCATGTAGATCTTGAATCTGGGACACTACATCCTCGTCGAGTTGGAGCTTCCTTGAGAACGGCAAGAAGTATATCTGACGACCAACTAAGCCACCAAGTCTTAGTGTCATTGTATCGCTCATTTGCTTGGTTAGCGACTTTAGCACGATGACCCTTGAAAGCCGATGGCCATTTGCAATTGCAGAAGCTACCAAGGGCACGATCACTGATGATTTTCCCTCTCCTGGTAGCGCTGTTAGCCAAGGTTACACAGAGGCATGAACAATGGTCACTTACCCATGTTCATCTGTACCAGTGAATTGGCCGAGGATCCTGGTTGAATCATCTCAAGTGCAACTCGAGCTTGTGTGGGTCTGATTAAAAAATCACTTTCAAGCTCGATCAATAGCCAATCAGGCCATTCGTTTAAATCCCAGCCACGATGTCCTTCATTCTCGACCTCTACACAAAAGTCCGACACGTCGTCGCGCTCTGCTGCCAGTATCAGCCGTCGAGCTCTTTGTAGAACGGTCAATGCTTCACCAAGCGCCAGCAGGCATGTTTTCCAAGAAGGATTGGGATAAGTTGACAACTTCGAAGATAAGAGGGAGAGAAGAGTTCGAGTTGATAACCGAGGCCATAGGCCACTTAGTTCAAGGAGCTTAGCTATTGGGGTTTTAGGCCCAAGAAGATCACGAATATATCTCAATACCTCGCCTACGTGGCCTTCGCACACCGAACGATCAAAGATGGCATCTTCTAGCGTACATGGCAGTTTCTTGGGTGTGATTTCTTCTTTGTAGTTGCTAAAGGCGTCAAAGCTTGCGAGAAGGTCGTTGCGGTACTGATTTCGTATACTCTGATCCTTCGACGCATTGGTTTCAAGACGAATCGCTGAGATCAACGTGCGAAGCTTATCATTCTTGGCTGTTATCTTTGATCTGCGCTCTCGTTTCAATACCTCCGGTCTTGAAGGACAAGTGGGGACAGTCTCCGACATCAGAGATAACTGCGATGGCAATCGGTGAAAATGATCCAAAACTGGCAAGTCCTCGATAAGACGCCAATTCAGTGATGTATACTCGGAAGTAATGATTACCTTGTCTATGTCATCTAGCAATGGTTGGACTTGACGAAGAAATCGCGAAAACTCTTTGTTTGCAGTCCATATATAGAACAAATCTGAAACAGCTGTGGGTGCGATTCTCCATCGAAGGTGAGTGGAGAGGCTTTTGTCAGGAGTCGTTGGCTGCTCACAAGGCCACTGGCACTTGTACTCACGGACTACCGCCTCGACCTGCTCTTCGCTTTCAGCGGCATATTTCTCGCTCTCGACTTGCCACTGAGCTCTGAATTTTGTTTTTGCGACGCCTTTATACGGACGGATGTTGCTCAATAAAGTCAGACGAAGTGCTTCTTCGTTGAACTTGTATCCATTTTCGGGCGCAAAGAAGGAATAGTCCAAAGGTAGGGAGAGCTCTCGAAGCTCCGGGCTGAATGCGAACGCCAGCAAAGTCCGCAGCATTTTTAGGGACTTGATGCCTCTGCCGTAGGCAAGAATGGAGAAGAGAAACAACAGATGGTAGGTATCCCTTGCCCGGATGCTGGACTGACAGAGCCCATGAAGCGGGCCCCACGAGGAGGCAAAGGAGACTTCCAGCAGTTCGGAAAGTGGTCGATGGGCATCAAATTTGGTTCCGAATCCATGCAAGGTCCCATATTTAGATAGAGCTTTAGACAATGACTTCGAGACTTCGAATCTTCTGGGCCAGTCCCGTACAAGCGAAGACATCTCGAAGGATTTGGAGCCCCGTTGGGTACCCGCAAGTCGATCGCGAGCGACGTAATCAGAGTCCTGGCTCCTCACATCAACGTCGCCGCCACTTTCGCAATTCCGAAACCATGAGTTACGACACTGCGCCCGTGAAAGTAGATTCTTATCATGACCCCCGTACAGACTTCGAGTTTCTTCAGAGTCTGGATAGAAAGCAACGTAGCGGTCACCCGACGAGATGATCCGCTCTGCAAGAGGAAGGTAGTCATCGTGCTGGGCCAATGGTGATAATTCTTGGTGCCAATGGACTTGTTGCATCACTCGCATACGGCGAGGATAATAGTTACGACGAGGTGTCAGCGCCGAGATAGATATCAGCAAATCCACAGCTCTGGACTCCGGTGGTCTAATAAAACTTAGTGACCGTTGTTGCAGACAGGACATAGCTTCTTCGGTACCCGTGCGCTCAGTGAGAGGGTCTGGAAGGAAGTGCGACGTTAAAGCATGCAAGTAAGCCTTGTACAGGGTCCCTAATATTTCATTGTCTCCTTGAAGCCGCCGCAGTGTCTCATCGATCTGAAATCGGAAGAAGCGCACAATTGGTCCGTCGACATCAATAGTGGCGTGAACATGCGAACCTTGTTGAACGACGGATACTTTGCCCTCAGGCACGATCACTATTCGATCGTACATTCTAGCCTTTGGTAGAGTTCCACACAGCACAAGTCGATGTTCAAGGCCAATCAATGTCCCTATATATTGGTTGGAATCCACAATTCTGCACAGCTCTCGGCATGCAAATTCTCCACTTGAGTTCAAGACAAAGTGCAGATCGAACCGGACAAGGGCAACTTCAAGGCCATGATCTTCTGAGTACGTAGCGTGAACGTGTTCAGGGTTTTCCAGTGGTCCGAAAACTTCCATAACTGCTTTGAAGGTAGCACTGCGCAGATCGACAAGCTTGCTTTTGCAGCGACGGATGGTAGACACAGCTCTGCGCTTACGCTGGTAATGGAGGCACCAATTGTCTGGGTCGGATTGCCATTGCTCCTTCAAAGGTCTGAATTCGATTTCTTGAGTTTGGATGTTCAGCCAGTGCATGTAATTATTCACAAGAGCCATAGGCAGATCAGACAAGAGTTGGTTATGCGGGACGAGCTCCAGCGTCTCGGATCCCTTCCGGGTCCTGATGATGAGATGTTCTCCGCGCATACCGAAGTAAACGAAGTAGCCATTGGTTTTGTGGGCTGACATGTAGAGCATACCAGCCATATCCGCGGGACTGACATTAAGGATCTGTGCACCAAAGACTTTCTGATAGAGATCGTTGCGGATATACTCTGTTGGTAATCTTCCTAATGGTTTTCCATCGATGAGAAACTCGCCATCCAGGATGTTGTAGTGCAATTTCTGTGGCGGATGGTCTGGTGATAATTCTATCTCAGAGCTTAGCCAGCGATCGGATGGAGCCTTCAGCAGGTCCCAACATGCAGATCCGGGTTGCAGGGATGACCAGATTTGGGCAATTGCAAGCTCGAGTCCAGTATTCTCGTCGTCTACAATCAGTGAGCGCACGTGAGGGTAGAGACTGTAAGAAACCTTCATGTCACGCAAAAGTAGGCAACGGATGTCCTTGGGAAGTACGGCCTCATCGCCTGGAAAATTCTCTCGTATTCGTATGGAGCAAGAGACCCAAGCCTTCAGGTCGTCGGTGGTGTTCATCACCTTGGCATAATATTCAGCATCAACGTCGTAGGTCATCTTGCAAAGAGCGCAGTTTTTCAGCAGACGTTGTTGCGTTCTGGAGATCTGCTCCGAGTCAACAGCTGCGCGTAAGGTAGATACGAGGTTTTCGGTCCATTGCTGGACTGCCGACCGGATCTTGCGAAGAAATACCAACGCAGTCCCAACAATCTTTAGATCTGCGGATAGAGACATAGTTCTGAGGACAATGATAGTGATCAACAACATTGCGTTGTCACTTTTCCAATTCGCCTGGATAGAAGTGAAAGTCTCATGTGTCTTTGCTAATAGCTCTTCGCAGAAAGAAGATGTAGCATGATCGCGGTGAGAATTTCTATGAACGGTTTCGGCGCCTGATCCGGCCTGCCATGCCGCTTGTGTAACGAGTGTGCACACAGCTTCGGTGCTAAAGTTCAGATTAGATGCTGCCAGCTCGCGCTTGATGTTGAACCATTGTGTGCGCTCACCATCGGCTCGGAGCGAGCCAAAGCTTAGGAATTCATGCAGACTCAAAGATGTAGAGCAATGCTCTTGCTCGGCGATCACTTGGTTCTGTGAATGAAGAGTTGAATCAACCGCGAATTGCAGATCTGCGTATGGTCCTTGAGGTAGCGTCGTCACGCAGAAGGTTTGGAGGTCTAGAGTGTCGGGCTGGTCGCTGATCCAAGCATTCTTGATAGGATCAAACAACTTATATTGCAGCATATTCTTCATGTAGCAATCATCGACCGCAAGGGGCAGCTTGATTCGGGGATACTGGGCGTTCCTGTAAGGCTTCACTAAGGAGGCCAAAGTCAAGCGTGAGTGCCTGTCTTGGGCATAAGACTCAAGTCCAGAGTGGTTCGTTAAGCTGGCGACAGGATATGCACCAGCCGATCCACCTGATCTTCCGAAGTCTTGCAAGAGCATCCACGTTACATTCCTCCAAGCGGCAAATTCGAGGGGACAGTCCAGTTCCACGAGGACTGATGCACAAGAGATTGCATCCTCCGGCAGAGGCCACTCGTGAACGTCGATCATCAGAGACTCGGCGTCGCGTTCAAGCGCACATTTCCCGCATGTTTCCGAGTCGTGATCTTCCGGGTCGTCCTCTGGTGCAATGTTATCATGGACCTTCAGTTTGGCTTCATCCTTCATTTGTTGAGACTTTTCGGTGAGCACATTCCATTCATGCTGCTTCTCTCCTTTCGCCACAGAAGCAGCCTCTTCGATGCGTCTCTTGAGTTTTAGGTGACTGTCAGATGAAGCATAGTATTTGACGACGAAGGAGTTTTCTTCGGGATCGGAGAATATTGAAGGGTACGTGATTTTTGCTTGTGATCGGCGGGCTGCAATATGGAGCTCGATTTCCTGGAGCCTCTGCATTTGTAGTCGTTTTGGAAGTAGTAACGGCTCGAATAGATTAATTGGCAAGGCTGGCGAGTATTCCGACAAAAGCGGTTGAAGCCTCATGACCAGAATATCCAAAACGTGCCATATCTCCGCAATAACGACGATCATCATTGACTTCTGCTCGGGCGCAATGTCGTAGATATTGATTGCTTTGTCACAATATCCGGTGCCCAATCTGGCCAGTGCCATACAGTCCTTTGCTATTGTAGCGCGAGAAGGCAAGGAAAGAAGTCGTTTCTCTTTCCAAGTTGGGAGAGACTCCATCACCCAGGCCTCAAGCTGAGTCAAGCCGTAGACATTTTCCTCCTTGGTACATTTCAGATCATCAAGATAAGGGAGTCCGCTGGGGGACCACTTCAAAAATACTTGGCACTGTGGTACGAAAGCGGATGGACTCCGGTGTATCCTGTTGTCATGATCAAGAACGCCACTGAGGTAGAATTTGCTTGCGTTCAGGCTGAGGGCAGTATCGCGTTCGAATTGACTCTTTTCCAGCTTCTTTCCTAGTGTCGTCTGGCGGTCTGCATCTTCATCCTGGACTGCTTTCCATCTATCATCCTGCTGTGTTCTAATCGCACGGCACACCCTCAAAGCTCTGTCTTGCACGAAGGCCAAATTTTCCTGACCTAATTTTGAAACACGTCGCGCAATTTTTGCGACCATGATGTGACAGACATCGCCAGGTATTTTCGAGATTTTCGAGGTCGAAGCCCGGGACGTAATCTCAGTCAAGACGAAAATTAGGAAATTTTTGTACTGTAGCGATGCCTGGTCCGCTGGCAATGCTGTGGTAAGCGTTGTCTGGAGGGCGACACGCAAGCACAACCAGAAAGGCGAGCGCCTCCAAGGTGTCACGCAATTGTTCCACAAAACGTCATCTCTGATGCGTTTGCGTACGCAGCGAATCGTTACTGGTCTGCCTAATGGGGCAAGAATGGCCATAAGCATCTCAGTGACGAGACCAGGGCAGGCCGTGTCTCTAACCTCGCCCGTCTTTGACCCCTCCTTCTGACTGCGTGGCACCATCTCATCGATGACTTCGGCGTCAAGCTGACTTAGCCTAACTGAAAGCTCACGTCTGAAATTGGGGTCATTGAAGGTCGTGACAGGGATCGCGATTGCATGGGCTGGGAAACGCCGAATGATGCTTCCTTTTGCTTCCATAACCGCACTGGCTTGAGCTGTGGCTTCGAAGCATTCGAAAATTACCTCCTCATCGGTAGTGCGTAGAATGAGAGCGGCATTCTGTGCTTTGAGATGTATGAGTAGGGTATCTGACCCATCCCTTGTTAGTAAGGAACCGGAAAAAGCGATGTTATAAACTTGCCTGATGCCTCGAGACCGTCGAAAGAGGCAATCAACTGATCAGCAGGCAGAGAAGATGTACCACCCAACAGGGTACAGTGCCCAAGCATCTTCTCGATAATAAGCCATGCTTTATTAATTTCGGTAGAGCTCTGAGTGTTCTGGTGGCGGTAGGCTTGCAATTGATTCAAGACCATTTTGATGAGGTCTTGTTCAGCGCCTCCTACTATTTCGTCATCCTCTGCCATCTGCGGCAGCTTTGGAGGTAGAAAAACATGGTCGATTATGTATGGTAGTGACTGCTTGCCCATTGTAGCCATGGCTGCGGCTAATTGTAGAGATGCCAGCAGACAGGCGATAGTAAGCTACCTGAGGGGTGGATGATTGTCAATAGATGAGGAGTCAGGACCTATATCCAATGATGTTGGAGTGTGCGAGAAGTGAGGTATGGCAAGAAAGCTTTTCGCATGATCTGCTGCTCTGGAAATTGCTTAGTGAAAGTGAGATAAGGGCGGCCTAACATGGTTGTCAATTTAGAAAAGGTGAAGGAAACAATCAGCAAGAAGTGGGCCAAGTCCAGGAAGAGTGAAGAAGACGGCGCTAGTGGGAGAAGGCGCCGATAACAACGAAGAGTGATGCACGTCCTCACTTGCGTGTGTAAAAGAACGTCGGCCAATGACCAGTGCTTTGATTGCAACGGCATAGAATCCCTTTGGCGAGACTAGTACTATAACCTAGAGTAAAACCAATTTCAAGCCCAGAGAAGAGTCTAAAATACGCTGGCGGTACTTGTCCGAGCACAGCATTGTTTTGAGGAGAGGCAAGTCTATCAGCAAAATTACCCTAATTCAAAACAGCAGAGAGGCTGCTCAAACCAGAGCATACTTACGATGCATCAGATGAAGAAAGGCTTAATACCGAGTCAGGAGACTCGAGCACCCAATGCGACGATGAATCAGGGGAGATGCAAGGTCAACCGTCTTGCTCATTTCTTGCCACTCCAATGTAGTCTCGCGCCCTTTTCCTGTCCTGCCAACTCCATGTCTCTTACACCCCATGTTCTGTGCTTCCAATTGCGCCACGTGTTCTATCTCCCAGTCATGCTCCCTCAATATGTCCAACCTTGTCTTCTCAACATTCCAACACGCTGGTCACGTGGTATGTCCTCAAAATCATCTTTCAGGGAGATGCAAGCAGGCTTCGGCCCTTTTGACTGGACTACACGGGAGCCATTCGGGATCAACCCACAGACTAAGCGTCAGGATAGATGGCAATCTCGGATGCCAGTGCAGTTGACCTGGGCCAAAGCGTAGTCGACTGCAGTAACGGATTGGGCTTTTTGTGGGCGTATTCGTGAACTTCGAGCTCTGTAATCGTCGCATCTGGCAGTCATGTTGACAGCTTACCTGTCTAAGGAGTACGTTGGGAAGGGAGCTTCCCGTCGCTCTCATCGCGAACGCTGCGGAACCTATGGCCGTTGGAGGTCCGAGAAGTAAAAGAGCAGGGAAATACGCTGTCAACGTTGTAGAAAATGTATAGGGCGGCTGTTGAGACGGAGAAGTCTGGGGGCGAAAACCCCCCCTGCTCCGCGCTTGGCACGCCAAACAATCTTGGCTGAAACATGTAAACATAATGCAGTCGACAGGATAACACTACAAATTCTCATTGAGATAGTCAGTCAATATGGATTAGAATTAGTAGGTATGTACATATGATTGTTGATTCCGTCGTGTCAATACAAGCTTTTGTCTTGTATGCATACATTACTTCCTCACATTCCTCTTCGTCAGTACTCATCTAGGACAGAACAACCTCAGCAGGTCCAGCAAGAGTACCAAACGACGTAAGCTGGTCCTCGGACAATGCAGCGTCACCGCTGAATGTCGTCAAGACAGCGAAAGCTGCTCCAGCCGTACCCTCGGGGACGGGGATCTGTGCACAGTTGTCGCCACAGCTGGAGACTTCCGTGTAGGTGACATTGGTGACCATGTTGATCAAGCCAATGTACAATGGCGTGGTGGCTTTGATTGGAGTGAAGAAATTTGTTGGGTCGTAGGTGAACTGCAACTCAGTGCCAGCAGGAGTAGGAGGCTGGAGGGTTGGTGGGGGAGTTGGGGCCTTGAGGGTAAGCTTGAGAAGCGTGATGATAGGGAGCTGCATCGGGCAAGAGACGATGAACATCTGGGCGAGGTTGAAGGCGAAGGTAGCAGTCGAGGCGGTGTCGAATGCTGTAGGGAATGGCGATGCGCCAACGCCGGCACAGAAATACGAGTCGTGGCGAGACTCGACGGTCAAGATGCTGCTCGCAGCAGTGAGCAGTATGGGGTCATCGGTGAGCAGGGCACCACCGCCAAGGTAGGCACCAATGCCGACTGAATTAGTCATGTTTGCCAAGTCGACGGAGGTACGTGCACGGTGGCACCGGAGTGTAGCCCGCCTTCGTCAGAATGGCATTGAGGGTATCGGCGTGAGTTTGCTCGTGCTAAAGGTACAATTTCAGCCATGCTAATACCGCAGGAAAGGGTTCATAAGGTTATAAGGTGCATACCGAAGCAATAACGCCAACGTTCTCGCGGAACCCAACTGGGAATCCCGCGGCCGTGTATTGAGCATCGGTGAAGCTGTCGTAGCCGCTGCTGTACAGCACAAATTCGAGATACTCATGGTAGAGAGCCAATTGAACAACAGACTCGTCGGTGGCGCTGTCAATAGGTGGGAGCGTATCAGCTCTCTTCCCAACTAGGTGAGCCACTGCCAAGCCCAAAAGGCCTGTGGCCATGCATGCAGAGGTGAAACGCATTTTGATTGTTCTAGCTTGTGTAGTAGGTTGGTCGTTGGTGATTGTTATTGATTTGAGGGAATTGAGAGACTGGTTCCTGCAAGGGAACCCAGCAGTATTTGAGCATTTGCCCAGTGTGGCTTTCCCCATTCTCGCTACCATCATGAGCTTCGGTACCAATTACTCTTGCGCCAAAGTTGACATGACGACTGCGTAGGCCGAGGGAAAGCACATTCGGCAGCAGCGGGGAGCTTGCAGGAAACACCAAGGCCGATCTGGATCTCACTCGTCTGAGTAGACGTCTGTCTCAGATTTTCATAGCTCCAAGATCAGCTGCTCCTATAGTCCCAAATAGGGTAGATGTCATTACAAGCAAGATCTGTGATTTGCTGAAGAAGTTCGGACTTCGACGATGCCGAAGCGTAAGGCATGAAAGAACGCGGGGAAAGCTTTGTAGAGCAACGTCGGAGACTCTCAATTCGGCACGATTAGCTATTATGTGGATAGTAGTGTGATATCACATTACGCCACTGGCAGAAACGTTTCTGCCGCCAGTATCAATGCGACGCGAAGCTCGTGGCTAGGTCGCCGCTACTTTACCTTGAACCTCTTGGCGTGGATGATTAGCCATGCACAACTGGCGCAAGAGCAGCGGAGGTTTGTCCGATGCAGTTGTACATCGAGACCTGTATATTTCTGTACTTGTCGGAATCCTACGTCCATCTCGCCTAAGATACTAGGTGCGTTACCTACGGAGTAAATACGACAAAGCCAGTATGTCTGGTTCATCAACAACTTCTTCACAATTCCCGCAGATACATTGACCCATGGCAGAACATCGATGCTGGACTTATTATATCAACACACTTCAGGCAAATTTGACGCCTGCAAGTCGTGGTTGTTCAGCAAGGCACTGATCCCCTAAGATTGAGCGACATCGTTCCCGTACGCACCACTGTGGTGACCGGAGACCAGAGCCAACGACCTCATCATACTTTAAAGTACCGAAACCGCGGCTTCCGCTTTGGGCTGATCTAGTCAAGCTTCCGCCACTCCCGCAACAATGCCTAAAGCAGAGGATGGCCAATCGGAATAATTCGATTTTTGCACGTGATGCGGATGCGGTGATCAGCCCGGAAATCACCCATCCTCGAAGAGCGAGATAGTAGAATATGGCTGCTCCGAGAAAGGTACAGCTGTGGCAGAAAAGGCATCGTAACGTTACCTCCCCATGTCGTCATCTTCCATGACAATGTCTGTTTCTTTGAGAATACCAAAGCCCGCAAATTTCACGATTTTTTCATGGCAAACGCGTCCCTGTCAGTTTCTTTCAAAATAACAAACCCCCCAACGTCCATCCAATATCAGCTTTTCAACATTATCCTCTCATTCTGCCTCTTCGCCCTAGCATAGTCCCAATCGCTAGTGGGCAGCAGTGGTTCTGGAGATAGCGGAAGCACCGATTCCGGTCCTGCGAACGACGGAGGGTCTGCAGTGGCTTTAGCTTCTCCATCAATCTCCGCATCATGTGAGCTCTTTTCCCAACCTAGACCGAGGATACGCTGACGCCTAGTCTTCCAGCAATGTCCTCCGCAATGATGACTTCCTCTTCAAAGACATCCTCGATGTCTTCGACAATGAGCCCTTCGGCCACTGCGAGATCTGGTGCTGGTGCTATGAGGGCTCCGGATTGGGCTGTTGCTGCTGCTATAGTTGTCGGAGGTGCCGCGTTGGTGTAAAGATCATGTTCCCTACCGCTTGAGGTTGCGGTTGAAGAAGCAACATGATATATAGACGGAAGAATAGAAGAAGAGATTTTGCAAGATTGTGCATGTTGCACTACCCTGTTCTCCCTATACCGGGACCTATAATTCATATACTTCAGTTACTTCCTCGACATTTTTACTGAAAATGCTAGGTCCAAAAAACACATACTTCTACCAGGCTTGATGGGCCATGATGTACGAGAAGACAGACTTACCTGCTCGCCAGAGTTAGCATCTCAGTAGAAGACTTCATTGACCGCAAGCAATCGAGCTTACTGACAATATTCTAAGTTAATGTCCCCCTACCCTAGGAAAAGCAAAGTTCGAACCTACCAACAATCTTGTTCTTAAACGCCATGATCCAAATCTGCTAATTTATATCTTAGCTTCGTTTATAGCTGGATAGCTGGTTTTTGGATGTTATTGTCCTTGTCCGGTTATCAAGATATAGTCCGGTCCTTAAGGTATTACCGATATCTATCCGGACCGGACCGCTATCTCTACCAAGGCTTGGCAGGTCTAACTTCCAACATCAATCCCACTACGACAACAATCAAAAGCAGAACAATATTCAGACTCTACAATGTATGTAGGTTAGAGCAAAATTGCGCAACTTGCCAACCATTTGCCCTGGGTTTTACTAGTGAGTTAATCGAATAACTTCAACAGCTCTGTATGCTAGGCATCGTCAGATTCATGATCGTAACCTGAAGTGCGGAGCAACAGCGTCCCAACAGAGATTGCGTTGCTATCAAATCCTTCGAACGGCGGGAAACCGACAGTTCTTACAGGACGCAGAGGTCTGTGGGGGCTAGGGATCGTGTCTGTGTGCTGTTTGATTTCTTTGGTTGAGAGGCCTTGCTCGGAGAGCAAGGGGTTATAGGCTTCTAGTTGAGGCTTATATGCAAAGAACGATGAATAGAGAGGCGTTGGATATGTCGGATGTTAATATTGACATAATTTCGTTGCGTTGATGAGGCATGCGGCTAAGAACTCGAGATAGTGTTGCAATAGTGGAACACTGTTGACTCGCATGAGCCAACGACTTTGGGAGTGGACTCCGGTTCTTAGATGCTGGAGGTGGGGGGGTCATTGTCGGCCCCTGATATTCAAAATCTACATAGCGTTGGACCGCGCCCTGAGGGTAAGTTCGCAAGAAGCGATTCAGTTGTATTTAAGGAATATCTACTAATACAATACACTTTGTTATTTTGTATGAAAGAGTCCGAATCAAGCCCTTCGATACCACATGATCTCTCCAAGCGTCGTCACCAGCCAAAGAATGTTCACCAAGCCACCATCTGCGATTTTCACCAATCTTGTCTCCTCAAAATTTGTATCCAGCCCGTATCCTCTAATCCCCGAATCATTAATCTGTAAAGTACACCGGCAGACACCGGTTTGAGGACTGCCAAATAGCGAGTCCAGCGATGCATCGCACCGAGGGGGTATAATAAGTATGGGATCCCGACGCCAGTTTAATGCGACGTGTGGATTCCGACCGCCATGCAGGTACCGAAAAAAGAAATGAGAATTGAACACATCTTAGAAGACACGGTATTACAAGATCATGTCGTCTGCTCCTGTTTGGTATTGTTGTGAGAACGCCGGCTGAGTCTGTCGCTGTTGGTGGGGCATTGGCGATTGTGTTGGCGACTGCTTCGGTGATCCTTGTGGCGATGGCCTATCACAATTTGGAGTGTGGACCTTGTGGTATTTTAGGCCGTTGAGATTCTTGTAACGCTTACCACAAGTTTGGCATCGAAAAGGCTTGTGCTTCTCCATGCCGAGGGTGCCTTTATATGGAACCAACGTCTCGGGATCAACGATTGAATAGGTGCCATTAGCATTGGTCTGCAGCTTCTGCGCATTGTGGCCATGCTGTTGCAAATTAGCAGATGCGCTTTCGGGGGAGGCTCAGGACACTTACACTCTTGTGATATTTAAGTCCGTTTTGATTCTTGTATGCCTTTTCGCATCCAATCACAGGGCAGTGGAAAGGCTTTGGTACGCCGCCATCCAGTGGGGGTTCGGGTACACCAGCCCTCTTCTGCTCTTCACGTATCGTTTTGGCGAGCTCGCTGTTTTCACTATACTGAGCATCGCCTAGCTGAGTCGCAGATGTCGGAACAGGCTGGTGAGGATTGTTGAATCCTCCATTAAGGGCGAACAAACGCTTGGCAGGCTCGTCGATGCATAGGTCCAACATGTCATTACCATCTCCATAGCCAAAATGACCAAAACCCGGGTTATTCTGCATGAACTGCATACTATTTATGTCCATATTTCCCAAGTTGTTCATAACGTCCGCGTCTAGCTCGCGAGGCGTTCCAGGAACTGATGAGTCAGGTGTGTAGAGTTGTTGCTGCTGTAAAGGATGGTTATTGCTGGTGTTGTATGTGCTGAGAGTAGGCGTATTGACCGAAGATACTGTAGGGTTGTTAAGAAACATGTTGCCGTTCCTGCCGGCTGACACTGGAGTTGTAGGTTGTGAATTTCGCAATCCCTGATACTGTTGTTGCATTGGTTTTGTCATATCTAGTGTATTCATATCCAAGGGCGGTACCCGACTTGATGCTGGCTGACCAAACTGCGATCGCGCTGTTATCCTGCCCTGGTTTTGCGCTGGGTACTGATATTGCTGCGTAGCGTTGGAAGGTGGTGCGAACCCATCGTCGTCCATTTCCATATCTCCAACGGCGTCATCTTCTTGTATTGATGAGGTCCCCGGAGGCGCGTATCCATGTGAGAATTGCTGGGAACCATGCTGCGACTGTCTTGGAGTCACTGGCGTCGACGTTGTTTGTGGGGCGGCCTGACCTTGCCCGGTCAAATCGATTGTCGCTGGTCTCTCCTGTATTCGGCCTTGTCCATGTATGGCTGCAGCAGTGTTCGCTGCGACAGCTACCTTGCCATTGTACCGCTCAGGAACACCCCTGGAGTTCTCCTTTTGCAGTGATGGCGGCAATGAGCCTGTGTGCTGCTCTTCATAATGCTGTAGTAGCTCGTGTAGAGATGGAAGTGTTAATCCGCAACAAGAAAAGTCTCGCATGAAGTTGGCTTCCAGCTTCGGCAGGTAGGACGAGGAATGGTATGATGGAGATTGGTAAGCAGCAAAGGGGGATGTCCCTTGCATGATGATACTATTGAATGTCAGCATGACCTGTTTAGACCAGCAACCATTCGACATACTCGTCGCGAATCCAGCTACCAACCGAGGTACCACCCCAGCTCATCCCAGTGACCATACTGCCAGCTAGACTCTCCCTCCGTGGCTTTGCCCTATTTGAGGAGTTCATAGATATTGGCTGTGCTCCACCGCCATATTGCGACCCTGTTGCAATTCCTCCGAATCCAGATCCAAACTTGACTGGTCCCCCACCTATATCCATAGCTGATACAGGCCGCGCCTCGTTACCAGAAGTGGTTTGAAGTGCAGACGTTAGATTCGAGGCTTGCGCAAACCGAGGCGAATCGTGCCGCGACGGTGTGGCAATATCGATCGGCGTTGCTCGATTCACCATTTCTGTGTAGGCCGAGGGTTCATCGAAGAGTGGGAAAGTCGAGTCTCCAAAGTCCGATTCCAAAAGTGTCGAGTCAACGTAGTTATTGGCAGCAATACCACCGAATCCACCTTGCTTATGGTTCCAAGAGACCAGGCTCTCCTTGTCTGGTCTCCGAGGAAAGCCAGTCGGAAACCCTCTGGGAGTACCTATAGGAGTCGTTTCTGCAGTGAAGGATCGCTCGCGATCGCTCGCAGCTGGCGAGAAGTGCAAAGGCGGAGGTGTGTCTCGGGAATCCAGCTTTACGACGTGAGTGTGAGGTCGGGTAGAAGCGGTGTGTTGGTCGAGTGAAAGGGGTTTCTTGTGGAATGATATAGAGCTGGTGATTTGATGTATGCGCTGTAAGTCTTATGGTTATTGGTATTCGCGGTATTCCCCCTCCTGTAAGCCCTGATCCGAAATGTGGAGTTATGGTGGTGGTTGTACGAGTAGGATGAGGCCCGGAATTCAGCGATGACGGCTCAAGTTGCTGGATCGAGTCCAATTAAGCCGCGTGCCCAATCCCGCGGTGCCACCACAATTTGCCTCCACTCGATCCAATGGTCTCTTGCGCCTTGATTTACCTTTGGCAAAAACCGACGAGGGCAGTATTTACTGGTGCAAGAATTCAGCCGGGCAGGTTCATGCAGCGGCGAGCGAGTCAGCGACCTATGAAGCTGATCGTTGATCTGACGTCGTCGGCGAATTAAACTTCTTCTTTCCCTTCTACCGACGGCGCTTGAGAAAGCTCTACTTACCCTAAGCCTGGGCTGCTACTCTTTGAGATACCCTACTTCATCTCACAACTATTCGCATTGAGCTTTTGTAGAATCACGAACCTTTGAAGCTTTGGCCACCACGAAGCACTTAAAAAGCCGGAGGCTTCCTACAAAGCATATCACCCACACCATAAGCCTTGTATTCCCCATCATCGAATTGTTGCAACTACAGACGATGGTCTGAAGGGCAAAGTGGTACCCAAGTGGATTTAGGTTTGAAAAAGAACCGGTCATGACTCCAAATCCATTGGAACCTGCCATTAATCTGGAGGAACCATCAAACTCTAGTCGCGATGACAAGACTATTCATTCTCAAGATGCTCATTTTGCAGAGGATTCAGCCGTAACGAAGGCAGAGAAGCACGAAAGACATGGCGTTGCGGATAATGTAATGGAGTCTCCCTCGAAGAAGAGGAAATTAGACCAGAGACATGTAGATGGCGATGTGGGTCCCACAAGGAGTGAGAGGCAGAAAGGTGTCGCTTCAATTAAACCCGAGTAGGTTTCTCTAGCGGGTGCTACCCATCTCGCGCTGACGTTGTCAGGTTTCTTGTGCATCCACCTGGTAGCAGAGGTGACAAAAGCGCCACAGTCGCTGTTGATGATGCTGCAGAGGGAGCTGCTCATGGGGAAGAACCCAGAGGTTTTACAAGAGGCAACAAAAAGGAAAAATCTCGAGGTCAGAATACTAATCGCAACTTTGGAACGTCTAAAGATGAGGTAGGCTTATGCGCAAGTCGGGCAAATAGCTCAGAATTCTTACCGGGCGAGTGTCGATTTGGTGATAAGTGCAAGTTCGAGCATGACCTTCGGAAGTATTTGAAGGACTGGAAGAGGGGTGATCTTGACACTTTTGACGGCATCTGTCCCATTTGGAAGACGAAGGGCAAATGTGATGTCGGTTGGAAATGCCGCTTCGTGGGATCACATAGCCAGGAGAGGGAAACTGAGGATGGGAGGAAAGAGCTGGTGCTTATCGAAGACGATCGAGCAGGTAATAATCACAGCCAGATAACTGGGGTCTCTGACCTTGGTACCATCAATGATGTATCTACACAATCTAAGATCGACTTGATGAAACGAAAAGTGAAGACACCCAAAGCCGATAAGTTCATCGAATACATTGAGACCAGCGGCAAAGAGCTTGCGGAGATATTTCGCAGGGAGGGGAGGCAGCGTGGTGGTGAAGCGGAAGAAAATGATACCAAGAGAGAAGAGATGAGCATCGAAGACAATCGAGCCAGCTTCACTGAATCCCCTCTACTACCCTCTGAAAAGCGCAGGATCTACTTCGGACCCGAAACCCCTGTTCTTGCACCCCTCACAACCCAAGGCAATTTGCCTTTTCGCCGGCTCTGTGTTGGTCTAGGTGCCCAGGTCACTTACTCGGAGATGGCTATGAGCGTGCCGCTAATACAAGGCCAGAAGTCGGAATGGGCATTGATGCGGGCTCACGAGTCCGAAGCATTGCCTCCAGCATATCACCCAAGCAGCTCTGTTGTCAAAGATTACGACAACGCAAAAGACTTCAAGTTTGGAGCCCAGATCGCTGCCAACAAGCCATGGCAAGCGTTGAAAGCTACGGAGATCCTCAGTCAGTTGTGTCCACATTTACGAGTTCTTGACTTAAATTGTGGTTGTCCCATTGATTTGATATACAAAGCTGGAGCTGGGTCAGCTCTACTTGACAGTCAAGGGAAGCTGGAGAAGATTGTTCGCGGCATGAATGCCGTCTCTGGCGAGATTCCAATCACAGTCAAGATACGAATGGGTACGAAAGACAGCAAGCCAAACGCTCTAAAGCTGCTAGATCGCCTCGCTTATGGCGGAGAAGAGGCTAGGAGTAAGGGTAACGGCCCGTCCGGTGCTGCAGCTATTACACTTCATGGACGAAGCCGACAACAGAGGTATACAAAGAATGCGGATTGGGAGTATATTTCAAAATGCGCGGCTCTTATTAAAGGATACAACGGGAAGGGCGATGATTTGGCGGACACCGTTCGAGAGGCTGATGCCAGATTACAATCCGCAAATGGCAAGATGTACTTCCTCGGCAACGGCGACTGTTATTCTCACGTTGACTACAACACTCATATTCAAGAGGCAAAGGTTGATTCGGTTATGATCGCTCGGGGAGCACTGATCAAGCCTTGGATCTTCGAAGAGATTCAACAAGGCCAATACATCGACAAGTCAGCCACCGAAAGGCTTGCTTTGATCGAGCAGTATGTCCGGTATGGCTTAGAGACCTGGGGCTCTGACGAGATGGGCATTGGCACGACTAGGCGGTTCTTACTAGAGTGGCTGAGCTTTGCCTACCGCTATGTTCCAGTTGGTATATTGGAGCATCTGCCGCCGAGTCTGCAGGACCGCCCACCCGCTTGGAGAGGCAGGAATGATCTGGAAACGTTGTTGGGAAGTGACAATTACGTCGATTGGATCAAGATTAGGTATGCCACCGTAAGAGAGCTCTTCTCCCTTCTATTGCTGATCTTCCTTAGTGAGATGTTCCTTGGTCCCGCCCACAAGGGCTTCAACTTTCAGCCTAAGCACAAATCAAATAGCTACGAGATCGAAGCTGAGGGCTGAGCTATCCTTTTGAGACGATAATCCAGAACTTGCAGTAGGGAATAGCCTCCACGGGTCTGACAGCCTCTTGCATGCAGACTTTGTGAGCATAACACCATTGCATGAGCTACTAAAATTGATTAGAAGAAAAGTTTGATATCTTGGGTTTATTTAGAATGGCATAAGGTGGAGCGAAGCAGACATGAAAACGTGCCTACAAACAAACTGACCTAGACCTCATACAGGCATCTTGCCCTTCCAAGCAAATATTGTAGATTGGAGATCTTTGAGAGTTTGTAAATGTAGGCGCATACGGCAGGATCCTGTTTTGTCGCTTGGAGCGTTGCTTGGCATGGAAAATGACGTTCCGCAGCCTGGCCTGCTTTGGTTGCGTGTCAAATTACCAAATCCAGCCTCCTTCGTTACGCCAACCACGCTGAAGTAGGTACTATTGTAGAGTGTCAAGGTGAATCAAAGAAAGGTACAGAGACAGCACCGTTTCAAACGCTACGAGCCAAGTACGTGGCTGATCAGGTACAGCAGAAACGACATCATCCCGCCCACTTCCAAGTTGCATAACGCGCCAATATGACGCTCTACTACACTTTGGTTTGTTGACTTCCTTCCTTCCTTACTAGAACCAAACATCAACATCACCCAACCAATCCACATTACAAGCACAGCATCTGCTTTAACACAATACAACAACGATGCCTTCCCTGATATATGCTCCGGTTCTCTTCCCATACCGCTGCCCCTCTCGAGAAGCTGCTGCTAACATGCTGGCTGCTCAGGTGTTCGCCCTCCTGATATTCGAGATGACAATCTTCGGATTGCTCATCGTACCTCTACCCTACACGATGAAGCGAAAGCTCTTCACCTTCATATCTGAGAACCCTCTCATAGCAAAATTGCAGTACGGAATGAAGGTAGAGACCGAACAGCTCCGCATCTCCCCATCATACTCACAGCCTGACAGATTACATTCATCTTCATCCTGATTCTGTTTATTGATAGCGTCAACCGTGTGTACAGTGTTCAGGTCGAGCTAGCCAAGACCAAGTCGAGCAATAAGTACGGCCAATCCACTCTCGACTGCCTAGACAATCACTAACGACCCTACAGCTCCGCCATGCTCGAAGGCTCTGGCCGTATGGAAGTCCAGGCCCGCAAATTCTACTCCCAACGCAACATGTACCTCTGCGGCTTCACCCTGTTCCTCTCTCTGATTCTCAACCGCACCTACGTGATGATCCTCGACACCCTCCGCCTCGAAGAGAAGGTCAAGCATTACGAAGGTGACCCGAAAGCCCAAGGCAAGGAGTCCGATAAGCTTGCTCAAGCAGGTGGTGCTGGAGAGATTGGCAAGTTGAAGAATCAATTGGCTCAGAAGGATCGCGATATCGAGGCGCTCAAGAAGCAGAGTGAGGGTCTCAGCCGTGAATACAACAACCTTGGCGACCAGATGGGCAAGGCCGATTCGACCCCAAAGAAGGACAGGTAAAAGCAAGATCGGGCACAGATCAAGGAAAAAGACCCTCCATCCAGGTAGTCTTCGTGCACAGAAATTGGTGTGATATTGCTCCAGACAGGCGATAGGAAAAAATGGTGTGAGCATGTTTGTCTTGGTGAAGCGCCTGGCTCTTTTCCTACGTGTGTCATAGAGCGAGCAGACGATAGATGTCGTGCAATAGCGTTTGAGAATTCAGAACCTTTGACGTCTCATCGACGTGTTTACATTTCTCCCGCTCAGCTTGGGCAGCTTCACGTATTCCTTCTCGCCAAGTCGAGCGTCTTCCCCCTCTTGTTGGCCCTCCCATTCCCGCTACCTGGTCCATGGCACTGGTACATTTCCCTCCCGAAGTGTCCGCAAGCCCTTCCGGAAGTCGTCAATAACATGTCCAGTCATCCTTGTTGGTGCCAACACATCTACAACGTGAAAAGCCCACTTGATGCTATGATTGGAAGCAACAATGATTCCAAGACACGAAAGAGGACTGTGCGCGTGGGCACGGCCTAGGTCTCCCGCCCTGGGCGCTTACAACTCCCTTCGTCCTATCATGTTCCCTCAAATCGTGACTTCGACGTGTGCTTCACACTGCTTATGGCCAGTTGAGGGACTTACAGCGCATGTTGCGGAGTAGGTTTGAGCATTGCGTAAGAAGAAACACACCGCTCACCAGTCTCAAAAAAACAAGATTTAGATCGCAGCTTCTAGGAGATCCTAAAATCTTGTGATACAGCTATATCTGATGCTCTAATGCATTCTCCTGCAGCCCATTGCTGCAGCCCTGTGTATTAGTAGTACAAGTTACATCGCGTTGTTGTTGGCGTGGGTTGGATTGTTATTGACTTATTCTGGCGTCCTGTCGCGTTGCGGCGTAGAAATGAATCTCTCTTTTCCATGACTGGACGTCGACTACCTAGCTACCTCGGGTGCTGTAAAGAAGCAAAAGTCGCGGTCCACTACCTTTACAGCATTTGACTCATGCATGATTCGGTAGCGAAGTAGCTTGTACCAGGCTGCATGCTTACCTCCACCAAAAGCTGCCCCGCAGACGCTCGTTCAACTAGCCTGATACTTGACCTCAGCTTCCTCCTTCGACATAAGCACGTCTTCCACAGCATCAGTTGACCGTGGAGTGACTGCGAATATCTTCATGGTTGCCAGGACTTGCCTCTAATCATGATGGCCTTGAAATCGCCCATGCTGCCTTCACCAGATCGATCTTTGATGTCGGCTTTCTCCCCGTACTCAGAGTCCCCCACGTCGCCAGTACCCTTCCGATCACCTATCCACCGTCCGATGTATGTGCTCTACTCTATACGGCATTCGCGGGCTGATAAGTCAGGTCCAACGAGTATTCTAGATCTCTACACCCTCCTACTGCATCCTCTCCTCTTGCCTCGAGCCCGAGTGACATCGCAGACCCCTCACCTATCGCGCCGTCGTCGAATGGGACTGATACGACGGACATTGATGATACGGGGATAGAGAATGAAGATCAAGATCCTACACCCGAACCGCCAAAATTTGCGGAGCCTGCTTTGAAGCTCGAGACGGCCAATGCGGCTGTGGATGCGTTGAGGCCCAGATCGGACGAAGATGAACAGCCGAGCTCTGTCATACACGCGCCGCAAGGGTTCGACGTGTTTGTAAGAGGATCCTGTTATATTTTATACGCTTGAAGTGCTGACGAATATAGCACCGGTCCACCTCTCAGGATTCATCAAAACATAGATCATCACCCCCATCGATACGGCGCTCTACGCCAGTACCGCACCAAGAATCGGATGTCATTGTTGTAGTATCGCCAACGGAGGGTGAAACCGGAGGAGAGAAGGTAGGGATGCTTTCGTCCGACGTCCCCTACTTTCAGCTGATGTCTGGGCAGAAGCCTGAAGGTAGCCCGATCTCGCCGCCTCCTCTCCAGACCACCATACCACCCGCAAGAGACTGGTCAGCAACCCCAAGGGCCCAAACTAGGCCGGATATAGAGGTGCAGTCATTGGACCCTAAGAGACCCACACAGTCACGCTCTAGCTCTCGTTCGAGCAATCTTGAAGGTACGAAAGGTCTAGTATTGCTGTTTCATAGTCTGATTTGAATTTAGATATCCCGGAAACCGAAGCCACTGGAAACAGATTTGCGGATCAGCACGCCTCCCTCTTCGATCACACTGTCGAGCGCTTTCAGGAAACAGCCGATGAAGTCGCGGCGCTCAAGCTTGCACTGAGCGAGTGCTGGACACTTTGTAATACATTGGCCGGTCTTAGCTACATCCATCGTGAGAGGATTTTCAGTGACGAGAGGACTTTCAGCTTCTCTGCAAAAGGCGACATACAAGGACAGGCTTGGAAGTCATGTTGGAGGCTGTGCCAGAAGCTTTACGAGACACGAGATGAGGAGATAGCCACCCAAGTGCGGCCAACACTAGACCTTTGCCGTGAATTTTGCCAGTGTCTATTCGAGGTACGGAGGAGGGATGATGATGTGGCTGATTCGGTTCTTCGGGTCAGCTTCGAGCTCAACAACCACCTCTACAATACCCACGACCGAACTCTTCCAGAAGCATTTCGAGAACGGACGCTGGACTTCTATATCACGCTGTGCCACCGTCTGATGAAGCAACGATCTGATCTGGCTCGAGAAACAGACTCACTGCTTGAAGCCTGCTGGTCACTCGCAGAAATGCTCTTCAGCCTACGACAAAACAAAAGAGACGGCAAACCTGCAGACGAAGAACTGCTAGGCTCAGCTGTACAAGCATGCTGGGAACTCTGCGACCTCTTCCGCGAAGGCTGGACACAAATACGACCAGATCGTGGTACACCTAGACCCAGCCAAACAACCTTCACGCAAGCTTTCCAGCAAGCCAAACAGTCCCAAATGGTGGCTCCCTTCGCTTACGTCCCTGAGTCAGAAGATGAATCCGAAGACGAAGATTTTGGTCGAGCGAATCCAGAGACACCGACTACTGTCTTTGAAGACACTCAACAGATGTCTCCTGACGAGGGTCCGGTGCCTAATATCCTTGTCCTAGGCCCCTCCGAACAAAGCAGCCGCGGGCAACAACCGCAGCATCAACATCAGCCACAATGGTCTTCCTCTGCCAGCACACTAAGCGGCTACTCCCAGGGTTCCGGCCGGACTACATCCTCTACCTCGACGATAATCGACCCTCGAACCACGCCCACCTCTGCAGAAGATCCACACTTGACTTGCCTCAAACTCCTGATAGTGAAAGCAGCCATGAACATCGGCTTCCAGCGCAACGCTCCCTCCACACTGGCTGCTTTCGTGAAATCTATACCGACGAGCAGCTTTGGCACCCAAGCATGGCAGCTACAATTACTGGAAAGCTACAAGAAGCTGGTTGCATCGGATCCAGGCTTCAGGAGTCCTGGTCCTGTAAGAAGAGCCAGGGCCGCAGATGTAGCGAGGAGTGTGCAGTGGATGGTGGGAAGTCATGGGCAGTATGCATGGCTGAGAGATTTGTATCGACTAGTGTTTGGGTTCCGAGTTGAGGATTTGCAGGAGAGGGAGAGTGTCTTTATCCAGAACTGATTTTAGAGGTATCGTGCCACTCTTGGCTTTTGGAAGCAACGGTGGCCCTTGTGAGCATGGTGTTCGGTTTGGGTGGTCATTCTTCTCGTTCGCTCAAGTCGGCACCTTGGATTTCGGATACCCCATTGTAGCGCTCGATACGTTCGGAATTCGTTCTATATAAGCCGTCCCACGCAACATGTAATCTACCTAATCCATGATATTATGTAGCTCAGAATCTCGAAACGCCGATGCTTTTCCGGAGATCCTAAATACCACCCACGCGATTTCTGGCTTCGGTGCTAGATGCTATACAAGGCCAAAATTTCAGAGTGCGAGAGGCTTGATGGAGCTAAAGCTTGCACTTAAGATGATGCCGCGAAGAGAGTTGTAGAGACGATCCTGATACGAAGCAGGGATTTGTAGCTTTGACTGGGAAGTTAAGAGGACTGCAGCAGGATGCATCTGCGATCTTCAAATCTGGCTTGCACAAGAATGATCAACGCGATAGAACTACAAGGAGCTTATCAGTCCTGTTGACTCAACCAAAAAAAAGTGCCAAAAAACATACAGCAGCCAGTATCCGCTGGTGGTCACCCACCCAACTACTAATTGGCCGATTTAAGCCGAGTATTCTTTAGTTTATGGCCGTATGTAGAGAGATTGTGTATAATAAAATCTATAACGTGCTGGTTTACCCCAAAAATTACAGGTGTTGATATTATTCTAGCACCACATTTACTCTAATGCATGTGTGCTACAACCTAATTGCCAACCATCTCTTAATCAGGACCATCATTAGGAAGCCATCAAGTAACTTTCGTTGCTCCCAAGGGTCTAACACCGCCAGCGCGCACCTGCTCGAGTGCCGTTTGCTTTCTCCATAAGGGCGAAGGCTCAGGCACACAACACTCCACACCTCCAAACCTAGAAAAAGGCTTCCTAGAATTTGACGCCCATGCATAACATGAGCTCATTAGGCTCTTGGAAATGGGGTGCTCAACATGCCAACTTCCTTTTCACTGATACCCAATTCTTCCATTGTACGAAACTCTTTTTCACTTAGCGATGAATCGAAAGTTCACTCCTTTCATTCATCTATCATGAAGTCTTGAATTATGATTTCAACTGCCCTATCTTCTCCGTCACGGCTCCCACTGCGCCATCCAGCTTCTGCTTCACTTTCCCCTTCGGTTCCCCTTGTCCTTGTAACGATGTCGAATCCTTTGGCAGCTCCCTGTTGAACGGTATAAACTCGGGATTCCCCGGCATGTACGGCCTCAGCACCTCAGGGATTCTGAGACCATCCTCTGTCTGATAGTTCTCTAGAACACAGCAGAGTGTCCTCTCCGTGGCAGTCAATGTCGAGTTCAGCGCATGAACATAGGTCTTTCGACTGTCGATTTCTTTCTTTACTCCGTAGCGGATGTTGAGTGCACGGGACTGATAATCGGTACAATTGCTGCAAGAGACCAGTTCCTTGTACTCGCCTTGATAAGGGAACCATGCCTCAAGGTCGTACTTCTTGGCAGCGGCGTTATTGAGAGCACCCGAGACAATAGCTACGACTTGGTAGGGGAGACGGAGAGACTGGTAAAATTCTTCCGAATTTGCGAACATTTCGTCGAAGGTTTCCCAGGACTTCTCAGGGCTAGTGAAGACGAATTGCTCGATCTAGGTACAATGTCAGTGCAAAGAAATTGAACAAGATGCATGGTCCAATAACCTTTTCAAATTGATGAACGCGGAAGGTACCCCAAGCATCCTTTCCGTGGGATCCAGCCTCTTTCCTAAAATTTGTGCTGTAGCCTCCATACCTAAAATCATCAGCACGTTCTGCCCCTTTCTTTCTACGAAACATACTTGATAGGCAACTCATTTGGTTGCAGCCATTCTTCCGCGTGCATTGCGGAAATTGGCTGTTCTGAAGTAGCGATCAGGTATTTGTCCGTAGCCGAGTCTTTATCCTCGGTGACCTTGTAAAGCTCCTCGTCGAATTGTTCCAGTTGTGCGGTCTTGGCCATAGCTTCCCGAAGCATGAAAAAAGGTGGTTGACACAGAGTGTATTTCTTCTGCCGCAGGAAATATAGACCGTAATTCACCAATGCCATATTCAAAAGGAGTCCATCGTCAATCAAGCAATAACCTCGATGCCCAGCCACTTTCACTCCTCTTACTGGATCGTACCCGTTGATCCGTGTAAGAACTTCATGATGCGATAGGCAGTCTCGCTTCTCGACCTCCGTTCCCTCTGGCTTCCATGTCCGTATTTGGGCATTGTTGTCCTCATTGTCGCTGATAGGGACGGAGTCGTGAACGTAGTTCCCGACTGTCTTCAGCTTTTTCTGCAGTAAAGCGTCCTTCTCTTGTGCCGAATCGATGAGCAACTTCTTGTCTTTCTCAAGTTTCACCTTCTCCTCTAGCAGCTCTGTAGCGTCTCCTTTTGCCTACACATCTCAAGCCTCAGCGTCTCATATCTTCGGGACGGACTGGCCCACACCGGTGCCGCACCTTCTTGATTTGTCCGATTTTCTTCTGCACAGCGTTGATTTGCGCTCCGATTTGTGATGCATCGTAGTTCGCTTGTGCCCCATTAGCCCAGTCTCTCAGGAAAAGCGTGGACGAATAGCACACTTCTCTTGTGGTCCTCGAACATATTAATGATGTCATCCACTATTGATTCAGGAGCATGACGGCGGCGTTGAGACTCTTTAATCTTCTGTGGGTCACCACCTCGCTCCACAATGAAGTCTTGGATGTCGAGCACCATTGTGGGCAATTAGGAGGGTATGTGGAACGAGAAGGAGGACTGGAAAACAAAGAAAATTCGGATAACTTTTGCTCCAGGATACGGGTCTTCGTTGGGACGCTCTTGAGAGGGCAATAGTAGAACTCTTGGTCAGAGCAACAAGATCTCGGGTTTTCCTCGGCTGTTCCTGCCAAGCCTGCGCTAGGTTATTAATTACCTTCTCTTATTCTAAAGTGTCATGGCTGTTTAGAAAGGATTTATTTCCATGATGCGAGGTTGGGAAAGCTCTAGAAGAGCCTTGCTGTACAAGCTGAAGCGTGAGACCCCTACCCACAGATCTAAACGATCTCCGTGAACATATACGCAGCTTGCAGGTCCCGAACATCTTGGCTCTTCTTCGTTGTTGAGAAGATTTACCATTTGGCACGCCAGGTATCTGCATGGTGGAGCAGTACCTAGTTGATGATCCTACAATCCTACGAGTCTGACTCATTTGTACCCAATCTTAGATCAGAATTTTACTACTTTCCAAGTCCTATGTTGAAGTCGTTATTGTCTGCGTGTGGTGGCTCAAGTTGAAGAAGCGCTTATTCTCGACCTGGATTCTATTTGCTTTCCTTCGAAGGAAAATTGAAAGGGGTAAGCATGTAAGATCATGATTCAGACTACCACGTTATAACCGCTTATTGCAAAACTATCAAAACTTTAATAACTACTATACAAATATAGCTTTAATATATTCTAAGCTTTTAAATAACTAAAATCCGTAGTGATTAAGAGATACAGGGTTTAGCTGATTTCGCGCTGATTTTCGACGAAGGCTTGGCGTAGGTCGGCGGAAATTTAGGATTCACCGACCTACGCTAAGGCTTCGCACGAAATCAACGAAACCCTACGTACCCTAATAAATATAGATCCTAATTATCTAAGAATTGATGGTATAGTAGGGATGTAATTAAATAATTACACTCAAGGTTTTAGTAGCCTTACGATAATTGGTTATGGCGTAGTGGTTTGAATTAAGAATTTCGGATTGTGGATTTGGTGCGGCATCCAAAATTCCAAAAAAATTTAAAACGGGGTAACTAAGCACACGGCACAGCGGCATACGAGCGCTGACAGGACCCTGCAGAACCACTCTTAACGACAAGCTTCTTGCTTCCTCAGTCGACTCATGGTGAACATGTCGTCCTATACTGACACAGACCCTTGATATGCTTGACCCGCTGACTGCTCTCAGTGTCGCAAGCGCAGTTATCCAATTAGTTGATTTCGGACGTAAGCTGATTTCCCAAACCCAAGAGACATACTACACAGCAAATGGTGCTACGAAAGAAAATGTGACAATAGGAGAAATCACAAAGGACATCAATGTCCTCAATCGTAATCTCAAAGACAAAAAAGCCTCGCTTGAGGCACCAGGCGCAGCCGATGTAGCTCTTGAAAACCTCGTTACCTCGTCCCAAAAGGTAGCGGAGGAATTACTCCGAATTCTTGCGACCTTGGAAGTTTCAAAGATGCGACGCCATGGAAAAGATTCAGGAAGGCTTTCAAGAGTACGCAAGAAGCGCGTAAGGTGAAGGAAATTGAGTCTCGCTTGAACAAGATACAGAGGCAAATTGATTCCCACCTGCACTGCATGGTGAAGTATGTACCCAGTCGTATTGTAGGCTTGGCTGATTGAGTTTGGTATAGCGATCAGCATTCTGCGTTATTGGCGAGACTGAACGAGATATCCAAAGAGCATGCAAACTTACGGCTAGAAAGCTACTTTCAGATGGAACAGCTAAAGAAGGAGATACGCGATAATACGAAGCAACAAGCCAAGAATAGTAGTTGGGCTCAATTTCTAACGGAGAAACTCCAGACTTTGGCGGAGGAGGGTGGAAGAATCGCCAATGAAGAGAGGGTCCTCCAGAGCTTGAAGTTTGATGAATGGGAAAGAAGATTCAACGTAGTCAGCAAGGCGCACAAGCAAACCTTTGACTGGATGCTACAAGACTACAATGACTCTCAAATACCGCCCACTGGCTTCAAACGTTGGCTTCAAGTTGACAACAGTATCTATTGGATCGCAGGAAAGGCTGGATCAGGAAAGTCGACTCTCATGAAGTTCCTCAAAGAACATCGAGACGTCCCAAGGTATCTCCAAGACTGGGCTGGTCCTGGCGTCAAGGTCATTGTACTGCATTGGTTCTTCTGGAATGCAGGCTCGCCGATGCAAAAGTCTAGGGAAGGACTCTTTCAATCGCTGCTTTTCCAAGTTCTACGAGAGTGCCCTTGGCTCATACCCATTGTCTGCGCGACAAGATGGGAAGATAACAGCCTCTATGGCGAAAAGAGCAGTCTGTGGACACTCGATGAGCTCTCGGATGCGTTTGACATCCTCGCACAGCAGCCCCTCGTCAATTATCGATTCTGCATGTTCATCGATGGCTTAGACGAATACGACGCTGCCCCTAGTGAGATAATAAGGATTCTGAAACGAATAGCAAAATCCCAAAGCATCAAGCTGTGTCTTTCTAGCCGTCGATGGAACGACTTTCAGATGGCTTTTGGGGACGGTAAAAGCGACAATTCGATCCTACTTGAGAATTTCACGAAGCGTGACATTGAATGCTTTGTACGAGATATCCTCGAAGATGACGAATCTTTTACAGAAGCAGAAAGGAAAGATAAGCGTTACAACATGTTTATTAACGACGTCATCAGGCGAGCCAAAGGTGTGTTCCTGTGGGTGCAATTAGTGGTTACGAGCCTCCTAAAAGGATTGGGTGAAGGAAACCGATTGGAAGACCTTCAAAACAAACTCGAGACTATGCCAAAAACTCTCAAGAAATACTTCCAGCAAATTTTCGATAGAATTGACGAAAGTTACTGGACCGAGTCAGCCAAGATTCTTCTGACTACTGCTTAAGTCATCTCATTCCTCGTATCCCATTTCAATTCGCATTTAAAGTCGAAAGACGCATCGCAGGAGTGTTCGCTCTTATACACTTCTCAAAAATGTCTTACAATTCGCTACGTAACCTTAGATTGTAGTACTGACTAGGAGACGGCGAACAGGCATGCTGTGCAGCCTCTTTCCATAACAGCATATCATTACCTGGAGAAAGAGGAAAAAGAACCTGGATATGCACGGAGAGCTCCCATTCAGCCCATGTCTGACCGCCAACTGTCGAAGGTCTGTGACGAACTCAGCAATCGCCTGAACTTCTTGTGCAGGGACTTGCTTGAAGTCAACCAGATTACCATGGACAGGAAATTTGTTGACTATAAAGTGGACTTTCTACATAGAACGGTCAAGGATTTCCTGATGGACAAACAAATGCTAGAGCAACTGATGCAACGTGCGACTATACATCATTCAAAAGAGTGGAACGCACACCGATCTCTATGCAATGTAGCGCTTGCGAGGGCAAAGTCTTTGCCCCTCCAGGATGGTATCCATCACGGAATAAATATGGTCTTCTCTCTGGTCGATGAGTTCATGTTCTATGCCCACATGGCTGAGCACGAAGGGGGGTTTTCCGACTTCGAAGTACTCGACGAATTCAACCGTGTGCTATCAAGGTATGCCAAAGCTGACATGGACTGCCATTGGACGAATGGGCGCGACCCACCCACAGGCATGTACTTCGAAGAAGCCGAGAAATGCACTTTCCTTGCATTGGCGATTCAATCTCGCCTCCGTATATATACGAAGACAAAGTTAGACTGTAGAACCAATGCTCTGTGGGCCAAACGCGGCCGACCATACCTGGACTACGCCCTACGACCAAACCTTGTAACTCCAACGAATATACCACATTATATCAAATACATCGATTTCAAGATGGTTGGGATGCTTCTGGATAAGGGAGCAGACCCCAATGAGAAGGTATCGATATACGGAAACGTCACAGTGTGGGCTCTTTTTCTCCTTTCATGCTACGACAGAAGCGGCACTAGTGGACCGAACACCAAAGAAACCTGGTTTAAAGCCGCAAGAATGATGATCACAAAAGGGGCCAATCGCAGACTGAAGATCGAAACTACCCGCAAAGAACTTACCACCGTGGGAAGCGAGGGCCGTGCAAAGACTACAGCGAAATTGAAGGAGCAGGTGACCCAGGGAGGCACTCGTACGGTCGAGTACGAAGTACCGGTCGAGCTCACAGCTATGAACATACTTGAAGGTATCTTTGGGGATAGCAGGATGGATGAGCTCAAGGCAATTGTGGCCGACACCTCTAGCTGGAGCGTATGGAACATAATGGGGTGGACGTGATCGATTCAAATGATTCCATTCGTTCAATACCCCCAAGGCTTGACTTACAAACACGATCTGACGCCATCGCTCGCTCCCAGTCCTCAGCTGTCCCAGCCATACTCCGCTACGATCTTATCGCCAGCAGTGGCTCCAGTCAGAAACGCCGTACTCTGCGTATGGTTACTACAGCCGCACCAGGTCTGCTTCACCCCGGCGAACGCAGATCTACAGACAATCACTTACCTTGGCAAGATAGGCACTACACTCATATCCACAACCCTCGACTATTTCGTCTCTACGACCCGGAATTCACGATCCGCGCACGCTCCCTTATCACCCGCCTTACCCACCATGACGTTGCCTGTCATATGCCAGGTACTGACCATCGTTGTTCTCCAATACTTCAGTATATCTTCATCACTGAACTCACTATCTGACGCGTCCGCCAACGTGCTTTCTAACATCGCCTCAAAATGCGCGTCTGTGGAGTCCATCTTGCTCTTCGGCCCATGCAACATGCCCGTCGTATCCTCCCGGAAAGCCTCGCCATTCACAACACGCAGAACATCCGGGGTAGCCTCGATCGCGATACCGCGACCAAACGAATGAGAGAAGAACCTAGGATCGCACCTCGGCGCCACAAGCGGATCAGCCGAGTGCAGCGTCACTTCCCCCGAGTTTTCAGAAGTCAAGACAAAGACGAAAATGGTCATCAAAGCTTGAGCCGTAGCAGGCTCTCTCAGCTGATCCGGCGATGGGCCATTAAGAAGAATTTCATACAGCGGCACGTCGGCTTGAACAAATGACGTTTCCGGTCTTTAGGAAGAGCCTGGAATTGGGTGCTCCGATATATCGCGTCCTTCTGAGCCAGCGGTGTGTATGCAGCAAATTTCCGATAATGATCCTGTCTCGTCGAGCTCCCATTGTGTGCGCGCTGCGTTATTTATATGGGACGGTCGTGGGAGGCACGCGTCCATGTCGAGGTTACGTGGGAGTGGTATTAGAGGCCTTTTCCGATGGCTACTAGGTCGAGGATGACGGGATGCCGAGTTTCTTGAGAAGCTTGGCGTCGCCTATACCAGAGAAGAGTAGGAGCTTTGGGGAATCGAGGGCGCGCGCTGAGGTTATGACATCGTGCTTTGCTAGAACCTGACCGCTATCTATCGTCTCAACACCGATCGTCTTGACTGGGTAGTCAGGGGAGAATATCACCCGTGCTATATGCGTGTTTACGAGGACATGAAGATTGTTCGGGGCATTAGTGAGTAAAGCTTTCGCATTTATACGAGCGCCTTTATTGGCTGTGCTCGGCACGAATGATAAGCCCAGTGGGTTCCCAGAGTTCAGATCAGGGTGTACGGGATACTGATAGTCAATGTCAGTAAGCTTAGCGAAGTGGAAGGCATGAACGATATTCACCTCAGATGCTGCGTACCTGTCGATGAACGCCGTGTTGCTCTTCTCCCAGACTCCGGGGAAGCCAACCTTGAGAGGCCTAACAACATCATCAGCATTGCGCATAATGAGAAGCTTCGAAGATAGAAGCGGGACATACCCATCTTTACCATGGTTATCTGCTGAAGGGCTGATGTACTTTTTAAAGCCTGCAGGGACAGGGGGCTGGTACGATTCAAGCTTTAACCACGCATCAGTGTTTGTCTAGATACTGCTTTACGAACACTTTACCGTCTTCAATTTTAGAAATGGTCCCAACTCCACTCCTCGTCTCCGACAAGGTCGGCTATTTCCTCAAAGTCATCGTTGCGTCCAACATTCCGGAGAGCTGTTAAGCAATTAGATCTCGAATTTTCTGGATAATAGAGAAGCACTCTCACAGAAATTGATCGAGCTGCTCCCTCCAGATCCCTTTCCACGATCAAAGCCCACGACTGAATTGTTCAAATGCTCTTGGAGGCACAGTCTGGTAGTTCCGATGTTGCAGTCGTAGATTTTGTAGTCGGCGTAATGCTCATGCATATTCCAAATCTGAGCAAGTATTGTCAGATTTAACGCTCATTTGACACTTCTCAAGCATGTCTTCTGGTTGTGGTAGGAGGACAGATGGGGAAGAAAGCGCTCCGAGGAGCGCGAACCCTGGGATTGAGTCTACACAGCCATGGTTCGGCATCTATCGTCATACTCTTGTCATCGTTGTTGCCACCAGCTTCTACCAGAAGCACACTTGGGCGCTTCTTGCTACGAGCGAGACGAGATGCGACTGCACGTCCTGAGGGCCCAGCTGATCGGAAGTTAGCAGATCATACTACCATTTGAGCTGTTGTTGATTACTTACCGCCAACAATGATGAGGTCGAAAATTTCTGCAGAAGTAGAATCCATATTTGTGCCGTTGAACTTCTGTTACCAAATAATATCTGGGATATCGGGAATCTACCTGTACTTCCAGTAGCTGACACACGGTACATTGCATACGCGAGCATGACAGATATATAGTACGTTGACCTTTTTGCACGGTAAGCTGAGGCTTACAGGAACACAATGATCAACCCGCGGAGTGGCCCAATAGGACATGGCAACCAATCAACCCCTCAAAAGAGAGGTAAGACGCCTACAAAACATCATGATATACCGTATGAATGCGAGGACTGGACCAATTGGTATGGCGAATTTTTCTTCTTCCCACGTGATCTTCTAAGCCGTCCCCCAGTTGGGTGACCGCGAGCTGCTAATGCAAGGTACCAAAGGGGCTAGCTCCATCGACGGCTTACTCAGTACTTAGCACAACACTGGCCTTCTGGTAAACATTATGGTGTGGCTAGTTTCTCCATCGAGGTAATGAAGGCGATGCTGAGCGAATAGAACCTAGGTACATGTCAAACATCACAATACGTACTTATGTACTTTTACCACGCGACAATCCCATCAAATCCGTCTGTCACCGGGATATCACATCAACGCCATCGCTCCCCAACTCAAAACGCCTTGCTTGCGAAACATCGTGATGAAACCAGCGTTGAACGGTATGTTCCCTATGACGAGGGATCGTAATTCTTGTACGCACAGCTGCAGAAATCTCCTGCCGGCTCCACTATATAGCCACTCGTGACTCGACTTCCTGTCTGCCCGTTGTTCATGTTGTAGCATTCTGGCACGTCCTCTCCACCTCCTATTGACTGAGTTGCATCTACTGCAAAGTTCCAGTCTGCAAATGCCCCGCCGGCAGGAGCGCCTGCTGCACCACTTGGCTCGGCTGCTCCAGCTGGTGAGGATTTAGCGCTTGCGCTGGTAGAATTCGAAGGGTACGATTTAGCCTTCTTCGTATACAAGTCGGCCGTAAATTGTGTAGTATTGTAAAAGCATCTGACGTTGAATAGTGGGAAGACCACTTTCTGTACAGTTGTAGTAAAGGTGTATCGCTCATTTGTCGAGCCCTGGTCTAGAAGTGAGAGTGTAGCGTTCGAGAAATCGATGGCGAAAGGATTATTGGTCGACGAGATTGTAAGATTGGGCCCAGAAGCTGCGATGATCCAATTGAAAGTCGCCATCGAATTAGTAGGGTCTTGTGAGAATGTCACAGAGGGTTCGCACTTCCAGCTTGCGTGGTTGGAGGTACAGGCTGTTGAGGTAGTGTCGAGGAAAGTTTCCAAGGTGTAAGATCCGGCTGGGAAAGGGCCGATGCCGGGTGAGGAGCTGGAAGGGGGCGCGGAGCTGTGAGAGGGCGAAATTAGCAGCATTCCAGCGCCCACATAGAATTCAAGGTCAAAACAAACCTGCTGTGCTTCTTGTGCAGGCCAACGACCAAACCAACAATCAGAGCTATCATGCAGGCAATCACCAGGATCGCTATCAAGCATATCCGCCTCCACCCTCCTCTTCGCGCAACATATGCATTGTTTCTTAAATCTTCAAATTTCTCCCCTTTCGGCCCTGTCACATCCCACAAGCTATACTTGGGTGGTTCATGTCCATGGCTGTAGCGTGGGGGCTCTCCAAGAAACCTCCGGCTGAAGGTGCGATTATGTGGTTGATGAGTGGGCAGTGGTGGAGGCGCACTGGAGTCCTCTGCTATTATTGATAATCTGTGATCAAGAGAGCTGGCTCGCGACCCGGCTCTACTCCTCCTCGACCCACTGTTTGAATGACGCGCTGGGGGGAAGTTGGGAGAGCCAACAAAGTCCATCGACATGATGAGCCTCAGGTGGGTACATGAAGCCGAGGTTAATTCCGCAGGGTGATCCAATGTACTTGGATGGTGTGTCGAGGTCGACGATAAAGGATGAAAACTGAAGGGCGAGGGCGACGACCACGACGAGGACGAGATGAGTAGTGCCAGGTCTTGGAAGCCTTCGTGGCTTTTGATTGAGGCCAATTCGACCAACGAGCTTAATATCTTCTTCCTCGATGAACGATTGAAGGAGTTGGTTGGTTGATTCCGCGAGTGGTGGGGGGCACCTTCCCTCGTAAGGACCTAAAAAGCTACCTAAAAGCTAGAACTAGGTACCTAAAAGCACCTAAACTGGCAGGGAAGCGTGGGAAGCGTGGGAAGCGGACACCGAGAATTTTGAGCTTATTTAAGCTTGCATTTCATCTGTTGATAGAGACTTCAACAACGAACCATTGCGTATCACCACTTTCTTTCAAATTGTCTTCACTCACCCCTCTAAACCGAACATCTCCGAAGTCTGCCAGAGTGACAATTACATCTTTCCATTTGTTAGGATAAAAACAGCGTCCTGTCCTCCAGCAAATGTGTCATTGTTCCGGCGAGATGATCTAATCTCCCGAATAATGCCTCATCTCTACCTATCAATTAGACAGGAGCATGTCAAGTTCGTTCTTGTTTGTCGTGCTTCAATCCGAGTCGTGAGGGCTATTGTCTTCCTTCGTCCGCGGGCTACGACCACGAGAGGTATTGGGCAGGGAGACCATCATTGGCCCTTCTGAACCTCTGTGAGCGGAAACGCATACATCAGTGATCATCTTCATTTTCAGCATTTGTTGTATGTTTTTGATAACAATCGCTACTAACAAAGGATGCACGAGATCCTTCTCCCTTGCCTTTCTTCCGTTCCTCAAAGCACGAATATGGAGGGTGCTTTGAGCTACAACTTCTACTTTCCCAATTTCAGCCATCACAGTTTGTAATGTCGACACTCACGCGCATCATGTGGATGCTGCAAACGGATGGCGCGTTGTTATTGCCCTTTGTCTCTGCTTTACCGCCTCAAGTCTTTCAACAGACACTATCTACCAGACTTCAAATTTCTTTGTTGCATCGGTAGATAGGCGTTTCCAATTAGAGCCACAGTGCTCAATTCTCCTGGTCAATGTCTTCTTGCTGATACACTCCCAAAATCCCAAAGCACGCGAAGCATACTTTTGCCACTCTCTGCGTGAATTATCTTGTACTTTCGACCAAGTCACTTCAGAAACACTCCACGGCAAACAATAGCCCGGGGAAGATGACACCACAGATGAAAAACGGGAAAGGTTTGAGGAGAAAGAGAATTGACGACACTCAAGATGAACCTGGCCCCGCAAATAGCTCTAAGAAGCAGCGCTCTCGCGAACAGCCACGAGGTGCTGATCATGCAGGCGCAGCGCCACCACAGTCGACCTCAAGACTCGAAATACCGCAAGCCGCTCCTGCAGACCAACAGAGTCCTGATCTCACCAACAACAAGCAAAAACGAAAACCAAGGCCTGTAGGTCCAAAGGGCAGCACTCCACCACCAAGGAGTCCTGGCAATTCTTCCACATATTCTGATCCCGCTGAGATGTATGATGTCCCACCTGAGTTCGAGCCCGAGGGTCGAGTGGCCGTGGACGACCCACATCAGTGGAAGAGAAAAAAGGGATTAGCTGCCAAATTTATACACTCGGCCTCCGGTATTGGATCAACATGGATTGGCAAGAGACCTCTTGGTGCCGGAGCGTTTGGTATTGCTGGCCTTTGGGAGAAGTATGATAATGATGGTAAATTGACACATGTAAGTCTCGAAATTCCGTGAGATCATCCAAATACTGATCTTTGCCACAAGCAAATGGTTATCAAACAGTTGAAATATATTGACAACATGCCTGAAAATGTCGTGCCGGAAGAGGTACAATTTATGGCAAAGATGCAGAAGACCGGCCGTGCAGGGCTCGTTGGTCTCATTAATTACAGGCGTTACCACAAACACAAGAAACATCGCATATATCAGGAATTCTGTCCTTATGGAGACCTGGACAAACTTGTCAAAAGATACAGGGCATGGAGGTATGTTCACGTCATGGGATTCGGTATTAGATGCATTGACTTAGCTTCGATAGGCGGTACCTGCCCGAACCTTTCTTATGGGATACTTTTCACTATCTTGTTGAAGCGGCTGCAGCGATGGAGCATGGATTTGACCAGGATTCCATCAGAATGGAAGTGGTGCATAAGGACATAAAGCCTGCCAACGGTAAGTCCTCTCGCTCATTGTCAAACCGGTCATAAATGCTAATCACAAGACAGTCTTCCTGGCGCTCGAGGATAATGATCCAAATGCTTCTTTTCCTTCTTATCCAATTGCTAAACTTGGAGACTGGGGGTTGGCTCAACGAACGTGGTCACAAGATCCTAATAATCCCCAACGATATCAAAGCGGAGGAACTCCTGACTACATGGCACCCGTGAGCACAATGCATACTGGCACACTCAAACTTAATGCTGATTCTAAGCCGATGTGTAGGAGCAGCGCTTGCCGCATCCAGGGTACACAAATGACCACAAAATACTTTCTCACACAAACGTCTGGGCTATTGGCGCAACCATGTTCGAATTACTAACATTGGAGAGAGTCGATGACTTTTTTGCCAAGCAGCACAACGGCGTAAGTCGTCGACTCAATGGCCCTGCGCTCCTCGCACGCTACCCATACCAGAACCTGATGAAATCAATCTTGAGATGCCTTGAACCATTGCCCAAAGATCGTCCCACCATCGAACAACTTCAGGAATCCATTGAACGCGAGAGGTCGAGGGTTGCCTACTCTGCTCGACCTGCAATTATGAGTACATATCCGGATACAGACACCCGTCTGTACTACAAAGGGAACGAGATCGAGAAGATGGCACCAGGATGGACAAGAGATACTTCACTTATTGTCTACGCAGAAGGCCCCGACGACTGTTACGGTGATCCTGACCTCCGTCCACTGAAATACCCATACTTCGCTAATTACGATCCCAATTTCAATGGTCGTGACGATAGTTCTGATGAGCATGGTCCCAATGAGCATAGTCCTGATGAGGATGATGAGGATGCCGATAATAATGCGTCTGGCCATCAAGGGAATCCGATCAATATTTCGTCAAGCAAAGCAGCATCGGCCGGTGCAGATCCTGCAGAATCTCGATCTACTCCAGACAGCAGTGGCACTGCCAGAAGACGTGCCATCAAAGAGCCCCCGAAAAACGCTGCAATCCTTGGGCCTTCAGCAGCTAAAGGAGAAGCGAAAAGAAAACGTGAAGAGAGGGAGATTGGGGAGGATGATGGCCGACTGAGAACAGAAGATGAGGATAGCCCGCTATTCAGTCCGTTGACTGGTTCTGAGGGCAGCGCCGGAATGAGTATGAGCAGTGGAGACTTGAGTACGACGATCTTTCACCACGGATCACAAGGAGGTGAGCTGACGCCGATAGCAGATACCCCAGGCAGCTATTCAAGCTTACTCCAACAGAGAGATCAGGCCCAGCAAGTGGGCACTAAGGGTTCTCGGCATGAGATCGCTTCACCTCAAGAAAGAGATCAAAGGCATCCCCCAGGTAGCAGAGGCTCTTGTGAGCATCACCGTCTTCCCCAATCAATTGACTAGACTCAATTAGTAGGTGGCAGAAGTCCCCTTTCTACAGCTAGGACAGCCCTTCAGATGACCCTAGAAGATATGATCTCACTGTTCCCGCCTACAAGGCCTTCACAGATTCAGCAGACAGGTGCCGAAACTCTGGCCCTTCTGGTCGCAAGTCACAGAGAGGCCGAACGTACGGGAAACGAACGTACCTTGTGGGGGCTAAATCGAGTGGCTGGCCGTGTCATCGGAATATATCGAGAGGCTGAAGATAGGGGGGATGACCGTACTATGGGGGCGCTTGGGGATGCTTATGATATGAGTACGCGGGCTGGTGCGGCTATGAGAGCAAGGGGTGAACGTTGACGAGGTTTAGGTCCCGAGGATGGGTCCGTGAGGGTACTTCGAGATTGATGGGACGGATTTTGCTTGAGGCGATGGGAGTTTGGTTGGTAGAGATTGTGTATGCGGGATTGGAAGCAGTGGGATTGGAGCTTTACACGCCTAATAATGCAGCGCCTGATTTGCGACTCAATAGATCATTAAACAAGTAATACCATGAATTACATTCGGAGGAGACATTACTCATCTATAACATCGTACTATCCACAGCATCAGCCCCCTTATTTGCTCCCACCGCACCTGTCCCCTCCGGCCGCTCAGCAACCCCATCCGCATCCACAACAACCACAACCCCTTCTCCATCCTTCTCTTCCTCCCCCTTGACTTCACTAACATCCTCCCTCCCAACAGCAGTAGCCATACTCTCCCCCTCCCCCCTCCTACCTAACACACCTTCCAAATCCAAACCCCCAGCTAACCCACTCCCCGGCGCCTGCGGTCCCATATCCTCCATCCCAATCACATCCGGACCTCTCGCATGCACCGGCTCCTCCTCCCCTACACCAGGCGCACCTTCTTCATCCTCTCCCATCACAGCTCTGGTCGCAGCAGCAGTAGCCGCGGCACTACTTCTCGTAACGCGCCCATTATGCGTAGGCGACGGCACAGGCACGATACCCGCTTCTTGTTCCTGCCGTAGCAGCTCGCCTTGTGTGATGCCGTGGCTGGGTTCTGAGTGGGAAGGGTGGCTGGATACTCCGTTTACGTTTACGGTGACGGTTTCGACGGAGCCGGCGCCGTTGGGACCGTCGATTAGGCTTGTGCTCTCCGTTCGTAAATCACTCCCTGGGCCGAGTTCGTTGTGTACTGGCGGGCTTTGACTACCAACGCCTCGATTTCTGAGCCACGGTATTTCCGTCAGCTCTGCGCCGCCGATGAAATTGTTTTCCGCAGAGGGATCAGGACTGGGACTTGATGCGCCGTTCAGCAAGAACCCATTCGTGTCCGTTGTGGGATTTATTGTGGGCAGAGGAAAGGCGGAGGCGGGACTAGCGACGCTGACGATGCGGTCGAGGGCGCGTAGGTAGGAGGGTAGGGTGCGGTAGTGGAGGGTCGGGTGGAGGAGGAGTTCGGCGAGGCGTTGGGCGGTGTACGGAGGGACTGTGGCAAATGTGGTGGACAGGGTGGACTGAATTGTTTGGAGGAGGGAGAGAAGGGGTGGGGGGAGGGTTTTGGGGGGTGCGGTGATGGTATTTGATGCTGGGGGTTCCTCTTTCTTAGGCGTGGGGGAATTATTGCGTTCGCGCTTGGTGGGTGAGAGATTGTCTTTTGGTGATAAACTTCGCTTCAGGCTATTCTGTGCGTCTGTGTCTGATGGTTCTTGCTTGGTAGTAGTAGGTTCCTCTTTCGACGTCGATTCTCCGAATAGCTCTTCCTTTGATGGAGGCTCTTGTTTGACAGTTGCTTTCTCCTCTTGCAACGATGGTGGCAGTGGGTCTGGTAAGGGTATCGTCGGCGTGGGGAAACTGTGGTAGGCAATCTGAAGAGGATAATGAGCAATGATTTGGAAAGTCCAGGGAACATCTGCACGAACGAGTTCTAATCTGGGCAAAATGCGCTCAAGAAGCCCAGGCCACTCGGCGCTATATCTATCCTTAGCCTATATATCCATAAACACGTTATTGATTTCTTTACTAGTCCATGCTGCCATCGTTTGCCAACCCTTCCAGTACTTGAACATCTATACACACTCAAGTCGGTAAGCTATTGTGCACGTGTGAATCAAATGCTCCCGATAATGACATGGAAGCTCTTGAGGGAAGTCGCGACAGACCTGATGCCATGATCAGCGGGTATACACTCCTTAAATAGTACGAACAGGCTCCAGCGATACTCAATACCCCACAATGAAGAGCAGGAAGTTGGTAGCTGAGGTGAATACTAGAGCAGTAGGGCTCAGCGCGCGAACTTTCTACATCGGCTAACCTGCCGCGTCTAAATTTAGGGTTTGTCCACCTGATACCCTAGGACATCTATGTACGAAGGCTATGTTACTGGAATGGACATATGGCGATGGAAGGAGACGCCCTCAAAACCGGAGTTCATTGGAATTTTGCACGGAGTTCTTAATCCATAAAAATCTCGCTTGGACTTTACGCCCATCTCAAGACCCAATCACTGCTCCAAGCCCCTCCACTCGTTGCATTATTCAGGCCCGTCACAATCAAGGCCTTACTCGTCATGTCATAATTGATTCCACTGCCAGGTACAGCCATCCCATTCAACGTCACGTTGCTTACAATCTGCTGAATGCCGAGGACAGTCACATTCGCTAGAACGTTCTTATCCTGATATGTGCCCCTGGCGGACGCATACAGTGCGTTACTCGAAGCAGTGAACTATACGCAATTAGAGAAGTACTCTGTAGACCATTTTAGAAGTGAGAGCTTACTTCAACATAGAGAGTCGCGTTCTGCACCAGGCTCGCCCCATCATCAATATACAAGCTTCCACTCGCGGTCCCTTCCAGGCTGAGTGCAGCGATGAGTCCCCAAGGATTGTTTCTTGCATCCCTCGTCACCATTGCGGGTTCCTGGATAGGCATTATATTCTTGCCTCTGATGTAGACAGGAATGTGTCCCAACGGCGCGTCAATAGTAATATTGTCACCCGGCATCGCGTTCACTGCAGAAAGATTGTACCAGTCATAGTACACTTCCCCTTTGCCCACGCCCGGAAAGACGCCGCTGACATTGTCATAGCCTTGGTCGAGCACAGGAATGACGAGGATAGCTGGTCCTAAAAAGAATTGGCGATCAGCCGCTGCCAGAGACGGATCGTTTGGAAATTCCCAGGCCAGAGCGCGCATTACTGTCGAGCCTGTGTTGTGTGCGAGATAGAACAGGGTGTACATGTAAGGTAACAGCTGATATCTGATGTTCATTGCGGTCTTGGTCGCATCTATCACTGAAGACCAGACGTAGGCTTCTTGAGGATTGACGCTAAGAGTATTATGGTTTCTGTAGAATGGAAAGAAAGCTGAAAGAGATTCTGGATTAGTATTCCCGTCTTGAGACTGAATGTGTGACTCGGAGGAGCTTACCTGAGAGTTGAATCCAGCGATTACAGAGCTCTTCGTCAGAATTTCCCTGAAAACCGCAGGTATCGACCCCGAACATTGGGATGCCAAATAGAGAGAACGAAAGTGCTTGAGGAATGGAGAAGAACATGTATGCGAAGAGAGATGTGTCATCACCTCCCCAATGACCGGCGTATTTACCACTACCAGCAAAGGTAGAACGTCCGATAATGAAGGGCCGGACTCCGGGTATGGCCTGGAGGAGTGCATTGTTTGTGGCGTCAAGAATCTGGTGACCGAAGAGGTTGTGTCTAGAATTCCAAGTCAGCGTTATACTATAAGGGCAATAGCGCCAATAAACGGTCCAGTTGAAGCGCAATTCATGACTTTATGATCATAGACCTTGGCTTACGGGTTGACACTTTTGCGGCTCGGAGATCAAGCGACATCTGCAAGCCAATGCCGTCTAGAGCCCAAAGCATGTCCAGGTTGGCTCGAATCTGGGGGAAGGACTCTAGTGCTTGCTTCAAAGCGGGAACTTACACATCATATTCCTGCGTGCCATCGGCATGAGTAGCATTCGGCGACACCGCATGAACAGCCAAATCACCCTGAACATTATTGATAACATATGGCGGATAATTCACATCTCGCACCCCAGGCGTAGGCCTAGTCCGCAATGCATCAGCAGGATTGACACTCGCAGAACTCGCTGTAGGATATGCCGACGCCTGGCTCATAGATCCAGCAGAGGCAGAAGCTGCTTCCGTGGTATTCGTCAAATTGAATCCCTCGGGATAGCTGTAAATGACAGCTCCTGGCTCGCCTCCCAGCAAGAATGGAGGATGAACAGGGTTCATGGTGATGTTGCCGCTTCCGCAGCTGCCTACACAGAAAGAGGATACCTCCGACATATCGATCCAGGCGCCGTCGAAATCCAACTTGCTATGCCAGCTGACCATCTCATTGATCCACCATTGTCCCGCACCTCTGCTGAGCCAATCAGGAAAGGCGGTATAGCCTGGCCAAACAGACCCAATGTAGAGGCTGTCGTCTGGGTTGATCATGAAAGCACCCGTTGCATTACCATTATCGAAAGTAGAGTAATTATCGGAAGCATTGTTTGGATTCGGAACATAGATGGCTGAGTCAACAATAGGGATGTAGTGACGACCACTGGCATGCAGACTTGCCAAGAAAGTCTCTCCTTCGCTGTAGTTGAACCTGACGGGGTCATTAGTGGAATCCAGATACTGGGTCATGTAGTCAATGTCGGTCCAAATGCTCTCCAATGGAATCCCAAAAGCTTCATAGTTATCGACCACCTGTTGCAATACGGTCCAATTCGCGTAGCCCCATCTGCACTGGTGGAAGCCGAAAGTGAAGTACTGTTGCATGGCAGGTAGTCCGATTGCGCTCGTCTGATATGAGGAGGTGACTTTTGGTTGGGTGGGACCTCCGTAGAAGTACAGATCAATGCTTCCCCCAAGAAGACGCCACGTAATGTTTGTAGGACGCAACAAAATGTCCTGCCCGTGAGCGTTCCGTAGGTAAACGCCATGCGAGTAAAGATACGTAGTCTGCTGTTGCTTTTGTCTCATTCGAGGTGAACAGCATGAGATTTCCGGTCGAAGGGTTTGACTCGTAGTACCTCGTTTCCAAATAGAAGGGGTGGGAGCCATAAATGTTGCTACATAGATCAGATCTATACCTAACAACAAATGGACCTGAAACGGCATCCAGCCTGACTTACTCGTCTATTGGATCGCCCACATCTGCCGCATAGATGGTCTTGGTGAAATTATTACCCAATCGCAGCCCATGAATAGTCTCTCCGAGCCCATAGATATTGTAATTCTCGGGCAAATTGCTAGCGAACTCAACGAACTGATCTTCGAATACTAGCTTTGTGCCTGCTGTCGAGAACAACATATCGCCCGTAGATACTCGGTAGACAGAAAAGGAAGAACTAGGATCATTGCTCCAAACGAAACATAAATCGCTTGTTAGTGACGTGCTGTTGGCATCAGCATCTGCCGTGGGCTGATGAACAATATTGTCTGGTATGATGTATTGTGTAGTATTCGATGCGTCGATCACCGCAGGGGTGACCCTTACAGATAACCGGTCTGCTGCCTGGTACTCGACCGTAAGGTTCAATGTCTCGATATCATTACCATAGGCATTGCATGCTTTGCCACCCAGTATCAAGATTGCAGTCAAGCCGAGAGGATTGCGAACCACATTGGTGGCATTGTATCCAGGACAGAGAGCCTGGGCGTTGATAGCTTTAGGGTCTTGGATATTCGGTATCAACGTCGCACCAGCATCAGCCGCTGATGGTACTGTAAAAAGTGGTCTAAAAGTGGTCGGAGTCCCATTGATTTCCACGCTCTCAGGAGAAGAGGTCACTGAAAGGGATGTAGAGGCGGCCACAAGCCCATCATCGAGTGGGCCAGAAGTGGCTGTTGCACTCTGCGCATTGGAAAGCCTGCTTAGCTGCAGCGTGGTGAAAGTAAAGACATTCAGCAGAGACAGCATAGTAGGAAAACTTGTCGGGTCTGCAAGGCGGAATTCCTCCTGCTCGTTTGCTTGGAAGATGTAGTATGCTAGAGTGAGGAATTTTGCCAGAGTTCGCTTTGCTCCTCTTCAGAAGCAACGAAGGAAAGTAGATAACATACTTCAATGCCCTTATAATCTCCATCAATACTATATAAACTAGGCGGGGTCAGGTGGAGTACCATTCGCTTTGGCCATTGGATCTACGACAGAGAGGAAGCGTACTGTACCATTGGTTGCTGAGCATTGAAGACAGAGAGACAAACAACCGGTAACGCTAGAAAAAGGAGACGAAGCATGATCATCGGCATTTGCATGATTGGTTGATCCCGAAGCTTGTATGGTTTGTGGGATCTTGGAGAAGTTATGCAGGAAAGGGCCGATCTTGGTTGTAGGGGTGGAGATGCACATGCAGGTGTTGAGCTCAATGGCTGATTGAACAGGTCATTGGTCCTATCAACTTGGACTTGGCATCCTAGGTAGCATGGAAAGACTCAGTCCAAGGGATACACAGTATCCAGTGGCCTGGTCGTGCCGTTGACGACTTCACAAAGGACCGAAACAATTTGACGATCACCCAAAGCACGGGCCGCCTTTGTGTCGCTAAGGTACCCCACAGCAGCAGCAGCAGCAGTATTCCGATGCAATGCGGGGATGCGGGGTTGGGGCGTGGGTGGGTACATGGCAAATGCGTTGCGAGCAGCTGGTAATGATGAGGAGAGGAGGAATACTCCTACTTACCTTACCCAACTCTCGGCAATATATTGTTAATCAACGGCAACAACCCTAGGATTGGGTGGAGTCTCCCGTCTGCCAAGGGACACTCGGGCAGCTTCCGTCTCAAGAAAACTTATATACTCGTAGGTATCGATGTCTTGAAGAGAAGCTTCTTATAACAGTTATCTGTATGGTATCTATGGCTGCCCAGTCTAACATGCCTAACACGAAACACTCTGTGCGACTATAATATCTCGCTCCTCGAATTACACGCCCCAAGCGCAAAGGTATGCTCTTAAGCCCCTTCTTCCAACTGTCAATTCGCCCATTTGCAAGTAAGCTGTGACATGACGCCTGTCAAAGTGCGATCCTCCGTAGCGCCGAACATGTCTAAGGAAAAAGCCAAATCGAGCATGCTATCCTGGATGGACTAGGGGTATGAAAAGCGAAAAGGCCATGCTGATATGTTTGCCGGAATAGCAGATTGTCCAATTCCCTCTCTGGTGTCACACCCTCTCGTCTCCTGATCTTGCTTTGCCTCTTCGCCTGAAGAAATCCATCACCCTTTTCGCGGCTCCCGAAGATCCAGCATGCTGCCCTCCAGCGCCGTAGACTGGTTCCGATTTCTGGTCGTATGCATCCGCAAATCTCCTGTTGTTCTTTTGCAACACGCCAGGTCGTCCACTGCCACTACGACTTTGCTGCATAGATGCACGGGATGGCTCTTCTTCGTACTCATTGAACCCTTGAGGGTAAAGAGGGCGATCACGGCGCGGCCCAAGTGATATCTCTGATTCCGTAGGCGTTCCAAGATAAGATTGTCCAGGTTGCGGTGGTTTCGAAGGGGGGTATAGATCTGGCTCAGATCCGTATGAATCGTTGTTGTATTGATTTTGCTGATTACCCCTGGATGGCACATCTTTTCTTCGCGCCTGCTGTGAAGGATTCTCTCTTGTGCGGTCACGCTGTCCGTCGAAACCTGAAGGTATGTTCTCCTCTTGTCTATAATTGCTGCCGCCTCCTTGAATTTTGTTGTATGCCATAGTCTGTGGACGTGACGACGTTCGACTTGCAGGCGCCTGCTGGAGAGTGCTTGACTGCCTCCGCTCTGAAGCTGGCCTCATGTCCAAATTCTGATCTTTCCCACCTCCAGTGCTAGTGAAGCTCCTGAATGAGAAAGAAGCAGGTAGCAGAGAAAACCTTCTGGGTTTTTCCTGCTTAGAGAGGTCGCTATTCTGCCTCAGATCACTGTTCTTTCGCGAAAAGCTAAATGATGGACGCCGTGATTCTGTGGATTGGCGAGGACTGTCGGATGATATCGGCGCCTTCATACTTGTAGGCGGGTATCTCTTTTCTCTGTGTAGCTCTCCAGGTGACTGCGGCTGCGGTCGACCACCCGATATCGATCCTGTCCTGAAAAAGTTACCTAATGTATTCGATCTCTTATGGCCACTACGCGACTGGTCTTGGTGATTGCCTAGTGTTGGGGGATCAAAATGCTGAGTGCTTGGACGTCCGATAGAGTCGTTCTGAAGGTACGACTCGGATTGTGGAATGGGTGCGGAGATGTTGTATTGCTTGTTGCCGTTCTTGGGTTGCGCAAGGCGTCCTTGCGCATTTGTCGCAGCGACTGTTGGGGCAAGTGGTTGACTGTACGAGTTTCCGCGAGAAGGTAATCTACCATGGCCTGTCGAAGCCATCGAGCCGCCAGTAGTTGGTCTAGCTGTAGTGGTAGATGGAAGTTGCCCAAAGGCACTGGTGGAGTCGGATACAGATCGAGGCATATCTTTCGGTGGTCGCATGGGTGGCGCCATGTCCCGTTGAGTTCTAGTTGTGCTGGATTGATACATTTGAATTGGTCTCATGCCTGAAGATGTAGAAGGGTCCTGAGGTAAAGGCTTGCTTGTCGAGGGTGCTGCATTGTATTGAGAAGGGACACCTTGTGGTCCTTCGGTCGCACTTCTGACACGAGTTCTACCTTGACCTGCTGAAGTAGCCGTAGAAGCCTCTGTAGAAGGTGACGTGATTGGTGGCAGCGCTTCACCTCTAACGGTCTGTCTTTGTGGAGCGACGTATTCAACCTGGACAGTCCTCCTCTTAGGGTCACGAGGTGCTTTCGATTGAGCAGCTTGCTCTGGATCAATGTTGCCCTGGCGACTAAGGGCATTTGGAGACATATTGTTCGGATTTGCTTTCGCTGGCTCCCTGACCGAAGCACTGCGGACAAGGAGAGGGGCATCTTGTTGATCTGCTACGCGCAAGTTAGTATGTATTGAAAACAATTCTGAGCTGGACTGAGATAGCTTACCTGAAGTGACCGTCTTATTCTTGATATCCCCAACGGTTGTAGTGCTACTAGTAATTGCTGAAACAACATGCTGGTAGTCGAGCAGCCAACTGTGCCTGGCGACCTCCCAAAGATCTGCTCGCTGTCTCGGGTCAGGAACCAAGATTCTTCGGAGAAGATCGCGAGCATGCGGGGTAACGTATTCTGGGAATGTCAGAGGAGTTGTTGTGATGTACTTGTAGAGTAGATTGATATTGTCTCCTTCGGGGTTCGCTGGGTCATCGTCGAAGGGCAGGTAGCCAGCCAACATAGCATACTAAGACTCAGATTAGATTCACATGACCATACACAAAGGACAGATTTAGCTCACTAAGATCACTCCACAGCTCCACACGTCGACTTTTCTTCCAGTATACAAAGAATCCGTTACCACAAGCTCGGGTGCTGCGTAGCACGGACTGCCACAACTCGTCGCCATCAGATCACCCCTTCGAGTCCCATTCTGCACGCGGTCGAGATTCATCTCTTTCACGAATTTTCGGTCGGTAAGATTGCGTTCGATTTCCTCTTCCAATTCGTCATCAGGATCAAAGGTATTCGCAAACCCGAAATCTGTGATAACAATATTCCGATTTCGGTCCAGCAAGAGATTCTCAAGCTTGAGATCTCGGTGTACTATTCCCTTCTTGTGCAGATAGCCAACTCCAGACACCAATTGAGCAAACAGTTTCCGTGCCGTGCTGTCTTTCAGGTACCGGTGGGTTAGGATGTAGTCAAAGAGTTCACCACCAGATGCGTACTCCAAGATGATGCCGATGTACGGAGACGTTTCGATCATCTCGTGCAGTTTGACGATGTTCGGGTGCTCCAAACCTCTGAGGATCGAGACCTCGCGATAAATCTTGGGAAGCCGATTCGGATTCTGACCTAATGTTTCCCTTCGAATGAGCTTGATTGCAACTTGAACCTCTCCAGTCTTCTTCCAACCCAGTTTGACCTTCCCAAATTCTCCCTCCCCTAGAGTCTGGCCCAGGACGTACTCGCCAAATCTCGTCTCTTTTCGTCGCCCTCCACTTGCCGAGGTTGTGGAGTAATCTTGCCTGCTTCGAGGAGTAGCTTTGTTGATGTCTTCGGCCGTCACGTTGTTGACAACGGCTAAGCCAGGTACAGATTCCAACTGTCGCTCTTGTTCACGCCTTATATCGACCGCCGGATCGTCCACCACAACACGATTGATGACCTGGCTTTCGTCTCTCACGGACCTGGTAGGGAGATTTGAGGAGGGCATGTTCGTGGCTGAGCGGCTTTGTGTAGCTGCAGGCGACTGCTGATGACCTGGTGCCCTAGTACTTATTGCCCTTTGTGGTCCTTCTGGTGACCCTGGACCTCGTCTTCGCGACCGCGCTGCGCTGGCAGCAGAAGCTGTTGTATCATCGAAGCTTTGCCCCGCATCGCCACTTCCTACTTCTTCTGTTTGAGCATTTTGTCGCGAGGGCACTGCTCGATCCGTAAGAAGAGCATTGGAGGGTATATTTGGAGTCTGACCTCGTTGGTTTGAAGATGTCCTTGGAGGTGGAGATATCGGTGGCCCGCTCTGATGGGATTGCTGCGCCCGCTGGTCTCTCCGAGTCTGTTGATGTGGAGGAGAGGAGGCAATAGCAGGGCCTATAGGTGAGGCACGTGTAGCATTTGCCATGTCTTGACCACGAGGGGTAGTCGAGGCTGAAGGGAAAGAACCTGCGGGAGACTGGTAGGTCGACTGATAAGCAGCATCGGGGTTGGTCACCTGGGTGTCATTGCCGCTTGGCCTTCTAGAAGGCCGCCTAGATGAATGTGGCGAGCTTCGTGCGTGGGAGATTCGACCTTGGTCGTCTGTTTGTGGTATTTGCTGCGCGTATTGACGGCGGGAGGATGATGATGGGTCCGCGGCGTATGTCCCTTGACCAACTGGTGATTGTGTTTGTTGCGGAGCCACTTGCATCGTAGCCATCAAAGACGTATGTGCCCCAGCTCTTACCCAATCACTATCCACCGATGTATAGTTTCAGTACACTTACTGGAGCCAAGTCTAGGACCGTCGTGCAATATAACGTTGGATATTGACCACGTTTGCTGCTTTGCGAGAAGCTAGAATGACCTGCTAATTGTATTTTCAGGATGCAGACGATGCGAAGTGAATAATCTCCACGTGGTTAGAGGTGGGGACTCGACTGATTGGGTTGGGCTTCAATCCAAAGAACGCCGGCGCGCGATCTCTGCGTTTCAGCTAGTAGGATATTATGTGAATAGTGTTGCAAAAGTTTTGCGGAAAGGATCGCTCTGAAGTGAAATAGCGCTGAAGCTGAACAACAGACCCAAGACAGTCAAGGAAAGGACGTTGAAGGAGCGTGGGGACGACGGTCGGGAATGACGCTATGCAGCTATCATTAGAAGAAATTGAGGCCGTGCGAAAGGCCTCGAGAAGCCGCTCGGCGGCCTGGCCTCTTGTTGAAGAGGAGTAGAGAGAATGGGAGGAGAGGTGGTGTTGCTGGTGGTTGGAGTGTTGCGGTTGCAAGTTCGACTGCTTGTCTTGGTCGACTTCGGCAAAATCGACGCCGATCCTGGGAAATTGCTTTCAACAAGGAAAGGAACTTTACTTCGCTGGGAAAGCGTAGCGCGACAACAGAGCAGTGCAGGGGTCTGATACTCCGTCAAATGCCTTTATGCCTTATTTTTGGAGGCCACACTTTCTATGAAGTACGGAGTATGATGCAGGCGATTTCTGAAGTACTCATACCAAAACTACGGCTACAATCCATTGTTCGTGGTGGGCGGCTGGTATCAGTCTGACATGCATGCCACAAGCTTCAAAGATTCCCACTAGCTCTAACAAACCATTGGCCTTCAAAAGTAACACAGTTGATTGGTTTCACATTGTGAAGCGCGCAGAGCTGAGCGACTAGCAATTTATCAAGCTAAAAACTACGAGTACTTGACCTATGAATAGATCAGGCGCCTCAGAAGCTCAATGTCACTTCCAAAAGGTTCGTTTCAGGTTTGAGTTGTGAATGTACAATCCTTGAGAGCGCCACACTTGCAAAAAGTCCTTCGTTTCATACTCTCCGCCACAAGCAGCACGAGAATGTTTTCACCTATCAGTGTGGGTTTGTCTTGGGAAGTTGCATGTACAATGGCAAATTTGCAGGTCCGATAAATGCATACGAATGCTTCATGTTTAAGACCGAGTACAAAGGTCCTTTCACAGCGTGTTCATGATCCCAAGGGTTCGCCCAGTCCACTGGATTTCGGTGCTGGCGCAGCGTTGCCAAATCCGACCTGTTGACCGGATCCAGCTTGTCCTGAGCCTATTGAGGCCAAGCCCTGGTTTCCAACCGTTCCAGGTTTCTCCGAAGCCATTGCTTCTGGAGGGACAGCGCCACCGTCTCCGCCCCCCACAACAAGGTCTCCGCCCCCTGGTGCTTTACCAACAACCATTCCCTTCGCAACGGATCTAGGAAACCAATTAGCGATGCAATACGGTGAACATATATCTTTGTTACGTACTTAATGACAGCTCTCCGAGACACTCCAGCCGCGTCCACGTAAACTAGACCGACGTTCTTTACGCCGCCAACAAGGCCTCCAGCAACGTTCTTGGCATCTTCACCATATCGATGACCAACAACTTGGGTTGCGGCACTTGATCCTGATGCCAGGAGATTGCGTGATGCGTAGTCGACACCGTCTGCAATGGTCGAGAATGCCATCATTGACTTGTTCAAGAGACCTGGTTTGTAGCCTTCTTTGTCCCGCTTCAAACTCTTCTGCTGGTCACCGCGACGCGCCAAAGTAGCCCCAAGATTTTGTGCATGCTTAGTGACTTGCCCGACAGTCTTCGCGGACAAATTCACGGCGCCCTGTGTCATGCCATTGAGCTTCCTTACCCTCGCTTGGGTAGTTGGTGTAAAGGTCATTGGCTTGGGGTTTGGCTTGGTCTTCTTGGTGAAGTTGTCGGCGCCTGAGGCCATCTGATTCGCAAGCCATCCTGATCCTGTGACAATGAGGCGAGAGGCCACTGCGGCGTTCTGAACAAGTGTCGAGTCTTTATAGGCGGGGTGTTTTGCCATCTTGAGGTACTCTTCGGACGCATTGGTGACGTTTATCTGGTTGCCTTCTCCTTCTTGAGGCAGGAGGATCTCGACGGGTCCTGAAACAAGCATCAGCATACTCCCATATAGAGCTTATCATTCGGAGTGGGGCATACTCTTGGAGCCAGCATGTACATCCTTGCCCTCCACCACATTAAAACCTTCTCCAAGCTCTCCAACAACAGAGCCATCCTCCTCATCGATGAGCACAATATGTCCATGCCCATCTCCAAGGCCAGTGCCCACATAGCCCTCGCCAGGAGCGAACTCTGCTGGGTTGTACTTCTTCTCACTACCCGCAGGGAATGTAGCACGCTCCAAGAACGCCGTACACTGTGCAAGAATCGTCTCAAAGGTATCGATATCCTCTTGCGTAACCCTATCAGGCCCAGCACCAATTTTTGGGAACTCGATTCGTGTAAAAGCGCCGCTCTCCGGCCCCAAGTCCCATCGCGGGATCAGGTAGCTTCGTGGAGGCAGGTGATAGATCTGGGTGGTAGCAGGGAGGGAGAGATCGAGTTCAGGGGGGAGGTGAAGATGGAGGTAGAAGTCGTCTTCTGGCGCTGCGCTGGATGGATTGGCTGAAGATAAATCGGCAAAAGGCGACGATGTAGGAACCATCAATAGGGATAGGGTTTGAGGTCCAGACTGGCTGAGTGGAGTCTCATTGCCATCTTGGATGTGGAACGCACTGATATTGCCCACGCTGTAGAGCAAGCGTGGTTCGTTGTGCCCAGCGGACATGTCGCGAGCTGGTGGTGGGGTTATGGTGGGTAAGTTGCTCGGGGGTTGGGTTGCCAAAGGCTACCAATCTGTTCAACTCAAAGGGATAAATCTTAGGGGAATGATCTTTGAGGACTGCGAGGATGAGGGGAACAGTAGAAGCGGATGCTTGCCCGATGTTTTGGCAGGCATCGAGGACATCAAAGGTAAGCGTGCCAAGCGCGCTTGGAACCACTAGAGGAATTACAAAGTGTGGCTGTGCTCCACTAGCTCTATCAGATTGACTGGCATCTTCACCACACCGATGATCCCATTCTAGACATACGCATGACTATCTCGAAAGAATCTGAGATATCGCACGCCAAGCTACTCTTGATGTATAACGAAAGTTAGACCGTAACCTTGGGGCTGGGAGCAGCAAGTGTTCGAGATGATGAGGCCGGAGAGCACCGAATGCACACTTTACACCGCGGTACAGCGTTGATATTGAGCAGCGAGTAGAGGCCTTACGCCGGGTATTCTATCTTAGAATGGGTTGTAGAGCAACAAACCTGGCAAATCGTGTAGCAGATGAGCGTTAATTATCCCCATGTGGATTTGGGGGTGTTACCCCTTAGTCACCGAGATTCAACCAAAATCTGGAAACCTCGCGCTTTTGACATGAAGTCATAGAGCAACAAAATTAGCAAAATACAAAGCAGCTGAGCCTTTTGAGGGTGATTGTCTTTCAGTCGACACGCTATTGCTGAGAGTTCAGCGTCTGATCTTCCATACATAGATACTGGCCGATAAATAGCAATTGTCTAGGGCCTCAAGGCTCTGCATCTGCAGCGATTTATCCAAAACGGAAACATGATCAGATTTCTCATAATTGCGGTACATCTGTGCTAAAGCCAGGATCTTCGCTTCCGTTTCTATCGGACAGCAGAGCGTATCCAACCTAGAAGGGTTCACTGCCCAGTGGGCCAAACCGCCCACTAGGCCACCCTGCTCTAAGTCCACCACCATAGGTTTTGATACCATATCTTCGCAGGCAAAATTATAGAAATTAATGATTACTACAGCTT